>VFQM010003298.1_pt1 | contig 10561 bp, 10 predicted proteins | sample 3512391 | NCBI WGS metagenome assembly VFQM01 (sample SAMN10412369, study PRJNA504923) | tailings metagenome | isolation source: Replicate 1 from Balatoc abandoned mine | place: Philippines
TTCAGGTTATGGACAACAAACCGAACCAAACTGTGTACCTTAAGTCCATCAATTTCGGCTCCGGAGATTGGGCTCTATTCGAGTCCTTTCTCCGGGGAGAACTAGATGACTGCTTTAAATCCCTCGCAAAAGCAGGGAAAACTGGGCTTTCATGGGAAGAGAGCCTCGAAATGAGAGGTCGAGCGGCCTATATCCAAAGGCTCCTTGGTCTCAAGACGATGCCGGTCGTTGACCCGCAGCTATAAGGAAAAATATTCATGTCCGATTCAGGAACTAATTCCGAAAATAACAGTCAAATCACCCCGAAGACTGAAGACGAATACCTTGCCATGCTGAACATAGCGGTGAGTGAAGGTAACGATGACGAAGTTAACCGTCTTATGACGACTAACTTTACGTTTACCTCTCCGGACGCTACCGAAGTAGTTGAGGAACCTGTCCAGGCCGGCGATGAGCCCGCTGATGGCGACGATTCTGATCCTGCAAAGGTTGATGATGGTAACGGAACGCCAGCTTCAAACCCCACGGGGGCCGCTGATGATGCCGCCAATGACCGTGTCAACGAACCAGTTACTCAGGACCCGCCTCAGCAACAGCCTGAGACGGTAGCTATTACTAAGGAAGAGCTGCAACTTTTGAAGTCAGCAGCCGGTCGAGTGGATAGCCTCCAGAGTAGACTGCATCAACTAGAGTCCGCACAGCGTAACGTCCATGTTGCCAAGAAGGTAACTGAACAGACGTCTAAGCCTACGACGGACGTAGACAACAAGATCAAAGAACAACTCCAGGCGTTGAAGGAAGTCGATCCTTCTACGGCTGAATTGCTGGAAGCCATGCAGGCCCGCTTCGATGCTCAGCTAGAGCAGGCGAGGGCGGTGCCTACGCTTATGGCTGAAGAGCTGAACCTGCGGCAACAAGAAGCTCGCTTGCAGGAAGAGTTCAACAAGGTGCTTACTGTGCATCCTGACTTCGACTCCATCCGCAGACATGTGGCATGGGCGGCGTGGAAGGATACTCTGACTGACGCACAACGGGAATGGGCTGAATCCAGCAATGCTGATCAGGTCGTTGTCGCTGTACAGCAGTTCAAGTTGCAGCACGGTCTGATTCCTGCTGAACCTGCCGCACCGGCAGCTCCAGTCCAACAGCAAGCTCCGGCAGTTCCGACTGTCCCGGTTGTTCAAGATCAGGCGACTATCGCGCGTCAGCGCAAACTAGAATCCGCTGCCACCGGCAGGGAAACTTCGATTAAGGCAACACAAGTCTTCGATCCCGAAGCAGCCTTCAAAGAAGAATATGACAAGGTATTGAAGAGCCTTGGTCTTTAACAATAAGTAAAGGAGATTGATTTATGTCTTTTAGTGGTGTTAACTATGCGGACCTTGGCGCCCGCATTGGTGCCTACGCTGCGGCTCAATTCCTCGCTCATGCTCAGCCGAAGCTGTTCTTGGAGAAGTTTGCCAAGATGCAGTCCGTTCCGAAGAACAAGAGCCAGGTAATTAAGTGGCGTCGTCTGGTGCCGTTTGCGGCTGCGATGGATCGTCTGGTCGAAGGTATCACTCCTTCCCCGACCGGTGTCACGTATGAAGATGTGCAGGCTCAGCTGGCTCAGTACGGTTCGTGGATTCCGTTTACCGACGTTCTGATCGAGACGCACGAAGACGAGAACCTGAAGCAGTTCGTGATCGGTGCTACCGAGCAGGCTGCTCTGACTCGTGAGCGCATCCTGTGGAATATGATGGTTGCTGGTACCAACGTGATCTACTCGGGTACCGCTACTCAGCGTTCGCAGGTTGTGGCCCCGATCGATCTGGGCGATATCCAGCTGGCTACTCGTGCCCTGAAGGTTGCGATGGCTCAGCCGGTCACTTCGATGATCTCGGCTTCTCAGAATGTCTCGACCCAGCCGGTCAATGGTGGATACATCGGTATCGGCCATACCAACCTGGAGCAGGACTTCCGTGCCATTCCGGGCTTTATCCCGCGCGAGCACTACGCTTCGCAAAAGCTGATCTCGGATCACGAGCTGGGTAAGATTCAGGACGTTCGCGTTCTGCTGGCCCCGCACCTGACGTACTTCCCCTCGGCGGGTGGTCCTCCGACCGGCGTGCTGTCGACCAACGGTACCGCTGCGGACGTTTACCCGTTCGTTATTTTTGGTCAGGAAGCCTTCGCGGCTACCAGCCTCAAGGGTATGGACTCGGCTAAGGTCGCTGTCAAGAACCCGGTGATGGCTCAGAGCTATGAGGACCCGCTGGGTCAGCGTGGTTTCGTTGCGTGGAAGATGTGGTTCTCCGCTGTTCGTCTGAACGAAGCGTGGATGATCCGTATCGAAGCCGCCGCCTCGACGCTCTAATCTAAAGGAGAACTTGACTAATGGCTACTTTTGTATCTGACCTCGTCAACAAGCGTATTCGTCATCGTGGTCTTTATGAGGGCAAGGAGCAGACTGTAACTGCTTCTTTCCGTCTGAAGCCCGGCACGACTCTTACCACCTCGGATATCCTGCAAATGGTTCCGGCTGGCGAGAACGTGCGTCCGACGAAGATTGTTGTCGGCATTAAGGAAGTGAGCGGTACCCCCACCTATACCGGCTCCGTGTCGGTCGGTGTGGCTCCGATCCTCGCTTCGGACCTGGTCCGTCCCGATGGCGTTGCGTTCCCGGCTCTGTCTGCGTCTGCTACTCTGTACAGCGCTGCTCTGAACCTGGGTACCACCGCGACCAACTACATCACTCCGGCCGTCGCTCCGACGACCAATACGAAGTGGGGTCCGTTCTACGTGACCCTGACCCCGACTGGTAACAACAGCGTGTCGGGTGGTGAAGTTGATATTTTCGTCACTGTCGAATACACTGGCGAACACGTCGAAGCTGAGCCGATTTACTCGGAGTTCAACTCGACTAAGTACAAGAACTAATCTTGTGCTATTGGGTGAGGGAGTGCAACGCTCCCTCGCCTTTTTGCGTTTCAAACTACAACGGAGATAACTATGTCACAGAATACGAGTGGGCAGGAAGCTCACAACATTGATCTAGACAACCCCTCGCTGCACATCGGCGTGATTCGTGCGCTGGCGAAGTCGTTGGGTGTCACCTCCCAGAGAGACTGGAAGAGGCAGGACTTTGTGAAAGCCATCCGCATTGCTCAGGGCCAGCACGTCGACGACGGGTCCTACGAAGTTGAGCAAGAGGAAGTTGACGACACCGTCAATCTTGTGGCTGACTACAGTCTCCCATCTTCCGTTATCAAACAGATGACCGACAAGAAGCCACTTAAGCCCGGCTATGCTCGGATCGTCATTCACAAGGACCCTACTCCGGGTCACGCTAACAGTTCTGTTCCTCTGGGTCTTAATGGTACGTTCATGCTGGTTCCTCGCGGTGTCGAAGTCGACCTTCCGCTGGAATTTATTGGCGTGCTGCAAGATGCTGTCCAGACGACCATCACCCAGAAGTCGGAGCCTACTCCGTCTAATCCGGCTGGTGAGATCGTGGAACAGGACATTCTCTCTTATCCGTTCCAAGTTCTCGCGGTTCGCCCCGGCCCTAAGTTCAAGTCCGCTATTGACCAGCGTTCTATTAAGGCCGCGAAGAAGGAAGAGTTTGCTCAGCTGTATGGTAAGTACCCTACTGATGGTGAACTGTTCGAGTGGGAAAAGGAAAAGCGACAGGCTAAGCAATTTCAACGGAGCTAAGTAAATATGTCTACGTATCTTGAACTGGTTAACGGAGTTGTCTACGAGTCGAAGCAAACGCTAGACCCGCTGACTGCTGTTAACTTCGCTACTCCCCCGCGTACTTCGCTGTACGATCGAATCAAGCGTTGGGTCAATCAGTCGTACATGGAACTGCTGAATGACAAGCCCGAATGGTTCTTCACGAGCCAACGTGCTGTTGTCACTCTGGGTCCGCGTCTGCTGATTACCGACGTTGATTTGGTGTCCGACCCTGCTCCGGTCGTGGGCGATATTCTCACGGGACAAAAGAGCGGCGTCGTGTTGGAGATCATCAGCGTCTATCTGAACACTGAGATCGAAGACGCAGTTGAAGGTGCGGAGTACACGGTAGGATACGAGGTCACCAGTGGAAACGCTGGTGATCTTGTTCTTAACGAACTGATGACACTGAATCCTGTCGCAGTTGGTCCGGACATTCCAGACTACTGCCGCATCGGCGGACGCGGTCGGTACAACTTCGAAGAGTTGATCCCGACGCTAGACGAGATTATAGAAGGTTCAGTTGTTATTCAGCCTGCGGTTGACATTACTGCTGAGCCTGGTCCGCAAGACATGAATGCCTTGTGGCCTGTTAACGTACTGTCCCAGTACACTCCTGCCGACAGGTGGTCTGATCTCTTTGCGCTTGCACCGGCTCGTCCGGTAGCGCTGGTCAGAGCCAGGAATGGAGAGTACGAGTTGTATCCGCATCCCGACAAGCTGTACGACATGTCGTTCTCCTACAACCGTAGAGGAACTGAAATGGTTCTGTACAACGACACTCCTGTGCTGCTTCCTGAGAAGTATCACGAGTATCTGATCTGGGCTGCAATGGAGAAACTGGCAGACTTCAATGAAAATCAGAAGCTATTTGCGAGAGCTAAAAAGAACGCTGACAAGTATCGCAATTACCTCTATCGCGATTATTTGCCGAGTCCCAAGCTTTATCTCTCGGGCTTTGACATCCCTACTTACTACGATGACCGACGCTACTAATACCGTAAATCTTGATGGTGGTCTTGACTTTCGTACCCCGCCGCTACTGGCGCAAACGGGTACGCTTGTTGGCTGCCTCAACTACGAAATGACCACGGACGTTGGTTATCGTCGCATCGACGGATACGAGCGTCGCGACGGTTGGCCGACCGGCGCCGTGTCTAACTACTTTGAAATTGATCTGACCTATGTGGCTGGTTCGCCTTTGGCAGACATTGATCTTGGTGCGCTGGTCACGCGACCTGTTGGATTGCTGGATATGCAAGAGGTCGGTATTGTTGTTGCTACCTCTAGTGGCGGAGCTACTGTGCGTTTCGCTCCTATCAGCAACATCATCACGATCAACGCCGGGGATCAGCTGTACATTTACACGAAAGCCTCGGGCTACCAGACGGCTGTGATTGCTAACACAGTCGGAGCTACGCAGGAAGGCAGAGACGTTGCTGGTTCAGTGGCTCAGTTCTATACTGACGTTCGTAACTATGCTGCTGTTCTTCGTAGCCATGTACAGGACTCCACTAGCGACATTGCAGGTGTGTTCTACAGTCGAGATCGTTCTTACGAAGTGCGTGACGCACATTACTTCGAAGCTCCTTTCTTGGCTACGCCTCCGCCTGCCGGCGCGATGGTGCGTTGGAACGGATACTGGTATTACTTCCTTGGAACTGGCAACGAAGCGCCTATCGTCGATACGATGTGGTACTTTGCTCCGACCGGAAAGATTGCTTCGACTAGCAGCTTGGACGTAGTAGATAGCAACGGCAGTACGGTGTATGCATCTAGTATCAATCCATCTGACTGGAATACTACTTCCTCGTCAAGAGGCTACATGGTTTGGTTGCATCCGCCTACTCGGCCGGACGTAACTGCTCTGTACAATCGCGGGCCGTTCACTTTGGCTCCGAGTGTTTCTGTAGAATTCGATGTTGGTAATACAGGTGTTGGTGGTGTTGAGCCGCTGATCAGTGGGCTAGACAGTTCGCCTACGTACAATCTTTACGCTGCCGGAACTACCAATCGCAAGGGTGAGATTCACATCAGCCAGATCGATACTCAAGGAGGAAGCTGGGCTTCTGGTACTGCGACTGGCAGGATTGAGTTCTACTACACTGGTGCTCCTAATCCGTTCTACACTACTGGTGTAGCCGAGAACGACGAGATTTACATCGGAACAAAGGGCTTTGGTGGCACTAAGATCGGTGAGATTCTAGATGCCGCTAACGCCGTAGTAGCTGACCTAGCAGGCAGTAAAGAGCTGTATGTTCGCGGCACTAGATACCAGTGGGCGACCTACAATTTTTACGGCACCCCGAACATGCGGCGTGTATACGGAACGAGTGGCGCTTGTCGAGCTTTCTGGGCAAATACGGAAGGTTATGGCAACATCAGGACCCAAGATGATAGATTCTTGGATATTCCAAAGTACCTTAACTTCCATGCACAAGACAGATTGGGACTAGGCTTCCAAGCAGGTAGTTACCAAATGTCCGCGACGGGTGTTCCTTACGACTTCAGTGGCGTAAGAGGCGCACTGGAAGTGGCGATCGGTGACGACATTACCGGATGCGTATCGTCCTACAACGACAGTACGGTTGTCTTTGGTAAGCGTTCTATTCGCCGTGTTACGGGCTCTGATGATACTACCTTGGCGGTAGAAGTTATCTCGCCTACGTCTGGTGCATTTGACTATACGTGCGTATCTTTGGGAACTACTGTCGTATTTACAGGTCCAACTGGAATTAGCACGCTGGAACAAACTGACGCCTATGGCGATTTTGTCGGAGAAAGAGCTAGTCTCGCTATCCACAACTGGTTGATTCCGCGTATCGTTCAGCGGCAAGGCGGTGTGGAAAGTGCTGGCGTAGCTTGCGCTATTCCCGTCCGATCGAAGAATCAGTACAGACTGTTCTTGAAGACTGGCGAAGTGGTCTCTATGCACATGGGTAGCGAAGGCGCTAAGCTCATGTTCTCGAACTACAGCCTGGCTACACAAGCTAAACGAGTTCCGTTTGCTTGGAGCAGCGAGGTAAGCGACCAAGGTAGTGAAGTAATTCAGGTTGTGTGGGATGAACGGTTGGCGTCTGAGTCGAATCCGACTGGAGGCACACTGCCCGATCTCCGCAGAGCTTATTACTTGGACACCGGTTGGGGATTTGACGGGGCATACTTCCCGTGTAACTTTGACGTCGTATGGATGTTTGCTGGTGGCGGTGTACAGAACGTGACCATCAACCAAGCACGCCTGCACGGCTACGGTTACGGCCTTGCAACACTGGACATTAAGACAGCTGGATTGGAAATCGATTACGATCAGGACTACCATACCACTGTTCAAGACATTTCGATGCCTATGAACCCGAAGTACCTGTACAACGAATTGTCTCCTGTTACGGGGATTATCGATCAAGGGAACTGGGGCTTGGCGATCAAGATGAGAATCAATGGTAGCAATACAGAAGGCAGCTCGAACACCGAACCGCCTCACATCTGTCAAGCTATCCAACTGTATATCGATGAAGGAGCGATTGATAGATAATGGCTACTACTGTACGTAATCCGTTCAACGAGCCCGATGCGTTGTACCGAATCGCTTCTGGCGGTACGGGGACTGGGGTACTTCCTCAGTCTCCGCCGCCTCCGCAAGTTGCGGTGACAGGTGGTAATGCTCCTGTTCGAGAGGCTCCGACGATCAAGCCCAATCAGATTGATCCGAACACGGGACAGCTTATCAATACCGGCACGGCTGTGACGGGAGGTAACAACCCTCCGCTAGTCCGCCCGCCGATCACGATTAAGCCGAACCAGATCGATCCCAATACTGGGCAACTGATCAACACTGGTACTGCGGTCACTGGCGGAAACAACCCGCCGCTGACTGGAACGCCGTTCCCCGGCGTCCCGTCTAACGGTTCGCAGCCTATGATTCCGAACGTGCCTCAGCAGGTCTATACTCCTGGCATGGCACCGGCTCAGGTGATTCAAGATATCACCAGCCAGCTACTCGATCCGAACGGGGCGTATATCGCCAACGCTCGGCAACGTGGTCTAGAGACGGCAGCTCGTCGCGGTCTTGGTAACTCCAGCATTGCTGCTGGCGCAAGTCAACGTGCAGCGATTGACGCTGTTCAGCCTCTAGTCAACGAAGCGAGTAACATCTTTAACCGCAGAGAAGGTGAAGCCTTTGAAGCGGAGCAAACGATTCGTCAGCAAATGTTTACCGCTCTGGAGAACCAGCGCGATAGAGATCAGCAGATCACGATGAGTCAGGTACAGAACTGGCTGAACGATCAAACGTTCCAGCGTGAGTTCAATGCTCAGCTCTCTCTTCTGCCGATCACGTCTGCGGCTAGTTTGCATCAAATGCTTGCGCAGTACGCGATGGAATCTCCTGAAGTGTGGACGCCTGATGTTCTTGACGGCGTATCTAACTTCTTCAACCAGAGCTTCTTGAACATCTTGCAGCAATACTTCCCGTCGTACTACGGCGGAACCGGAGGTTAATCATGTCGTGGTTTTCTAGCCTAGTCAATGCAGGCTCTAGCCTCTTCGGTGGTAGCTCCGGTGGCTCTTCGGGCGGAAGTATCTGGAGTTCGCTGGGTAACGGCGTGTCCAATTACTTCTCGTCCGGGTCCGGCTGGAGTGATATCTTCAAGGGAGTTCTTGGCGGTATCGGCGCAGCGGGAGCTTCTGCTTCTGATGCGAAGAGTGCTAAGGAACTTCACAAGTATGCGCTAGAGCAGCTCGATCGAACTGGATACCAGCAACGAAAGACTGCTGACTTTGAAGCACAACTGCTTGATTACTACAAGCGTGCGGACACCATGCGCAATCGCAAGATCGCGTTGGATAGTTACGGACAGTTCAGTAAAATCTCGCAGTATGCTCCCAATTATGTACGTGGTGCGGACGCTCCGGCACCGGTTAAACCTACGGTGACTTAACATGGCAGGACTAGAAGATATCGATCTCGGCAAGCAACGTCTGACTCCTGAAGAGGAAGAGACTGCGCTACGGGAAATTCCTGTCGACGGAGATCAGGTCGAGCTTGTTACTCGACTGGCTATAAAGATGTTGAAGGAAGGCGGTGGGTTGCAAGTTCTCGAGAAGGCACTGCAACAGAGCCAAGACCCGGCACAGGTTGTCGGACAATTCTTGGTTCAGTTGATTGCAGGCTTGGCAGAGAATCTCAGTCAACGCATCGATCTTGATCCTCGTATCTTCTTGGCACCTGATGGTTTCCTCGACCACATCCTGAACTACATTGAGCAGCAACTCTCGCTGCCGCCGGAGTTCAGCGACGAAGTAAAGGCTGAATGCTTGGAAATGATCCGAGCTATGGCTCAGGGTGAAACCAAGCCGCAGCCGCAAGCTGGTCCGCAGCAGGGTGCCCAGCCTCCGCAGGCTGGTCCTGCTCCGGGAGGACTTGATCAAATGGGGGTGATGTAATGGCTTCCTTCGATTGGGGTGCATTCGCTAAGGGTTCTACAGGCGAAGTTCTAGATAGCTGGAAGGAAAGAGAGAAAGTTGATCGCACCATGCAGATGCAGCGAGAACTGGAGAAGCTGCGTCGAGAGACCAGTGACTATGAGTTCAATCGCGATCTGGGTGCCGAGCGCAAGAAGGTCAGTCGCAGTCAGTTCGATCCTGAGACTGGTGAAGTGGTGGACTACAACATGGAGGGGACCGCTATCGGTCGTCGCCGTGACAGGGCAGCTCAAGAAGAGTACGAAGCCAACAGGGAAAAGGCTCGTCTTGATAACCTGAACACCCAGAGCCAGATCGCAGCGCGAACGCGAGGACTGGAACTCGAAGCAGAGCGTAACGCAATCTCTCGAGAAGGTAACACTATCGCACGCAAGAATGCAGCCGCCCTCGCCGGACAAGGTCGAGACGGTAGTGTAGGCGGAGCAGCTAGTGACCTGATGTACGTAAACAAAGCGACAGTGGATGCGCTAATCGCAGACGGTATTCCCGCTGAAGAGATTAGCAGAGCAGCTCGATTGAGCATCACTCACGCTGCTAATCCTGACGGTAAGGGATTCAATCCCGATCGAGCGGATAGCATGTTCCTTGATACGCTTAGCCGTATGCGAAGTTGGGGTACTAAGGGCGGAACTCAAGAGTTTAGCCTTGACTCCTACGTCAAGCGCGGTAAGTAAGCAACACACAAAACGAATGGAGATACATAGTGGCCGACCGGCGTAACAAGATTTCACCTTGGGAGCGTTTCGCATCGAAGGCAGGAGAGGTAGACTTTACCAACTCTGTCGAGTGGAATCAGCTTCGAGCAAAACAAGAGGAAGAGGATCGTCGTCGCATCGAGAGTGCGGGTCGACCGAACACTCGTGGCCGTTATATCTCCGAACGTTCTGCTGTCGAAGAAGACACCCGGCCCGAAGCCCAGCGCTACGGGTCGGCTGTTATCGACGCAGGACAAGGCGGACTGCAACGGTCTGCCGCAGGTTTCATCGGCCAAGGCGCAGGCGCCGCTGGTCGTAGAGACTTCACATTCTCCGATATCAATCCCTTCCAAACCCTTTCCAGCGCAGGCACAGACCTGGCTACTGCTTCCATCAACAAGCTGCGTGACATTAGTCCGTGGTATGATGAGGCTGTGTCCGGTGCTTTGGACTGGATGAATGAGACGGGTGGTCGACTGATGGATGCCGCTGACGCTAACAGCCGTGAGGTTGAACGTCAGACTCGCAACATGCAACTGGGCTGGATTGACCAAGGCGTACTTGATCTTGCCAGTTCTCCGACGTCTATGGCTTCGGTCATCGGTGGTCCGTTTGCTGCCATTGGCGCTGCGGACGTTCAGGGGCAAGAGTACGTCCAAGGACGCCGC
>VFQM010003301.1_pt1 | contig 10555 bp, 8 predicted proteins | sample 3512391 | NCBI WGS metagenome assembly VFQM01 (sample SAMN10412369, study PRJNA504923) | tailings metagenome | isolation source: Replicate 1 from Balatoc abandoned mine | place: Philippines
TTGCCTGGAGCGACTTTTTCAAAATATGCAAATCGTCTCCAATATGACTCTAACGGCAAGGCAGTCATAACGCTCACTGAGCTCGAAGAGCTCGTCCATCTTTGGATTATCGACGTATATGGCTGCGAATTTCACCGTGGCATTCAAGCGGCGCCGTTGCAGAAGTATGCGGAAGCAGTAGCCACTGAACAGCCTGATTTGCCAAAGAATCTGGATGCGCTCAGGGTATATCTGGGGCAAGTTGAACGCAGGCAACTCAACAAGAACGGCATTCAGGCAAACGATCTGCGGTACAACTCCGATGCCTTGCAGGACATGCGCCGTCGCTATGGAGATATTGAAGTCACCGTCCGTATCGATCCAGATGATTTGGGGGCGATCTATGTCCTGGATGAGGGGAACAAAGCATACCTCATCGCACAGTGCACCCTGCCTGGATACGCTGATGGCCTGTCTGTCGAGCAGCACAGGCTGATACTCAAGAAGGCCAAGTCGGACTACAACAACACGCCTTACGTAGCTCGGCTTCTGTCGGCAAAAGACGCGATTCGGGAAAAAACAGCGGCCATCCTGGCAAAGCATCAGAAATCCGCTGAGAAGTCAGCCCAAAAGCCCACCGCCCTAAAGCGCGAAGAACGCGAACTGCTACAAGCGATGCATGGAATATTGACGCCAGTAGCACCTGCCACGGCCGACATTGGCCGCAATGAAGACCTCTTTGCTGACGATGACTGGCTCGATGATGTGCCTGATTTTTCGGTCGAGAGCCGTCACACCTACCAGCCTAGCCAGAATATCTGATCAGGAGCCATTAATTATGAATACCCATACTACTTCTACCCTATCCTCCCCTATTACCTCTGTTGGGCAACTGCCGAAGGATATGCTCGAGCTAGACCTCTTTATGCCAGCCCAAGAATGGGAGGGCGCAGATAATGATGTCGAAAACAAGGTCATGTCTTTTCGTTCAAACTTGGTACGTCATCTAAGGTTCCAGAAGGCTTTCAAGGAAATCTCGCGTTGCCACCGCATGGGGCGCTATCGCTTTGATGAACCAGGATGTCTGTTGATAACCGGAGAGTCTGGTTGTGGCAAGTCGACCCTTCGCAAGGAATACGCCAGTCAGTATCCACGTTTTGAAATGGATGATCGGACTGCAATTCCCGTGCTTCACCTCGAGTTGCCATCCCAGCCTACGGTCAAGAACGTAGCGGAGCGCATTCTCATCGAACTGGGCGACCCTTTCGCCGAGAAAGGATCGGCAGAGGGTAAGACGGCACGCATCATTACACTGATGAAGGAGTGTGGTGTTGAGCTCGTGATCCTCGATGAATTCCAGCATTTTGTCGATCGCTCAAGTGATAAGGTCGAATACAAGGTCGCCGATTGGCTGAAAAGCATCATCAATGCGAGCAAAGTGCCATTTGTTCTGATGGGGCTGCCGCGCTGCCAGCGCATACTCGAGGTTAATGAGCAGCTCCGCAGGCGTTTCCCTTCGAAAGTCGAATTGCATCGCTTCCGCATCGATAGGAAGAATGATCGTCAGCAATTCGTGGGTGTGCTTAAAACCCTGGAAAAAACCCTTCCCATCCCAAAGCCATCAGCCTTGACCGACAAGAATGTAATCCCGCGCATTTATTTTGCGACACACGGGATTATCGATCACACCATGAGACTGATAGGCGAAAGTCTCTATATTGCTTTGTCTGAGGGCCGGGACACCATTGATCAAGAGGTGCTGAGGGAGGCTTTTGAGCGTTCGATCTGGGAGGACGCACGTGACAAGGACAATCCTTTCCACGCAAGCTTTGAAGATCGCCATCTGAACAAAGTGGGCGAGCCTTTCAATGGCTACCACTGACCCAAGAAAAGCCGCAAGACTCCTCGTAAGGCCTTCCCCCTTCAAGGGGGAAAGCCTGCGAGGTTATTTGCTTCGGGTCGGGGAATGCAATGGCCTGGGTAATGGAGCACAGTTATTCAGGGCCTTGACCGGCAAAAATTATAGTGACCATCAAATCACGGCTCAGGACTTGGAAATAATTGCGCATTCATTGGAATTAAGCCAATCCCAAGTCGAATTGATGGGCTACCAGTCTATTGAGCCAGGTACGCGAAGCAAGTGCTTATTCTTCGGCCACAAGATTGCCGCAGTGCATTTCAGAAGAAGGCGACTTGCTGTTTGTCCAGCATGTTTAAATGGACAAAATGCAATTAGCGGATTATGGGACTTGTCGGCAGTAAATGCGTGCCCCCACCATGGAAGCATGCTGATCAGTTTGTGCCCGTCTTGCGGCCAGGCAATAAACTGGAGCCGGAAACATGTTTCCAGATGTCATTGTGGTTTTGACTTAAGACAAGCAGAAACCAAGTCCGCACCTGCTGAAGTCCTTCTCCAGGCAAGACTGATCTACCAGAGGGTCACGCTGGATCTTCCATTTTTGAGGAATGACGTTTGGGACTGTCCAGGCTGGATAGAACAGATCTCACTCAATCAATTGTTGAGCATTATCCGCTTCGTGACAGACGTGATGAGTCCTTCGTATCCATTCGAACAAGATTGGTGTGAGGACGAGGCTCGTTCTGGGCAAACACGATCAGCTGTTTTGTTTTCAGAGATCATCCAAGGCTGGCCAAATGGCTTGTGGTCAGTTCTGATTCGTTATTCGGATTCCATCGATACGGGTCTTGTAATGGCGGCTAGTAACTTCAGAGCTAGATATTCGGACGTTTTGAAAGTTGCTCAGAGGTATGAAGGGCTCAGGATCGGTCTTCCAGAAATTTTTATAAAGAACTTAAATAACTTTCTGGAGAAGCTACGTATCCGTGGATATGACCGATCTCTTGATCTCAAGATAACTAGTTTTTTAAATCCATCAGCCTTGGAACGAACTTCAAAAGGGTGGGTGCTGAAAACAAAAGATGCAACATTGCCCGTTGATCTTGAGGGGGAGGGTGGCATTTACGAGAAGCTATGGTGTGAGTACGCCATTGAGTAGAGGGCTCATACGGCTCGATGCAACCAAATTGCTAGATTACACCACATGCTCTTCCATGTACGGTGTCTAATTAAATGCTCCTCATCAGAAATCAATCCTTGAGTAATGAAAGCGCTCGCGGATATGTCTTGCGGATCAGCGAGCAAAATGGCCTGGCAACCCCACGTTGGCTCTTATCCCTGTTGAATGACAAGGGTTCATCATTAACGGGCTACCAAGCGCTTACAATCATTCTTCAATCCCCTGCAAATTGCCTATCAGACCTACGAGGGCCAATCGCAAACCTTGCCCAGCTTAATGCGTCAGACATAGGTGGTTTGCCCATGCGCTATTGGAATACCCGAAAGCCAAGGTTTTGCCCGTGTTGCCTGACAGAGTCGGCCTATTGGAGAGCCAATTGGGATCTGGTCTTTACGGTGGCCTGTGAAAAACATGACCTGCTCCTCCTTGATCAATGCCCCCAGTGCCGGAAGCCCCTGTCTTGGGATCGCTCGCATATCACAAAATGTGATTGTGGTTACGACCTGCGGCAGGCAGACACGGAAAAAGCGCCAAAGGCTGCGGTTCAATTGGCCAGGGAGATCGAGTTTCGCTTGACGACAAAGACCGGGATCAGCCCGGGCGCAATCGAAGTCTTGCGGGCGCTGGATCTGGAATTATTGTTAAGACTGGTGTGGTTTCTGGGAGCCTACAGCCGCAACGCCCATCGCAAGCCCCAAAAAATCGTAGGGCTGGAAACAATGAGCGTTGCGGAAGACATGGTTGAACGAGCAATGTCGATCTTGCTGGATTGGCCAACTGGCTTTCACCATCTTTTGGACGACATAGCATCTCGACATCCAGTGGCTCCCTCCGGGAACAAACTGTCGGCAAGGTTTGGCTCCTTTTATCGTGCGCTCTACCAGACGTTTTCAGGGCCAGAGTACGATTTTCTGCGGATTGGATTCGAGGGTTATGTACGGGAATACTGGAGAGGGCAACTTGCTGGACGCAACCGTCGACTGCCGGTGTCACTGCGGGTCGAGCATGAATGGATATCGATTGCAGAAGCAGTTAGGTTGCTCAAAATGCGTAAGGAGAAGATAAAGGTTCTCGTAGAGGAAGGCGTTCTTGTGGGACGACTTCACGAAACAAAGGCGGGCCGAAAAATGAGTGTTATCCGCCGTGAAAGTGTTCAATTATTTGCCAGCCGTCAGCTAGAGTTAGTCAATCTCAAGGAAGCCAGAAACATACTCGGACTTTCAAGGAGGAAGGCATATGCCTTGCTCGAAAATGGGACGCTGAACCCAGTCGGTGGTCCCACATTGGATGGACAAGCAATCTGGAAATTTCATAGGCAAGATATTTTGAGCATTAGGCAAAAGGGATACTCCTGAATCTGGTGTGCCACGATCTGATGGCGGTTCAAAACACCATGTGGAACGCCGGCAGGGAAACTTTGCCGGGCTAGTTCGCGCCAACCCGGCAGGCGTGGTGGATGATCAAGCGCCTCTGGCGGCTTGCCGTGACGCAATCAAATCAAGCATAAGGAGAAGAAACCGTGAATGATGTCGAAATCGCAAGCCTCGCTGGCGCATTCGTTACCCTCGTCAGCGTGATCGTCTTATTGATCTTCCTCCTGACAAACGACTACCACCCCATCGAGCGGCGGGCGATACGCATGGCCATCCTGGCCGGGGTTGCGGCAATGGCAGCGGTCGGCGGCACTGTCGTGGCGATTTACTTCTTCGTTAGCGAGGTAATCGGTGCGTTTCTGGGGTTCCCATCAATCGGCCTGTCAGGTATCGCTGTTTGGCATGCATGCAAGCACACTTACCGATTGATGGGTGGCGGCATGAACTCGCAAGACAGCCCCTCTCAAGAGCCAAAGGCCAGTTCGTGATCCTGTTCCTGGATTTCGATGGCGTCTTGCATCCAGAGGTCATGGGCACGGAGGAGCTCTGCCATCTTCCCGCGTTGGAGGAACTTCTGAGGGAGTTTCCCCATGTTGAGGTGGTGCTGAGCACGTCGTGGCGAGTGGTTTACCCCCACGAGGAACTGTTGGCACTGTTCTCGCCGGACATCAGGAGGAGAATCATTGGAGCAACGCCTCAGCACGAGGACATTCCCCTTGCCATTCGAGAAAGGTTGTCAGCGTTCGTCCGGCAGGCTGAAATCGAGGCATGGCTGCAGATGAACCAGGCCCAGGAGGAATTCATCGTTATAGATGACTGCCCATCCGAATTTTCCCCGAACTGGGCACCCTTGTTTCTGGTCGACAAGGGAACTGGAATAACCCAGCCTCATCTACGACGATTGCGCGACATCTTGCGCAATCTGTGAATAAAAAACTCCGAAGGCGGAGATAAGCGCCCGAGACAGAAAGATCGGACTATGGGCAGAAAAAGATCCTATGCCCCCATGGGACTGGCGCCGTCAAAGGTGAAGTTAAACAGGCGCGCCGTATTCGATGCTGTTTAGAACTTGCAAAACAGTGCTTTCCCCTGCCTCAGAGCCGAGCAAAGAAACGGGCCTGTCACCAAGTGCAAGATTCGGCGTATTCATCCACGCTTCTGCCTTCTCAGCATCAATGAAAACCTCCTTGGCGCGCGCAAGGACGCGATCGATTCTTTTCTGGTCAACGCTCTGATCAGGACTTGGGGAAGAGGACAGGTCTTTCATGAGGTTATCGTAGCACTGAAACCAGTCATTTCAGCCCGCAATCAATAGTGGTCATCCGAATTAGATCAGTTCAAAGCCCGGTTGTCGGACAAAGTAGATGTTGGGCCGTCCAACGCGTCAGTTCAGGCGTTAGAGTTAGAATTGATAAGCTAAACGAGGAGTTTACGATGCCTACTGCCACTATGACCAGCAAGGGCCAAATCACTATTCCTGCCGCCGTAAGAGCTTCGCTTGGTCTCGTAGCTGGTGATCGCGTGGAATTCATCCAGGTTGAGCCCGGCCGGTTCGAGCTTATCGCTGCCACCCAGCCGGTGAAGGCCTTGAAAGGGATGATCCGGAAACCGGCCAAGACGGTTACCGTCGAAGCGATGAACGAAGCCATTGCCCACCAGGGAACCAGGGCCAAATGATTAGCCTCGTTATCAATGCCTGGTTCGATCCTTCTTGGCTATCCAACAAGATTGAATAAAAGGTCTGCAACTCGGCCAAAGCCGACGTTAGTAGGCGGTGAGGTCTATGTCAAAAATGCAATTGCTTGCTGTCCATCAACCGCTCCTGGCGACAATTGCATGTGTTTAGCCATGACATTTCTTGTACTTCTTTCCTGAGCCGCAGGGACACGGATCGTTGCGGCCGATCTTGCGAGGATTGGCCGCTCTAGCGGGACGTGGCGGCGGCACGAACTGTGTGACACGATCGTTGAACTGACGCAGCTCGGGCGTTCCGAAGAAGTTCCACTCCCTGTTCAGCTCTTCGTAGTAGGTCTTCGTTTCGTCTGGCCAGGCTTCGCACGGCATCAGGATGAAATCCTCGGCCACCGTGCCGCCCGAGAACTTCGGAGCCTCGACACCGATCCCGATAACCTTCACGAGGTTCGGGAACTTGTTTTTTGCCGCGCCGCAGGCGATTTCCAGCAGCGTCTGCCGCTTCTCACGGAAGTCCGGCGATGTGCGAAATTCCTCCGGCACGCGCAATTGCAGGAGGACGTAACCGACATTCGGCTCGAACGAGGGCAGGAATGTCACCTGGCGCGTTAATGAACCCGTGTCCGGGAATCGCTCGACGGCATTGAGCATCTTCTCGGACAAGCTACGGCGCATGAAGCGCGGCTCCTTGACCATCTCACAGATCGCGCTCTCGCCGCGCGCGATGTTCGAGTTACCGCCCAGCGTCCCATCGAGGCTGTTCTGGCAGGTCCGCTGGATAAGCCTGTCCCAGAAGTACGAAATGCGGTCTTCGTTTTTGGTGTTCTTGTAGAGGTCGGTTTGCACGAAGTCGTGCCACTCGCCCTCGCCGATCATCACGCCGTTGATCGTGCCTTTGTCCTTGCCTTTGGGTCCGATGACATGGCGCTGCGTCGCAGCGTCATAGTTCAGGAGATAGTGGCCGAGGAGATCCTCCTCGCCGCAATAGCTCAGATAGTCGAATGCAGCGGCGGCGCGGACCTTCTCGTCGAGATAGGCCGAGAAATCACTGACCGTATCCAGTTCCTGTAGCACGATGGGCATGTTGTGGCTGTCGAGCACATGAACCGGATTACGCTTGTCGATCTCGATGTGGAATGGATGCGTTTGGCCTCCGTCGGTCTCCGTGTAGGTGATCGCGAGGCTGCCGTAGACGTTCTGCGGCGATGCCCGTTCGCAGGCCTCCTTTGCTCCGTGGGCGACGACGATTTTGTGGACGACCGCCTTGTCCTTGTCGAACGGCACCGGGAACGGCTTCTCGCGCTTCGCGTCGAGGAATATCGATCTACCGCTACGGATGTAGCGCTCTGCCCCGTGCGCGGTCCTGACCTGGCGGTCGATGACATTGCGCTTCCATCGGTCCCACAGTACCTGCGGGTCTTTATCGGGGATCTCGGGCAGCTCGTTCTCACGGTCGAAGAAGATAAACATGGTGTCGCCGAACACCGCGAGCAGGTCGCACAGCTCGTGCCCATCATCCTTGTACGGATTTGGATAGCTCCAGAGCTTCAGGAACGACCGCTTGCAGAACTCCGCGAGCAGCCGCTCCGTCGCCGTGACGCCGCTCGACTTTCCTGTCATAGCAGCTTCGCTCCTGCTGATTCGACGGCTTCGCGCGTCGCCTCGGCAACCTCCTGCAGGAACGCATTGCGGTCTGGCGAAGGGGTTACATCCGGAATAGGCGCGGCGCGGTCGTAGATTTGTCCCGCGATCAGCTCCGCCCGGCGAAAGGTCGAACGAGGCCCGGATTCGTCGAACGCGCTGCGCCACTCACTCAGCCGCTCGCTGCGCACGCGGCGCGATGCCAGCGCCACAAGCCTTCGGCTAAGCTCCTCGGCGATGCTGTCGTACACATGTTGTTTGTCGTCATCTTCCGGTTCCGGTCCTGACCATGAAACGGGGTTCTGCAGGAGCACATAGAGCCGCTGCTGGAGCTGCTGTTTCAGATCGGCAACGGGCTTCAAGCTGTCATACTCGTCTGCGATCCCGGTCGCGAGACGTCGGCTCAGCGCCTTGACCCGGGTCCAATGTTCCTTTTCGACGCCCTGCTTGACGCTAAGGCCAAGGCGGGGCCGCCAGCCATTGCGAAACGTCTCTGAGGCGCGCTCGACGGCGAGGACCAGGTTCATGCGGTCGTAGACCGGGCGCGAGTCGGCGGGCTTGGGTCGCGCGACGATGCCGTCCACTATCTCAAGCAACTTGCCGATCTGCTTGATCGTGCGCTGCCCGTCGACGGATTCAGCATCGAGCTTCGCGTCGATATTTGACAGGAAGACGCGCGCGCTGGCCATGCGCGCGCGCAGCGCCCGTTCCGCGAACGGCCCGAGGTCTTCGCCGATAGAAGCAAGTACGTTCTCGGCGGAGGCGAGGACATGGTGTACGCGGGCTGCCGGGGTCGGCAGGTTGTCGCCGCCGACCTGGTCGAAATGCGTGAAGGCGAAGACCAGCTTCGGCGCGCTGCCCGAGGACACCAGCTCTTTCATCGCAGCAACCGGCGCGGCAAGCATCGGCTGGATCGCGTTATCGACCAGGATCACCGCGTCCACCATCTCGATGCGCTTTGCCAACGTCGTCGAGATCGTGGACATTGATCGCGGCGTGTGACCAAGGCCTTCTCCGTCGAGCAGTACAAGCTTTGGCACGTCGCTGCTCCACGTTGGATGGAACGGCCCGGCGACGCGCACGCCGTTGACCAGCGGTGTCAGCAGCGTACCGAAGAACGGAGCGTAGTTCGATGAAAAGCGGGCCAGCGTCCGGATGAAGGCGTCGCGGTCTTCCGTCTCCCACGTCCAGCACATTGGCCAGCCGACTTTGGTCTTTTGCAGCTTGCCTTCAGTGGCGAGCAACGTAAAGCGGTCCTCGATCTCGTCCATCAGCGCATCCACGACCTGCTGGAAGGCTTCGTCGTCACGGGTCCGGTTGTCCAGTTCCTCCTCGAACAGCTCATCGATAACGCGTTGATCCGTCTCGTCCGTCGCGTTCAGCTCCTGCCGCAGCCCGTCACCGTGCCGGAGGGCAATAGCATTAAGCGCGGCTAGGGCCTGCGTGAGAACCTCGTTCGTGCATCTAAGCATGTCGCCGGTTTTGGTGGCGACGTCGGCCTCGGCTCCGGTCTCGGCTTCATCGTCGAAATCGCTGACCTCCTTCACCGGCCCGTTGCCAAGCACGTAGTTGAAGCGAAAGCGCTGGTTGACGTGGGTGAGAAGGCGGCGCATTTGCTCGCCCTCTGGCTCGCCACGATAGGCGGCAAGGACCGCCGCCGACGCGCATTCCTTCAAGTGTTCGCGTACGTCTTCCATCGGGAAGAACGTCACCACGGCGCGGTACTGGCCCTCGCTCAGGACGATCTCGGTCTCATGAACGGTCGTTTTCGCGGTTGAGGTTGAGGGGAAGCGCTCGCGTGCTGGGTCGGTGCCGATGATCTGCCGCAGCAGCGTCGTCTTGCCCGCACCCGTCGTGCCCAGCAGGAGCGCCCGCCGGTAGTCACTGGATCGCGACGAGGGCAGTGCGATGGCCGTGTCCCGCAGGCCAAGGAAGTCGGTCTCGGCTCCTTCGAGCTTGTAGTAGAAGATGTCCACGACGCGCGGGTCGAGCGCGGCGAGGGCCTGCGCGCGCGCGCCGAGGTCCCACAGATGCGGGCTGGAGAGAAGGACATTCATGTCGTCCCGTAGCTTCGCTGCTTCCAGCTCGTCCTCGGTCTTCAGGCTCTGCCGCACCCGCAGGCCTTCCTTGCCCGTTGTCGGGTCTGTGCGTTTGGGGTGCCGGAAGATGATGGCCCAGGTGCTGCGTCCCTGCGTTCGACTTAGGCTTGCGGTATAGAAAGAGTTTGCCATAGCTTCACCGTTGTTCCGTAGTTGTTCCGTGACGAATTATTGTTGGTTTCTTGGCCGCCGTCAAGATTATAGGAACAACGCCGGAACAACGTTACTTGAACCTCACTCTTTTGGCACGGGTTGAGCTAAAGAGCAGTTGTCAGGATAAGTTTTCAATCTATGTCTGTAACCAGTGCCATACCATCCATCTGGGTACCGCCTACTCAGGCCGAACTGCTGTCTGTGAGAAGCCATGCCGGGCGACTGCTTCAGTCGGAAAAGTGTCGTTTGAACCTCTAATGATTGACCGACCGCTCTAGGTCGATGCTGCCTGTGACGGCCCTGAGAGAATTCAGACTGGTGGTTTTACTCGGATACACATTTGGCCAAAATAATGGCGGGCCATCCATTATCCTGTCGGAACTACGAGAGTTCAGCTTTGCCAATGAAGGGCCTAGTAAGGACAGTCTCCTTGGAATGAGGAGTCTGATAAGTTTGCAACACTGCGCCACAAACAATGGCCGGGCACTATGAAAAAGTTGCAAAAGTTCTAAGCTTGGACCATACTGACCTTCCCTCGGTTTTTCGTCTTCCAACAGGCGGGTTTCATGCTACCTGTTTT
>VFQM010003304.1_pt1 | contig 10541 bp, 12 predicted proteins | sample 3512391 | NCBI WGS metagenome assembly VFQM01 (sample SAMN10412369, study PRJNA504923) | tailings metagenome | isolation source: Replicate 1 from Balatoc abandoned mine | place: Philippines
ATTAAATCATTAGTCAGAATTCTTGATTTGTTTTTATTTCCATTTTAAATGAAGCCTTGGGTTCTTTTCGAGCTTTAGGTTTTCAAGATAATTTATAAAATGCCCTCCTCTCCGAAAAGAGTTGACTAGTGGGTTCTGCACATCCTCAATTAACTTTGTTTTGACACGGCAAGTGGATAACATCTAAATTTGACTATTTTACAAATTGTGAGTCAACTTGCCTTTGGGCATAAGACAAAGCCACACTTAAATCTTCCCAAGAACCATAAAGGACCTTACATTCCGGTTCTTCAATATAAGTTTTGTAATAGTAAAAATTGGAATAATAAAGGGTCCCCATCATATTGTTTAGAAAACTTTTATGTTCCTTAATTTTCTGGTTTGTTGCGATAATTTGTGTAAGATGACCAAATGATCCAACAATCATTGCTAATGCTTGAGCTTCTCTATTATGTTTCAAGCAAAAATCTCCGAACGATTCTGAGTTACTTTTCATTGTACCCAAGAAATGAGTTGCGAAACTCTTAATTGCATTACGTCCCGATAAATCTTTAAATGTAAAATAGTCAATGTCTGTCTTTACATGCTCATATAGTTTTATTACTCTATCAAACTCAGTAGTTTCCTTGGTTAGATTCTGCGATTCAATTTGAAGTATTAAAGTGTACACCAGTCCTACAAAACCCAAGCCTGTGAACAGTGAAGTAATTCCCCCAAAGCTATCACCAAACAAACCGCTATATTCTAAATTTCCAAATAGAAAAGGCATTAACAATCCAAATCCTAACCAGCCTACAATTACGAAAAGTAAGGCTCCTATCATTGCTCTATTTTTCATTGCTAATGGTATTAAACTGAAGGTTTTTATTACTCCCTCTTAAAATCGAAAATTAATTTATATACTATTGAATTATTTAAATTACAAATTAGCTTAAGCCACCATCCCCTGCTCAAACACCTCCACAAACTCTTTCATTTTGTTCAATATCCTTTCGCCAATATTACGCGCTTGCAGAATGCTGGGGCGATTGCCTAAGCATTTAAAAATATCATCGCGCAAAGGCTCCTGACCACTATAAATATAAGCGTCAATTAAGGCTTTGAATTGTTCTTTGTCTAAACCCTCTTCATCGCACAGTTTGGCGAGCGCTAAAACTTTTTGGTCTTGCCAATATTGCTCAAACTCCTCTTGTATTCTATCTGCGTCTTCAATCTTAGGAAGATTCTCGTCAATGAATTTTTCAATCAATTCACGCTTGCTTCGGAGTTGAACATCGCTACCCAATAAATCCATGATGGCTTTACGCTGCTTCTCTTTTTCGGATTGCTTGGCCTGCTTCAGTTTAGCCAAGAGCTTGATGATGTAGGCTACGTTGATGATATCGCGATGAATAAGCTCTACCTCAAAGTCTATGTCATTTAAAATAGATGTTTTTTGCTTGGCGTTCTCGCGTTTGACTTTTGCGTAGAGGTCGATGTACTTCGTTTGGAAGTCTATGAAGGTTTCTTCGTCTATACCTAATGCATCCCAACTAAAGTCTGCATAGGATTCTAATACATTTTTGGCTCGAAGCAAGGCTCTGAAGGCTTGAATAAAAGCAGCTTCACCCTCCTCGCTTACCAACTCATCTACACTTTGTGGTGTTGGCGTTATTTTCAACAAATCCTGCAAGGCTTCATCGAAGCGCTTGGCAATGACTTCGAAAGACGGAAGAATAATATCTTCAATTGCTTCTTTGTTAGAGAATAAAGTAATGGCCTTATCGGTTGCATTTTTCAGATTTCGGAAGGCAAGAATATTGCCTTGCGATTTCTTCTCTCCTAAAATGCGATTGGTTCTCGAGTAGGCCTGAATCAGTCCATGGTGCTTGAGGTTCTTATCAACATATAAGGTGTTTACCTTCTTCGCATCAAAACCTGTGAGGAACATGTTGACGACTAATAAAATATCCAGGCGATCTTTCTCATCGTTGAAAGTTTCTTTCTCTCTTTCCTTTAAACGCTTGCTGATGTCTTTAAAATAATTCTCAAACTGCTGACCGTCCTGTGTAGAGAAGGCTGTGCCAAAGAGCTTGTTATAATCTTTTATAAACTCTTCTAGTTTATCTCGGGTGTGACTTGACTTGTAGGCAACTTTTGGATCAGCAGCCATCAACAGTTCATCTCCCGGAAGCTGGTCTTGCGCATCTTCGTCTTCTTCATTTGCACCAAAGGTGAAGATCGTAGCAACACGTAAGTCATGTTCGCCCTTTTCCTTCTTTTTCTTAAATATCTCGTAGTACTTAATCAGGTTCTCAATACTGCTGATGGCAAAAATTGAGGAGAATTCTTTATTGAATGTTTTTTGTCCGTGGTAGGCAATGATGTAATCAACAATTTTACCAAGGCGGTTTTCATCGGCCCAAACTTCAGGACGGTCGATGTCTTCCACCTCAATATCCATAAAGGTGTTACTCTTCTGCTTGTACCTGCCGATGTACTCAATACCAAAACGTAACACATTCTGATCACGAATGGCATCGGTGATAACATACTTATGCAAACACTTCCCAAATAAATCTTTGGTGGTTCGCTTACCATATTCATTTTTAGCAGCGTTCTCAGCAAAAATAGGTGTACCTGTAAACCCAAATAGTTGGGCTTTCTGAAAATATTGGGTGATGCGCTCATGCGTATCACCAAACTGTGAGCGGTGGCACTCATCAAAAATGAAAACTACCTTCTTCTCACGAAGATGGGTAAGTTTCTTTTCAAAGTGCGCCCTCGAAATGGCATTGTTTAATTTTTGGATGGTGGTAAGTACCAGTTTAGTATCATCGCTTAACTGACTTACCAGAGAGGCTGTATTATCTGTTACATCAACGCTGTCTTTTTTGAAGGCGTTGAATTCGTTCATGGTTTGATAATCGAGGTCTTTGCGGTCTACTACAAATACCACTTTATATACTTCGGGTAAGTCCATAATGATTTGACTTGCCTTGAAAGACGTTAATGTTTTGCCAGAGCCAGTAGTATGCCAGATGTAGCCGTTGTTATTACTGGTTTTTACTTGCTTGATGATGGCCTCCACCGCATAGTATTGGTAAGGCCGCAGAATCATCATGTTTTTAAATGTTTCATTTTGCACCACGTAGTGTGAAATGAATTTTCCTAAATGGTCTGGATTTAAAAAGGAATTGGTAAAGGCACTTAAATCTGTAATTCTTTTATTCTGGCTGTCTGACCAGAAAAAAGTTTGCATTACTGATTGCAGGGGATTGTTGGCTAAATATTTTGTGTCCAGGCTATTGCTGATCACAAAAAGCTGCACATATTGAAACAAACCATGATTGCTCCAGAAAGAATGTTTTTGGTAGCGATTGATTTGGTTAAAGGCTTCTTTGATTTCAATTCCCTTTCTCTTGAGTTCAATTTGCACCAAAGGCAAACCATTGACGAGCAAGGTTACATCGTAACGGTTGAGAAAAGAGCCTTGCTGTTGAAGCTGGTTAGTGACCTGATACAGATTTTGTGACCAAGCTTCATTATTAAAGAAGCGGACATAAAATGTAGTACCATCTTCTTTGGCTAGATTGTATCGATCCCGAAGTGTTTTCGCTTTCTCGAACACATTGCCCTTGGCAAGATGATTCAGGATAGCATCAAATTCTTTTGCGGTGAAAGAAGTTTTGTTGAAACGCTCAAGCTGAGATTTTAAGTTTGATAGAAGTGTTTCAGCATCATGTACAGCAACAAAGTGATAACCCAACTCTTTGAGTTGAAAGATCAGGTTGTTTTCCAATGTTGCTTCTGATTTTATCATGATTGCCAAAGGGGTTCTGCTCTCCAATCTAATCGATTTCCCCTACCATCAGAAGGGATTCCTAAAAATTGAATAGGTACGTGTGGATATTTTGCAAACAAGGTCTCCAACTTAGTCTTCAGGCTATTGCCCGGGTTGGCTCGTTGCAAGAGGTATTTCAGCACACAGATAAAATAAAAGGACCGCTTATTATTTTGAAAAAACACTCCAACCCATGGACCCACGGGTTTTAACAACCGATCAGGTTCAATAGCAAAGTCGCGGTTCCAAAGACGAGAATGGTGTGCGCAAATGTTTCGCACATAGGTAAGCGTGTGCAGCCATGAGGTAAACACAGTATGGTGGACATCAAAGAAATCGGCTATCCGTTTCTTATCACTGTTATTGCGCAACCCCCTGTAGATGTGCGAAAGTTCGCCAATCGTTAACAATTCCAGGCACATCCAGGCGGGTGGATTAGCCGGACTGCTATAGGTGTTGATGTAATGCTTGATAAAGACTTCGGGAGTGCGTGCAGTTTTTGCTTTGGATATGACGGATTGCAAATCTTGATAAGGATCTACCAGTGCTCCGATTTTATTATAGAAGGGTGTAATGAAGTGCGCCTGATTATCTTGCCAATGCGAATCATGATGGTGCATAGCCATTTGATAAATCATTTGCGTGCGTATGGCGATTTCAATTCGTTCAATGCAATCAAAAACCAACAAACGTAATTCTCTGTCAAACGAATAGGTATCTATAATTTGGTCAAAACTTATTCCTTGATTAAACTGATCTTTTTGGGATTGATAGGGTAAGAAATATGCACTGAGACGGTAGTAACTTATCTCTTTTAAATAGCTAATTGCCTTAGACTGATCAGGTACAGTAAGACCACGGCTTTGCAGTAGCTGCAATTGATCCTGAAAGGATAAGGGATCCTTTTGGTATGCTTTCTTAGCCATGGGTATAAAAGAAAAAACCCCCCAAGTGTGCATCAGAGAGAGGCATGGAGGGTGTATTATTTTTAGTAGACGGACTTGCTAAGAAAAAAGACCCGAGAACTGATCTTACGGTAAGTAACTCAGGTACTGTTAATACAAAAGTATTATATTTTTTACCCTTTTCCATGATTTTATATAATAAAATTAGACAAACATCTGCTGCAACAATCCTTTTTTAAACGTTTGGGCGTGCGCTATTTGTGTAGCCACGCTTTCTATTTTGGCATCCAGCGCGGTGAGGAAGCTGGTGACTTTTTGTTGTTCTTCAAGAGAGGGTCTCAAAAAGGATGCTCTATTGATAATATCATTATAGAGCCTTTGAATTGTACCACCTTCTGATTTATATCTAACCACTTGGTAAACGTAAAACAAAAAAGCGTTTGTAACGAGTTCTTCATTATTCTCAATCCAGACTATGTTTGAATCCTGAAAATACGCATCACTACCGTCATAAATAACAGTTCTTCCTAAAGTACCAGATGCTGACATTAAAATATCACCAACTTTAGGAAATGGATATTTGTTTTTAAATTCAATAAATAAACTTCTAGGGATGTAAGCATCAGCCAACTTTCCAAAAGTGCCTATTTTATAAAACGGAATGTCCCCTGTTTCTGAAGTTTGGTTACTGAAAATTCTTTTACACATGCGAATCTTTCCCACGTCACCCAGCCTCTTCTCCTCCCACTTCGCATAGGGTTTGCCATTTTCGTCCTTGAAGCGGAGTTTGCCGAAAAAGAGTTGTTGCATTACGCCTTTTTTGTATTGTTCGAGCAATTCTTTTTTGCGCGTGAGCTGCTGTATCTTTTCATCTACAGCAGACAAAAACGAAGCGATTTTTTGTTGCTCAGGGAGGGAGGGTAAACTTTGTTTTAAAGAATTAATCTCATTAGGTGAAAGGTTCGGGGGATCTGTGCCTGCAATTCTATTTTCTATTCTTGCAATCAAAGATGCCTTTTGTAGCAACGAATACACAAAAGTCAAATTATTTTCTGATACTAACTTTCCTACTCTCTGATTAAGCAATGAACCGTTAAGTTGGCTATCTACTTTTGCAATTTTGAGCTTACCTCCAAGTATAGGTCGTGTGAGAGCTACCACATAATCTCCCTCTGCTAACAAGAATTTTGAATACTTCTCTGCATATTCAGAAGGCAAATAGGAAGTTGAATCATGATTAATTTCATTAATACCTACATCAGCAATTTTTACCCATCGACATCCTGTATCTCTACTATGATCACTTGAAAATGCATACCCATTGAAAATTGTGAATATTTCTCCCAAGCTTTTTCTTGCCCACTCCCCTTTAAACTCTTTAAATCTCAATTTTGGAATTGCTTTCATATTCAAAACGGACTTTCAATTCCTAACTCCTTACAAAACGTTGAAATGGTGGCATCGGTGGCTTTCATGTCGGCATCGAGCTTCTTCAATTCTTTGGCCACGGCTTTCAGGTTAACCGCTTCTTCTTCTTCGAAGGTATCTACATAGCGTGGTATGTTCAGGTTGTAGTCGTTCTCGGCAATTTCTTGCAAGGTGGCTACGTAACTGTATTTGTCTTCACCCCCCTGTGGCTCCCCCTGAGGTGACACATACTTCTTGTAGGTATCTACAATCTTGTCAATATCCTGTGGACGCAGCACGTTTTGTGTTTTCACTTTCTCAAAGTGCTGACTGGCATCTATAAACAACACATTGTCGCTATGCTCACGCTTTTTCTTCATCACCAAAATGCACGTGGGTATGCCAGTGCCATAAAAAATGTTGGCAGGCAAACCGATAATGGCATCGAGGCAATTTTTCTCTTTAATGAGATACTCGCGTATGTGACCTTCGGCTCCACCGCGAAACAACACACCATGCGGCAACACGCAGGCCATGGTGCCTTTGTCGTCAAGCTGGTGAACCATGTGTTGCACAAAAGCAAAGTCGGCTGTGCTCTTGGGTGCTAAGCGACCATAAGGTGCATAGCGATCATCACTCATAAACAAGGGGCTTGCACTCCATTCTGCCGAGAATGGTGGATTAGCAACAATCGCTTCGAAGCGCTGGTCTAGGTGTGCTGGTCGCTCCAGCGTGTCTTCATTTTTAATGTCGAACTTTTTGTAGTGCACATTGTGCATGATCATGTTCATGCGGCACAAGTTGTAGGTAGTAGGGTTGCTCTCCTGCCCGTAAATTTTACCTACATTTTTCTGGCCTACTTCACGCGCTACGCGTAGTAAGAGTGAACCTGAGCCGCACGTAGGGTCATACACATTTTTGAGTTTGGTTTTGCCCACGGTTACAAGACGTGCCAACACCATGCTTACTTGTTGTGGCGTATAAAACTCACCGGCTTTCTTTCCGGCACCACTGGCAAACTTGCCAATCAAATATTCGTAGGCATCGCCCAGTATATCATTTTCAGTATTATGCAAGTCAAAATCAATCTCATTTAATTGATTGATGATTTTAACAATCAATTCATTTTTAGCAGATTCAGTTTTGCCCAGTTTGCTGCTGGTGAGGTCAAGGTCTTCAAACAAGTTTCCAAATTCTTCTTCACTGGCTGTACCCATGGTACTCTGCTCAATATGATTGAGAATTTTAGCGAGGTCATCCAAAATAAATTTTGCTTTCCCTTCGCCATTACCGCGCTCGGCCAGTTCGCTAAAGAGTTCATCAGGTTCCAGAAAATAACCGAGTGCATCAAGGGCATCAGCTTTTACTTCTTTCAAGTACAGTCTTTTCTCTTTGTGCTTTTTCAGATCAGCATATTTCAGCTTATCCGGTTTGAGGATCTTGTTGGCATGATCCTCCATTTTTTCGCTCAAGTATTTATAAAAGATAAAACCTAGAATATAGTCGCGAAAATCATCAGCATCCATTTTGCCGCGCAGGGTGTCGGCTATTCTCCAGAGAAGTTGTTCAAGTTTTTCAGACATGTACGAGTAAATAGTAATTCAAAAGCCCACCTCTCTCCTTTTCTTCAAAAGAAAGTAGATGGGCTCATGCTAAAGGTAGGGCAAGAAGGGCATAAAAAAAAGCTGTAGTATTAAGCCTTCGGCAACTTCAATTCTCCACATACATATTGGAGCAAATCACAAGGATCAACTTCAATGGCTAAGGCAATTAAATACAATTCACTTGCTCTCAACTTTGCTTTTGGACTAGTCGATAACTCACTCAAGCGTGGGTTACTTAACCCTGTTTTTCGGGAGATTTCGGATCTGTTTACCGATTTTTTTGCCAAGTATTCGCCAAGTCTGGTCATTTCATCTTTAACTATTTCTTAATCAATTTATACTAATTCTGAATAAATTTTAAGAATTTCTTAAAATTGCTTAGATTTTATAAGATTTTCTTAATATTTTTATAGAAATTCTTAAAACATCTTGTATGGTTGAACTCGTCAATAACCAGCAACAGAGCAATATCTATTCAGTGAATGATGGTTACACCGATGGACTAAAAATCGAAATCCCCATTACCTCCAGCGAGGAGGTAAAGCGTTATAAAAGTGCGCTCTTAAATATGCTCGCCCACATCATGATTGATGATGCCGATGAAAAGCTGCAGGATGATTTAAAAACGATTTATGCCTTGCTGCTGCACTTTGAGCTAAGTAAACACAAGCAATGGAGTGCCTACTTTCAGGATTTATTAGTGCGCCATGAGGAAGATTATTTTTTATAGTGATGTCTTCTCTTTTTAGTAACAGTACTGGCATTTCTTCGCCTAAGCCTTACCACTCCGCGCTCTCGCCTGCCAATAAAAATTTGTGCAGCGCCATTAGCCTTAACGATACACAGCCAACTGAACTGCACTTACAGATTTACAACCTGAGTCTATTCGCACTTTTTACTTTTGCGTATGGTGTGTTGCAGAAAAAAATGATCGCACAAACGATCTTAGAAGTAAAGCACCGTGCTCCGCTGGAAGTACTGTATTGTTACGAGCTGCGCATACCTTATCAACTACGCCACCAGCAAGCACGCTTCATGCAACAAGACCTGGCCAAACTTTTTCCGCAGTATGAAGCTCACTTGGCAACGCAGCCAGTGTTACATACGCATGTACTTAAATCGTCTTTTATACCTGAGCAAACAGCCGTACTCATCATCACGCAAACAAGTGGCTGTTAGAGAAGCTTCATTCACCTACTTATAGCTGAGTACTTGCTGGTGTCTTGTCATGAGTCATCAAGGCTTACACGAAGAAGCTTGCTCTTCACCAAACAAAAAACCCCGCTTATTAGCGGGGCTTTATTGTCAGCAGAGGAGGAGGGTGTTTTTTTACTTTTACAACCACCTCACTATTAGTAATTTATTAGCTTTTCAAAATTATGGTTACCGTTTGGTTACGGCCAAAATCAAAACAGATCGACAATCCACTTGATACTTCAAACATACAAAAAGCGAACCGAATTCTGAAATTCAAAATTCAATTCGCTTTTACAACGTGTGAGTTAATACTTAAAGGATATGTATTAAACTACCCTTGGCTGGATGATATGAGGGTTCATATTTCACATAGTTAAGTTTGGCCAGGTCGCTAATCACCTTATGATACGTGGTAACTGATTTAATTCTGGCTGCTGTCATCAATCGCTTTCGCGATACATTAAATGGATTACTTAAATCGCCTTTAATCCAGATTGAAATTAATGCAGTGCATAGACCAATGTGCGATGTTGTAAGGTTAGCATCTGAAGTAATGCGATCAATAAAATTCCCTAACTGTTCAGCGTTGTTCATTGCTTTCAATCAGTTTAGCAATTTGATCGTAGTCGTAGAAGATGATACCACCTACTTTACTATAAGATAAAGACCCATTGATCCTCAAGTTTTGCAACGTTCCAGTAGATATTCCTAACAGCTTTTTTACTTCTGATGACTTAAGCCACTTTTTGGCGGGTGTGGCAGTTGCTCCCTTTAAGAGATTTTTAATCTCATTAAACAGGTCTTGCTTTAAATTTTCAAAGTCACCAACTGTAAGAAGTTGGTCTCTATGTAAACGTTGTCCTTGTTCTTCTCTGTTTGCTTTGTTTCTCCCCTCCATAAATCACAAATATTTGGTTATGTCTGAATGTTATATGTTAAAGTATTTACTGCTTCTCCATCATGCCCCGATTTATAAGTAGGGATGCATCTGATCCAATACCTTGTTCCTGTTTGTTCATTTCCGGAGATGTTAGCATTAATCCAGTTCTGTAATGCGCTTACATTTAAGTGATATGCCCAAGTGCTTGATGTATCAATTCGTGTTTTATAGGATACTGCCGATAGGGCATTTGTAAAGTCGTCCGTTAAGGCTGTAATTTTTCCACGCATAACAAAGCGGTCTCTTCGCAAACTTTGGTTGTGATCGTCATCCCATTGGCTATCGGGAAAGTAAAATTGAAAGTTTCGTTGTTTAAGATTAAGTGCTACAAGCGCATCTGCTAAATCTTGGATACGAACAAGGTCTGCGTTTGAGAGAATGGCATTTAACTCTTCTAAAGTATCAATGTCTTCTCTTTTGAGTGACTGCATACCTTGAATGATGTTATAAAGCTTCTCCAGTGTATTTGCACTTACAGGAACATTCCCACGCAAAGCCATAATTGTATCGTTGAACTGACTTTGACTAATAAGTTCTGCATCCTCAAGAATCGTATTGAGTTTAGAAAGCGTATTAATATCGTTTGCTGTTAGTCCAGGCATACTTCCTCCCTGAAGCTTTAAATAGATTTTATAAAGCAGCTCATCGGTTCTCGAATAAAATGG
>VFQM010003307.1_pt1 | contig 10535 bp, 8 predicted proteins | sample 3512391 | NCBI WGS metagenome assembly VFQM01 (sample SAMN10412369, study PRJNA504923) | tailings metagenome | isolation source: Replicate 1 from Balatoc abandoned mine | place: Philippines
GCGAGTTCGCGCGCTCGCAGGATGCGGCCGCCGTGCTCGTGAGCGGGTTCTTCCGCGCCGAGGTGATGGAGTATCGCGTGCTCGAAGGCACCATCGGGCACATCGTCGGGGAGCTGGCGATTCCCGACCGGCACATTCATTTCGTGCGTCCCGACGGCAGCGACTACCAGCCGCCGCCGGAGATCCGCGTGATGCCATTGCCGACGTTGGAGCCGCCGCTGCGCGAGATCCTGCGTCCGCTGGATCCCGAACTCGCGCCCGGCTGGCAGGTGCGCCTCACCTCATCGGCGGCGCCGCTCACGCGGCAACTGGCTGCCGTCGACCGCGGCGCCTTGCTCGCCATTCCGCTCGCCGTGCTCTTCGCCATCGTGCTCGGCTGGGTACTCACTGGGCGCACGCTGCGGCCGGTGGCGGCGATGGCCGATGCCGCCGATCGCGTCACCGCCGACGCCCACGGCCGTCTGCCCATCGCCGCGCCCGACGACGAGCTCGGCCGTCTCGGGATTCGTTTCAACGCGTTGCTGGACCGCCTCGACCGCTCCCTGGCCACGCAGCGGCGCTTTCTCGCCGACGCCGCGCACGAGCTGCGCACGCCGATCGCCCGTGCCCGCGGGGCCGGCGACCTCGCGCTCTCGCTGCCCGAAGGCGCCGAGGACCGTGACGCCCTGCAGCGCACGCAGCGCGAGCTCGAGGTGATGTCGCGCTTGGTCGACGAACTGCTGGAGCTCGCGCGCTCCGATGCCGGACCCGCCGGCGACGCGCTGCAGCGCGGATTCCTCGACGATGTCGTCGCCGACGTCGTGCGGCGCTTCGACGCCGTGGCCAAGCGCCAGGCCGTCACGCTGGAGATCGACCTCGCCGACGAGGCGCCGCTGCGGATGGATGCGCCCGCGCTGGCGCGCCTTGTCGGCATCTTCGTGGACAACGCCATCCGCTACACGCCGCCAAACGGGCGCGTGCGCGTCGCCGTGCGCGCCGAGGCGGGTGCTGCCGCATTGATTGTGGACGACAGCGGCATCGGCATTCCTCCCGAGGAGCGCGAGCGCCTCTTCGAGCGCTTCTTCCGCGGCGCGGCCGCAAGGCAGATGGCCCCCGACGGCTCCGGGCTCGGGCTGCCGATCGCCCGCGCCATCGCCGAGCGGCACGGCGCGCGCATCGAGATCGCCGCCAATGAACCCAGCGGCACGCGCATCACGGTACGTTTCCCGCGCGCTTGACCCGACTCCCTACCTTTCTGGTATGACGGCCCCCACGCTTCGCCTGCTCGTCACCGGCGGCACCTTCGATAAACAGTACGACGAGATCCACGGCACCCTCGCCTTCGGCAGCTCGCACGTCGAGGACGTGCTGCGGCGCGGCCGCTGCCTGGTGCCGCTCGTGACTGAAGTCCTGATGCTCAAGGATTCGCTGGACCTCACCGACGACGATCGCGCGCGCATCGTCGCCGCGGCGCGGGCCAGCGCGGAGCCGCGGCTGGTCATCACGCACGGCACGGACACGATGGTCGACTCGGCGCGCGCCCTCGCCGCCGCCGATCTCGGCAAGACCATCGTGCTCACCGGCGCGATGATCCCCTACGCCTTCGGTTCCTCGGACGGGTTGTTCAACCTCGGCTCCGCGCTGAGCTTCGCGCAGGTGCTGCCGCCGGGCGTGTACGTGGCGATGAACGGTCGCGTGTTCCCCTGGGACAACGTGCGCAAGAACCGCGAGCGCGGGGTGTTCGAACCGGCGCGCTGAGGGGCAACCGCCGGCGGCGCGTTCATCGTGGGTTCATCCGGGCTATCTAGCTTGCCCGGTGATGCCACGATTCCGCCTTGGCGCCGTCGGCGCCCTGTTGTTGGCCACCCGCGCGCTCGCCGCGCAGGACGCGCCACTCACCCTCGAGCAGGCCGTGCAGCGCGCGATGCAGGTCGGCCCTGCGGCGCAGGCCTCGTCCGCCGCGCGGCAGATCACGGTGGGCCGCGCCCGCAGCGACGCGCAGTGGGCCAACCCGACCTTCGAACTCCGCCGCGAGAACGAAGGCTCGCCGCTGCCCTACGACGACTTCGCCACCTTCACGCTGCCGGTGTCGTTCACCGGCCGACGCCTCGCGCTGCGCTCCGCCCTCGGCGCGGCGCGCGATCGCGGCGTGGCCGACTCGCTGTTCGTGCAGCGCGAGGCGGGCTTCGACGCGGCGCGTGAGTGGTGGACGGTCTGGGCGGCCGCGTCGATGGCCGACTTCGCCGACGCACAGGCCCAGCGCTTCGCCGAACTGGCGCGCTTCGACTCCCTGCGTGCGGCCGAGGGCGCCATCGCCGAGGCCAGCGCGATCCGCACGCGGCTCGAAGCCGAGCGCGCGAGCTATCACGCGGTGCAGGCCATCGCCGCGGCGGGTCGCGCCCGCGCGGCACTCGCGGCGCGCATCGGGCTCGACGATCCGCGCGCGCTGGCCCTCGCAGCGCCGCCCGCGCTGGACGTTGCGCCACTCGACATCAGCGCCGACGCCGCCATCGCTGCGGCGCTGGCGCAGCGCCCGGACCTGCTCGCGGCGCGCGCCGCCGTGCGTGAAGCGGAACGCCGCCGCGCCGCGGAATCGCGCGGCAGCTTCGCCGACGTCGGCGTCACGGCCGGCTACAAGGGCACCGCCGGCTACTCCGCTGGCGTGATCGGCCTCTTCGTGACGCCGCCGCTGCTCAATGCCAACGGCGGCAATCGCGAACGCGCCACTGGCGAGTGGTTGCTCGCCGATGCCGAACGTCGTGCGCTGGAAATCCGTGCGCGTGGCGAGGTGCAGGCGGCCTACGACGCCGTGCGCGCGATGGACGCGCTCGCCGTGCGCGCCGATGCGGCCAGCGCCGCGCGCGCCGACGAACTCGCCGTCGCCGCCGAGGCGGCCTACCGCGAAGGCCACGCGACCTTGAGCGAGACCCTCGAGACCCTGCGCGCCGTCGCCGATGTGCGTGCGGCCGCGCTGCAGGCCACCGCCGACCGTCACCTGATCCGACTCGAACTGCGGCGCGCGATGGGCGCGCCGGTCCTGGAGATGCCCTGATGCGCGCGCTTGCCCTCGTTACCCTCTCTGTGCTGGCCGCCTGCGGTGGCGACGCACCCGCCGCCGACGTCGAAGCCGACGTCGCGGCGGATACGGCGCTGCTCAACGCCGACGCCCTGCGCATCGGCGGCTTCGCGCTGGCGGCGGCCACCGACGAGCCTTGGCGCGATGCCTGGCACCTGCCGGCGCGCGTCACCAACGATCCGGGCGCCGCACAGCCGCTGGGGTCGATCGTCGAAGGCCGCGTGCTTGAAGTCCGCGTGTATCCCGGTGACCGCGTGCGCGAAGGCCAGGTGCTCGTCGCCATCCACTCGCACGAGGTGATGGACGCGCGCCAGCGCCTCGTCGCGGCGCGCGCCGCGGCCATCAGCGCCGACTCCAACGCCGCGGTGGCCGAGCAGGCCGTCGCCCGCGGTGAGCGACTGCTGGCGGCCAAGGCCGTCGCCGTGGCGGAACTCGAGCGCCTGCGCGCCGCGCGCACCGCCGCCGTGGCCGCCCGCGATGCCGCGCACGCCGAGCACGAGCGCGCGGAGGGCTACATCAAGCATCTGCTCGGCGACGGTCCCACCGGCGACGCCGACGAGCACGCGGCGCTGCTGCGCGCGCCTTTCGACGGCGTCGTCACGGGCCGCGACGTGCAGCCGGGGCAGGTGGTGCTCGTGGGGCAGTCGTTGGTGAGCGTCGCGCGCGATGCCAGCCTCGGCGTGCTGCTGCGCCTGCCCGAGGAGGCCGTGGCCAGCGTGCGCGTCGGCGAGCCGGTGCGCTTCCGCGTGCCGGCTTACGCCGGCCGCGACTTCGAAGCCCGCGTGACGCGCATCGCGCCCGTGGTGGACTCGCTGAGCCGCGCCGTGGAAGTCTGGGCGCGAGGCTCCGCCGAGTCGCAGCGCCTGCTGCGCGCCGAGATGACCGCCGACGCCGAGCTGCTCGGTGCGGACGGCGCGCGTACGCTCGTCGTGCCGGCAGAGGCCGTGCAGCTGATGGAAGGCGACACCGTCGTCGTGAAGGGCACGCGGCTCGGCGAAGGAATGCTGCTCGAGGCCCAGCGCGTGCGCGTAGGCCGCCGCACCTCGCTGCGCGCCGAGATCCTCTCGGGGTTGAGCGCCGGCGACTCGGTCGTCGCGCTCGGTGCGGCGCTGGCCAAGGCCGAGATCCTCAAGCGGCAGGGCGCGGGCGAGGGAGGCCACCACTAGTGCTCAAGCGCCTCGTCGAGTTCTCGCTGCGGCAGCGCTTCTTCGTCATCGGCGGCGTCCTCAGCATCGTCGCCTTCGGCTTCTACGCGCTCACGCACATTCCCTTCGATGCGTACCCGGACCTCACCGGCACGCGCGTCGAGGTGATCACCAGTGCGCCGGGAATGCCGCCGGAGGACGTGGAGCGGCTGGTGACGTATCCGCTCGAGTCCACGCTGATGGGCATCCAGGGCGCCGAGAACGTGCGCTCGGTGAGCAAGCAGGGGCTCTCGCTGATCACGGTGAGCTTCCCCGACAAGGTGGACGTGTACTTCGCGCGCACGCTGGTGCAGCAGCGCGTGGCCGACGCCGTCGGCGCGCTGCCGGCGGGCATCGAGCCCGGCCTCGGGCCCGTGAGCACGCCGATGGGCGAGCTCTTCCAGTACACGGTGACCAGCGACTCGATGTCGCTCACCGACCTCAAGACGCTGCACGACTACACCATCAGGCCACGCCTGCGCGTGATCCCCGGCGTGTCGGAAGTGAACTCCTGGGGCGGGTTCATCGAGCAGGTGCACGTCGTGGCCGATCCAGCCCGCCTGGCGGCGCGCGACCTGACGCTGCTGGACCTGCACGAGGCCCTCGACGCCAACAACCGCACCTTCGGCGGCGCGTACGTGGAGAGCGCCGGCGAGCGCTACACGATCCGCGGCGTGGGTCGCGCCGAATCGCTCGAGGAGATCGGCCGGATGGTCGTCGCGACGCGCGGCGGCGCGCCGGTGCTGGTGCGCGACGTCGCGCGCGTCGAGCGCGGCGCGCTGCCGCGCCAGGGCGCCGTCACGCAGGACGGCAAGGGCGAAGTCGTCACCGGGATGGTGCTCAAGCTCAAGGGCGCCGACTCGCGCCGCGTGATCCGCGACGTGCGGGCACGCCTCGACGAGGTGCGCGCGGGCCTGCCGTCCCACGTGCACATCACGCCGTTCTACGACCAGACGCAGCTCATCCAGCGCACCACGAAGACGATCACCAAGAACCTCATCGAAGGCGGCCTGCTCGTCATCGCGGTGCTGTTCCTGTTCCTGCGCAACTGGCGTGCGTCGCTGATCGTTGCGTCGGTGATCCCGCTCTCGATGCTCTTCGCTTTCGGCGGGATGCACCTGTTCGGCTACGGGGCCAACCTGATGTCGCTGGGCGCGTTGGACTTCGGCCTCATCGTCGACGCCTCCGTCGTGATGGTCGAGAACTTCGTGCGGCGCCTCGAGGAAGGCAGCGCCGAGGACCGGCGCTCGATCTTCCTCTCGGCGGCGGTGGAGGTCGGGCGCCCGATCCTCTTCGGCATCGCGATCATCGTCGCGGTCTACATCCCCATCTTCACGCTCGACGGGATGGAAGGCCGGATGTTCAAGCCGATGGCCTTCACCGTGGTGACGGCGGTGCTGGGCTCGCTGCTGCTCGCGCTGACCTACGTGCCGGCGGTGGCCTCCGTGGCGCTCAAGCACGACCACGAGGAGAAGCATCGCGTGCTCGACGCGATGCGCGCGGCGTACGCGCGCGGCCTCGCCCGCGCGATCGCCAACGCCAAGCGCGTGGTCGGCGTGAGCGCGCTGGCCGTGGTGGCCGCGCTGGTGTCACTGGCCTTCATCGGCAGTTTATGCCGAAGCTCGACGAAGGCAACATCCTCATTACCACGCGGCGGTTGCCGAGCATCTCGCTGGCCGAGGCGACGCGGCTCTCGACCGAAGCCGAGAAGATCATCCGCGAGTTCCCCGAGGTGATCACGGTGGTGACCAAGGAAGGCCGCCCCGACCTCGCCACCGAGGCGATGGGGCTCTACGAGGGCGATACCTACGTGATCCTCAAGCCGCACGAGGAGTGGACCTCGGCGAAGACCAACGAGGAGCTTGTGGCGCTCTTCGACTCCGCGTTGGCGAAGATCCCGGGCCTGGAAGTGGCGTTCACGCAGCCCCTCGCGATGCGCCTCGACGAAGCCGAGAGCGGCATCCGCACCGACCTGGGCATCAAGATCGTCGGCCCCGACCGCGAAGTGAACGAGGCGCTGGGCGCGCGCATCGAGGCCATCGTCGCCAGCGTCGAGGGCGCTGCCGACGTGTCGGTGGAGATCGCCGACGGCAGCGGCCAGTACCGCGTGCAGGTGGACCGCGCGGCGCTCGCGCGCTACGGCGTGCAGGTGGCCGACGTGCAGGCGGCGCTGGACCTCGGCACCGGCGTCGGCGTCGCCACGGAACTGGTGGACGGCCCGCGGCGCATCGGCGTGGCGGTCCGCTTGCCCGAGAGCGCGCGCAGCGACCTCGAGGCGCTCAAGCGCATCACGGTGCGCACCGCCACCGGTGCGCGCATCCCAATCGGCTCGCTGGCGACCATCGAGACCGTGATGGGCCCCGAGCTCATCGCCCACGAGGACGCGCAGCGCCGCACGCTGGTGATGAGCAACGTGCGCGGCCGCGACCTCGGCAGCTTCGTGCAGGAAGTGCGCAACCGCGTCGCCGCCGAGGTGCGCCTGCCCGACGGCGTGTTCCTCGAGTGGGGCGGGCAGTACGAGAACCAGACCCGCGCCTTGGGCCGCCTCGCACTCGTCGTCCCTGCCGTGGTGCTGATCATCTACCTGCTGCTGTTCCTGTCGTTCGGGTCGGTGTCGCAGGCCGTCCTCGTGCTGCTCAACGTGCCCTTCGCGCTCGTCGGCGGCGTGGCGATGCTCTGGCTCCGCGACCTCAACCTCTCGCTCTCGGCGAGCATCGGCTTCATCGCGCTCTTCGGCATCGCCGTACTCAACGGCGTCGTGATGGTCGAGCACATCAACACGCTGCGCGAGAAGGGCCGCACGCTCGAGGACGCCGTGCTGCACGGCGCCGTGGACCGCCTGCGGCCGGTCCTGATGACCGCGCTGGTCGCCAGCCTCGGCTTCGTCCCGATGGCGGTGGCGACGAGCGCCGGCGCCGAAGTGCAGCGCCCGTTGGCGAGCGTGGTGATCGGTGGTCTCGTGACGAGCACGTTCCTGACGCTGTTCGTGCTGCCGATCCTGTATCGGGCGGTGGCGCAGTGGGAAGCGAAGCGGGTGGACTGATGACGGAAGACTGAAGACGGAAGGTGCGACGCCGGTTGGCATCGCTATACTTTCCCAAGCACTCCTTCCGTCTTCAGTCTTCCGTCCTGTGTCCGACACCCTGCTCGCTTTCCGAGAGGAGTTCCCCATCCTCTCTACGTGCACCTACCTCGTCTCCAACTCCCTGGGCGCGATGCCCAAGTCGGTGCCGGAGCGCCTGCAGGCCTACGCCGATGCCTGGCGCACGCAGGGCGTGCGCGCCTGGGCCAAGGGCTGGTGGGAAATGCCCGTGACCGTCGGCGACGCCGTCGCACCGCTCATCGGCGCGGCGTCGCACGAAGTGGGCATCGTGCCCAAGGGCTGGTGGGAAATGCCCGTGACCGTCGGCGACGTCGTCGCACCGCTCATCGGCGCGGCGTCGCACGAAGTGGGCATCGTGCCCACGGTCACGATGGCGCAGGCCACGGTGCTCTCGGCGATTCCGATCACCGACGCGCGGGATGAGATCGTGATGACCGCGCTCGACTTCCCGAGCGTGCGCTATGCCATCGAGCATCTCGCGCCCAAGTTCGGCGCGCGCGTCGTCGTCGTGCCCAGCGAGGACGGGATCACGATCGACCAGCAGGCGCTGCACGCCGCCATCACCGAGCGCACGGCGCTGGTCTGCGTGAGCCACGTGCTGTTCCGCTCGGCGTACATCATCGATGCCGACGCCCTCGTGGCCCACGCGCACGCGCAGGGTGCGTTGGTCTCGCTGGACGCCTATCACTCCGTCGGCGTGATTCCTGTCGACGTGAAGCGCAGCGCGGTCGACTTCCTCGCCGGCGGCGTGCTCAAGTGGCTCTGCGGCGGGCCGGGCGGATGCTTCCTCTACGCGAGTCCGGCGATGAGCGAGCGCTTCGCGCCCGCGCTCACCGGCTGGCAGGCGCACAAGCGCCCCTTCGCCTTCGACACCAAGATGGAGCCCGCCGACGGCATCTGGCGCTGGCTCGGCGGCACGCCGACGGTGCCGTCGCTCTACGCGGCCACCGAAGGCCCGCGCATCGTGCACGCGGCGGGGATGGCCAATGTGCGCGCCAAGAGCCAGCGGCAGACGGCGATGCTCGTCGAGATGGCCGATGCCCGCGGCTATCGGCTCACCGCGCCGCGTGACGCGGCGCGTCGCGGCGGCACCATCGCCTTCGACGTGCCGCAGGCGGCGGCGGTCGCGCAGGCCCTGCTCGCCCGCGATGTCGTCATCGATTATCGCCCCGGGGCCGGCATCCGCGTCGCACCGCATTTCTATTCCACCGACGACGAGGTCGCGCGCGTCGTCCACGAGATCGACGACATCCTCGCCACCGAGGCGTGGAAGCCCTTCGCCGACTCGCGCCCAACCGTGACCTGACCCTTCCCCCTGACCCCGCAAAGGGGTAGCTTCGCTTAGTACGAGGTTCCTCCCAGAACGCCAAGCCCACGACGATGCCGACGCCGCCGAAAAAGCTCCGCAAGCAGTACGTCAACAACGAGTTCCCGACGGCCATCCTGCGCTTCGAGGACGGACACGAGATCTCGGTCAAGCGTGGCACGGGCAAGGCCTTCGACTGCTACTCGGGCGAGAACATCAAGATCCTCGCCGTCTTCGATCCCGACGCCCGCGAGCGCGACCTGATGGACACGCGCCGCGCCGACGACTTCGACGACGCCTGAGCCGCGCACCCGGTGAGCGCATCGCGCGCAGTCCGGGTCGCTGAGGAAGTCGCTGCGGCGCGCGCGGCGCGCCGTGGCATCGTGGCCCTGGAGAGCTCCGTGCTCGCCCAGGGCCTTCCCATTCCCGAGAACGCCGAAGCGGCCCTGCGGATGGTCGCGGCCGTGCGCACCAATGGCGCGGTGCCTGCCATCACCGCCGTCGCCAAGGGACGGCTCGCCTTGGGCCTCGAGCCCGACGAGCTCGCGCGATTCCTCGATCGTCGCGGCGTCCGCAAGGTTTCCTCCCGCGACCTCGGCGCGGCCATCGCCGCGCAGGCCGACGGCGCCACGACCGTCGCCGCGTCGCTGGCGATCTGCCGCGTGGCCGGCGTGCAGGTCTTCGCCACCGGCGGCATCGGCGGCGTGCATCGCGCCCCCGCCTTCGACGAATCCGCCGACCTGCTCGAGCTCTCGCGCAGCCGGGTCATCGTCGTCTGCGCGGGTGCCAAGTCCATCCTCGATCTCCCCGCCACGCTCGAGCGCCTCGAGAGCTATGGCGTGCCGGTGCTGGGCTACCAGACGGACGAGCTGCCGGGCTTCTACACGCGCAGCACCGGGCTCCCGCTCGCCACGCGCGTGGACTCGGTCGCCGAGATCGTCGCCATTGCCCGTGCGCATTGGGACGAGGCGGATCAGCCTTCGGCGCTCCTCGTGGTGCAACCGCCGCCGCTTGCCGAGGCCCTCGACCGACGGCTCGTCGATGACATCGTCGCGGCCGCCATCCGCGAGATGGCGGAGCAGGAGGCCCGGCATCCGGCCGAAGCAGCCATCCGCGGCGCGGCGCTGACCCCGCACCTGCTCGCGCGCATCGCCGAGGCCACCGGTGGCCGGTCGATGCGCACCAACCTTGCCTTGCTCGAAGCGAACGCCGCGCTGGCGGGCGCGATTGCTACGTTGATGGCCCTCGAAGACCGACCCGGCGGCTAGGCGGCCTGTCCAGCTTTCGCCGTCTGTTGACTTCGCGGTCCGTACTGTAGGTTAGACAACAACCCCTTGCGAGCTGGAGGTCAGTCGCCAGATGCCCTCTCCGTTCCTGAGTTCCGAGGAGTACGACGAGCGCGCGCACCAGCTCTACAACGAAGGCAACTACGACGACGCGTTGGCGATGCTGCGCGAGGGCCTCGGGCTCTATCCGAACGCCGTCGAGCTGCACGTCGGCGTCGGCTATGCGCGACTCGCCCGCGAGGAATTCGCCTGGGCGCGTCGGGCCTTCGAGGAAGCGCTGGTGCTCGATCCCGAGCACGAGGACGCCCTGGCCGGGCTGGGCGAGGTGCTGCTCAAGCTCGGGCAGTCCGAAGCCGGCCTCAAGAGCTTCCGCCGCATCCTCGAACTCGGCTACAGCGACGACATCGAGTTGATGCTGCAGGTGGGGCGCGCGCTCTTCCGCGAGGGATTCCTCGAGGACGCCAAGGAGTTCTTCGAGATCGCCGTGCAGCAGGTGCCGGAGAACTCGGAGGCCGTGGCGATGGTCGGCTACGCGCAGCATCGCCTGGGCCAGGAGGCCGCGGCGGCCGAGACGCTGCGCAAGGCGCTGCAGCTCGACCCT
>VFQM010003310.1_pt1 | contig 10519 bp, 8 predicted proteins | sample 3512391 | NCBI WGS metagenome assembly VFQM01 (sample SAMN10412369, study PRJNA504923) | tailings metagenome | isolation source: Replicate 1 from Balatoc abandoned mine | place: Philippines
TGGTGTTCCACTTTCTCCAAAGCTGTCGTTAACCGCTACAAATTCTTGAGGCACTAAATGGTTTTGAACCAATGTTCTTGAAACACTTTCTCCTAAACCACCAATAATGTTATGCTCTTCCGCTGTAACTACACAACCTGTTTTCTTCACCGATTTTAAAATGGCTTCTTCGTCTAACGGTTTTATCGTATGAATGTTAATTACTTCTGCCGAAATACCTTTTGCTTCTAACGCTTCTGCTGCAACTAAAGCTTCCCAAACTAAATGTCCGGTTGCAATAATCGTAACATCCGTTCCTTCGTTTAATAAAATTGCTTTTCCAATTACGAAAGGTTCGTCTGCTGGCATAAAGTTAGGCACCACCGGGCGACCAAAACGCAAATAAGCTGGACCATGATGATCGGCTAAAGCAATTGTTGCAGCTTTCGTTTGGTTGTAATCGCAAGTGTTGATAACGGTCATTCCAGGCAACATTTTCATCAAACCGATATCTTCTAAGATTTGGTGTGTTGCTCCGTCTTCTCCAAGCGTTAATCCTGCGTGAGAAGCACAAATCTTAACATTCTTATCTGAATACGCTACCGATTGACGAATTTGATCATACACTCTTCCCGTAGAAAAGTTAGCGAAAGTTCCTGTGAAAGGAATTTTTCCACCAATGGTTAATCCAGCGGCAATTCCAATCATATTCGCTTCTGCAATTCCGATTTGGAAGAAACGCTCTGGGTGGTTTTTTTTGAAATCATCAAATTTTAATGAACCAATTAAATCCGCACATAGTGCCACTACATTTTCATTTTTTTGACCTAATTCGGTCATACCAGCTCCAAATCCCGAACGGGTATCTTTACTGCCTTGATTGCTATATTTTTTCATTTAATTTTAAATTTAATTGTATTCAACAGAATACTTGTAACTGAACACTTTTAACTGAACACTGAAAACTGATTAATAGTCTCCTAAAGTTTCAACATTTTGTGCTAAACCTTTTGCTAATTGCTCATCATTTGGCGCTTTTCCGTGCCAAGCGTGCGTGTGCATCATAAAATCAACACCGTTACCCATTTCGGTATGCAATAAAATACAAACCGGTTTTCCGTTACCTGATTTTGCTTTTGCTTCAGTTAAACCAGCTTTGATAGCGTCAATGTTGTTTCCTTCTTTGATTTCTACTACAATCCAATCAAATGCTTCAAACTTCGCTTTTACACTTCCCATCGCTAAAACTTCGTCTGTAGTTCCGTCGATTTGTTTACCGTTTAAGTCGATTGTTGCAATTAAGTTGTCTACTTTTTTAGCAGAAGCATACATAATCGCTTCCCAGTTTTGTCCTTCTTGTAATTCACCATCACCTAAAAGAGCATAAACTAAATGGTTATCGTTATTCAATTTTTTAGCTTGCGCAGCACCAATAGCAACCGATAAACCTTGTCCTAATGAACCTGACGCCATTCTGATTCCTGGTAAACCTTCGTGAGTCGTTGGGTGACCTTGTAATCTTGAATTTAATTTTCTAAATGTTGCTAATTCTGCTACTGGAAAGTAACCGCTTCTAGCTAAAACACTGTAAAAAACAGGAGAAATATGACCGTTTGATAAGAAGAAAATATCTTCATTAATTCCGTTCATATCAAAACCTTCGTTACGTTTCATAACGTCTTGGTAAAGGGTAACCAAAAATTCAGCACATCCCAAAGAACCTCCTGGGTGACCCGAATTTACGGCATGGACCATACGAAGAATATCTCTTCGAACTTGTGTTGTAAAATCTTGTAGTTGTTGCGTGTTAGACATTTTATTACATGTATTTATTAATGGCGTAAAAGTAATTCTAATTTTTTGGTGCTACAAATCATTTTGTTAGAAGTTATTAAGAATTGATTTGTAATGAGTGAAAGTAATAGAACGCGGATGACGCTAATGCTTCGCAACACTGAAAATTACGGATTTATTTTTTTGAATATATAGTTTTTTTGCTCGCAAAGCCATAAAGTTTTCTCAAATTAAAAATCAGTTATAATCCGCGTTTCGCATTAGCGAATCAGTTTAATCCGCGTGCCAATGTATTGTCTTATCATAAATAATTCTAAATTCCAATTTCTAAATTCTAAAATAAATTATCTTTGCCGTTCGTAAAAGCACCATATGAAGTTTGATTTAATTACAAAAGACCCAAAAAGTAAAGCCAGAGCAGGAAAAATAACTACCGATCACGGTGTTATTGAAACACCTATTTTTATGCCTGTAGGAACAGTTGCTTCTGTAAAAGGAGTACACCAACGCGAGTTAAAACAAGATATTAACCCCGATATTATTTTAGGGAACACCTATCATTTATATTTAAGACCTCAAACCAAAATTTTAGAAGCAGCCGGAGGTTTGCATAAATTCATGAATTGGGATAGAAATATCTTAACTGATTCAGGTGGTTATCAAGTATATTCTTTGTCTGGAAGAAGAAAGATTAAAGAAGAAGGAGTAAAATTCAAATCGCACATCGATGGTTCGTATCATTTCTTTTCGCCAGAAAATGTAATGGAAATTCAAAGAACTATTGGAGCTGATATCATCATGGCTTTCGACGAATGTACACCGTATCCATGTGATTATCGCTATGCAAAACGTTCGATGCACATGACGCACCGTTGGTTAGATCGTTGTATTACACATTTAGATAAAGTACCATTTAAATATGGTTACGAACAAACGTTTTTCCCAATTGTTCAAGGAAGTACGTATAAAGATTTAAGAGCACAATCAGCAGAATATATAGCTAATGTGGGCGCTCAAGGAAATGCAATTGGTGGATTATCAGTAGGGGAGCCAGCAGAAGAAATGTACGCAATGACCGAAGTAGTTACTGCTATTCTTCCAGAAGATAAACCAAGATATTTAATGGGAGTAGGAACGCCAATCAATATTTTAGAGAATATCGCGTTAGGTATTGATATGTTTGATTGCGTAATGCCAACACGTAACGCCAGAAACGGAATGTTATTCACCGCTCACGGTTCGATTAACATTAAAAATAAAAAGTGGGAAGCCGATTTTTCGCCAATCGACGAAATGGGTCACACTTGGGTTGATACCGAATATTCAAAAGCGTATTTAAGACACTTGTTTGCTGCAAATGAATTCTTAGGAAAACAAATTGCTACGATTCACAATTTAGGATTCTACATGTGGTTGGTTCGCGAAGCTAGAAGACAAATTTTAGCCGGAACGTTCAGAGAATGGAAAGATAAAATGGTGATTCAAATGAGTCAACGATTATAAAATAAGAAGTTAGAATTTAGAAGTTAGAAAATGAAAGTTTAAAGGCTATTCGTTTTTGATTCTAAATTCTAAATTCTAAATTCTAAATTTTAGGATGAAAATAATAGATAAATACATTTTAAAACGCTATTTGGTCACTTTTTCGGTGATGTTGATTATGTTTATTCCAATTGGAATCACAATTGACGTTTCGGAAAAGGTGAATAAGATGATTGAGAAGAAGATTCCTCTTAAAGACATCTTAATTTACTATGGTGATTTTACAATTTATTTTGCGAATCTATTATTTCCTATCTTTTTATTCTTATCGATTATTTGGTTTACCTCAAAGCTAGCAAATAATACAGAGATTATAGCCATTTTGAGTTTCTTCGACCTTTTATGTATGGAGCTGTTATTGTTTCCATTTTTGCCTTGTTAATGGGTTTCTTTTTTGTGCCTAAAGCCAGTAAAGGATTTAATGATTTTCGTTATCAAAATCTAAAAGGAAATTCACAAACCCGAGAAACTTCTGATATTTTCAGACAAATTAAGAAAGAAGGTAATTTAGAAGAAAATATTTATGTGAGTAATTACAATTATTTGTCTCAAACAGGGTTTAATTTTACCTACGAGAAGTTTCGTGACAATTCATTGATTGAAAAGGTTACAGCAAGTAGAATACGCTACAATGAAAAAACTAAAAATTATACATTATATAGTTACAACAAGCGAATAGTTGGTCCTAACGACGATTCCATACAATCGTTAGATAAAATTGATGTATTTTATAATTTTGAACCAGACGATTTAACTCCGGTAATTTATGTGGCGGAGACTATGACTATTGGCGAATTAAATGCTTTCATCAACAAAGAACGAGCTAGAGGTAATGGAAATATCAATACCTACCTAGTGGTGTTCTACAAGAAGTTTAGTTTACCTATTTCGGCTTTCATCTTAACTATTATCGCCGTATCTGTTTCTTCTATGAAACGAAGAGGCGGAATGGGAATTAACTTGTCCATTGGTATCGTTATTGCTTTTACCTTTATCTTTTTTGATAAAGTTTTTGGAACATTAGCAGAAAAATCGAGTATTCCTCCTTTTATTGCCGTTTGGTTCCCTAATCTTGTTTTCGGAATATTAGCAGTTTACTTACTTCGCAATGCAAAACGATAATCTAAAAAGTTACTTACATCTTCATGTAATTGTATTTATTTGGGGATTTACTGCTATTTTAGGGAAGCTAATTTCGTTAGAAGCCTTAGATTTAGTTTGGTATCGAATGCTTTTTGCATCGGCAATTATGACTTTCGTGGTAATTTTAACTAAAGAAAAAGTAAAAGTGCCTTTTAATGTAACTATTGGATTTATAGTTTCAGGTATTATAATTGCTACTCATTGGCTTACATTTTATCAAGCTATTAAAGTTTCTAATGTATCTATAACTCTAGCTTGTTTGTCAACAGGTGCTTTTTTTGCCTCAATTTTAGAACCCATCTTTTACAAAAGAAAAGTCATTTGGTACGAATTGCTTTTTGGGGTAATTGTTGTAATCGGTTTGGGAATTATCTTTAATGTAGAAACAAAATATACGACGGGTATTTACTTAGCAGTGACCTCTGCATTTCTTTCCGCTTTGTTTTCGGTTATTAATGGGAAATATGCTAAAGAATACAACCCTAATGTGATTTCTCTTTATGAGTTATCTAGCGGTGTTTTCTTTTTGACGCTGTATTTGTTTTTTGCTGGAAGTTTTACACCTGCTTTTTTTGCACTTTCAATAAATGATTTGATTTGGTTGTTTTTGTTATCTTCTATTTGTACAGCTTATGCTTTTTCGGCATCGGTGAAAGTAATGAAGTTTTTAAGTCCATTTACTGTTATGTTAACAATCAATCTAGAACCTATTTACGGAATCATTTTAGCTCTCTTAATTTTTGATGATACCGAAGAAATGACTCCTTTATTTTATGTAGGAGCATTGTTGATTCTCATTACAGTTATTGCTAACGGAATTGTGAAAAGCAAGAAAAAGAAACAACTTATTCCCGATTAATTTATTAAAGTTAATTGAAAATTTTATCTTTGTAACAACAAACACAAACCCTAATAAACCGATTATGGAATATTTAGATTTTGAATTACCAATTAAAGAGCTTGAAGACCAATTAGATAAATGTCAAATTATTGGTCAAGAATCAGATGTTGATGTTTCTAATACTTGCAAGCAAATTGAGAAGAAATTAGAAGAAACTAAGAAAAAAATATACAAAAACCTTACCGCATGGCAACGTGTACAATTATCACGTCATCCAAATCGTCCTTATACATTAGAACATATTGCTAATATTACGAATGGTACGTTTTTAGAACTTTTTGGAGACAGAAATTTCAAAGACGATAAAGCGATGGTTGGTGGATTAGGTCAAATTAACGGTCAGTCTTTCATGATTATTGGACAGCAAAAAGGGATTAATACTAAAATGCGCCAATACAGAAACTTCGGGATGGCAAATCCAGAAGGATATCGTAAAGCTTTACGTTTGATGAAAATGGCAGAGAAATTTAATATTCCTGTATTAACATTAATCGATACTCCAGGTGCTTATCCAGGTTTAGAAGCTGAAGAAAGAGGTCAAGGAGAAGCTATTGCAAGAAATATTTTCGAAATGGCTCGTTTGAAAACTCCTATTATTTCAATTATTATTGGAGAAGGAGCGTCAGGAGGAGCATTAGGAATTGGAGTAGGAGATAGAGTTTACATGTTAGAAAATACATGGTATTCTGTAATTTCACCAGAATCGTGTTCGTCAATCTTATGGAGAAGTTGGGAATATAAAGAACAAGCAGCGGAAGCATTAAAATTAACTTCATTTGATATGAAAAAACAAAAGTTAATTGATGATATTATTCCAGAACCACTTGGTGGCGCTCACTATGACAAAGAAACTACTTTTAAATCGGTTGCAGAATATGTTACTAAAGCATATAACGAATTAAAAGATTTATCAACAACGGAATTAGTGGCAAAACGTATGGATAAATATAGCAAAATGGGTGAATTCAAAGAGTAGTCACTTGTTTTCAAATTATAAAAGAAATCCGGAGCCTTAAGTTTCGGATTTTTTTTGGCTTATTAACAAAAAATTGAAGTTATTAACACTCAGATATTAAGAACTCGATTTAAAATTTTATAAAAAAAGAGTACCTTAGCAATATGGAAAATGTCAGAAATGTAAACCCGATAAAAGTAGATAAAACTACGATTATCAATTTGGAAAAAGGAAAATTACCTCCTCAAGCGTTAGACCTTGAAGAAGCTGTACTTGGTGCAATGATGATTGATAAAAAAGGGGTTGATGAAGTAATTGATATTTTACAACCAGATGCCTTTTATAAAGACGCACACAAGTATATTTTTGAGGCTATTGTTCAGCTATTTAACGAAACGCAGCCAATCGACTTATTAACCGTTTCGGCTCAATTGAAGAAAAACGGGAAATTAGAACTTTCAGGAGGTGATTTTTATTTGATTCAGTTAACGCAAAAGATTTCTTCATCGGCTCATATTGAGTTCCACTCGCGCATTATTCTTCAAAAGTACATTCAACGAAGTTTGATTAAAATTTCAAGCGAAATTATTGAAGAATCGTATGATGAGTCTACCGACGTGTTCGATTTGTTAGATAAAGCCGAATCTAAATTATACGAAGTAACACAAGGTAATATCAAACGTAGCTCAGAAACTGCACAAAGTTTGGTAATCCAAGCTAAAAAACGAATTGAGGAAATTGCAGGTAAAGAAGGATTAAGTGGAATTCCAACAGGTTTTCACGATTTGGATAAATTGACATCGGGTTGGCAACCTTCAGATTTGATTATTGTAGCGGCACGTCCAGGTATGGGTAAAACCGCGTTTACGCTTTCAATGGCACGAAATATGGCTATTGATTACGGAGCTCCTGTTGCTTTTTTCTCATTAGAGATGTCATCCGTTCAGTTGATTACGCGTTTGATTTCGTCTGAAACTGGATTATCATCAGAGAAATTAAGAACTGGAAAATTAGAAAAACACGAGTGGGAGCAATTATCCATTAAAGTAAAAGACTTAGAGAAAGCTCCTTTATACATAGACGATACGCCATCGTTATCGATTTTCGATTTACGTGCAAAAGCAAGACGTCTTTCTTCTCAATATGGCATTAAAATGATTGTGATTGATTACCTTCAGTTAATGACAGCAGGTGGAAATGGAAAAGGTGGCGGAAACCGTGAGCAAGAAATTTCAACCATCTCCCGAAATTTAAAAGCTTTAGCCAAAGAGTTAAACGTTCCTGTTATTGCGCTTTCACAGTTATCGCGTGCGGTAGAAACTCGAGGTTCAAGTAAGCGTCCGTTACTTTCCGACTTGAGGGAATCTGGAGCTATTGAGCAAGATGCCGATATTGTATCGTTTATTTACCGTCCAGAATATTATAAAATTGACGAATGGGACGACGAAGAACGTTCGCCAACACAAGGTCAAGCCGAATTTATCGTGGCAAAACACCGTAATGGAGGACTCGATAACATTCGTTTGAAATTCATTGGAAGTTTAGGTAAATTTGATAACTTAGATGATTTTGGTTCGTCTTTTGATGCGCTTCCATCTAAGATGAATTTAGATGACTCAAACCCGTTTATTACCCCTAACTTGCCTACCCCAAATGAAGCTTTTGGTAGTACAATGAATTCATATGACGATGATTCTGATGTTCCGTTTTAATTAAATTATTGAAGATGAAAAGTGCTTTTTTGGTTTTATTTTTCTTAGTGACGTCCTTGGCGAATGCCTCTTTTGTGCTTATTCCTATGGAGGCTGAAGGGCAACAAAACCATTTAAAAGCCTACGGCATTACCTATTGGGCTCTAGACAAAAGTTACAAAGTAAGTTGGTTGTTAAACTATAGAGGCGGTTCCTTTTTATTACCCGATGCACCTGAAATTCGTAAAGAATGCCAAATTAGAGGGGTAACTTTTGAAGTGTTATCAGATGCTACTGCGAATTCTATTTTAGAAGATATTAGTTCGCCTTCACAAAATATGGAAACGGTTGTGTTGGAAAAAGCACCTAAAATTGCAGTTTATACTCCAAAAGGGAAACAACCTTGGGATGATGCAGTGACCATGGTGCTAACTTATGCTGAAATTCCGTATACCGAAGTTTATGATGAGGAAGTTTTATCAGATCAATTATTATTGTATGATTGGTTGCATTTACATCACGAAGATTTCACAGGACAATACGGTAAATTTTTTGGAGCTTATAGAACGGCGCCTTGGTACATCCAACAAAAAGCAGAAGCTGAAGCGCTAGCAAAAAAACTTGGTTACAACAAAGTATCAGAAGAAAAATTAGCAGTAGCAAAGAAAATTAGAGATTTTGTAATCGGTGGGGGATTCATGTTTGCCATGTGCTCAGCAACCGATAGTTTTGATATAGCACTTTCGGCAGAGGGTGTTGATATTTGCGAACCCATGTTCGACGGTGACGATTCAGAAGCTAATTATCAAGTTAAAATTGACTATACAAGCACATTTGCTTTTAAAGATTATACTTTAGTTCGTAATCCAATGGTCTATGAATTCTCGGATATCGATACTACTGAAGAACACGGAAAAGGAGCTTTTTCTATGGATAAAGATTATTTCACTTTAATGGAATATTCGGCAAAATGGGATCCAATTCCAACCATGTTGTGCCAAAATCACACGCAATTAGTTAAAGGTTTTATGGGACAAACTACAGCTTTTGATGCTGAGAAAATAAAATCTAATGTTTTAGTGATGGGCGAATGTAAAATCAACGGGGAAGCACGCTACATTCATGGAACTAAAGGAAAAGGAATGTTCACTTTTTATGGAGGTCACGATCCCGAAGATTACCAACATAGAGTAGGAGATGCTCCAACGGTTTTAGATTTACATCCAAATTCTCCTGGATATCGTTTGATTCTAAATAATGTATTGTTTCCAGCGGCTAGAAAGAAAAAGTTGAAAACCTAATTTCTTTTTAGTTCTTCATCTCACAAAATAAAGTACAGTGATTTTTAAATACAAATCATTTTTTATCATTTTTCTTTTTAGCCTCAATCTGATATTTGGGCAAGATAATCAGGTTCCTAAGTTGAATAAAAATCAAATTAATTTCTTTTTACAAAAAGCAGATTCTTGTAAGAGTGAGTTAGATTTTTCCAATGCTTCAAAATATATTGTAAAGGTTTTGGATTATTATCAACTCTCTAAAGATTTGGATGGAGTGATTTTTTGTAAAGTGAAATTAGCAGAAATCAACAGACACGCAGCACTTTATGAAAATGCATTTGATTATTTAGTTGAGGTCGAAAACTTGATTAAGAAATCAAAAAATAATGTGAATCCGTCTACTTTAATGTTTTATTACAATCGAAAAGCATCATTATCAACAGAATATTTTAGTACGCCCGATTCTACTTTGTATTATTCTAATAAAGCTTTAAAAATTGCAGAGAAAATAAAGGATTTTGAAATACAATTATTGAGTCTAATGGAAATAGGATATGCTTACGAAAATCAGACAAAATATGATTTAGCACTATTCTATTATAACAAAGGAATTTCTATTATAGATTCGATTACCAACCAACAAATTAAATGTGATGCTTACATTAATCTAGCACGGGTTTATTCAAAATCAAGGCAATATAAGCAGGCCGTTAAGATTTGTGAAGATGATTTGGCACCATTAAAAAAGTATCTTTCTATAGTTCAGCAATTGTTAGTGTTAGATATAAAAATTGTGGCTTATGAACAAACAGGAAATGTAGCCAAAGCCTATGAAAATTTAAAGTTACGTTTGCAATTAAATGACTTGTATTACAAACAAGTTGAGAAAGACAAACTTCAAGAAATAAGTGATAAATTTAGACTTCAAGAGAAAAATGTTGAAATTGGGAGAAGTAGAGAAAAAATCGAACGGGCTAGAAACAATCAGTTATTGTTGTTTGTAATAGTTTTGTTGTTTTTACTAGGAATACTTTCACTTATTTATTATAGTAATAAAATAAGTAAAAAAAATAAACAACTAAATGTACTCTCCGAAAACAATGCTTTTTTACTTCGGGAGGCAAATCACCGAATTAACAATAATTTACAATTAATAGTGATATTAATTTCTGAAGAATTAGAAAAATTAAACGACAACGAAAGTTTAAGTGTGAAGAAAATTTTATCTAAGGTA
>VFQM010003312.1_pt1 | contig 10495 bp, 9 predicted proteins | sample 3512391 | NCBI WGS metagenome assembly VFQM01 (sample SAMN10412369, study PRJNA504923) | tailings metagenome | isolation source: Replicate 1 from Balatoc abandoned mine | place: Philippines
CATCGGCGTCAGCCGCATGTCGTCGTGATGATCGATCAGGATTCTGCGCACCCGGTCCTGCCACAGCGTGCCGAACAGGCGGGCCTCCTCATCGCTGGCATGGCCAGAGAGCAAGGTCGGGAGCAGCATGCCCATGCGCGGATCGCCGGCAACTGGCGACAGATCCAGGCCGATCTGCAGCGCTGCTCCGGTATCCATTCGCGTGAAGCGAAGCTCATCGACGCCTTCTGCCTCGAAGCTGAGCAGGTCGCGCCGGGAAAACCGTCCGCCGAGGCCTTTGAAGCCGCCAGTGCCGGCAGCCCCCGTCAGCAGGGTGGCAATGCTGGCGATGACGCCGGTGACGCCGCTGCCCTGGCTGTCGCCAAAGGCCACCGCCACCCCGCCGCGCTCAGGCGTGACATCGCCGTACAGCGCGCGCAGTGCCCGAGTCGTCATCAGCCAGGCTCCAGCGACGGTCGGACAGGAGTGGCCGGCAAGCCGCACGGCATCGGCAAAGCGGTACTCGATCAGGCCACCATCGGCGGCGCCGAGAATTTCGGCCAGTGGATCGCGCACCGTGATCGGGGGAACGGCATCGAAGAAGGCGGGGAAAGCCATTTCAGTCCTTTCGCTGGATCAGTTCGATCTTGTAGCCATCCGGGTCTTCGACGAAGGCAATGACCGTCGTGCCATGCTTCATCGGCCCCGCCTCGCGGACGACCTTGCCACCACGCTGGCGAATGGCCTCGCAGGCGGCGTAGGCATCAGGCACGGCGATGGCCACGTGGCCGAAGGCATTGCCCAGTTCATAGGCGGAGGTATCCCAGTTATGCGTCAGTTCGAGAACGGCCCCCTCCGACTCCTCGCCATAGCCCACGAAGGCCAGCGTGAACTTCCCGTCCGGATAATCCTGGCGGCGCAGCAGCCGCATGCCGAGGACTTCGGTGTAGAAGGAAAGCGAGCGATCGAGGTCGCCAACACGAAGCATGGTGTGAAGGATGCGCATGGCCGGTTTCTCCGTTGCGTGAAAGGTTTTTCTACCAGTGGGGAATATGGGCTGCGCGACGCTGCAGCTCCACGCGAATCGTACGGTAGTCCGGGCAGACGGTTTCGACCAGCGCCCAGAAGCGAGGCCCGTGATTCATCTGGCGCAGGTGTGCGAGCTCGTGCACCACCACGTAGTCGATGATCGCAGGAGGGAAATGGATCAGCCGCCAGTTGAGGCGAATGCCGCTCTTGCGACTGCAACTGCCCCAGCGCGTTCGTGCCGACGACAGCGCCAGTGGCGGGCAGTCGACCTCCAGCAAGGGCGCGTGCCGGATCAGCCGTTCGGCAAAATATTCACGTGCCCGCTCCCGCAAGGCCCGTTCGAGCAACTGTCCCGGCGCACAGCCTGGCTTGAGGCAGAGCGTCAATGTTCCCTGCCCCCAGATCGCGCGGTTGGCACCGACAGCCAGCCGGATCTCGAGTTCGCCATCGAGAAACGGAATGCGGGTGCCGTCGGCAATCTGCAGCGGCTCCGGCCGACGCCTCGTGCGCCACTCGTCGAGCTTGTCCACCACCCAGTCAGCGTGGCGTCTGATCAGCGCTTCGACCTCGGTGAGCGATGTACGTCGTGGCGCACCGACACGCAGTCCGCGGTGGTCGATGGAGAGACCGATGGTTCGCCGTGCCCCCCGGCGCAGCAGGTAGGGAACGATGCGATCGCCGAGCGTGATGCGACGCATCTCCTCGCCGCTGGCAACGGCGACGCCGGCCAGGGGAAGGTCAAGCTGCATCTGCGTAACGGTGCGGCGAAATACGCCGCATCTCGCCCTCGATCCAGTGCTCGACGTTACTGTTGATTTCGTCGAGAGAACGACCTGCGGCATCGATGGCCGGACCAATGCTCACCACCACGTGCCCCGGCCGTTTGACGAAGGCATTGCGCGGCCAGACCTCGCCGGCGTTGTGCGCAACCGGCACCACCTTGCTGCCGGCATGCGATGCGAGATAGGCGCCGCCGGGCTTGTAGCGCCGCGTTTCGCCGGGCGCCACCCGGGTTCCTTCCGGAAAGATGATGATCCAGAAACCGCGGCGCAACCGGTCGGTGCCCTGTTCGACGACCTGATTCAGCGCATCCCGTCCTGCCGCACGATCGATCGATATCATCTGCAAGGCTGCCAGCCCCCAGCCGAAGAACGGCAGGCGCATCAGTTCCTTCTTCAGCACGAAAACGCAGTAGGCGTCTTCCGGCACCAGGTCCTGCAGGGCTACCGTTTCCCATGCCGACTGGTGCTTGGCCAGGATGACGGCCGGTGCCGCCGGCAGATTCTCGCGTCCGCGTATCTCATGCGTGATGCCGAGAATATGCCGCGTCATCCACATGAAGCCGCGGCGGTAGTGAAAGACGATGCGGAAGCGGGAAAGCAGGGGGAGCAGACCGGCGAACAGCAGTACGGTACCGAACAGCGCGGTCCACAGCACGGCGCCGAGCATGAACAGCGACGAGCGGAGAAGGTTCATGCAGTGCCGAGGATGGCGTCCACAGCGGCAGCGAGATTGGCAAACACCCGGGTGTTCGGCGGCAGGTCGGGATCGCTGCGGGTCTTTTCACCCTTGCCGGTAAGGACCAGCATCGGTTGCGCGCCCATGGCCGAGGCCGCCTGCAGGTCGCGCAGCGAATCACCGACCGCCGGAACCCCGGCCAGATCGGTGTTGTAGCAGGCAGCGATGCGCTCGAACATGCCCGGCTGCGGCTTGCGGCAGTCGCAGGCAGCGTCGGCCGCGTGCGGGCAATAGAAGACCGCATCGATGCGGCCACCGACGGCAGCCACGGTGCGATGCATCTTCTCGTGAATCGCATTCAGGGTATCCATCTCGAACAGCCCGCGACCGACACCGGACTGGTTCGTCGCGACGACGACGCGATAGCCTGCCTGATTGAGGCGGGCGATGGCCTCCGGGCTGCCCGGAATCGGCTTCCACTCCGCCGGTGACTTGATGTACTGGTCGGAGTCGAAGTTGATGACGCCGTCGCGATCGAGGATGACGAGCTTCATACGGCCAGCTTCGAAATGTCGGCAACCGCGTTGAGCTGGTCGAACAGCGACTTGAGCAGGCCGAGACGGTTGGCGCGGATCAGCGGCTCGTCGACGTTGACCATGACCTCGTCGAAGAAGCGGTCGACCTCGGCGCGCACACCGGAGAGCGCGAGCAGCGCATCAGCGTAGTCGCCGTTGGCGACGTGCGACTTCACCAGCGGCGAGAGCTGCACGACGCGCTCGAACAGCGCCTTCTCGGCAGATTCCTGCAGCAAGGCGACGTCCGGCTCGGGAATCACTCCCTCGGCCTTCTTCAGGATGTTGCCGATGCGCTTGTTGGCTGCGGCGAGCGCCTGCGCGGCGTCGTGCGCGAGGAACTTCTGCACCGCGTCGAGCTTCGCCGGCACCAGGTCGATGCGCGTCGGGCGCTGCGCCAGCACCGCCTCGATCACGTCCTGGCCATGCCCGGCGTCACGCAGGTAGCCGCGCAGGCGGTCGAGCATGAAGTCATGCAACTGGGTGCGACAGTCGGCAGACGTCAGCACGCCAGCCGGGAAAGCACTCGCAGCCTCGTCGATCAGCTCACGAAGGTCGAGCGGTAGCGGCGATTCCATCAGGATGCGGAGCACCCCGAGTGCGGCACGACGCAGGCCGAAAGGATCCTTGTCGCCAGTCGGCACCTGACCGATGCCGAAGAAGCCGAGCAGTGCGTCGAGCTTGTCGGCCAATGCTGCGGCACAGGCGATGTTGCCGAGCGGCAGTGCATCGCCGGCAAAGCGCGGCTGGTAGTGGGCCTGGATGGCATCGGCCACGTCCTTGTCCTCGCCATCGTGCAGCGCGTAGTAGCGCCCCATGATGCCCTGCAGCTCGGGGAATTCGCCGACCATGTCGGTGACGAGGTCGGCCTTGGCCAGCCGTGCGGCACGGGCAGCGAGCGAAGCATTCGCCCCCAGCTTGACGGCGATCTTCTGCGCCAGGGTTTCCATGCGCTCGACACGCTGCAGCACCGAGCCAAGCTTGTTGTGATAGACGACACTGCCGAGCTTTTCCAGACGCGAGGCCAGCGTCGTCTTGCGATCCTGGTTGAAGAAGAAGCGGGCATCGGAGAGGCGCGGCCGAACGACGCGGGCGTTGCCGGTAACGATGTTGGTCGGGTCGGCGACCGCCATGTTGGAGACGATCAGGAAGCGGTTCTGCAATTTTCCGGCGGCGTCGAACAGCGGGAAGTACTTCTGGTTCGCCTGCATCGTCAGGATCAGGCATTCCTGCGGCACTTCGAGGTATTCGGATTCGAACTCGCTGACGTAGATCACCGGCCACTCGACCAGCGCCGTCACTTCATCGACCAGCGCATCGATCAGCTTGACCTTGGCCCCCAGTTCGTCGGCCTTGGCCTGCAGTGCCTTGGCGATGATCTCGCGGCGACGCGCATAGGAAACGACGGCCTTGCCTGCGCTCTCCAGCTTCTGCTCGTACTCTTCGGCCGATGCCAGCACGATCGGTCCATCGGCCAGGAAGCGATGGCCGAGCGTGGTGTTGCCGCTCTTCAGGCCAAGCGCCTCGCCCGGCACGACATGCTCGCCATGCAGCATGACGAGTCCATGAACCGGACGCACGAACTGCACGTCGGAATCGCCCCAGCGCATGACCTTCGGGATCGGCAGTTTCTTCAGCGCATCGGCAACGATCTGGCCAAGCACATCTTCGAGCTTGACGCCCCTGACCGTGGCTTCGTAGAAGAAGGTCTCGGACTTGCCGTCCATGCGCTTCTCGAACCTGGCGATCTCGGTGGCGGGAATGCCCTTGGCGTCCAGCTTCTTCAACAGTGCCGGCGACGGGTTGCCCGCAGCATCGAGCGCCACGGCCACCGGCATGATCTTTTCGTGCACCTTGGCATCCGGCGCTTCGGCGAGAACGGCCGGCACCTGGATCGCCAGCCGGCGCGGCGTGGCGAACCACTTGTAGTCGCCGCCGGCCTGAACGAGGTTGCGGTCAGCGAGGCCGGCATGGACGCCGGCGGCAAAGACTTCACCGAGTTTCGCCAAGGCCTTCGGCGGCAGTTCCTCGGTACGGAGTTCGACGAGCAGGGTCTTGTTCATTATTTGCTCTCCCCATTCTTCACCATGGGGAAGCCGAGGGCTTCACGCGAGTTGTAGTAGGACTGGGCGACTTCGCGCGCCAGCGCACGGACGCGGCCGATGTAGGCGGCGCGCTCGGTGACCGAGATGGCACCGCGCGCGTCGAGCAGGTTGAAGGTGTGCGAGCACTTCATCACCTGTTCGAAGGCCGGCAGCGCCAGCTCGGCGGCCATCAGTCGCTTGGCTTCCGATTCGTGCTCGCCGAAGTGGCGGAACAGCATCTCGACGTTCGAGTGCTCGAAGTTGTACTTCGACTGCTCGACCTCGTTCTGGTGATAGACGTCGCCATAGGTGATGCGGTAGCCGGGACCTTCGGCCCAGACCAGGTCGTAGACGTTCTCGACGCCCTGCAGGTACATCGCCAGGCGCTCGAGGCCATAGGTGATCTCGCCGAGCACCGGCTTGCAGGTGAGCGAGCCGACTTCCTGGAAGTAGGTGAACTGCGTCACCTCCATGCCATCCAGCCAGACTTCCCAGCCAAGGCCCCAGGCGCCGAGCGTCGGCGACTCCCAGTCGTCCTCGACGAAGCGGATGTCGTGTTCTTTCAGATTGATGCCGAGCGCTTCCAGCGACTGCAGGTAGAGATCCTGGATGTTCAGCGGCGACGGCTTCAAGACCACCTGGTACTGGTAATAGTGCTGCAGGCGGTTCGGGTTCTCGCCGTAGCGGCCATCCTTGGGGCGGCGAGAGGGCTGCACGTAGGCGGCATTCCACGGCTCGGGGCCGATCGCGCGCAGGAAAGTGGCGGTGTGGAAGGTGCCGGCACCGACTTCGATGTCGTACGGCTGGAGGAGCGCACAGCCCTGCTTGTCCCAGAACTGCTGCAGACGCAGGATGACTTCCTGAAAGGTTGGCATGGAACAGCTTTCCCGAATTGCGAAAAAAGCCGATTTTACTTGGTTTTGCAGGCGTCCGGCAGGGTTGCCGCTGCCCGCCGCAAGCCTGCCGGAAGGAGCAGCAACAAACACAGCAGCAGGACCGCGGCATTGCCCCAGCGGACATACGGGGTCGTGCCGCTGTGGCCGCTCACCTCGACGACCAGCGCATCACGGATGAAGGGCGGCAGCACTGCCTGCACGCGGCCGTCGGCACCGACCACGGCCGTCATGCCGGTGTTGGTCGCGCGCAGCATCGGCCGGCCGGTTTCGAGTGCGCGCAGCTGGGCGATCTGCAGGTGCTGCGGTTGCGCCAGCGAATCGCCGAACCAGGCAGTGTTGGAAAGGTTCACCAGCAGCGTCGCCTCGGGCAGAGCGCGAATGATCTCGGTGCCGAAGACATCCTCGTAGCAGATGTTCACGGCCACCCTCTGGCCACCGATCTCCAGCGGCGGCTGCCGATCCGGCCCCGGCATGAAATTCGACATCGGAATGCGCATCATGTCGAGGAACCACTGGAAGCCGGGCGGCACGAATTCGCCGAAAGGCACCAGGTGGGATTTGCTGTAGAGCTGTGTCGGCGAGAGGCCGATGCTGGCAGCGGCATTGGCGTAGCGCTGACCATCGCCGACGGCAACGCCGAAGAGCAGGTCGCCCTGCTGGTCGAGCGCGTGGGTGAGCAGCCGCTCCAGGTACTGCGGCGGAATCTGGTCGAGGAAGGCGGGAATGGCCGTTTCCGGCAGAACGGTCAGCGTCGCCGGATGCTCGCGCATCAGGCGGTCGTAGATCTGCAATGACTCGCCCAGCTTCTCCGGTCGCCATTTCAGGTCCTGCGGCACGTTGCCCTGCAGCAGCGCCACCCGGACCGGAACCCCGGTCGGCTCGGACCAGGACATTGCGCGAAGCCCGGCGCCGGCCCCCAGCAGCGCAATGGCGAGAGCGGAAACGATGACGCGCTGATTGATGGAAACCGCGCCGGCAGCAACGACAAGCAGGGCCGAAAACAGCGCCGTCGCCAGTGAGACGCCATAGACGCCGAGGACCGGTGCGATGCCGGAAAAGATACTGGGAGGTGCCTGCGAATAGCCGAGGGAGAGCCAGGGGAAGCCGGTGAACAGCCAGCTCCGTACCCACTCGGCCAGGGTCCAGATGGCGGCATAGGTACCAGCCTGCAACAGCGCAGACTCGGGGCGGAACCGGACAAAGCCCGCGGCGGCGAACGCGGGGAAAAACGCCAGTACGGCACAGAACAGCGCGGTGGCAATGCCGGCGATTGCCGGTGGCAGGCCGCCGAAGACGGACAGGCTGACAAAGACCCAGGACGTGCCGACACCGAACCAGCCGCTACCGAAGGCGAAACCGATCAGTGCCGCCTGACGCCAGCCCGTGGTGCTGCGCAGGAGCGCGAAGAGGCCGGCCATCGTCAGCCAGCCGATGAAATACCACTCGAAGGGGGCGAAGGCGAGAACGCTGGCCGCGCCGAGCAGCGCGGCCAGCAGGAGCTTGAGCAGGGACGACTGCAGCTTCACGCGGCCGGAGCGGGGGCGACGGCCGGCGGCAGCGTCTCGACGAGCAGCGTATAGAGCCGGCGCCCGTCCACACGCAGCACCCGGATGCGCAGGCCGTCGATGTCGATCGATTCCGTTGCGCTTGGGCACCCGGCCAAGTCGGGAAAGGAGGACGCCACCGATGGTATCGGCACCGTCGGCCAGCAGCCGGCAACCGAAGGCCTCGTTGAAGTCGTCGATCTTCGTCTGTGCCTTGACGTGGTAGCGCCCGGAACGGTCGACGCGGATGTTGTCGTGAGCCTCGTCGAAATCGTATTCGTCCTCGATGTCGCCGACGATCTGTTCGAGCACATCCTCGATCGTCACCAGCCCGGCAACACCACCGAATTCGTCGACGACGATGGCCATGTGGTTCCGCGACACGCGGAACTCGCGCAGCAGCACGTTGAGGCGCTTCGACTCCGGAATGAAGACGACAGGACGCAGGCAATCCCGCAGGTTGAAGCTCTTCTCGGCGTGCGCACGCAGCAGATCCTTGGCCATCAGGATGCCGATGATGTTGTCGCGATCGCCATCGTGCACGGGAAAGCGCGAATGCGCCGTCTCGATGACGAAGCGGAAGATGTCATCGACAGGGTCGTTGGCGTCGACGGTATCCATCTGCGCGCGCGGCACCATGACATCGCGTACCGAGGTTTCGGAAGCGGAAAGTGCTCCCTCGGTAATCGACAGCGCATCGGCATCGAGCAGGTTGCGCTCGCAGGCAGAGTGAAGCAGCTGGATCAACTGTTCGCGGTCCTCCGGCTCGCGCAGGAGCAAGGAGGAGAGGCGCTCGAAGAATGAAGGCTTGTTGCCGGAAATGTCCATGGTGCGAATGGCGAATCTGACAGTCAGTAGGGATCCGGATAACCCAGCCCGGCGAGGATTTCCCGCTCCCTGGCTTCCATGATGCGGGCCTCTTCCTCGCCGGTCTCGTGGTCATGGCCCTGCAGATGCAGCATCCCATGCACGACGAGATGGGCATGATGCGCTTCAGGCAGCTTGCCTTGCTCCGCCGCCTCGCGCTCGACGACCGGCGCACAGACGACGAGGTCACCGACGGTCAGCGGTTCCTGTTCGTAGACGAACGAAAGCACGTTCGTCGCGTAGTCCTTGCCGCGGTAGTCGCGGTTGAGCGAACGTCCCTCGTCGGCATCGACGTAGCGGATCGTCACCTGGCCGCCTCCGACGAGGGCCGCCCGCGCCCAGGAACGCACCTGCTCCCGGGAGGGTAGCCCCGCCGCATTGCAGGCGTATTGCACCGACAGGTTGAGGCGTTTCGACGGCTTCATTTCGCCCCCGCTTCCTGCAGTTTCGTATGCGCCTCGTAGGCAGCGACGATGCGGGCGACGAGCGGATGGCGGACGACGTCTTCCGCCCCGAACTCCGTGAAGGCGATGCCGCGCACGTCCTGCAGGATGCGCCGCGCTTCGACGAGGCCGCTCTTGTGTCCCTTCGGCAGATCGATCTGGGTAACGTCGCCGGTGATCACCGCCTTGGCACCGATGCCGATGCGGGTGAGGAACATCTTCATCTGCTCGGGCGTCGTGTTCTGCGCCTCATCGAGGATGATGAAGGCGTGGTTCAGCGTACGACCACGCATGTAGGCGAGCGGCGCGATCTCGATCGCCTGCTTCTCCAGCATCTTCATCACGCGATCGAAACCCATCAGGTCGTAAAGGGCGTCGTAGAGCGGGCGCAGGTACGGGTCGACCTTCTGCGCCAGGTCGCCGGGCAGGAAGCCGAGTCGTTCGCCGGCCTCGACCGCCGGCCGCGTCAGCACGATGCGCGACACGAGTTCACGCTCGAAGGCATCGACGGCACAAGCAACGGCCAGATAGGTCTTGCCGGTTCCCGCCGGACCGACGCCAAAGGTGATGTCGTGTTCCTGGATGTGCTTCAGGTACTCGACCTGCCGCGGCGTGCGCCCATGCAGTTCGCTCTTGCGCGTAACCAGCGCCGGTGACTGGCCGCCGGCAACCGAAATTCCGCGCACCGGACGATTGAGCAGCTCGATCAGGCCCAGCTGGATTTCATCGACCGTCAGCGGCTGCCGGGCAATACCGTAGAAATGCTGCAAGGCATCGGCGCAGCGCGCAGCGGCGGCCGCCTCGCCATGGATCGTGAAACGCTCGCCACGGCGAGAAACGGTCACATCGAGCGCAGTCTCGATCTGGCGCAGGTTCTCGTCGAGCACCCCGCACAGGTTGGCAAGATGCGTGTTGTCGACCGGCGAAAGCAGCAGCTCGACCGGTCGCTTCTTCGCGGGAGCCCTAGCTTTCACGAGTAACGATCTCGCCGCGCAAAGAATTCGGCAGCGCCGCCGTGATGCGCACGTCGACGAAGCTGTGGATCAGGCGAGCGCCGTTTACGCCGCCTTCGAAATTGACGACGCGGTTGTTGTCGGTACGTGCCGCCAGTTCGCTGTCGCTCTTCTTCGAGATGCCCTCGACGAGCACGCGCTGCACGCTGCCGACCATCGCCTCACTGATCGCCGACGCCTGCTCGGCAATGCGTTTCTGCAAGCGCATCAGGCGCTGCGTCTTCAGTTCGTCCGGTGTGTCGTCCTTGAGGTCGGCAGCCGGCGTCCCGGGACGCGAGCTGTAGATGAAGGAGAACGAGGCGTCGAAGCCGACGTCGTCGATCAGCTTCATCGTCTTCTCGTAATCCTCTTCCGTCTCGCCGGGGAAGCCGACGATGAAGTCGGTCGACAGCGACAGGTCCGGCCGCGCCGCACGCAGCTTGCGGATGATCGACTTGTATTCGAGCACCGTGTAGTTGCGTTTCATCGCCGCCAGGATGCGGTCGGAGCCGGACTGCACCGGCAGGTGCAGGTGCGAAACCAGCTTCGGCACCCTGGCGTAGGTGTCGATCAGGCGCTGCGTCATCTCGCGCGGGTGCGAGGTGGTGTAGCGGATGCGCTCGATGCCGGG
>VFQM010003317.1_pt1 | contig 10485 bp, 14 predicted proteins | sample 3512391 | NCBI WGS metagenome assembly VFQM01 (sample SAMN10412369, study PRJNA504923) | tailings metagenome | isolation source: Replicate 1 from Balatoc abandoned mine | place: Philippines
CTCGCACGCGGCCAGAATGGCACCGTGCGCGCGCTTTCCGAAATGTTCGCCTACGAACTGCTCGCTGGCCTCAACGACGAGCAGAAGGCCGCGCTTTCTGCCGCGTTCACTCCCGCCGCCAAGGCTGGTGAGGCGATGAAGCCCGGCGAGGATCACGACGATGATGATGCCGACATGGAGGACGGCAAGAAGAAGCCGAAGTCCAAGAAGAAGGACGACGAATACATGGACGATGATGCCAAGGCGAAGGCCGCCACCGAGCGCGCCGTCGCCGTCATGTCGAGCGAACACGCAACCGGCCGCACCAAGCTCGCCGCCGACCTGCTTGCGAACGACAAGCTGAGCGCCGACGAGATCATCTCGATCCTCTCGGCCTCGGCCCCTGCAACCACCCCCGACCCTGAAGCTGCGGCGCGCGCCGAAATGCAGGCCGCGCTCGCAGCGAATTCCAACTCCGAAATCGAAGCCAATGACGGCGGCGTGTCCAAGCCTGAAGCCAAGTCGGCTGATGTCTGGGCCGCGGCGCACGCCAAGGTTTTCGGCACCAACAAGACCGCCTGAGCGCGGGAAACCACGAAAGGACTTAGACAATGCCGACTCTTACCGAAGGCAAGCATGAGGGCGAGTTCATTGGCGAGCTCGCCATGGGCATCGGCTATCACGCTGACGAAATCACCGTTCTGTCGGGCCAGAACCTCACGGCCTGCACCGTGCTGGGCAAGCAGACTGTCGGCGGCAAGTTTGTCGCGTTCGACAATGCCGGCACCGATGATGGCCGCCGCACTGCTGCGGGCATCCTGATCCCTGATGCCGACGCAACCACAGGCGATGTGAAGTCGCGCGCGCTCGTTCGCGGCCCGGCGATCGTCAACAAGAACGACCTCGTTTGGGCCGCTGGCATCGACGCCACCGGACAGGCCGCGGCGCTCGCCACCCTGCTCAACCTTGGGATCAAGGCCGTCTGATCGGCGGCTGACTGGAAAGGAATCCAACCATGCACATGAACATCTTTGATGATGATGCCTTCAGCTTGCAGTCGATGACGGCTGCGGTCGAAAAGATGCCCACCGTTCCGACCTTCCTTGGTTCGCTCGGCATCTTCGGTGCTGGCGAAGGCGTTGCCACCGACACCGTGACGATCGAGCGCAAGGATCACATCCTGACCCCGATCAAGACCAGCCAGCGCGGCACCGAGCCGCCGATGGGCACCACCGAGAAGGCCAAGCTGCGCAGCTTCGTCATCCCGCGTGTTGCGAAGTCGGATCAGGTCTTCGCTCGCGAAATTCAGGGCGTCCGCGCCTTCGGCACTGAGGGCGACCTTGTGACTGCTGCGCAGATTGTCGCCCAGAAGCAGGCGAAGCTGATGATGGAATACGAGACCACGATGGAACTCCATCGTCTCGGCGCCATCCGCGGCATCCTGCTCGATACCGATGGGGCAACGCTCTACAACTACTTCACCGAGTTCGGCATCTCGCAGCCGACACCGATCGGCTTTGCGCTTGCTGCGGCCAGTCCGACCCCGGGTGTGCTGCGCTCGCTGATCTCGAACAGCGTCGAACGCCCGATCCGCCGTGCCCTCGGCGCCATCGGCAACAGCCCCTCGGTTCGCATCATGGCGCTGTGCGGCGACACCTTCTACGACCAGTTCGTCAACCACAACGATGTGCGCCGCGCCTACGAAAACTGGCAGGCGGCGGAAGCGCTGCGCACCAGCCAGGCGTTCGCCACCTTCACCTTCGCGGGCGTCGAGTGGATCAACTACAAGGGCACCGACGACAACAGCACCGTCGCCATCCAGACCGGCGAAGTGCAGTTCGTCGTGACGGGCGTTCCGGGGCTCTATCGCCGCATCAACGGCCCCGGCGAGTCGATGGATCTGGTGAACACCATCGGTCGCCCGATCTACTCGGAGCTGGTGCGTGACCTGAAGCGCAACCAGTGGGTGCAGCCGGAAATCTATTCCTACCCGCTGCACATGGTCACGCGCCCCGAGGTGCTGCTGCGCGGCACCAACACCTGATCGGACTGAGCGACCCGGCCGGCCCAGCGTCGGCCGGGTCTGCCTGATGCAAAGGACTGACCCCATGAAGTTCAAGGCCATCTCCACCTTCACGGTTTTCCATGACGACGCGATGCACGTCTTCAACGCCGGCGATAAGGGCGAACTGCCTGACGCCGTGATCGGCCAATACGTCGATTCCGGCCTTGCTGCCGTTCTCAAGGGCAAGGCGGCCAAGGATGAGCCGAAGTCCGAAACCGAAGGCGATGACGCCGCTGCCGCCGCCGCGCCTGTCGCCGACGCCGACGCGCCGCCTGCCTGATCGTGTTGGGGCCGGGAGCGATCTCGGCCCCTCACCTCCCTCTGAAGGAACATCCCCATGGACCTTGAAAGCCTGACCCCCGGCATGGACGCAGCGATTGACGAAGCGCTTGGCGAGCGCATCACCTATATGCCCAACGGCGGCCCGCCGATTTATCCCAAGGCCCATGTCTATTACGGTGACGGCCAGACCGACATCGGCGCAGGCCAAGCGATCGAGCAGGACATCACTGTCCACATCCGCAAGCTGAGCATTCCGGCGATGCCGAACAGCAGCGACCGGATCCGCCTCGGCAAAGTTCCCGGCAAGACCTTCAAGCCGGTCAATCCGAGCACGGATGACAGTGGCTTTGAATGGATCGTCAAGCTCAAGGTCGTGCAGTGACGCTTGCTGCGGAAACGGTGCGCGGCCTGCTCGCCGACAAGATCGCCGCGCTATCCTACGCGACCAAAGAGTTCCGCGACGAGGATGACGCGATCACCGAGTCCGAACTGCCGTGTGTCCTGCTGCAACAGGCCGGCACCATCGAGATCAGCAACATCGAAGGCACGCTGGGCGGCACGGCCACGCACAACGCCCCCTATTTTCTCAGCTTCGCTGCGTCGACCCGTGATGCTGCCGCCGCGATGCTGGCAGCCACCGTCAACGCGCTGGCCGATGACCCGACTCTGGGTGGTCAGGTCATGGACATCCGCCCCGTCAGCTACGGCGACGAGGACAATGACGGGAAGGATTTCTCGGCGATCATGCTGGAAATCGTCGTCACGTTTTGCACCCCGCCGAACGATTTCGGCACCCTGATCTACTGACCCCTGAAACGAAAGGACTGCCCCATGGCCCGCGTCGAAAAGAACGCGGCGGGTGAGGACGTGCGCGTCGACACCCCCGATTTCGGCTGCATCACCGTCGAAGCAACCGCTCCCACCAAGCCCAAGGCCAAGCCCGTCATCGACGCGGCCGAAGCCGCTGAAGAAGGAACCGCCTGATGAGCTTTCTCTCCACCCGCACGGCTCTGGCGCTTGCCGTCCAGGCCGACGCCATCACCCGCGCCACGGTCGCCACGCCGGGCGATCTGCTGCCCCATGCCAACCTGCGCCCCGGCAACGAGGTGTTCACGCAGGCCAACCCCGAATACACCGGCACGATTCACGCGGTCGGTGATGCCGTCATCGGTGATGCGCCCTCGATCAATTTCGATGTGATGCTGCGCGGCCCCGGTGGTTCTGCGCCGCCGACTGCGGGAAGCTATGTGCCGGGCCGTTTCCTGCGCGCTTGCGGCTTCGACGAGATCGTGTTCGCAGGCAAGGCTTCGGCGACCTTGGCGGCCGGCGGCGTAAACACCGGTGCGACCACGACCGTTGTGCTCGACGCGACTGCCGATGCGACCGATGGCTTCTATGTCGGCTTCGTGATCCAGTTCGCCACGCTCAATGGCGGCAGCGGCCACCGTTCGACCTCGACCATCATCGCCTATAACGGCACGACCAAGACCGCCACGCTGGGAGAAAAGCTGGCATCGGTTCCGACCGGTGCCTTCACGATCCCGCCGCAGCTCGTCTATCGCCTCAACGGCGCTGCCAACCCGCTGTGGCTGACCTTTGATCGTTGGCATGACCGCAAGCGTTATCAGGCGCAGAACGGCATCCCGTCGCAGCTTCAGATGACGTTCCCGACCAGCAACCGCGGTGATGCCGCGCTGCCGATCATGTCGTGCGGCATCGGGGGCGACCACTCGACCACTGCCGAGGTCGACGAAAATGCGCCTGCGGTGCCGATTGCCGGTTCGATCCCGCCCGTGCGCAATGGCCGTCTGGCGCTCAACGGCGTGAACATCGCGGGTGCCAGTGTCAGCTACGATCACGGCATCCAGGTCGCCTTCCCGCCCGATCCGAACCAGATCACCGGCAACGGCCCCGGCTCGATCGTGCGGACCCAGCGCAGCGTCAGCATGAATATCGCTGAAGTGCTGCTCGCGACCCAGAACCGCCGCCAGTTGGCGAGCCTGCAAACGCCGGTTCCGCTGATGCTCAGCTACGGCACTGTCGCGGGGCGGTCGGTTGCGTTCACCGTGCCGGCGATGCGCCTCAGCTTCCCCACTGTCGATCCGAGCGGTGAATTCGTGACCAGCGAGATCACCGGCTTCATCGACGACAGCACCCGCGCTGTGGCGATCAGCTTCCCCTACTTCACCTAAGCGAAGGACCATCCCCCAATGTCCATCCCCCTGACAGCTTCGACTGAGAAGTTCACGCCTGCGTGCATGGCGGAAATCGAGGGCGCCCCGGCGTTCACGTTCCGCCATGCCACCAAACTCGACAAGCACCGCTACCACAATCTCGTGATCGAAGAGGGCCTTCGGTATCACAGCGAGGCAGAGCGGCGCGAAGCGATCATCGAAGCGCTGCGCACCGACTTCTATTCCGAAGGCATGGATCACAACATCACGCGGCTTGAAGCCTACTGGCACGCGCTCGACGAACTGAAGGCGGCGCGCAACGAGTGGCTGAAGCAGGTCGTCGCCATCATGGCCGAGGTCAAGGAAGGCGAAGAGAAGCCTGACCTGCCGCCCGAGCCGGTGATCGACTTCCCCGCCGAGGAGATTCCGGCGCTGGACGAAATTGTCGAAGAAGTGCGGGCACACAGCGCCGCCGTTCGCAAGATGGAAAGCCAGAATCACTGGCATGGCGTGATGATGCCGCGCCTGCTGCTGCGGATGTTTCTGACCGGCACCAGCCTGCCGGTGAAGCTGCGCAAGGCTGACGGCATTCTCACCGGCGAAACCGCTGAAGCGGTGATCGAGGAGCTGGCGCAGGCCGCCCGCGATCTCGGCGTGTCGGATGATGATGCTGTCTCCGAACTTCAGGCCAAGGCCATGCTTTCCTACACGCTGTCGGAGAGTGAGGAAAAAAACTCATCGTCGCCGCGCTCCGATACTACGAGCCCGGCGCAATCTCAGAACAAGGAATCGTCTGGGAAGACGGACAGCGAAGCATCCAAATCGACCGACCCTGCGACTGGGGACGGGGACAGTGGATCGAACTCGTCGGAATGAGAATGGCCTGCCAGAGCATGACCGGCATGGTTTGGCCTGATGGCAAGGCCCTGATCGAGCAGCCGGTCAAACTCTACGAGGCATTCAACCTGATCGGTTCGGTCGAGGCCAAGTGCCGCAAGAAGGGCAAGCAGTAATGCCGACCAGCTACCGCTTCGAAATCCCGCCCGGTGGTATCGCATCACTGGGCGGGGAGCTGCGGCGTCTGGCCGAGCGGCTTGCGATGGAGGTGAGCGATCAGGCCGCCCAGAAGGCGCTGCGCAACATCCGGTCGGATATGGCCGGTGCGCGTCTGGGCCGTCTCGGGCAGGCGATCACCATGACATCCGACAAGCGCAAGGGCGGGCGGCTTTACCGGCAAGGCGATGTCGCTCGCGCTTCGGGTGTCATCTACATCCGGTCGAAGTCCCCGCGCACAGTCGGCGCGATCATCAGCTACACCGAAGGCGCGCAGATGGCCGCCAAGAACCCGAGTGGGTATATGTGGTATCCGCTTGACGGCGCTTTCCGCTTGGCCCGCCTTCCGATCCCGCGTGTCGGGAAGGGCCGTGCAACCATTGGTGTGCGCCTGACCCCGGCATGGTGGAAGCGCACCATGGAGCCGAAGCTGGGGCCGCTTTTCCGTGTTCGCGGATCCGATGGCAACCCGCTGCTGGTCGTCCGCAATGTTGGCGTCAGCGGTGTTGCTGGTGGGTCGAAGCGCCCCCGCAGCCTCACAAAGTCAGGCCGGCCGCGCAAGGGCGATGTGCTGGCGACCATCGTGCCGATCTTCAAAGGCATTCGCGCCACATCGCGCGCCGCCCGTGTCTTCCCGCAGCGGCGGGCCTTTGAGGCGATGCAGCAGGCTGCGGCGGAATTGCGCGGGGTCTAGGCCGTGATGGGCATCTGTGGTATGGCGGCGGCATGAGATGGATTGTCCCAGTCGCCGCCATATTCCTTGCCGGATGCGGCCAGAGCGCCGGCGAGAAGGCTGAAGCTGAGTATCGGATGGCTGAGAAAGCCATCATTGACCCGGCAGGTAAGAGGTGTGAGGCGGCGCGCAAAGTAGCAGCTGCTTATGCCGAGGATGGTAATGAAGAAGCGTATCTGATGTGGGATTTACACGCCTACAACGATTGCGCCGAGGCTAACCGCTACTGATTAAGGGCGTTTCGCACAATCCGCCTGATCGCCTCTGGCCGACCGGGCGCGTCGGCTTGGGCCTCACGCCACACGTCGATGTCAGAAAGAAGTGCGTCGTCAATGCGCACCGTGATAGCGGTGTTGACGCCGGTTGCGGGCCTGCCGCGCTTTTTTGTGACATCAGTAATTGACATGATGAAATTGTGATGCCATAAAAGTCAGGCCGGAACAAGAGGTGGTGCTCTTGCCCGGCCCTAACCAACCCGATCAACAGGAGATCGTTATGGCTGACGTGACCATTACCGCGCTTCGTGCGCTCCGCAAGGGAGATGCATGATGGCTGCGGCAACCAAGATTGAACTTCCCGCCCTTCGTATTCAGACGCTCTCGCTGATGCTGATCGGCGATAGCCCGCTCATCGTCCACGCCTGGTCGGAAAAGGCCAAGCGGCAGATGCTCGACAAGCAGATGAAGAAGGCGACCAAGGCGAAGGAAGCGAAAGACCCGGAAGCCGACTACGAGGCCTGCTTCTATCGCACCGAGACGGGCGGCTATGGCTTCCCGGCGATCGGCGTGAAGGCGGCGATGGTGTCGGCGTGTCGGTTCGTCGAGATGAAAATGACTGAGGCTCGCGGCGCCTTCCATATCGACTGCGAGATGCTGTCGGTGATCGGCGACCCGCGGCCGCGCGAAGACATGGTGCGGGTCGGGATGGGCACGGCGGATATTCGCTACCGCCCCGAGTTCGTCGACTGGCGCATTCCGGTCGACATCAAGTTCAATGCTGGCGTCATCAGCGCCGAGCAAATCGCCAATCTGCTTAACACGGCAGGTTTCGCGATCGGCATCGGGGAGTGGCGGCCAGAACGCAACGGTTCCTACGGCCGCTTCCATGTCGGCGGGGAGGCTGAAGCGTGATCTACCAGTGGCGAGAAGGGGCGCGCGTCAAGATCGACGCGCAAACCGCTGGCGAGGAAATTGAGCGGGTCAGGACGGCGCAGAATGGCCGCCTTGCCCCACTTGATCTGGTCGATGCGTCTCGCGATGCGGTGGCGCCGCTGCACCCTGCTTTCGAGTGGGACAATGCGGTTGCCGCTGAAGCGTGGCGGGTTGAGCAGGCCAAATACCTGATCCGCTCTATTGAAGTGGTGATGGTGGCCGAGCAGGAACAAAAGCCTGTTCGTGCATTCGTCTCGGTTAAGCGGGACGAGGATCGAAGCTACACTTCGGTCAGCCACGCGATGTCGGATGCCGAACTGCGGAAGCAGGTATTGCAGAACGCATTGCGTGAATTGGAGGCGTGGCGGAATCGCTATGCAGATCTCGTTGAACTCGCGAATATCTTTGCGGCGATCGAAGAGGCTCGGGCCGCCTGAAAGGGCCCGAAACATGGCAGGCGAGGCGATGCGGGGAAAGGCATGGCACGGCCTGGTGAGGCAGGCGAGGCGTGGCGCGGTGAGGCGCTGCACGGCAAGGCAGTGCGCGGCGCGGAACGGCGCGGCATGGCAGGCTAGGCTCGGCGCGTCCGATCAGGGCAAGGTATGGCGGGGCAAGGCATGTCCCGGCAGGCTTGCTGAGGAAGTCAGCCACTTAAGCAACCCGAAGGGGGTCTCGAAAGAGGCCCCCTTCTTCTTTGGAGAAACGGAATAGAGAATGGCGAACCAATCATCTGTTTTTCCGATTTATTTGCGCGCCGAGTATCGCGAGGACGCGAACGGTGTTCCGAAGTTCATCAGCCGCATCCAGCAGGCAGCCAAGATTTCGGAAGCCGAGATGCGCAAGATTGGCACTGCGCTCAACTCGGCGCTGTCGGCACCGCGCACCGGCTCGGGCTCGCTTGATCTCGGAACGGCGCAGCTGCGCGAATACATCAAGCAGCAGGAGATGGCCGCAGCTGCTGCGCGAGAAATCCAGCAGGCCACACTTGCTGCCGCGAACGCGACTGGCACGTTCAATGCCGCTCTGACGCCGACGATCAATGCCTACCGCGATTTCGCCAAGGCCAAGGATGCTGACGTTGCAGCCTCGCGAGCGCAACTGGCCGCGCTTCAGGCTGTCGAGGCCGAACTCGAAAAGGGCACCCGTGCGGTGCAGGCGCGGCTTCAGGCCGAGCAGTCGCTTGCGAACTTCCGCAAGACGGTCAACCTCAATGAAGGCGCACTTCGCGCTGCGGCGGGGCAGGCTTCGATCGACCGTGCGGCACTGTCTGGCGCCACGCTTGAGAGCGTGCTTGGCCGCACCCGCACCACCAACCCGGCTGTTGCCCAGCAGAACGCTGCGCAGGCCGCAGAAACCGAACGTCTTGCCCGCGCACAGGCTGAACTCGCCGCATCCGCGGCCCGTTTGGCAGCCCAGATCGACCCGCTTGCGGCAGCACAGCAGCGCTATGATGCCACGCTCGCCGAGGCCAATCGTCTGCTTCAGGCGGGGGCGATCTCCACGCAGCAGTTTGCTCAGGCGCAGGCTTTTGCAGCCACTCAGCTAAAGCAGGTCGCGGATCAGGTAAACGGGGTGGCGGAAGCCGAGGCGCGGCGCGCACAGCAGCAGCGCGAGGCACAGGCGGCGCAGCAGGCGCTTGCCGCATCCGCAGCCCAGCTTCGCGCCGAACTTGATCCGATGTTCGCGGCACAGCAGCGGTTCGATCAGGAGCTTGCCCGAGCCGATGCACTGCTTGAGGCCGGCACTATCAGCACCCGCGAATACGCGGCAGCGCAGCAGCTTGCCCGCACGAAACTGCAAGAAGCGGCATTGGCGGCGAACGGCTCTGAAGTTGCTATTGCCGAATTGAACCGCGAATTGGCCCGAATCCTTCAGGCCATCGACCCTGCGGCGGCGGCCCAGCAGCGCTTCTCCCAAAGTTCGAAGTTGGTCGATGATGCGCTGCGCCGGAACATCATCACCGCGCAGCAGGCGCAGCAGGCACACGGGTTGCTGAAGGCCGAACTCGCCCAGAACGCGAACCAGACCCGATCTGCGCGCACCGCATTCATCCAGCTCGGCCAGCAGCTTCAGGACGTAACCGTGCAGGCCCAGATGGGGACCAATGCGTTCCTGATCTTCGGGCAGCAGGCCCCGCAGGCGGCATTCGCGCTTTCCGGCTTGGCCGACAGCGCGAACAAGACGCAGGCAGCGATCGGGCGCTTCGCCACCTTCCTTGCTGGCCCTTGGGGCGCGGCAGTGTTGTTTGCCATCGCCGCGCTTGGCCCGCTGGTGCAGAAGCTGTTCGAAAGCGAAGATGCTGCCGACGCATCAAGCCGGGCGCAGCGCAGCTTGGCTGAAGTTTTGACCGACACCACCTCGTCTTATGAGGAAGTGACTAAAGCGATTGATGAATACAATCGCGCACAGAAGCAGGCGCAGGCTGTCACGATCCAGACCATTCAGATCGAAGCTGAGGCCATTGCTCAAGACTTGCGCAAGGCGATCACCGTCCGCGAACTCATCAAGGCGAACCTTGACCTGTTCGCGAGCGAGGCGCGGCGCGGCCCGACCGGCCCAAATGGGCAGGGGCAGATTGGAGCTTCGATTGTTGCCTCGCAGCTTTCCTCCGAACTGGCAGCACAAGATGCACAGATTCAGAAACTGACCGAAGGCGCCGCCAGCGTGCGCGTTCGCGCCGCGACCGAAATCGCACGCATACAGTCCGATGCTGGCGCGCGGATCACGGCCGGCTTTGATGTGCTGCGCGCTGAGGCCAAGCGCACGATCAAGGATGTGGATGCGCTCTCTGCTCGACTGACCCAATTGAATCGCGATGAGGCCCGAGCACAGGAGGCGGCACGCAAAGCCGAGCGAGGGCCGCGCCGCGACCGTTCGGCCGAGGCTGCGGCTCGCCGTGCTGTGCGCGAAGCGGAACAACTTGCCACCTTCGGCGAGCAGGCGGCTGAGCAGATCCAGCGCATCAACGAGCGCTTTGATGAGCAGACCCGACTGGTCGATCAGGCCGCTCAGTCCACCCGACAGCTTGACCGCATCATCAAGGAACTG
>VFQM010003320.1_pt1 | contig 10479 bp, 8 predicted proteins | sample 3512391 | NCBI WGS metagenome assembly VFQM01 (sample SAMN10412369, study PRJNA504923) | tailings metagenome | isolation source: Replicate 1 from Balatoc abandoned mine | place: Philippines
GAGCCGGCACCACGACTGACCGCTGGCTGAAAACGAATATTTCAGGGCCGACTACGTGGCGCGCGCTCACGAGCGCCGATCCCGCTGAGCCGATGCGATGGCTCGATGCGGCCGCCGCCGCCGGCGACACCGGGGCGTGCGCAGCAGTACGTGCGCTGCGAAGCCGCCCCTCGAACGTCCCCGCCGCCGTACTGGACGCCTTGAAAGCAGCGCCAGGGATCGATCTCGCTCGCCTGGTACCGCAAGCCTTGAACGCTGCGATCCGGTCCAACGATCCCGCCGAGATCGCTCGTGTGCTGAGCGGTGCACTGACGGCGAACTCGCCAACACCGGAGCTGGCAGATGCCGTGTGCACGGCCCTCGCCCGCCTCGAAAACGAAACAGAGCCTCGACTTTCGTGCGAGAACGGGACTCTCGAATCTCTTCTCGAAGACTGCATCCGCCGCGGCAACCCGACGGCGGAGCTGCTTCTCGGTCGCGCGCTGAGCGGGGTCGACACACGGGGGCTGCCGGCATCACTGCTGACGACGGGACAGAATCTGCGTCGAGGTGCCGCGCTCCTGCTCCGCGCGGCCGATGCAGGCTTGAGCGCGGCATGGATGGTCCTCTACCGCATCCATGCAGACAACCGTTCGTCGGTTTCCAATCCGCAGATGGCGCGCTTCTTCCTCGAGAAAGCCGCACTCGCGGGCGAACTCTGCGCACAGCGCCGACTCGGCGCACTGATCCTGCGGTCGGCGACTACCGTGCACGAATCCGAGCAAGGCATCCATTGGCTCCACCAGGCCGCGCGCCGCCAGGACGCGCTCGCGGCGCAGTTGCTCAATTCGCTGGTGCTACCGGTTGCAGGCTCAGACACCGAAGCCGACGCGGCCATCGATGCCGTCCGCCGCGAGGACCCCTGGCTGGCCTGCCGCCTCCGGACAGCAAGGGACTTCGGCCTCACCAAGCTCGAGGCGATGAGCGTCGACATCGTCGCAGGCTTCAGGCCCTGGGGGCTGGTCGTCGGTCCCAACCCGTCCATTGCGCAGGCAAAGCTGGCGGCGCCTCGCGCCATCCCGGCACTACGGCCCCAGGTCTTCGAGAACCTGCGGCGATCCGTCGCGTTCTTCGAGCAGTCGCGACAGGACGGGTCTCCAATCGAGGGCGACCGGCGCAAGCGCACTCACCGCCTGCGCTACTGCCTGGAACGCTCCGGAATCGACGAATCACTGTTCTTCGCGAAGGTGAGGTCGACCGTCCTCAACTCCCTGCGACAGGGACCGAAGTGGGCATTCCATGCGCGGCAATCGCTGCGCATGGCCTTGGCCGCCTAGAAGAGACGACGCGCGGCACCACAGCAGGTGCCATTCGTCGCAACTGCCCATGCGAATCCTCGTCGTCGAAGACAACGCCAAGCTGGCCGGCCATCTGCGCCGTGGTCTCGCAGAGACCGGTTACGTCGTCGACGTCGCGACCGACGGCATCGACGGTCGCCACATGGCGATCGAGGGCAACTATGACCTCGTTCTCCTGGACGTGATGCTGCCGGGTGCGGACGGATTCACGTTGCTCGAGACACTCAGGCAGCACAAGGACACGCCGGTCATCATGCTGACCGCGGCGGACAGCGTGGAGGATCGCGTGCGCGGCCTGCGCGCAGGGGCCGACGACTACCTGGTCAAGCCCTTCGTCTTCACCGAACTGCTGGCACGCATCCAGGCCGTGCTGCGACGCGGGGCCGCGGGTGCACACCACGAGCCCGACCGCATGGTGCTCGGAGACCTGGAACTGGACACCATACGGCGGCGGGCGTTTCGCGCCGGCTCGCGACTGGATCTCACGGCGCAGGAGTACACGCTGCTGTCCGTGCTGCTGCGCCACCGCGGCGAAGTGATGTCGCGCACGGTGCTCACCGAGCTCGTTTGGGACATGAATTTCGACGGCGACTCGAACGTGGTGGAAGTCGCAATACGGCGTCTGCGCTCCAAGCTCGACGAGCCGTTCCCGAGCAAGCTGCTACACACGGTTCGAGGCATGGGCTACGTCCTCGAGCTGGACCGCAGCGACGAGACGGATGCGCGATGACCTGGCGCCGTCCGTCGATAGCGGCCCGGTTGACTGCCGGCCTTGGTGTGGTGGCACTCGTCGTCTTCTCGACTGCAGGTTGGCTGCTGCAACGGGCCATGGAGTCCGAGCTGGTCGAGGCGGATCGACTGAAGCTGGCGGGCAAGATCAGCGTCGTCCTTCATTTCGTCGATGAGGCCTATCGCTCCGGCGATCGTGCAGCACTGTTCCATCATCTCGACGACCTGCGTATCGGTCACGATGGCCTTCATGTTTGGCTGGTCACAGAAGCGGGTGACACCGTCTACGGCGCGTCACGCACCAACGGAACGAAAGTCCCGCCGGGACTTGCGCCCGGCGTCCGCGTGGATGTGACGGAGACTGCCCTGCCATCGGCATCGTTGTGGCCGGCCGGCCGGGTGGGCATAGCCATCGAGTCAGGCCCTCGCGACGAACTCCTTCGTTCGCATCTCGCGACGCTGGTCCTCATCTGCGCATTGGGCGTCGGCTCGACCGTGCTGCTGAGCTGGTTCGCCATTGGTCGCTGCCTCAGGCCGGTGTCACGCCTCTCGGCAGAAGCAAGCGACATCACGCCCAGTTCCATGGGGCGGCGCTTGACCATGACCCCCGAGGGCACCGAGCTGACGGGTCTGGTGCGCGCCTTCAACCATGCTCTCGATCGGCTCGAGGACGCCTACGCGCAGTTGCAGGCCTTCAACGCCAACGTGGCTCACGAGCTGCGGACCCCCCTCGCATCGTTGATCACGGGTACACAGGTCACGCTCTCATCGCCAAGGTCTCGTGACGACCTGCGTGAAGTTCTGATCTCGAACCTCGAGGAACTGCAGCTCCTGAATGCACTCGTCAACGACATGTTGTTTCTCTCTCGCGCAGATCGTGGCGACCGAGCGGAGGGACTTGAAGAGGTCACGCTCGGGGCCGAGGCGGACAAGGCCATCCGCTACTGCGACGCACTGCTGCAAGAAGCTGGCGTGGTCGCGGAACGGTCCGGCGACGCCGCAGCGGTCTGCAACCCTCCCCTCGTGTTGCGTGCCCTCGTGAATCTCCTCACCAACGCCATCCGCCACACCCGCGCCGGCGACACGATTCGGGTGCTCATCGAGCCGGACCATGGCCTCATCGCCCTGAGTGTCCTCAACCCCGGGCTCGAGATACCGACGCAGGTCCGAGCCCAGATGTTCGACCGCTTCTATCGTGCAGACACCTCCCGCTCGCGAAGGCAAGCGGGCCATGGGCTGGGATTGGCCATCGTGGCGGCCGTCGCGCGGATGCACGGTGGGACTGTGTTCGTCGAACGCATCGGCAAGGCCAATCGCGTCGGACTGACGCTGCCGGCAAGGGACAGCCAAGCGGCTGTTGCTCCAGTCAAGAGCCTCGCCGCGGTGGAGACTGCGCCCGCTACGCTGCCGCTGAACTCGACGGTACGTCCAGCCCGATCGCGGTGATGCCATCTGCCGATCTGGCGAACGGTTCGCCTTGGTGCATCCGGGCAATGGCGGCGACGATGGCCAGACCCAATCCATAGTTCGAAGTGCCAACCTGGCGACGAGAGCGCTCGGCCCTGTAGAAGCGGTCAAACAGGCGTGGCAAGTGTTCCTGCTCGATCGGGTTGCCCTTGTTCTCTACCCAGATCCGTGACCGGCCACCGTCCGACTCGATCCGGACCCTAATGGTCGAGCCGGGCGCCGCGTAGCGGGTTGCGTTGCTCAACAAGTTGGACAACGCGCGGCGCAGAAGAGATATGTCAAAGGCACCCTTCGCGTCGCCATCGCATACCGCTGACAGACCCCGGTCGTGAAGCGCTGCCTCGTGGTACTCGATGATCTCGCCGAGTTCGGCAGCGAGGCTCGTCACCGGCGAACGGCGCGCGGTTGCACCGCGGTCCGCTTGCGAAAGGAAGAGCATGTCGTTGACGATGATCGCGAGGCGCCTCAGATCCTCCAGGTTCTCCGCGATCACGTCTTGCAGTTCGGCGACAGGTCGCTCGCGCTGCAAGGCCAGCTCGCTCGAACCGATCAAGGTGGTCAGCGGTGTTCGAAGTTCGTGCGCAACGTCGGCGTTGAAGCCTTCCAATTGCGCGTAAGCGCGTTCGACACGCATCAGCAACGCGTTGAAGCGATCGACCAGTGGCCGGAGTTCGAGCGGCTGCCCCGCTCCGTCCAGCCGCAGCCCTGCCCTTCCCAACGCGACCGCGTCCACTTGTGCGGCCAATGCTTGCACCGGCAGAAGGCCTCTGCGGACCAGCAAGAACCCTGTCACGCTGACGACGCCCGCTCCGATGAGTGATGCCGCCAACAGGATCCAGCCGAGCCGCTGGAGCAGATCCTGGTCGCGGCTCACATCAAGCCCCAGGACCACCCGCACGCCACCGGCGGCGCCCGCGGGCCATGTGTCTTCCCACGACACCTGCATGAACCGGCTGCCCGAAGCAGCATCCCCACCCTCGGGCGGCCGCGGAGCACTGAAGATCACCGCCCCATCGCTGGACGTGATGGACAGCATCATGTCCTCGTGGCCGGCGAGAAAGTCCTTGAGCTTGTGCTGCAACTCTTCGGCCGCCGAGCTTCCAGCCGTCTCTGCGAGCGCATGGCGGACTACCGCGCTCTTCACCGCGAGTTCCTCATGCTGGCGGCTCTGCAGAACCCACAGATTGACCGCATAGACCGTCCCCGACACGGCAAACGCAGCAATCAACCCCTGCAGCGCCAGCCACCGCGAGAGGCGCGCCCCAAGTGATTGCTCCACGGCCACGAGGTAGCGCCGCTTCACTCCGGGCGCTCCTCCATCACGTAACCCATGCCACGGACCGTGTGGATCAGCTTGACCTCGAACGGTTCATCCAGCTTCGCACGCAGCCGGCGTACGGCCACCTCAACGACGTTCGTGTCGCTGTCGAAATTGATGTCCCATACCTGTTCCGCCATCACGGTGCGCGACAGGACCTCCCCACGCCGACGCAGCAACAGCACCAGCAGATTGAACTCCTTGGGTGTGAGTTCGAGCCGCTTGCCAGCCCGTGTCGCCTTCCGTCGTGCCAGGTCGACCTCCAGGTCCGCCATCCGAAGACTGGTGGGCATCTGTCCATCGCGGTCTCCCCCGCCGCGACGCAACAGGGCCTGGACACGAGCCGCCAGTTCGGAGAATGAGAACGGCTTGACGAGGTAGTCGTCTGCGCCCCCGGTCAGCCCCTTGACCTTGTCTTCGACCGCGTCCCGGGCCGTCAGCATCAGTACGGGCGTCCTGCGCTGCTTGCGCAGTTCCGCGAGCACCTCGAAGCCGTCCCGTCCCGGCAGCATCACATCCAGGACGATCAGGTCGTAGGTGCCCTCGACAGCGAAATGAAGCCCGTCGATGCCGTCGTGGGCCAGGTCGACGACATAACCACTCTCCGACAAGCCCTTTTTCAGGTATTCCGCCAAGCGGACCTCGTCTTCGATCACGAGAATTTTCATTGGCAGATTCTCCACCAGCTATTACGTCGCAACGATTACGAGTTGGTCATCTATCGGTCCGCATTTGGTCAGCGCGGGGTTCCTCGTGCGCAGCCTGGTGGTCATCAACAATCTGACCAGTTCCACCATGCGCAGAAGCCCAATCTTCGCAGTCACCCGCACGCTTGCGTGCCGCTGCCATCATGGTCGGCTTCCCGATCTTCGCAACGGGTCAACACCAGAAGGCGCAAGGCACGCCCTACGGCACCAGCACGGCCGAGCCGGCCGGGCCTGCAACGCTCAAGCGAGCACAGCCGGCGATCCGCGGATTCAGTGGCCATGGCGTGGGGGTCCAACGATGACTCGGTCCGCTCGCCCCATACCGGCACCCGCTGACAATCGGTCGCGCGCCCTCCTCGCCCCGCACGCAGCCCGTTCATACCACGGCGGCTTCTCCCGGTCGCTCCCACTGGACGCCTCTCCAGTTCGCTTCGTTCCTGCGCCAACGAGTCGATGATCGGGCAGTCGGGCCGGTCGTCACCATGGCAGCAATGCACGAGGTGCTCCAGCGTCGCCTTCATGGCCTGGAGCTCCTCGAGCTTCTCGTCCAGTTCCTCGATGTGGGCGAGTGCCAGCGCGCGCACCTGCCGGCTCGGACGCTTGCGGTCCTGCCAGAGCCCGAGCAGCTCGCGGATCTGCTCAATGGAAAAGCCCAGGTCGCGAGACTGGCGGACGAAGCGCAGCGTGCTGACTTCCTTCTCTGTGTACTGGCGGTAGCCGGACTCGGTTCGCACCGCTTCCGGGAACAGCCCGACGCTCTCGTAGTGGCGAATCATCTTCGCCGACACCCCCGAGGCCTTGGCCGCTTCACCGATGTTCATGCTCATGTGATGCTCCCTGACACGGCCACGGGCTGTGATGGCTCCAGCCGCGGCGCAACTGGCGCATCAGCGGCCCCCTGCCAGCGACGCAGCGTCAGCGCATTGGCCACGACGCTCACGCTGCTGAAGGCCATCGCTGCGCCCGCGATGACGGGGTTCAGCATGCCCAGCGCGGCCAACGGGATGCCCAGCACGTTGTAGCCGAACGCCCAAAACAGGCCCTGCTTGATCTTCGAATAGGTCCGGCGCGAGATGTCCAGCGAGTCCGCCACGAGCCGCGGGTCGCCGCGCATGAGCGTGATGCCAGCCGTCTCGGTCGCCACGTCGGCGCCGCCCGCCATCGCGTACGACACGGACGCCGCGGCGAGTGCGGGGCCGTCGTTCAGGCCATCACCAACGAACGCGACCACGGCGCCGGCGTCGCGCAGTTCCTTCACGACGGCCGCCTTGTCGCCCGGCAGGACTTCGGCGCGCACGTCGTCGATGCCGAGTGCCTTCGCGACGGCCTCGGCCGCGCCCCGGCTGTCCCCGGTCAGCATGACCGTCCTGATGCCCAGCTGATGGAGCCGCGCCACCGCTGCAGCGGCGCTTAGCTTGATCGTGTCACCGAACGCCAGCAATCCCAGCAGGCGCCACTGATCGCCTTCCGATCCGACCAGCCAGGACACGGTCTTGCCCTGCCCTTCGAGCCGCCGGGCCTCGCCCAGCAGATGGCCCTCGTCCAACTGGAGCTCGTGCAGCATCCGCGTGCTGCCCAGCGCCAGTTTCCGGCCTCGGACCGTGCCTTCGACGCCACGACCCGGAAGCGCCTTCGCATCGTGGGCTTCGGGAACCGGCAGCCGTTCCTCGCGCACCTTGTCCATCACCGCCACCGCGAGCGGATGGCTGCTCGACTTCTGGAGCGCGGCCGCCAGGCGCAGCACCTCGTCACGACTGGTTCCTTCGGCCGCCGCCACCGCCGCAAGAGCAGGCTTGCCCTCGGTGAGCGTACCGGTCTTGTCGAAGGCGACCACCGTCACCGCATGCGCGACCTCCAGCGCTTCGGCGTCCTTGATGAGGATGCCGTGTCGCGCGGCGACCCCAGTACCGGCCATGATGGCCGTCGGCGTCGCGAGGCCCAGCGCACAGGGGCAGGCGATGACCAGCACGGCCACCGCGTTGATCAGTGCGTGTTCCCAGTCCCCCGTGAAGGCCCCCCAACCGAGGAAGGTCGCCAGCGCGATGACCAGGACGACCGGTACGAACACCGCGCTCACGCGATCGACGATGCGCTGGATCGGCGCCTTGGCCGCCTGCGCCGACTCGACCATGCGGATGATGCGGGCCAGCGTCGTCTCCGCACCGATGGCGGCCGTGCGAACGGTCAGCGCGCCTTCCGCGTTGATGGCGCCCCCGGTGACCTTGTCTCCGGGGCCCTTGGGCACCGGCAGGCTCTCGCCGGTGATCAGCGACTCGTCGATGTGGCTGCGACCCTCGACGATCTCGCCGTCCACCGCGACGCGGTCACCCGGCCGGATCACGACGATGTCGCCGACGATGACCTGTTCCACCGGAATGTCGACTTCCGCTCCATTCCGGCGCACCCGCGCGGTGGTCGGCCGCAACGCGTTCAGTGCGCGGATGGCGTCGGCGGTTTGCCGCTTGGCCCGGTGCTCCAGCCACTTGCCGAGCAGGACCAGCGTGATGACGGCCGCCGACGCCTCGAAGTAGAGGTGCGGCATGCCGTGCCCGGCGTGCTTGAACATGAGATACACGGACAGCCCGTAGGCCGCGGAGGTGCCCAGCGCCACCAGCAGGTCCATGTTGCCGGTCTTGGCGAGCACGGCCTTCCAGCCAGCCCGGTAGAAGCGCCAGCCCAGCCAGAACTGGACCGGCGTCGCCAGCGCCAGCTGTGCCCAGCCGCTCAGCATCCAGTCGATGCCGAAGAGCGACAGCAGCATCGGCGCGATCAGCGGCAGGGTCAGCGCTGTGCTTACCGCCACGGGCCACCAGACCGGCAGTCGAGGAGCCGCTTTGGGCTTGTCCTCCTGGAGGTCCTTCACCGCGTAGCCGGCTTTCTCGATGGCGGCCTTCAGTGCCGAGACCGGCACCGTCGACAGTGCCTGGATCGTCGCCTTCTCGGTCGCCAGATTGACGGCGGCGCTGGAGACACCTGGAACCTTGCGGAGCGCCTTCTCCACGCGCGATACGCAAGATGCGCACGTCATGCCTTCGACCCCGAGCGCCGTTTCGGTGGTCGCGACGTCGTAGCCGGCCTTGCGGACGGCCGCCGCCAGTGCGTCTGCCGTCACGGACGCCTCGGCGTTGACGGATGCCTCCTCCGTCGCCAGGTTGACGCTCGCCTCCTTGACGCCGGGAACCGCCTTGAGCGTCTTTTCGACGCGCGTGACGCACGAGGCGCAGGTCATCCCGGTGACCTGGAGCTTGATGCCGTTCGGGTTTGAGAGTGCAGCGGTGCTCATGGTGCCTGGTGTGCCGTTCATTGTTCTGCCATCTTCATGGTTCCAACGGTGGAAAGGTCAACACCACCGTTGGTGTCTGCCTACAGTCATCAGGGTCTCTTCAGCGCATCGGTTGACCTTCCAACAGTGGAAAGGTCAACAGTATGGCCGTCAACAACCGTCCCACTGGAGATTGCGATGATCACCTTCGAAGTCAACGACATGACCTGCGGCCACTGCGTCAGCACCATCACCAAGGCACTGAAGGCCACGGACAAGGACGCCAAGGTCGCGATCGACCTGGCGTCGCACCGTGTGCAAGTGGAGCCGGCCTCGGCCGACGCCGAGGAACTGGCCGAGGCCATCAAGGACGCGGGCTACACGCCGGTGCCCGTGCAGGCCGGCCCGGCCGCTCCCGGCAAGCCTGCAGGCTCATGCTGCGGCAATTGCCACTGAAGATGTGCGCGCCGACCGAACTTTGACCACCCGTGCCGACTGAACATTGACCAGGGGTGGAAGCCCGTCTACGCGGAGGCGGGTTGTGGATAAGTCTACAGTTGTTGCTGTGGTCTGCTCTCCGATCGTCGTCGTTGGTCGTGCGCGGGGCATGCCGCGCAGGGCGTAGCCCGTAGCGGCTTGCCCCGCGCGGCGGCCGCTCAGAACGGGTCGGCGCCCGATGCCGGTTTGGCACGTCGAGCCTGCTCACGCGCCCTGATGCGCGTCTTGGCCGTCGCACTGGAGTGCCGGAAGCGGTAGCTCTCGTTGCCCGTCTCCACGATGTGGCAGTGGTGAGTGAGCCGGTCCAGCAAGGCGGTGGTCATCTTGGCGTCGCCGAAGACACTGCTCCACTCCGAGAAGGTGAGGTTGGTAGTGATCACCACGCTCGTTCGCTCGTAGAGTTTGGAGAGCAGGTGGAACAGCATGGCGCCGCCCGACTGCGTGAACGGCAGGTAGCCCAGTTCATCCAGGATCACCAGATCGACGTACATCAGACGGTGTGCCATCTGTCCGGACTTGTTCTGCGCCTTCTCCAGCTCCAGGGCGTTGACCAGCTCGACCGTGGAGAAGAAGCGCACCCGCTTGCCATTTGTGCGGATGGCCTCGATCCCCAGGCTGGTGGCCAGGTGGGTCTTGCCCGTGCCGGGGCCTCCCACCAGCACCACGTTGTGTGCCGAGTCCGCGAAGCCCAGGGTGTGCAGCTGGCGCACCAAGGCCTCATCGATGGACGTATGGGCGAAGTCAAAGCCGGCGAGATCTCGGTGCGATGGGAACCGCGCCACGCGCATCTGGTAAGCCATGGAGCGCACCTCGCGCTGCGCGGTCTCGGCCTTGATGAGCTGGTGCAGCACAGCCTCGTGATCGAGCGACTTCATGCGGGCGGTGCCCAACACCTCCGGCCAGGCACTGGCCATGCCGTGCAAGCCCAGAGCCTTGAAGGCATCTATGACGTCATGCATGGTCGGACTCCGGCGACGCCTCAAGCGCCTGGGCGTTGCGCAGTGCGTCATAGCGCTGCAGGTTGGCCAGTGGCGGCGTGTTGAGCGTGAGCATCGTGGCCACCGGTGGCTCGGGAGCGCGCTGCTCCTTCAGGCGCGAGAGCACGTTGTCACCGCCGGATGAATACTCCCCGTATTGGCCGGTTGAATTTTCCCCAGTTTG
>VFQM010003322.1_pt1 | contig 10466 bp, 9 predicted proteins | sample 3512391 | NCBI WGS metagenome assembly VFQM01 (sample SAMN10412369, study PRJNA504923) | tailings metagenome | isolation source: Replicate 1 from Balatoc abandoned mine | place: Philippines
TAGATATCTATATTGGTGTAGGGGGTCACAGTCATCCTCTGTGTTAGTCTGTGTAATCTGTGCTTCTAGGTTTTCTCTCTATATAATAAATGATAGTCGTTAGTTATTATGTAGATTCAAATGGAGTTCTATTTGAAATTGTAAAAAGCGAAACGGATATTAAGTTTAGACGACTTTCCAATTAATGGGTTGTATAGAATTCTGTGGTCTTGGTGGTGGCGGTGGCTGATAATGCTGAACCGCTTTTTGTTTTGCTTGTTTCGCTTTTGGCTTCACAACAATCTCCTCTTCCTCGTCGTCTTCCTCATAATCGTCGTCGTCTTCACTGTCGCTAACATACAACACAACCTTTTTCTTATTCTTCTTTGGTGGAACTACCTTCTGTGGTTGCGCAATCGGTTTCACTTCTAACTGCTTCAACATCTTGGTTTCCTTGCGTTTCAACTTTTCAGCTTCCTCTAATATCTTCTGTTGTTTCTTAAGTTCCAACTGAGTTATCTGTTCTTCTTTGGCTTTACGACGTTCCTCGGCTAATTCCTTCTTACGTTGAGTGGCGACTTGTAGCCGTTGCTTCAAAACTTCCTTATGTTCTTCCGTCATGGTATAGTTCCGTTTCTTCTTTTCTTCTTGCAACGGCACTGGTGCTACATGTTGAGCCACTGGTTGAACCTGAGACGGCATTTCAAGGTCATCGTCACTTGCATCATTGTCGTTGGACAGCGGGTTGGGGGTATTTTGGATTATCTGCGTTTTTTTCGGCATTCCTTTATGCTAAATAAGCAGATTATATTTTTCGGCGATTTCTTTAAATAGTTTTCAAATAATATATTCGTTCTTAAGTAGTTTTAATATATTATTTATCTTTTACACAATTTTCGTCAATAAATTGTTGCCCTGTGATTGAGCGGTTTGTAGTCCCTGATTTACCAAGTTAGTCGCTTGTCCAGTTGCTTTACCAGTCAGCTGTAGTCCCTGGTTTGCCAAGTCCGACGCTTTGGATTGCGCCAATTGAGAAAATTGATTTAATCCCTTTTGGGCTTGTTTCCCGCCTTGTTTCAATTGACTACCGAGTTGCTGGGCTGAATTACCAGCAGTCATAACGGCACCCGCTAATGGTGCACCAAACCCTGTAGCCATTAATCCCGCACCAACTGCATCACTGATTACACCAGCATTCTTCTCAAGGAAGTTGCCAACCTTGGTAGCACCTTTAGCCACATCACCGCCGAAATCTTCCAAAGCACCACCAGCTTTCTTTGCAATATCGGGAACTGTCTTTTTAAAAAAACGGTTAGCACCGCTGTCAATCTTCTTAAAGAACCTATTAGCACCAGACTGTATCTTTTTAAATGTCAAAGGCATTTTATAAAATATCGGAAGAAAAAAATTTATTCATCGTCATCATTTATTTCTACTTCATCGAACATTTTATAGATTTTCTTATTTCGTTGATTGATGAGACACCAATTGTAGGGCTGGTCGAAAATAAAATCATTAAGGTCATTAAACACAGACTGGGGCATTTCGGCACATTCTTCAAATATTTTCTTATTTTGTTTTTTGTCCATTTTAAAGAAGATGACGTTGTGGATAAGTTCTCGCACTTTGTTGTCAAGGGCGAAATAGTTTTGTAGCAAGATGATAAACGATACATTTAAATGTCGCTGGTTGGCAATCATTTCCTTAAATACTTTTACCACATTGTTGTCTTTCAAGGCTCGTTGCACATCGTCCATGATGATAAGAGACTTTAAGCCGTTTTCTCTGTTCTCTTTTATGGTTTCATTGAGTTCAGTTATATTTTGGTAGTTGAGTTCATCAAACACTTGGTTCTCGGGAAGCACACCAAAAATATTGGATTTCAAGGAAGCAATGCTTGTTCGAGGCATGAACAAATAAATCTTGTTGAATTTCTTGCGATACAGTTTTTTGACAATGTTAATCGTTAGAGACGTCTTCCCGCTTCCTTGTCTGCCTAAAATGACAGTTGTTTTGAAAGTGTTTAAATTATCGCGAACCATGGGATATTTATCTAAGGAGGGACACAACTTTTCATCACAGTTAAATGCGATTTTTTCAACATTTGGCTTTTCAAGTTCAATCAGTTTGATTTTCATTTAATTTAAGTTTAGAAAAAAAAATCTCAACATAATTTATGAACTTGGAAAGCTCAACACTTGTTTTAAGAAGCATTAATGCCAATGTGAATGTTGGTAACTTTAACAACGACGTGACATGGAATAACATTAATTTAAAAGCATTGTTAGGACCTATGTGGGTAAAATACAAACGGTTTAAATTGATTTTGACTGCATTTGCTTCTGGACCGCAAACGATATCTGACCCCAACAGACTTGTAAACGTATATATGGAGGGTTTAGAATGGGTTAACTCATCTTACGATACTTCCATAAGCGCCAATAGAAGCCGTGCTTTAGTGGGGACTGCCGAATTTGCTACTGCTGGTAGAAGTATTAACTATGTAAATGAGAGTGGCTTTATCTTTGACAATCAGCAAAACACGGCAAACATCAGAATTTTCTTAACGCGAATTTCAGACGATACAACCGTAGCAGTTCAATATGCGCCCTTTGTGTGTTGTTTTTCTATTTATGGATTAGAAGAATAAATATATTTTGTTATTATATATCAGTCTATGGATAATAATAAATCTTTCTTTTATTTGTCGTCAATTTCCACAGAGATGACAACGCAAGGAACCGCATCTTTGAGGACAGGCGTAGGCAGTGTATATTTTAATTTAGACTTGCGCCGAATTCTTGGACAAAAGTATGATAAATTTGAAGCCTTCAATTTGGCTATTGAGGCGGTATGTTTAGGGCAAGGTTCTGACGCAACCAATAGAACCATTCATATATGGCATGTAGACGGACTGCCATTTTTCAATAACTATTATGACAGCCTTAGTTTTCGTGGAAGTTCACGAGTGTTAGAAGTGAATTCGCGCCGATTTTTGGATGGTGAAGCAACTGGGGGACCGCTCGAGAGTTTTACCGCGTATAGCAACTTTCTACAAAACATTCACCGAGTTCCTTTTTACAGACCAGCCACGCCCATTATTCCAGAATTTACGGTATTTCTTACCGATGTTGTGGGTTCATTTTATGTAACGGCAGTGACCCAATTCAACCTTATTTTTTCAATCACGGGCATCGATGCTTACAGAGTGAGACGAATACCGAGGCCATTAGTTTACAGAAGCTTCAGCAAGCCTAACCCCGTTCTTGTGTTGAGAAGTTCCAATGCGACTTCGGTTGACCCGCTTTTTGACAAGAAACGTGCTTTTAGATTTGAAAATGTGAATTGGCGCCAGGTAATTGGCAGTGATTTGTATGACAAATACGAAAAGTTCGCACTAGTAACCAGACGCATTTCATCAAGTGTAGTAGCCCAAGACTTTGCCACTAACTTCTCAAACCAAGCGACTAATGAGGTGTTTTATCTAAGTGGTTCAAATCTGATATTCGAAACAAGAAGCGACAGCCCCTTTTGTCCCGCTAACACTGATGCGTTATCACTTCATTCGGGGATGCCTGCAGTAATTGGCACACTTGTCAACCACCAAGGACGGCAGAGGGCATTGGTGAATTTGGTTGACACTTACATACAAAATGTGTTTTTGAAGCCAGCGGAAGACGTGGGCTTTATCACAATCCATTACAGCAATGTTCTATCATTGTCAATTACAACATTTTTGACCCCAGACACATCGAACACTACGCCATTTCCGACGCTTGTGTTTCAATTTGAAATTATCCCCGTGGTGGATGTTCCCGCGTAAGTTAAATTTTATATAAATTTAGATAAAATTTAAGACAAAAATGAGATGGTTACTTCTTCATTTTGGTAATAGACTTTACAACTGCCGACTTGGTTGAAAGTGCCGTAAATGCTTGAAGAACTGACAGCAATAAAATTAGTTCCGTTGGTGTTGTCAATGGTTCGCGTTTGGCTATCCCAATCCGTTGAACCACTCCAAGGACGAAAGCCCGACAAAATTGCGTAATTGGAATAGCGATAAAGAACAACCTTGTAACCAGCACAAACAACCCAATAATCATCTCTTTCACCCGCCACCGCAACAGAGGCAAGGACAGCATCAAATTTGTCTAACTTATAATCATTAACAGCCGAATTCACCATCCACACACCGACATAAGTAGCTGGTGATGTGATTGGCTTGTTTGGTTGTGCTGTGAGGGGCGCATTTATGCTTAATGAATTGGTTTGTATAGAAGTACTGACTACGAGGGAATTGGTGGACATACTCCCCTGATTGAGAAGATTGTTTGTTGCGAGATTGTTGGCATACATGCGACTGGAACCATTTGTCACATAGTCGTTTTTGAATGCGGTTGTTCTGGAATAAGCGACGTAATTTGTCCCACCTGCACCAGTCTGTAAAATGATGTCACCGCTTGATTTGTTGAAGGTGGTTGAATTCGCATTTACATAAAAGCCGTAGTCCAAAGACACAAAATTATCGGGGTCTGCAACTCCACCTGCAGAGGTAATGATGTATTCAATCCTATATGTATCAGTCGTTTCAGTGATGGAAGGGGTAAAAGTAATCGATGCATTGGTAATGTAAATGTCAAACCATTTTTCGGTTAATGAAGTGTCGGCTCTGAAAGTCATTAAGCTCGGTTGTGGAATGGTGTTGTTACAGACGCAGGGCAAGGACGCGAAGGCGACATTGTTGCGGTATATGTTACAATTGACTTGTAGCACTCTGTCGTAAAGGGTTGTGTAAGTTCCAGCAGAGGCGGTGACATTGCGGAACCTTCTATACAGACTAATAGGCGATGTAATAGTGATGGTTTCGTTGTATTTTTGTTGAAGAGTTAAAGAGGCAACAACAATGTTGTTTAGCCCGAGTGTTTTCACTCCTTCTGTGCTTGTGGTGACTTTGTTTGGATACACGGAAAATTCATTGTTGGAAGCTGTGAAGAACTCGTCAACATATAAACTGGTTGCTATTACTTTAATTAACGTAGTCAAACCGCTGACCAACAAGCCGACGCATGTTATGATGCCGTTCGTGAACATGTCGCCCGTTCTATGATTTATTACAAGGTGGCAAACCTTAAAAACAGCGTCGACGAACCCCGTACCAAACCACGAATAAATGCCTTGGTTGAAAGTTGTGTATGAAGCGCCGTCGCCCGTGCCTACTCCCAGCCCGTGTGTTTGGACGGGGTTTGTGATTGCCGTCGCGTTGTAGGTTGTGCCAGAGGCGCCATTGTTCGAAATAGAAAAGTTTGGACACCGCACTTGATTGGACGCAGTTAAATTGGTTGTTGTGATGTTGGTTGAAGTCAAGTTAGTAATGGTTGCATTCGTGGAATTGATTGTTCCTGTTGTGAAACTAGTCTCCAGTGCATCTAATTCTTGCTTGATGTTCATTCCTTGCACCACTAAATCCTTTGTTATCGTCACGTTGTTGTCAAAGGCAGTAGTATCAGTTCCACTTGTATAACTCATGCCAGTTGTAACAGTGTTGAAATTGTTTGTCAAAGTAGTTAAAGACGTGTTTAAAGTTGAAACGCTCGTATTCAAGCCCGTAATGCTGGTTGCTACATTTGCCACAGATGGAAGTGTCAGCACTTTGGTGATATTCACATTGTTATCAATGGTAGTAGTGTCCGTTCCTGAAGAATAAACAATGCCCGTCAATGCGGTTGCGTTGCCCGTCGTTGTGGAACTGATGTTATCGATTTGGTCTTGAATAGGGGCAATCACACCGTCCAAATATTGAATTTCAGTGTTGCTGACATTGCCAACTGCCAAAGTAGTAGCAGTAATATCTGTGATGGTTGCAACGGGGCATGTTAAATTGCTAATTGTCGTCGTTTGGAACTGGTTATTCGTCGTCCCCATTGGTTGTGAGATGCTACGATTTGCCCCCATGGTCAGAGTTCCATCGCATTGAACATTGCCCGTAAAAGTGGAAGAAGATGAAACGGCTAATGTGCCAGTAATGCTGGTGTTTTTCAATGCATTAGTCCCTGTGCCTGACTGAGACAAAATGCCAGTGCCTGATTGCGTCAAGTTCCTATTCGCATTCATTGTAATGGTGTTTAACAAGTTTGTTCCTGACGAAAGGGATTGGTCAATTTTGCCCGTTCCATTGGCGAAGAAGATGTCCTTGTTTGCGGTAAGGCTCAATTGGTCGCAACCAACGGCTTTGAAAACGGATTGCCCAGACGTCTGGGTGATGTCGCCCTGTATTTGTGCAGTGCCTTGAATGACAGTGTTCTGTAATGTGGCAGTGCCTGATGTTTGTGTTAGGTCGCCGTTCGCTTCAACCTTGGCTATTTTGGAATACATTAAAGTGTTGTAGTTTGTCCCTGCTTCAGTCAAGTCTTGAATGATTCTTGCACCGCCTGTAAAAGTAAGGTCGCCCGTTTGTTCCGCCTCTGGAATCGTCACCGTGGAAGGAAACGACATGGTTGATGTAACGACTAAATTGCTGATGGTAGTAGTGCCTAAGGAGTTGCTGACACCAGCACCGCTTTGTGAAATACTTTTGTTGCTGTTCATGGTTACATTGTCGCAAGTAATATTCTTTAAGACGGCATTACCGCCTTGCTGAATGATGTCGCTTTGACACGTGAGACTGCCGTTGATGCTGGTGGTTTTTAAATTATTAACTGCGGTTGTTCCAATTTGGTTAATATTGCCGTTTTCTAAAGTAAATTCGTTGGCAATTATTTTGAGAGTGTTGTTCATAGTGGTTGGCAATGAACTGGAAATGGTGTTGCCAAAACCATCTACATAAAAGCCGTAGTTATCTACATTCAAGGTTGTGCAATTGAGAACCCCAACCGTTTCACTATTAGCCGTTATATTGGTGACATTCAAGTTGTCGGCATCAATGGTTTCAGTAGTTAAAGAATTGTTGGTTAACATTGTTTTCTCGTCTTCGCTTTTGATGAAATTGGCGTAAATGATGTTTTCGTGTTGTGCTTGTCCATCGGTGATGAAACTGATGCCATCGCTTAAGGTAATCACGCCGTTCATGGAGTTGTTAAAAATGGAATAATCGCCGTTCATTTATATTTATCTATATTATATATAGATAAAATGACAACACTAATAGCCGACAGCCATAAATTCTTCTTGTCACCAAATGGGGCGGTTCAAAAACACAACGGGGATTACAACAGCAATTTAACCTTTAGCCTTCCTAATGCTTACAAAATGTCCAACAGCATTATTTATGCTACTGCAAGAATTATTCACGCCGAAATACCCAACTCATTTTACATCATAAATGAATACAACAATGTGCTACAAACATCGTTTGGCACCTACACAATTCCCGAAGGCAATTACAATGCCAATAGTTTGATGACGTATTTAAAAAGCGTGTTTCCGAGTAACATAAGTGTAGCATTTTCTACGACAACGGGTAAATTTGTGATAACATCGTCCAATACAGCCTTTAGTATTTTAGGAAATTCAACATGTGGCATACTTTTAGGCTTCACCAGTGGCATAACATATGCTTCAACCTTGATAAGCGGGATAAATACGTTGTTATTACCGTTTCCAGCGAACTTGTATGGCACAAAAAACATATATATTAGACTGCCCGAATTAGTTTTAGACAATTTGAACACCTCAACGGGCGACAAATTTACGATTGCCAACATTCCAAAGAATGTCAGCCCCTATGGAGTGATTTTGTATCACAATTCGGCAAACTCTTGTTCAGTGATTAAGAATGATTTAAAGGGACTGGACACAAATTTAAGGGTGGAATTGTTGGACGACCAAATGAATTACATAGACTTTAATAATATTGAGTGGAGTATAACTTTGCAATTTGATTTTTATTTGAGTTTAAGCAATATTAGAGAGAATATTTCATTGAAGTAAATAATTTTTTTCTATCTATAAAATATAAATGTCTGCCGAAGCATTACCAAGCGAAGTCGTTTTTGAACTGCCCAATTCTTTAGTCCCTCATAGAACTTATGAATACCGTGCCAATCCCTCGAACGCAAATACTTTTAACACCGAAGGTGCGACCATTCAATTTACTTTACCAAGATTAGACCGTTCCTTTTACCAAGCCAACACTATTTATATTCGTGGAAGACTTGCTTTAACTCTTGTTGGAACAGCCTCTACTAATGTTACAGACCCTAACTTGTCCTTTACCAGTGCAGGTGCTTATAGCGTGTTTAGTCGCCAAGTGGTTCGCACTGGCTCTGGACAAACATTGGAGACTATCCAGAACCCTGCTATTGTATCCAACATTCAAATGGCGTATGGTTTGACCCCTGCCGAAAGATTGGGTATGAATAACCTTTTGAGAAATACCCCATATCATTGTTGGCAAGATTGGGGTTTAGCGGGTTCATATTCCTCTGCAGGCTGGGGTATGGGATGCTCTGGAACTGATGCCACAAGTGGCATAGTTGTTCCAAGGGGACATAACACTGAAGTTGATTTCTGTATTCCATTGAACTCTTGTTTGACTGCTTGCGAGAAATTCTTGCCAGCTTCCTTTGATGAATTCGTCGTGGAATTGACCATTGCCAACATGATTAGTTCTGCTGGTGTGCAAAACCCAACTTTCATCATTCATAAGGACACTGTTGGTGTTACTGGTTTCTCTTTGACTGACTTGGAGATTTCTGCCCAAGTATTTGAATTATCGCCTCAAACTTACAACCAATTGATGGCTCAATATCCATCGGGTATTTCCTTGAAGTCGCAATCGTATATGTATGGTTCTGGTTCGCTTCCTTCGGCTTCTGGCGCGGGAACGTATGACATTGTGTATTCGCACAAGTTGCAAAGCATTAAGCAGTTCATGATGGCAGTCGCCCCTTCGAATGCTATTGAAGGACAGTATTCGGGTGTCAATCCAAACTTGAATACTTACAACTTGTCTATCAACGGAACTACTTATCCTCAACGCCCAATTCGCTGTGTCAATCCTGCTGAAGTGTATGCACAGAACCAGAAATCATGGGGTGCTTTGATGAGTGACTTGAAATGCGGTTCTGTTGCCCCTGAACATCACGCCATTGCTTCTACTGCTTACAACACCTACTATGATGCATACTTGACTTATGGAACTGCTGGAAACAGAGAACTGAAAGACCTTGCTATTAAATCAAATCGTTGCTTCTTCATGCTTGACCTTGAGTCCATTAATGGTGGAAAGCCAGTGTATAACGGTGTTTCTACGAGTGGTTCTGGAACATCCTCTGTCATTCGTCTTGAAGTTGGTGCTACTCTTGCTTCCACTGTTCATAACATTCACTACTTCTCTGTCTATGACTGTTTGTTGAAGTTTGACCCTAACTTGGGTGTCTCTGTTGTGAATTAAATGGCGAATATAATAATTAAATTATAAATTATTTTCTTGAATTAATTTATAATGAGTGAATTTAAACAAACTTTAGGAGAACATCTTTGCAAGGCGCGAAACCTGTCAGCCTCTACGTGCAAGACATATACATCATTGTTGCTGTCGTTGCAAAAGAAATTAACGGACAATGAACCAAAGGTTAGTTTCTACAAAAACAACAAAAAGGAAATAATGGAACACATCGATAGTTTAGAGAAACCGCAAACCAAGAAAACATTGTTGTCCGCATTGTTTGTGTTAACTGCCGACGACGATTATCGTGAGAAGATGATGGAGAATGTGAAAGTAGTCAATGACCATTACAAGCAACAAAAGACAGACCCAGAGAGATTGAAAAATGTCAAGTCATTTGATGAAATAAAGTTGTTGCACAATCAGTTCAAGAATGTATATAAAAATAATCCCTCAACGGAAAATCTCATGAACTTACTCATTTCGTCTGTGTGTAGTGGTGCAGTAGAAGGATTGCCCCCAAGGCGTGTTCTCGATTATGCAGTGATGAAGACAAAGGGCTACAATCGTGAAACCGACAACTACTTTGAGAAGGGAAAGTTTTATTTCAATCAATTCAAAACGAAAGGAGCGAAAGGAAAGCAAGAGATGACCGTTCCAAAAGAACTCGTGACGCTAATCAATAAGAGAAAGAAGATGTCAAACAGCGATTACTTATTGGAAAACGAAAGTGGCGAACCATTTACGCAGTCCGCATTGTCAAAGAGAATAAAGAACATGTTTCAAGGCAACAGTCAAGACGTATTGCGTTCCATCTTTTTGTCGAACTTGTATAAAGACCTTCCAGCAGTGTCAATGCTTCAAGACACGGCAGATAAGATGGGACATTCAATCGATAGTGCATTGTCGTTCTATGTGAAAAAGGACTGAGATGTGGTGTGTATAGATGTAAAAAGTAATTGAAATTAATTATATTCAAGCGAAAAATATAATTAATAAAACATTTTTGATTTAATTATATTTGAAAACCGAAAATTAACCATAAAAAAAATTAATTAACTCCATTTTAGAAAAATAAAAATTTTTAAATGCTTTTTTAGGG
>VFQM010003323.1_pt1 | contig 10464 bp, 6 predicted proteins | sample 3512391 | NCBI WGS metagenome assembly VFQM01 (sample SAMN10412369, study PRJNA504923) | tailings metagenome | isolation source: Replicate 1 from Balatoc abandoned mine | place: Philippines
CGCGCCTGGACTTCGGCAGTAGTTTTTTCCGCGATGCCAGCGTGCTGGAACTGATCGCCGAAAAACTGCCGGTGTCGATCTCCCTCGGCCTGTGGAGCACGCTGATCATGTACCTGGTGTCGATTCCCCTGGGCATTGCCAAGGCGGTGCGACACGGCAGTGCCTTCGACGTCTGGACCAGCTCGGCAATCATCATCGGCTATGCGATTCCCGCGTTCCTCTTTGCCATCCTGCTGATCGTGGTGTTTGCCGGCGGCAGCTACCTCGACTGGTTTCCGCTACGCGGGCTGACCTCCAACGATTTCGACGAGCTGTCCACCGGTGGCAAGATCCTCGATTACCTCTGGCACCTGGTACTGCCAGTCACCGCGCTGGTGATCGGCAACTTCGCCACGCTGACCCTGCTGACCAAGAACAGCTTCCTCGACGAGATCAACAAGCAGTACGTGGTCACCGCCCGCGCCAAGGGCCTTTCGGAAAAGCGCGTGCTCTACGGCCATGTGTTCCGCAATGCCATGCTGATCATCATTGCCGGCTTCCCGTCAGCATTCATCGGCATCTTCTTCACCGGCTCGCTGCTTATCGAGGTGATCTTCTCCCTCGACGGGCTGGGTCTGCTCAGTTTCGAGTCGGCCCTCAACCGCGACTACCCGGTGGTGTTCGGCAGCCTGTTCATCTTCACCCTGCTCGGCCTGCTGGTGAAACTGATCGGTGATCTCACCTACACCCTGGTCGATCCGCGCATCGACTTTGCCAGCCGTGAGCAGTAAACCATGCCCCTGTCACCCATGAACCAACGTCGTCTGCAGCTGTTCAAGGCACACCGTCGTGGCTGGTGGTCGCTGTGGCTGTTTCTTGGCCTGTTCATCCTCAGCCTGGGCGCCGAGCTGATCGCCAACGACAAGCCACTGCTGGTCAAGTACGACGGTGCGCTGTATTTCCCGGTATTCAAGCGCTATCCGGAAACGGTATTCGGCGGCGAATTTCCCCTGCAGGCCAACTACAAGAGCCCGTACATCCAGGAACTGATAGCCGCCAAGGACGGCTGGATGCTCTGGCCGCCGATTCCCTTCAGCTACGACAGCATCAACTACGACCTGCAGGTCCCCGCCCCGGCGCCGCCTTCACCAGCCAACTGGCTGGGCACCGACGATCAGGGCCGCGATGTGCTGGCACGGGTCATCTACGGCTTCCGCGTGTCGGTGCTGTTTGCCCTGACCCTGACCCTGATCAGCTCGCTGATCGGCGTGTTCGCCGGTGCCCTGCAGGGCTTCTACGGCGGCTGGGTCGACCTGCTCGGCCAGCGCTTCCTGGAAATCTGGTCGGGATTGCCGGTGCTGTTCCTGCTGATCATCCTGGCCAGCTTCGTGCAGCCGAACTTCTGGTGGCTGCTGGGCATCATGCTGCTGTTTTCCTGGATGAGCCTGGTCGACGTGGTGCGTGCCGAGTTCCTCCGCGGACGTAACCTGGAATATGTGCGGGCGGCCCGTGCCCTGGGCATGGGCAACGGACAGATCATGTTCCGCCACATCCTGCCCAATGCCATGGTCTCGACCATGACCTTCATGCCGTTCATCCTCACTGGCGCCATCGGCACCCTGACCGCCCTGGACTTCCTCGGCTTCGGCCTGCCAGCTGGTTCACCCTCGCTGGGTGAACTGGTCGCCCAGGGCAAATCCAACCTGCAAGCGCCCTGGCTGGGCATCAGCGCCTTCTGTGTGCTGGCCCTGATGCTCAGCCTGCTGGTGTTCATCGGCGAGGCGGCCCGTGATGCCTTCGACCCCCGGAAGTGAAGCGATGAGCGACAACCTGCTGGAAATCCATGATCTGGCGGTAGCCTTCAGCCAGGGCGGCACGCCGCAGCGCGTAGTGGACGGGGTGAACCTGAGCATTCGCCGCGCGGAAACCCTGGCCCTGGTCGGCGAAAGCGGCTCCGGCAAATCGGTAACGGCGCACTCCATCCTGCGCCTGCTGCCCTACCCACTGGCCAGCCACCCGAGCGGGCGCATCCTCTTCGCCGGTGCCGATCTGCTGCAACTGGATGAAGCGCGCCTGCGCGCCATTCGCGGCAACCGCATCGCCATGGTCTTTCAGGAACCCATGACCTCGCTCAACCCACTGCACACGATCGAGCAGCAGATCGGCGAAGTGCTGGCCCTGCACAAGGGACTGACAGGCGCAGCAGCCCGCGCCCGGGTCCTCGAACTGCTTGAGCTGGTGGGTATTCCCGAGCCGCACAAGCGCCTGCGCGCCTACCCCCATGAACTGTCCGGCGGGCAGCGTCAGCGCGTGGTGATCGCCATGGCGCTGGCCAACGAGCCGGAACTGCTGATTGCCGATGAACCGACCACGGCACTCGACGTGACCGTACAGCTGAAGATTCTCGACCTGCTCAAGGAACTGCAGGCACGTCTGGGCATGTCACTGCTGCTGATCAGCCACGATCTCAACCTGGTGCGGCGCATTGCCCACCGGGTATGTGTCATGCAGCGCGGAACGGTCGTCGAAGAAGCATCGTGTGAAACGTTGTTCCATGCGCCGCAACATCCCTACACCCGGGAACTGCTGGGAGCCGAGCCTGACGGGCAACCAGCTGGCAATCCCGCCGGCCCCTCGCTGCTGTCCGTCGAGGAGCTACGGGTGTGGTTCCCGATCAAGAAGGGGCTGTTGCGGCGCACGGTGGACCACGTCAAGGCCGTCGACGGCGTCAGTTTCGACCTGCCCCAGGGGCAGACCCTCGGAATTGTCGGGGAAAGCGGCTCGGGCAAGTCCACCCTGGGCATGGCAATCCTGCGTCTGCTCGGCAGCCAGGGGGCCATCCGCTTTCGCCAGCAGGCCATTGATGACCTCTCGCAAAAGCAGGTGCGCCCGTTGCGCCGGCATATGCAGGTGGTGTTCCAGGACCCCTTCGGCAGTCTCAGCCCGCGCATGAGCGTGGCGCAGATTGTCGGCGAGGGCCTGGAAATCCATGGCAGCGCCGACAGCCAGGCCCGGGAACAGGCAATCATCGCCGCCTTGGAGGAAGTGGGCCTCGACCCGCAAACCCGGCATCGTTACCCACACGAGTTTTCCGGCGGACAACGGCAACGCATCGCCATTGCCCGCGCCCTGGTGCTCAAGCCGGAGCTGATTCTACTCGACGAACCCACGTCGGCGCTGGATCGCACGGTTCAGCGCCAGGTGGTGGAACTGCTGCGCAGGCTGCAGGAGAAGTACAACCTGAGCTACCTGTTCATCAGCCATGACTTGGCGGTGGTCAGGGCCCTAAGTCACCAGTTGCTGGTGCTCAAGGGGGGCCAGGTGGTGGAACAGGGGCCGGCCGAGGCGATTTTCGCCAACCCCCGGCATAGCTATACCAGGCAACTGCTGGAAGCCGCTTTCATGGTTCCCGGCTGTCGCACACACACAGAATGAGGATGTTGGATATGGGTTTTCTCGCCGGTAAGCGCGTACTGATCGTTGGCGTCGCCAGCAAACTGTCGATTGCCTCGGGCATCGCTGCCGCCATGCACCGCGAAGGCGCCGAACTGGCCTTCACCTACCAGAACGACAAGCTCAAGGGCCGCGTCGAAGAGTTCGCCGCCGGCTGGGGCTCCAGCGCCGAGCTGTGCTTCCCCTGTGACGTAGCCAACGACGAAGAGATCGCCAAGGTTTTCGAAGCCCTGAGCCAGAAATGGGACGGCCTGGACTGCATCGTCCACTCGGTAGGTTTCGCGCCGGGCGACCAGCTGGACGGCGACTTCACCGAAGTCACTACCCGCGAAGGCTTTCGTATTGCCCACGACATCAGTGCCTACAGCCTGGTCGCGCTGGCCAAGGCCGGCCGCCCACTGATGCAGGGTCGCAATGGCAGCATCCTCACCCTCTCCTACCTGGGCGCCGAGCGCACCATGCCCAACTACAACGTGATGGGCATGGCCAAGGCCAGCCTGGAAGCCGGCGTACGCTACCTGGCCGGCAGCCTTGGTCCGGAAGGTACTCGCGTGAATGCCATTTCCGCCGGGCCGATCCGTACCCTGGCAGCGTCCGGCATCAAGAGCTTCCGCAAGATGCTCGCCGCCAACGAGAAGCAGACCCCGCTGCGCCGCAACGTGACCATCGAGGAAGTCGGCAACGCCGGTGCCTTCCTCTGCTCCGACCTGGCCTCGGGCATCAGTGGCGAAATTCTCTACGTCGACGGCGGCTTCAACACCACTGCGATGGGTGCCATCGAAGACTGACAGGCCAAACCATGCAACAACAACGGCTCCTGCGGGAGCCGTTGTTGTTTGTGGCGGAAAAACTACTGGGTCGGTCGCGCAAAGTATTCGCGGGTCAGCTTGACCACCACCGGGCTGAGCAGGATCAGCGCCAGCAGGTTGGGAATGGCCATCAGCCCGTTGAGGGTGTCGGCGAGCAACCAGGCGAAGTCCAGTTGGGCAATCGCGCCGAACGGTACGGCCAGTACCCAGATGATACGGAACGGCAGGATCGATTGGGTGCCGACGAGAAATTCCCAGCACTTCTCGCCGAAATAGCTCCAGCCGAGAATGGTGGTAAAGGCAAAGATCACCAGTGCCAGGGTCAGGATGGCGCCACCGAAGCCCGGCATGGCACTTTCGAAGGCCGCGGCCGAGAGCGCTGCGCCACTGGCACCGCTGGTCCATACCCCGGAGCAAATGATTGCCAGGCCGGTCAGGCTGCAGATGATGATGGTATCGATGAAGGTACCCAGCATACCGATCATTCCAGACTGTACCGAGCTATGCGTGGTACCGGCCGCCTGGGCGATACCGGCAGTACCCAGGCCCGCTTCGTTGGAAAAGATGCCCCGCGCCACACCAAAGCGAATCGCCGCCATCACCGCTGCACCGGCAAAGCCGCCGGTAGCGGCAATCGGACTGAAGGCATGGGTGAAGATCAGATCGAAGGCGGCAGGAATAGCCGAGAAATTGACCGCCAGAACCACGATTGCCGCGACGATATAGGCCAGGCACATGAACGGCACCAGTGCCGCAGCGACCTTGCCAATACGCTGGATCCCGCCAAGGATGACCAGCCCGACCAATACCATGCTGCTCACCCCGGTGACCCACAGCGGTACGTTGAAGGTGGTCTGCAGTGCATGTGCCATGCTGTTGACCTGCACCATATTGCCGATGCCGAAGCCGGCAAACCCGCCGAAGATGGCAAAGGCGGTACCCAGCCATAGCCACTTGGCACCCAGGCCGTTCTTGATGGCATACATGGGGCCGCCAACATGTTCACCACGGTCATCTTTCTCGCGGTAGTGCACGGCCAGCACCACTTCAGCGTATTTGGTGGCCATGCCGACCAGCGCGGTACACCACATCCAGAACAAGGCGCCGGGGCCGCCGAGAAAAATGGCGGTGGCCACACCGGCAATGTTGCCCGTACCCACCGTGGCTGCCAGGCAGGTCATCAGCGCTTCAAAAGGACTGATTTCGCCACTTTCCGCATCGCCGCGCCGGCGACCGCGCCACATCAGGGCAAAACCGGTACCGATGCGCGCCAACGGCATGAAGCGGAGGACAAGCATGAGGAACAGGCCAGTGCCCAGGATGGCAACCAGCATGGGTGGCCCCCAGACCAGGCCATTGACGCTGTTGACCAACGCGTTGATGGATTCCATGTACGGCTCCTTTCTTGTTATCGCCGCTTCCGGGATAACCGGCCAGCGGCAGGCCACCCTGCGCGGATAGCGCAGCGATGCTGTGAGGCAGGCGTAACAGGGTGTGTCCGTGCTACGCCTGTGCGGCTGGATGCTAGCACGAAGCGTTCCACTGGCGACCAGTCGCTGCTGTAAAAGCTGTTCGACCAGTCGGTTTTATTCAGAAATCGTGGCGATACACCAGGTCCAGCGAGCTGGCCAGGCCACTGGCCGCCTCCAGGTACAGGCGTTTGCTTAATTCGTAGCGCACCGCCAACAGGCTGCCCTGCTCCAGGGAACCCAGGCCGTAGCGCAGGCTCAGCCGCTCGGAGAAGCGGCCGCTGGCCCCTTCACTGCCCAATTGGAAGTCATCGATACCTAGCCGCTCGGCCAGTTGTCCGGTAAACGGCAGGCTACCTGACAGTCCCATGGCCAGTGCTGCGCTGCCCAGGGCCGCGCCATCGCCGCGACTGCCCAGCGGACGGCCGAGTACCAGATAGGACAAGGCCTGTTCCTCGCTCATCGGCGGATCCGCAAACACCTGACTAAGCGGCTGGTCGGCACTGCCCGAGACACGCACCCCTGCGCTCACCGTCCCCACCTTGCGCACCGCTTCGATGTCCAGGAACGGACGATCCAAAGCGCCATTGAACAGCAAGCGTGCACGCCTCACGTTAAGGCGTTGTCCATAGGCTTGATAACGGCCTTTAAGCAATTCCAGCTCACCCTGGCTGCGTAGCTGATCTGTAATATGCAACTGACCACGCACCTCGGCAGTCAGGCCAAAACCGCGAAAACGCAAGCGCTGCGCACCGACCCGCAGGCGCACATCCATGGCCAGTGGCAGATTGCGTTCGCTAGCGGGCGCTGCACCCACTACCTCGACATCCGCTGATACGCGCACGGCTTGCGCAGGCAGCTCGCGTACCTCGATCAAGCCACTGGGGACATCCACTTCGCCACTCAGGGCCAGGCCCTGTTCGTCCAACTGCAGCTGCAGACGGGGCTCGACCTGCAGATTGGCGTAGGGTTCGACCACCACGGGCAACTGGCTACCACTAACCGCCAGGCGGGCACGCAGCGCTTCATGCCAGCCCAGTTGCCCGGTGAACTGACCGCGCCCCAGCTCGCCACTGCGCCAGTTGCCTTGCACCTCTAACTGCTGGCCAACAATCTGTATCTGCACAGCCAGGGCATCCAGATTCAATGGCCAACCGGCCCCAGCAACCCGCCCGTCGAGGAGTTGCAAGTCGCCCTCCACCCAGGGGGCCAGCAAGCTGCCGGTGATCCGCCCCTGGCCCTGCAAACGCCCCTCCAGCGCTTCGAGTCCCGATACGAAGGGCCGGGCCAGGCCGATATCCAGTCCCGTCAGGCGATACTGGCCGCGCAACGGCTTGCTGGCCGTGCGCGGGTCGATCTGCATATCCAGCTCGAATTGTCCCAGTCGTTCACCATCCAGCCACAGGCGAGCCTCTACACCGTGCGGCTGCAACCGGCTGTGCAGGTGCAACTGCTGGTAGGGAAACGCCAGCCACTGGCCTTGTTCGCGTAAGCGCCACTGGCCCTGTCCGGCATCCAGGCGCAGTTGGCCTCGCGGCCCGCGCTCAGTCAGTTGCAGTTGCAATTCACCGTCCAGCTGGCCCTGCCAGTCGAAGTCCTCCGGCCACCAGCCCGCCAGGCTGCTCATCGGCAACTGGCGCAAACGATAGTCCAGGCGACTGTCCGGCCACAGGCGCTGCGCGCCGGCACACAGGCTGGCCTGCTCGGCCTGCCAGCAGTGGGCTGCCAGGTTCCAGGCCTGAGCGTTGAACCGCACGGCCGTAGGTGCCTGCAATTGCCAGGCGAGTTCAGCCAGCTGCACGCGGGCCTGGCGCAACTCGCCCCGCCAGCCCGGCGCTTGCTGAGCGCCAGAGAGCTGCAGGTTCACGGCAAAGTCGGGGGCAAGCCAGTCAAGGTCCAGCTGATGTCGTTGCCAGGTGCCGGCCCCGCTAAGCAGCCCTTCCCCCAGATTCCTTTCACCCTGCCGCAGCACGCCACTCTGCAGACGCAGGGTGCCCTGCTGCCGGGCATCCAGGCGGGCATCCAGCTGCACGCTGGCCAAGCGCAGCTGCTGGAAACGCAGGGCCTGGCCTTGCAGTTGCAACTGACCTTGCGGACGCTGCCGGGTGCCCGCCAGTTGCAACTGCCCTTGCACACGCCCGGCCAGTTCCGGCCAGAGCTGTTGCAGGGCGGGCAGCTTCCAGCGCAGCTCGCCCGCCAGGCGCTGACCACTGCCCAGGCTGGCCTGGCCGTCAATACGGTTATCGCCCAGCTGCAAGTGCAGCGGGGCCAGTAACCATTGCTCGCCCTGCGCCTGCAGCGTGGCTTGCCAGCGCAAGGGCTGCTGGCGCACCTGGCCATGCAGGTCCACTACCAGGCGTCCTTGCAACGCGGGCTGCCACAGCCCCTCACTGTGCAGGCTACCGGCGATGCGTCCTGGTAAACCGGCCTGCCAATAGGCCGGATCGATGTCCCGTAGCTGCAAGTGCGTCGACCAACCCGCCTGAGCACCCAGGTTCAGCTCAAGCCGGCCACTGGCCTGGCCCCGACCAGCCTGCAGGCGCACATCAGCCAGCTGCACACGCTGCAAATCGCCGGCAAAGGGGCTGTGCAGGGTGAACGGTCCCGCCGGGCCATCCGCCTCGGCATGCAGCTCGCCCTGGTAGCGCCCATCCTGATAACTGAAGGGGCCCTGCAGGCGACGCAGTCGCCAGTCCAAGGCATCGAGCTGCGGCCAGAGGCGCTGCCAGGGCAGGTCCTGCCAGTCCAGCTGGCCCTGCACGGCCAGACTGGACTGCCAGTCAACCTCGCCGTGCACCTGCAGGTAGCCCTGCTGCCTGTCACCCAGGCGCACCTCTTTGAGTTGCAGGCCCTGCGCGGTCAGCAAGGCGTCCAGCAGCAGGCTCATGGGTTGCTGCTCGGCGGCCAGGCTGGCCTGTCCCTGTAGGGCATAGCCGCTCTGCAGATCCCCCTGCAGATCAAGCTGCACATGCTCCATGCGCAAGGTGGCCGGCAGTGTCGGAGTGGCGAGGAAGTCGCTGGCCTGCACCTGCAAACGGGCTGGCCAATGCTCGGCCAGCGGCTGCAACCAGCCTTCACCCTGTGCCTGCAGGTAACCACTGCTGTGCATTTGTAAATGCAGGCGCTGCTGCAGGTCGCCGTGCAGTTGCAAGGCAAGGTTCCAGTCCTGCCCGGACGGAGCCGCAAGCGCCAGGTGGGCCGTGGCCTGCAAGGGCCAGTCGCGCACGGTCTGCAGTACCCCGCTGAGGTGCAGCTGCAGGTCGGCCTGGCGCAGTTGCAGCGCCTCGACCTGCAGCTCATGGCCCTGCCAGCGAGCACGCAGCTGCAGGTTCTCGATGCGCAGCTCGTCCTGCACATACAGCGCGTCCAGCTGCACAGTGTGCAACGCGATCGCCAACGGCATATCCAGCACCGGCAAGCGCAACGCCTGGCGCGCTGCCGGTTCCTCACTTGCCGTCGTATACACCGCCAGACGGGCAGCCTGTAGCCGCTCTACGCATAGCTGCAGGCGCCACAAACAAGCGGGCGTCCAGGACAACTGCACATCATCCAGCTGCAGGCGTAGGTCAGCCGTTTCCCAGCGCACGGTCCGCGCCTGCCAGGTACCGGCCAGGTGCCCCTGACTACCGAGTACCTGCAGCCCCCCGACCTGGCCAAGTAACCAGCGACTGCCGGCTTCGCTGTACAGCAAGCCGAGCAGGCTGGCGACACCGCCCAGCAATAACCCGAACAGGGCATAGAGCAGGCGCTTCACAGTTCCGGCCCCATGGAAAAGTGCAGACGCACACCGCCTGGCTCATCCAGCGCATGCGCCAAGTCAAGGCGCAGCGGCCCCACCGGGGAAAGCCAGCGCAGCCCCAGCCCGATGCCGGTAAAGTGCCGTGCACTGAGGCTGTCGAAGGCATTGCCCCGATCGATAAAGGTCGCCAGGCGCCATTGCTCGCGCAGCGGGTACTGGTACTCCAGACTGCCGGCCAGCAGGTAGCGTGCCCCGACCTTGTTGCCCCGGCGATCCTCCGGGGACAGGCTCTGGTAGTCGTAACCGCGCACACTCTGGTCACCACCGGCAAAGAAGCGCAGCGAAGGCGGTACCGCCGCATAGTCGTTAGTGGCAATACCACCGGCCTGTACGCGGGCCAGCAGACGATGACCCGCTGCGAAGCTGTACAGGCCCTTGGCCTGGGCATTGACCTGTAGCAGGTCGGTATCGGCCAGCAGGCCGCGCTTGGCCATCTGGCTGTCGATCTGCAGGCGATAGCCCTGGCTGGGATTGATCGGGGAGTCACTGTGCAGATGATTGAAGCCCAGCCCGGCAAGCAGCAACTGGCTGCGCCCGTCCGGGCTGCCCTGACCATAGTCATAGCGTTCCTCCTGCCAGTTCAGGCTGAGGTTGCGCTGCCAGTCCCCGGCCAGCATGGCCTGCCACTCGGCGCCCAGGCGATAGCGACGAGTGTCGATATCGATCATTTGCTCCTGCTGGTAACCGGCAGTGAAGCGCAGGTGGTCGGTCAGTGCCTGCTGTAAAGGTATCTGGTACCAGCTGCCAACCGCCTGACGCTCCAGGGCCAGCTCGGCATCCGCGCCCAGGCTGTGCCCCTGTGGATTGAGCCAGTGACGCGTCCAGCTGGCACGGCTGCGAGGGCCAATGTCGGTCGAGTAGCCCAGCCCCAGCGTGAAACTGCGTGGCAATACCTGTTGCAGATTGACCGTATGCGTTCATTCCACGACGTACTGGACTTACTTTACGTCCCGAA
>VFQM010003324.1_pt1 | contig 10463 bp, 9 predicted proteins | sample 3512391 | NCBI WGS metagenome assembly VFQM01 (sample SAMN10412369, study PRJNA504923) | tailings metagenome | isolation source: Replicate 1 from Balatoc abandoned mine | place: Philippines
CCTGCTGGCGCTTGGGGAACCAGCGCGCCACGTAGGGCGTGCCGACCGAGAACGAACCGCCCGCCAGGCCCACGAACAGGCCGATCGCGAGGAAGTGCCAGAACTGCGTGGCGTAGGCCATGAGCCAGATCGCCGGCACGGTGACGGCCATCAACAGCGCCATTACGATGCGCCCGCCGTAGCGGTCGGTCCAGATGCCCAGTGGCACGCGCACCAGCGAACCCGTGAGCACGGGCGTGGCCATCAGCAGGCCGAACTGCGTGGCGTTGAGGTCCAGCATCTGGCGGATCGGGATGCCGATGACGCCGAACATCATCCAGACCATGAAGCACACGGTGAAGGACCAGGTGCTCACGATCAGCACGGACCAGGCCTTTCGGGTTCTTGCGGTGTCGTCGCTCATGGGATGCGCTCCATTGACCATGACAGCGACTGTGCTTTTTCACCCGCCCGGCGAACATCCTTCGCACGGGCGATCACCCCGGCGCGAAGGAACGATCCCACGCATCCTCCGAAAGGCGTATGCCCTGGTCACACCCGCGTCACGGGCCTACGATGCGGTCCATGGTCATGCGAATCGCCCTGCCCGGCCAGGCCACGGCCACGGCCACCACCGAAGTACCGCTGGAGATGCTCTCGGCCTGCCACGGCCGCGTGCAGACGCAGTGCGAGACGCTGCAACGCCTGTACGACCACCTGCCGCGCCATGGCGCCGACAGCGCCGCGGTGCAGGCGGCTGACGCGGTGCTGCGCTACTTCCGTCAGGCCGCGCCGCACCACCACGCCGACGAGGAAGCGGACCTCTTCCCCGCGCTGCTCGACGCGGCCCGCGGACCGGATCACGCCAGCGTACGAAAGCTCACGCGCGCGTTGATCGAAGACCATCGCTCGCTGGAGGGAATGTGGCAACGCCTCGAAAGCGAACTGGAAAGGCTGCGTGGGGGCGATGCGACCGCACTCAAACGCGACACGGTGGATGCCTTCGTGGCCGCCTACACACAGCACATCGAGCGCGAGGAAAACGATCTGCTGCCGCTGGCCGCCCGGCTGCTCGATGAGGCCGCGTTGACACGCGTGGGCAGCGCCATGCGCGAGCGCCGCGGCATCGCCGCGCCCTGAGCGCGCGCGCTAAGCCAGCAGGCCACGTTCGGCGGCGTAAACCGCCGCATGCACGCGCGTGCTCAGATCAAGCTTGCGCAGGATGTGCTGCACGTGGATCTTCACCGTGGTCTCCGCGATATCAAGCGCGCGTGCGATGTGCTTGTTGCTGTCGCCGCGCGCGATCAGCCGAAGGATCTCGCGCTCGCGCGGCGAGAGCGAATGGATCGGATCGGACGGTGGCGGCTCGGGGCTGGCGGCGGGCACCAGTGGCGCGGGCGCGCTGTCGGACACCACAGACGCCACTGAAGCCCAAGGGGCCGCCGGTGCCGGCCCGGCCGCCATGGGCGCCTGGCGCAGCAGCCCCACCAGCTTGCCCAGCATCTCCGGGCTGATCACCGAGTCTCCATCGCACACACGCCGGATCGAGTCGGCCAGATCGACGGTGTCGATGGTCTTGAGCAGGTAACCGTCGGCGCCCGCACGCAGGCCTCGGGCAAGGTCGGCCTCGTGCTCGCTCACCGTGAGCATGAGAACGCGCGCCTGCGGCGCCGCAGCCTTGAGCGCGCCGATCGCGTCGATCCCCGAGACGCCGGGCAGGTGGTTGTCGAGCAGTATCAGATCGGGCTGCAGGCGTTGCGCCAGGGCGATGGCGGCGTTGGCGTCGGCGGCCTCACCCGCCACCTGAAAGCGCGTGTCCTGGGCCAGCAGCGCAATGAGGCCGCGTCGAAAGAGGTTGTGGTCGTCGACGACGAGAAGACGGATCGGGGAATCGCTCATGGGGTGGAGGTCAGGGCCTCGGTCTGCACCGGCACGTCGATCGACACCTCGGTGCCGCCACCAAGGCGCGAATGCACGGCGACACGCGCGCCGATGCGCTGGGCGCGCTCGCGCATGATGTGCAGGCCCACGTGCGTGTCGTCGTCTCGCGCGGCGTCGGTGGCGAAGCCATGCCCGTTGTCGCGCACACGGATGCGCCATTGCGGCCCGCGCTGCACGCTCACGAACACCTCGCTGGCCTGTGCGTGCTTGCGCACATTGGACAGGGCCTCCTGCACCACGTGCAGCACCTGCAGCTGGGTATCGGAGGGCAAGGGCACGCCGTGGCCCTGCACGTCCAGGTGCGCACTCAGGCCGCTCTGGAGCTCGAACTTTCGCAGCGTGGTGCGCAGCGCGTCCTCGATGTCGTCACCGTCGGTGCGGGTACGGAAATGCACCAGCAGTTCGCGCACGTCGTTGGTGCTCTCGCGCACACCGGCCTCGATCTCGTCGATGATGGCCGGCACGGCGGCGCTGTCGTTGCGCTGCACCGCCGCGCGCAGCAGGCCGACCTGGATCTTGAGGAAGGACAACGCCTGCGCGATCGAGTCGTGGAGCTCGCGCGCCAGCAGACCGCGTTCCTCGCTCACCGCGGCCTCGCGCAGCAGCGCCTGAGCGCGCAGGTTCTCGGCCGCGTTGGCCAGGTGGCCCGCCAGCGCGTCGTACAGGCCGCGGTCGTCCTCACCGAGCAACACCTCGTGGCGGTAGAAGAGGTTGATCTCGCCCAGCAGTTGCTGCTGCTGGCGAACGGGCACGCCCACCAGCGTGACATAGCCGGCCTGGGCGCAGCCGCCCAGGCTGCGCGACTCGGCGGCGGCAATCGGGATGACGCGCGTGCGCGCGGTGGCGGGCGTCTGCCCACAGGCGCATACGCCGGCTTCGAGGCACTGCTCGTCCTCGATCAGTTGCTCGGGCAGGCAGTCGCTGGCCAGCATGAGGTAGCGCCGCGTACCGGCGTCGGACCAGCGGATCGCCACCGCGTCGGCGCCGCTGACCTCGCGCAGCTTGCGGGCGAAGCCGCGCGCCAGCTCGTCCAGCGTGCGCGCCTCGACGATGAGCGAGCTCACCGCGTAGAGTGCCGCCAGGCGCGCGCGCTTGGCCTCCAGATCACGCGTCTTGGCTTGCACCTGCTGCTCCAGGCCGTGATACAGGCCGTGCAGCGTCTGTGCCATGTGGTTGAATCCCGCCGCCAGCTCGGCAAACTCCTGGTGCGAATCGACCTCCACGCGCGCCGAGAAATCCCCCGCCTCCACCTGACGCAATGCGCCGCGCAGGCGCTTGAGCGGATGAATCACGAACAGCTGCCCCACGTAGAGCGAGATGATGGCTGCGGCCACCGCCATGGCCATCATGAGGAACTGAAAGAGGTTGAGCGCTGCCGTCAGACGCGCCATGGTGGCTTCGATGGCACGCACCAGGGTGTCGATCTGCGTCACCAGCGTATCGACGTCGGCGGTGATCCGTCCCAGATCTTGCGTCTGCGGTGCTGCACGCCCCCAGGTGGGCCGCAGCTGCTGCCACGCGTTCTGCACGGCATCGAAGCGTTCGCGGCTCGCATCGCTCCAGGGAACGGCCAACGGCCGCTGCGGGTCGCCACGCTTGATCAGCGCGAGCGTGCGGTCGACTTCGTCCACGAGTTGCTGCACCTGTGCTGGCTCGCGCCCGCCCTGCCAGGCGCTGACCAGGCGCCAGGTCTGCATGCGCAGGCGCCCGGCTTCGTTCACCGCGGCGGCACCGCCGTCGAGTTGGCGCGTCACCCACATCGTCAGGCCAATGGACAGCAGTGCCAGCAGCAGCATCGACAGTCCGATGAGCAGGAACTTGGTGGATAGCTGGCGGGGCCAGGTACGGGCGGGGGTGGACATGGTTGGCGAAGGGGGGCGACGTGGTCATTGTCGGCCAGCTCCCTACGCACTGTCCATGCACCGACACCCATCGTTCTTTCGAACGATGGCGTTGCCACACAGGAGGCAGGCTGCACCTGCCAACGAAGGATGGCGCATGCAGGCCTCCCGCGGCACAGTCGTCAAAACGCCGTGTCCATCGCCACGCAGCAGCCCATCGAGAGACCGTGAACCGCAGCATCCCCATCCAGCCTGGCCACGCAAGTGGCGGCCGCACGCCACCAACGCCCGTGACGCGCTGGCGCTGGGCCACGCTGCTTCAAGCGCCGCACCGACTGGCCTTTGCCGGTGCCTGCGCGGTGCTGTTGCTCGGCGCGCTGTGGTGGCTGTGGGTGCAGGCATCGCGACTGGGCTGGTTGCCCGCAGGGTCGCTGGCGGTATCGCCCAGCCTGGGCCATGGCGTGGTCATGGTGCATGGCTTCATGCCCCTGTTTTTCACGGGCTTCCTGTTCACCGCCGGACCCAAGTGGCTGGGCGTGCCGGGTCCCGACGCGCGCGCAGTACTGCCTGCGGTGGCGCTGCAGGCGCTGGCCTGGCCGCTGTGGCTGGCGGGCGTCCACCTGTCGGCCAATCTGGCCATCGCCGCGCTGCTACTGGCCGGCACGGGCCAGGCGCTGTCCACGCTTCGCTTTGTGCGCCTGCTGCGCGCCAGCCCGGCCGAGGACACCGCGCATGCGCGCGTCATCGCCATCGGTTGGGCCATCGGCACGCTCACGCTGGCGGGCCTGGCATTGGCGCTGTGGCAGGACGACCTTGACAGCGCAAGGCGCTGGCTGCACACCGCACTGTGGGGCTTCGTGGCCCTGGTCTACGTGGCGGTGGTGCACCGCATGATTCCGTTTTTCACCTCCAGCGCGCTGCCGTTGGTGCAGCTATGGCGCCCCATGTGGGTGCTGCACGCGCTGGTGGTCACGGTGGCGCTCAAGGCGGTGGGGCCGTGGCTCACCTTCGCGGGCCTGAGCATCAGCGCCTGGAATGCGTTCGAAGGTTTCGCCCTGCTGGTGGCCGGTTTCGTGGTGCTGTGGCTGGCCTTCATGTGGGGCCTGGCGCAGAGCCTGAAGATCCGCTTGCTGGCCATGCTGCACCTGGGCTTTGTCTGGCTCGGCCTGGGGCTGGTCATCGACGGCGCCGGACTGGTGCTGGGCTGGATCAGTGGCGCGCCCTGGAGCCCGCTGGCCGCGTTGCACGCCACCACCATGGGCTTCCTGGGTTCGCTGATGCTGGCCATGGTCACGCGCGTGTCGTGCGGCCATGGCGGGCGCAGCCTGGTGGCCGATCGCCTTGCGTGGTCGGCCTTCCTGCTGCTGCAGGCCGCCACGGTGCTGCGCATCGCGGCCGCCGTGGCCCCCCCGGCCTGGATGGGGACACTCACCCTGACGGTGGCCGCGCTGTGGCTTGCCGTGGTGGCCCCCTGGGCACTGCGCTTGCTTCGCTGGTACGGCCAACCGCGGCCCGACGGCCGCCCCGGCTGACACACCACCCCGCAAACCCATGAACACCCAAACGCGCCCGCCCGAACTTGACGACGACGCAACGGCCTGGGCCTCGTACTGGATCGATGCGCGCCGAACGACCCTGCCCAAACGCCTTTGTGGCCCCGGCCCGAGCGCAGATCAGAAGGCCGCCCTGCGCCGCGCCGCCTGTGCCGCGCCCGACCACAGACAACGCCGACCCTGGCGCTTCATCGAAATCGGTGCCGAACAGCGTGCGCGGCTCGGCGAGTGGTTTGTGCAGGCCTTGCTCGAACGCGACCCACACGCCAACGCCAGCGAGCAGATGCAGGCGCGTGAGAAGGCGCATCGCTCACCCTGGCTGTTGCTGCTGGTGTGTCGCGTGCGCGGCGATGACCCCGACGTCCCCGCTGCAGAACGGCTGCTGTCGGCCGGCTGCGCGGTGCAGAACCTGTTGCTGATGGCCACCGCCATGGGCCTGGGCAGCGCGCTCACCAGCGGCAAGGCCACGGGGTCGCGCGCACTGCGCGAGGGCTTCGGTCTGCACGCGGACGAAGACGCGCTGTGTTTTGTCAACGTGGGCCATGTGAGCGAATGGCGCGCCGCCCCTGCGCGGCCGCAGCCCGGCGAGGTGTTTGGCGTGCTGGGTTCAGCCTGACAGCGCGGCCAGGCCGAGCGGCAGGCGCGTGACGGCGCTCAGCGCCATCACGCCCACCACCGAGAGCGCTGCCAGGCCGCACCAGACCCTGACCAGGCGCGTGCGCGCACGCCGCAGCGCCAGCGTACCCAGCGCGACATACAGCGGCAACAACAGCAGCTTGACGAGCAGCCAGTGCTCGCGTGAAAGGTCATGCTGCATCAGCACCCACAAACTCACGCCCGCCAGCAACAGCCCCGTGTCGATGACCATGCTGGCGCGGCGCACGCCGCTGTGCATGGGCCATCCTTGCGTGGCCAGTACCGCCAGCCAGCGCGCAGCAAACAAACCGACGCTGGCCGCGGCCAGGGTCATGTGAATGCCGCGCAATGCGGCGTAGGTGGTGGCGACGTCCCAGGGCATGGCGCGATTGTGTCCGCGCCGCGACTTCAGGTGCCGGTTCTGAACACGGCCACCGCATCCACCAGCCGCTGCGCCTGACCCTTCAGGCTGGTGGCCGCCGCCGCGCTTTCTTCCACCAGCGCCGCGTTCTGTTGCGTGGCCTGGTCCATCTGGGTCACGGCATTGCCCACCTGGTTCACACCGTCGCTCTGCTCGGTGGTGGCGGCGGTGATTTCGCCCACGAGGTCCGAGACGCGGCGGATCGAGCCGACGATCTCGTCCATGCGGCCGCCGGCCTGATTGACCAGTGTGACGCCCTGCCCGACCTGATCCACGCTGTTGCCGATCAGCGTCTTGATCTGCTTCGCGGCCTCGGCGCTGCGCTGGGCCAGGCTGCGCACCTCCCCCGCCACCACGGCGAAGCCCCGGCCCTGCTCGCCGGCGCGCGCGGCTTCCACCGCGGCGTTGAGCGCCAGGATGTTGGTCTGAAAAGCGATACCGTCGATCACGCCGATGATGTCGGCAATCTTCTGGCTGCTGGCCTGGATGCCCTGCATGGTGGTCACCACCTGGCCCACCACCTCGCCGCCGCTGACCGCGAGGTCACGCGCGCTGGCAGCGAGCTGGTTGGCCTGGCGCGCGTTGTCGGCGTTCAGCCGCACGGTGGAGCCCAGCTGCTCCATCGACGCCGCCGTTTCCTGCAGCGCGCTGGCCTGTTGTTCGGTGCGATGGCTCAGGTCCTGATTGCCCTGGGCGATCTGGGCGCTGGCCGTGGCCACGTTCTCGGCGTTGTGGCGCACCTCGGTCACCACCTGCGAGAGCTGTCCCCGCATGGTCTGCAACGCGCCCAGCAGTTGCGCGATCTCGTCGCGGCCATCGGCGTGCATGCGCGCGGTCAGATCGCCAGCGGCCACCCTCGAGGTCACCTGCACCGCCTCATCCAGCCGGCGCGTGATGGCTCGACTGAACAACGCACCACCGAGCACGCCGGCCACGCAGACCACGGCCATGATCCCCAGGCTGAGGCTGGTGGCGCGGGCGGCCTGCACATTGGCCCGCTCGGCGCTTGCCGCACTGTCCTCGGCGATCTGCTTGACGGCCGCATCGAGCAGGCGCGCCGGCTCGCGGTCCATGCCGCTGACGGCCTTGTCGCCCACCGTCGGGTCCATGCCCGAGGCGGTGAACTGTTCGAACGCAGCGCGGTAGTTGCGCCCCATGGTGGCGTGCGCATCGGCGAACTGGCGCACCAGGTCCTGCGCGGGGCCGGCGGGCAGCGCCTTGATCAGGCTGTCGGCGTCGGCCGTCATCTGCTGCTCGACCCGAACAAAGGCCTTCCAGTAACGGTCCAGTTGCGACGGGTCCTTGCCGCGCAGCAGGGTGTTCTTCCACTCCTGCACCTGGGTCTTGAACTGACTCAACAGGTTCGAGACCTGGGCCGCCCGTTCGTGGCTGGCGTGCACCTCGGTCTCGAAGGTGTGCACCGACCGGTTGAGCTGCTGGATGCCGAACAGCGCAGCGGCCGTGACCAACAGCAGGCTCGCAGCAAAGGCGAGCGGGAGTTTGAGGGTGAGCTTCATGGCAGGCGGGGAAAGTTGGATCGGCAAGGCCGGGCGCTCTGGATGATCGGCGCCGGGAACCGCGCTTCAATTGGGAAAAGCGGCACGGCGCGCACCCAATTCACCTACCATGACCCTGGCAGGCCGACCGGCGGCGCAACGCCCGGCCGATGCCGCCTTTCGACAGGAACTAAAGATTTCGCCGCCGCTGCCGATCTGACCTGCAAGGACCGCACGCGATGGCGCCGGCCAGACCGCCACAGGAGCCCCACATGACCACGAACCAGGCGTCGCAACGCCACAAGGTGCTGATCGTCGACGACGATCCGGGCATGGTGCACTTGCTTGCGCGCACCTTGCTCGACATGGCGCAGCTGCACTTTGCGGTTCGAGGTGACGACGCGCTGGCCAAGCTGGCCCAGCACCGGCCCGACCTGCTGGTGATCGACGCCGAGCTGCCCGACCTGGACGGTTTCAGCGTGATCGCGCGGCTGCGCGAGAACCCGCAGCTCGCGCACACCGCGGTGGTGATGGTGACCTCGCACGACGATGCCAGCCACCGCCAGCGCGCCTTCGCCGCGGGCGTGCTCGACTTCTTCACCAAGCCGATCGATCGCGAACTCATCCGATTGCGCGTGCAGCAGATCCTCAACGGCGAGTCGATGGAACTGATCGAGCTCGACGAGCGCCCGCTGCCGGTGCAGCGTGCCGCGGCCGCCGCGATGCCGGTGGCCCAAGCCAGCGCGCCCGTGCCCGCCGCCGTGCCCATGCCCGTTGCGCCGCAGGTCGCCCCGATCGACGTGCATGCCGTCACCTCGGAGCTGTTCGAGCGCATGTCGGCCATCCTGTCGCAGGCCGAAACGCTGCGCGAACATGTTCGCCCCGGCGCCGACCCGAGCGAGATCTACCCGATCCAGCGCATTCAGGAAGAATGCGCCGAGGTGATCCAGCTCTTGGTCACGATCAGCGGAGAGGATTAGAAAACACACCCCCCGCGCCGCTGCGCGGCTCCCCCCTCTCTCTCGCCTGCGGCGGGAGGGGGGCGCACCCTGAGGCCGGGCGAAGCCCGTTCCTCGGGTGCACTGGGGGCTTCGCTGCGCTCGCCTGCTGGTTTTTTCACGCTGCGGCCGTGGCCGTTGGCGTGCAACGCACGGTCGGCGCCAGTGCGCGGCGCAGGAACTGGCGGTTCATGCCGCTGTGCGGGCGCTGCGCGAGACGTTCGCGCGCCAGGGCCTCGGCCACGGTCTGGCGCTTGCCGCGCAGCGCGGCTTCGGTCAATGTCCAGTCGATCACGTCGCGCTGCGCGTGGCTGCCGCCGAAGCGGTTGGCGATCACACGGGCGCGCCAGAGCGTCTCGATCGCTTCGTCGTACCGGCCCAGCCAGAACGCGGTGAAGCCACCCACCAGATCGGCCCCGGTATCGGCGGCCCACCCTGCGGCTTCGCTGCCCTGCCCCGCGCTGCGCAGTCGTGCCTGCAGGCGCTGCACGTCGGCCACGCGCCCGGCGCCCAGCCAGGCCATCGCGGCGTGCCAGTCGTTGAAGGCGTAGCTGTGGCCATCGGCATGGGCGTCCCAGGCACTGGCCAGTTCCTCCCAGCGCTTGCCCACGTCGTGCCCGCCCAGGTGCAGGCGCCACAGCAGCGCCGAAGCGTCCACCATGTCCACCGCCACCGCGCTGCGGGCGGCGCGGATCGGGCCGTCGTAGAGCGCGAACACCGGTTCGATCTGGCCGATCTCGAGGTGGCACAGCGCACGGTGCCACCAGTTGTGCACCTGGAAGAAGTTGTCCGCCCCGCTCCAGTGCGGCTCACGCATCAGGGCCCAGCCGATGCCATCCTCGTGCCGCGCCTGCATCTCCATCACGTGCGCCACCGCATGGTGGGCCCAGCAGTCGCGCGGCTCGGCGGCCAGCGCCGCGCGGCCCGCGTCTTCGGCCTGCGCGTACTGGCCCGACTCCTCCAACCCGAAGGCCAGCATGCCGAGCAGGAAGCCATGCCCGGGCATCGAGCTTGACCATTGCGGCAGCGTGCGCGCGATGCGGTCACGCAGGCTGCGCGCGTTGGCGCGGAAAAAGTCGATCAGGTGCCCCACCTGCAACGCCACGATGTCATACGGCCACTCGCTGTGGTGCATGTCCAGCGTCTGCGCCGCGGCCGACCATTCGCCCGCCAGCACATGGCGTACTGCCACCAGATGCGAACGCTCGCGCTCGTTGAGCGGCCAGTCGGCGACCTCTGCCAGCAGCTCGCGCGCCATCTGCGAGGCCGCCGGCTCGGTGGCCACCGCCAGCAGGTGCGCCTTGAGCAGCGCGGCCATGGCGAAGCGGGGGGCGGCCGCGAGCGCGGCGTCGAGAGCAGCCATCGGGTCGCCGCGGTAGAGGTGGAAGGCGGTGGCCGCCTGATCGAAGTGAGCAGCGGCCTCGCGGCTGGCGCCGCTGAGGGCGTGTCCCTGTGCGTCGGTGATCATTTTCAAGCTCCGTGGTTCGTCGTCGCCGACCTCTCACACGCAAGGCATTTGCGCGCCTCGGGCCGGTACCGTTAAGGCTACGCTGAACAAGTTGAGAGGTGGCGCGAGGTTTGCATGTATCGAGACACCA
>VFQM010003325.1_pt1 | contig 10461 bp, 8 predicted proteins | sample 3512391 | NCBI WGS metagenome assembly VFQM01 (sample SAMN10412369, study PRJNA504923) | tailings metagenome | isolation source: Replicate 1 from Balatoc abandoned mine | place: Philippines
GTCTCGGTGATCACGTCCAATCGGAACGAGTGGTCATGAGTGGCCGGAATCCGCAAATACGGGCACAAGAGGCGGCAACCGTTTTTTTGGCCAGCATCCGCGATGCGATGCGGGTAAGGTTTCTACTTTGTCCGAAATCATCGATATGGTGCATGCACCAAAACCGGATTGGAGAACCGATTTGCTCTCTCCTCAGGTACTCATTACCCTTCAACTGCTGAAGTTGGCTGCGCCTAAGCCCTCGGATGATTTTTCCGGTCTTGGCATAGTTTTTTACGACTCGCTTGCTGCGTTGCCATTCCTCCCTCTAGAGGTCGCTGGAAGCGAGAGTTTTGACCTGCCTGTTTGCGGTCTCAGTGCTATAAGCGAAGTGTTGACGCGAACAGCACGGCCTTCATCACAATGGCACGATGGCTTTCACTTCGTGCAAGCAGGTTCGGTATGCCTTACTCACCTTTGCCAGTTCATTGCCCCCCCTCTGCCTGACACGGAGGATGCTTTGCCGCGCGCTAGTGGAGCTCGTCACATGACTGCGCTTCTAGCGTCCCGAGTCAGCGGGATCGTGATGGTGGGACTTCTGACACAGGAGCGGGAGGTGACAATCTATGAATCTGGAGCACTGACATTCAACGAGGTACTCTCATGATGCCGGTCAGCGTGACCTACGCTGACTTGGTTCGCCTGATTCGAATGTCAGTAGGAATAGCTTTATTTGCGGCGATCGGGATCTTGTTTCTTCGATGGAACGAGTTGCAGGGCGCCCCGCTGAAGGTTCTCGGACAGACTGCCTTTACCGCGATTGGCATCCCCCCACTTTTTGTACTCGCATTCTCCAAACTTGCCTGGACTCGATCATGGCTTGCTTGGTTGCTTGGCCGCCGCATGGTCCACGGCTTGTGGTGGGGTGAGTTATATACCGAGTTCAAGTCAGCGGACGCCGACAAGCCGATGGACCCCATACCAATCGCATTTGTGATCAAGCAGACCTATTTCTTCCTTACTATCCAGTCATATACGCCAGTGCAACCCGCACACTCGACGCTTGAAACTCTAGTTGTCGACCCCAGAAGTGCCCGAGCGCAACTGCAGTATGTCTTCGAAATGCAGCGTCTTCATTTGGGTGAGAACAAGATCACAACTGGATATGGTGACCTCCGTCTGACTTCGGGTGATTTACGGCTTGAGGGGTTCTATTGGACCAACTCACCAACTAGCGGACGGGTTGAGCTTGATTTGATCACGCGCAATTGCGACGGTATCGATTCGTTTGCCGATGCCCGACGGATCAGAGATGAACATCAAGACCGCACACGACCGGGGGCGGCAGCCTAGACCGCCGAGAGGGTCGGTTCGAGTTTGCTGCCCGGGGGCATTATTACTGAATCCCTAATGCGCGCGCCTACCGCCGGCGCAGGATGCTTCTAAGCTTCACGTAAGCCGGGCGCGGCGGGTTGCGCTGCGGGTAGGGCAGGTTGCGAACGTTCACCGGCACTCTTCGTACGGAATAGACGCGCCCGTTGAGCCGGACGATGCAGTCCATGAAGTGCCGGCCGACGTAGGCCGTGTGCTCGTCGGCGGTCAGCATCCTGAGCCCCGCCCGCCGGTGGCCGAGGTCGCTTATCCGGTCGGCCTCTTCGCCTTCGTTGCGGACAGTCCATTCGACGGTCGCGTATTCGGGCACCACGTGGGGGTTGGTGATGCGGAAGGTGAGTTCGCAGTCCTTGGCGACGGAGGGGACCTCGTTCCGGTAGGTGGCGAGGAAGGATTTGGGGGTGCCTCCGTGGACCTGCACCTCGATATCTGGAAGCACCATCACGGCCTGGCCCGACCTTTCGTCCACGATTTCCACTTGGTCGGTTTCCGGCAACGGCATGAGGAAGGAAAAGGCCTCCGACCAGACGAGGGCGGCGGAGGCTTCGTCCTCGGCCGCTTCTGCGCGTTCCGCTGCGTCCTGCAGTGCTTGGAGCCGGGGCAGGAAGCCTTCCCATCCGGCGTCGGAAATCCGGTTGAGGTCCTCCGTCCTGTCCACTGGATTGGGCACCGCCTTCTTTTCGAAGAGGCGGCCATGTACCTTCTTGATGACGGCGATCAGTGCGTCGTCGTCATCCATGCCCAACAGGGTTCCCCACAGGCCCTGGTACGCCTGGGTCGCCAGCACGGTAAGGAGGATGGACGAAGGCCTCGACTCCGGGGCTTCGTCGAACGAAACGGCGGCCCACGCCTTCAGGTACCGAACCAACCGCCGCAACTGCTCGCGCTCGTCCCCGCTCGCCGCGTTTCTGAACCATTTGTAAAGCTTCTTGGGATCGCTGTCCTCCCAGGCGTCCGAGAGGCAGGCCAGGCGGCGGCGGTCGGTTTCCGGATCCAGGTGGTAAACGGGGGTGTCGATATGGAATTGGCGGGTGTATACGATTCTCGAGCAGCGCTCTTTCGGTGGGGTGACGACTTCCTTCACGTCACCGTTGCCCGGTCCGTAAAGCATGAGCTCATCTTGTACCCATTCCCGAAGCTGGGCTGGCGACGGAGTCGCGTCCTCTTCGTCGGTCCAGTGGAAGTAAACGCCGACGTCCACGTCGTACTCCTCGCCGGGATGCACCGGCCTTATCAGGGTGCCGTACTTGTACGATCCCTGCAGCCAGGTGGAAACGGGGTAGCCGTGCCTGGCCGGCAGGCGTTGCGTCAGGTGGTCCGCCAGGGCGTTCCACTGCTCTTGGAGGAATTGCCGCTGTTCGGCGGTCGGGGTAACCCGCTTTATGAGCGTTTGGTCCCGGTTTCCTGCGAACAGCTGCGCTGCGTGGCCCATCAGTCTTCCCTGTATATCTTCAGTTGCGGGCGATGCCCGAGGAACGGCTTTAGCTTGGAGCCCAGCACGTCGGTCACCGCTTTTTCCGCCAGTCCTTTCAGCGTCCTGCAGGCGGTCGGGTCCGCCACGTCGAGGCCGAGGTCCTTTGCCTGCTCCTGCGAAGGCTCGTGATCGATGCGGACGTACCGGTCATTGAGTCGGTGCGACACTAGCTGATCGACGAACTGCTGCTGGGAGGAAATGATTACGTTAAATAACCGCTCACCTTCCATCCAATCGGCGATGCCGAAGTCCCGGCCCTTGCCGAAGGATACGGAATAGCTTTTCGTCGTCGTGCCGACGCTGAGTACCCGAACCGCGTCGATGGGCACACCAAAGTAATATTCCGCCTCGTGGATCGCTATTAGGTCGGGCGCGTTGGCGAACAGCCCCCCGTCCGCGTAAAGGTTGCCGCCGACCTCCGCCAACTCGAAAAAGGTCGGAGCCGCAGCCGTCGCCAGCGCGATATCGACGGCCTTGTAGCGCCAGTCCCGGGACCATTCTTCCTTGTGCCTCGTTTTGAACACCTGAGGCACGCCCTGCGTCACGTTGACGGCGGGAATGGCAACGGGATGGACGGCGTCCCTGAGCAGGGTGTCCTTGCCGATCAGCTTGGCGACCGCATCCCTCAGGGGTTCGGCCAAGTACCGCGGCTTCCGGCTGTGGCGCCATAGGTCGGTTAGTTTTTCGATCTTGGTCGAAGGTGGCTCGTGCTCGGGAAATATGTCCAAGCCATGGTTTTCGAAGACTTTCACCACAGATCCCATCGGGACCTCGAAGGCGACGGCCAGCGCTACGATCCCTCCGATCGAAGTTCCGCAGGTAAGGTCGAAATGCCGCCCGATACGGTCTCCGATGTGGTCCTCGATCGTCTGCAACGCCCTGGCGGTGAACAATCCGCGGAACCCCCCGCCGGTGAGCGCCAACGCCTGAAACGGCGCGTCCTTATTCCATTCCATCTGTCCCTCAAGGCTCTGTGCTTTTGCAATCGCATTCTATGCCTGATGTATATCTTCTCCTACTTGTCGGCTTTACATTTGGGAAAAGCTTTGCGGGCATCACGCACAAGATTCAACGGGGGGCGGCTTAGGGTCGAGACGGTGGTTGGCTGACTGGAAAAGCTACCGCCCAGCGTAATTTTTCTCTGAAGGGCCGCTTACCAACGCATTGCTGACCGATTCAGCAGGGGGGCCAACGACCGGATTGGCCGAGGATCGGAAGTCGGCCTTAGCTGCCGATCGCCGTTGTACCCGAGCGCACCTGGAGGAGTTACTGACCTGTAGTTTTACATTCGGTTAGCACCAGCGCGTACACTAAGGACGGGGCGATTCGGCCCTATTCAAATTCCAACAAAGAAGCGTTGCAAACATTGCGTAATACCCCTACGAAAAACTCCAGTTTTGTATAGAATTAGAACTGCATTCTTTCGAGCCTCGCCACAGTTGAGCGGCACCAGTAGAGACTGAATCGCCCCCACGTAGTTCAGCTGCCGGCGATTCACCCCTCTTCTAGCTGTTGCAAACTTTGGGGTACACAACGGCGGCAATTGCAATCTTTGGTGGGTGGGCGTTGCAAATCAAGCGCACGCACCGCAAGGCAAGCACTTGTTTAATTGAGGATTGCAATTGCATACTTTGGGGTGCCCCCACAACTCGGGTAGCCCGTTGGCACCCATAGAGGGGAAGATTTTGAGTCGCGTCGCTCACATCGTCTGGACGAAGCTCACCGGGCTCATGCCCGGCGAGCTCAATCGGTCCGAACTCGTCTGGCTTCTTTCGCCACACGCGCACTTCTCGCTTCTCACCCGTCGGCGGGCGACGATGATCGTCAACCGCGTCCGTCTCTTTGCCTTCCTGTTTGCGGCACTGACACCGTTATGGACGGTGATCGACTATTTCGTCTTCCCGACGTCGCTGTGGCTGCAGTTGGCTGCCCTGCGCCTTGCGGCCAGCTTCGCCTTCATCCTGATCGTCGTCGGCTACCGCCCGGCAGGCAGCCTCGGTGATGCCTACCGGGCCATGGCCCTGCTCTTTGCCGTGCCGACGGTGTTCTACGTTGCCTCGCACCAGATTCTTACCGGCCTGCAACTGGCCGGGCTCTCGGCTGCACTGGCAACGGGTTATGCCTTCCTGCCGTTCGTGCTACTGGCAGGGCTGGCGATCTTTCCGCTGACCTTCGTCGAGAACCTGCTCATCGCCAGCCCGATCCTGTTCGCCCAGGCCCTGTCGGGCTACATGCGCTGGGCAACGCTTGATTGGCCGTCATTTGCCGGGGCCTTCTGGCTGCTGACGCTGATCACGGGCGTTTCGAACCTCGCCGGCATGAGCCAGCTTGCGTTCATGATCGCCTTGGTACGGCAGGCGATCCGGGACCCGCTGACCAGCTGCTTTTCACGCAGCAGCGGCGAAGAAACGCTGGAGATGCAGTTCACGCTGGCCCAGCGCAGCAATGCACCGCTGGCCGTCGCATTCATCGATCTCGATCATTTCAAGAGCGTCAACGACACCTACGGTCACGAGGCCGGCGACCGCGTCCTCAGCGGTGCGGCGACCCGCATCGCCGACAACCTGCGCCGTGGGGACATGCTCGTCCGCTGGGGGGGGCGAGGAGTTCGTGCTGATCCTGCCGAATACGGATCTTTCGCAAGCGCGGGAGGTACTGAGCCGGCTGCGTCAGATCGGTTTCGGCGAACGGCCCGATGGCAGTCCGGTGACGGCGAGCATCGGCATTGCCGAAAAGCGCCACGAGAATGCCGAGGACTGGCAGCAACTGATCGAAGTTGCCGACCGCCGCATGTATCAGGCCAAGACCAGCGGGCGCGACCGGATCATCGACAACTGCGCTGGGATCCCCTGTCACGCTACAAGCTGAGTGGCGGATCCGCTTCCCGGACAGCTGCGCCGCTCGCCCGCAACTCAGCCCCAGACACCGTTTTCGATCTTGTCTGCCCAGAACAGGGCGGTGATTGTCTTGGCGTCCGTAATTCGCCCGTCCCGCACGGCAGCAACAGCGTCAGCCAGCGATAACGTGAGCACGTCGAGAAACTCGTTGTGGTCAAGTGACGGTTCGGCCACCTTGCGCAGGCCGCGGGCGAGAAAGATTTCGATGCGCTCGTCGGAATACCCGATACAGGGATGCATGACGCCCAGATGGCGCCACTCGCCAGCGACATATCCGGTTTCTTCGAGCAGTTCGCGCTCTGCCGTACGCTGGATATCCTCACCGCTGTCGATCTTGCCCGCGGGCAATTCGAGAAAGTCCCGCTGCAGCGGATAGCGGAACTGGTTCTCGAACAGGAGGGAACCGTCGTCGAGAACCGCGATGACGACGACCGCCCCCGGGTGAACGATGTACTCGCGCACGCTTTCCGCGCCGTTGGGCAGGCGCACGCTATCCTTGCGCACATCGAGCAGGACGCCATCGAAAACCTGCGTGCTGTCGATCTTCTCTTCGTGCAGATGGGACATTTCCGGCTCCTCAAACGACGAAGCCCGCATCAGCGGGCTTCGGTATTCAGCAAGTCAGTGAATCAGAACGAACGCACCAGGGCGTAGGCACATAGCATCATCAGCGCGTGCGGAAAAACTCCAAGAACCGCCACAGCCAAGCCATTGGCAGAAATCAGAATCTTCATATCGAGCGGAGCTTCAATCGGCGACGGATCGTTGGGCTGGTCGAAGTACATCAGCTTAACGACACGCAGGTAGTAGAAGGCTCCGATCAGCGAGAAGATCACGGCAGCGATGGCCAGCCACATGTAGCCTGCCGCGACGACCGACTGCAATACCGAGAACTTGGCAAAGAAGCCGACGAAGAACGGCACGCCCGCCATCGAGAACATGAGCATCATCATGATGCCGGCGAACCACGGGCTGCGCTTGTTCAGACCCTTGAAATCGTCGAGCTGATCGGCTTCGAAGCCCGAACGCGCCATGAGCAGGATCATGCCGAAGGTACCGGCGCTGGTCAGCACATAGGTGACCACGTAGAACATCGCCGAGCTGTAGGCATTGAGTGCGTTATGCAGGTCACCGCCGACAACGCCAGTGACCAGGCCGAGCAGCATGAAGCCCATGTGCGAAATTGCCGAATAGGCAAGCATGCGCTTGAGGTTGGTCTGTGCGATGGCCGCCAGGTTGCCGATTGCCATCGACAGTACGGAAAGCACGATCAGCATCTGCTGCCAGTCGGTCGAAAGCGTGATCAGCCCGCCCACCAGCATGCGCATGACGATGGCGAAGGCAGCCAGCTTGGGAGCCGAGCCGATGAGCAACGTTACTGCCGTCGGAGCACCGTGATAGACGTCCGGAATCCACATGTGGAACGGTACGACGCCAAGCTTGAAGGCAATGCCGGCAACAAGGAAGACCAGACCAAGTGCGAGCACGGTCTTGTGCTGCACACCCATCTGCAGGCGCTCGGCAACGCCGGTGATCTCGAGCGTGCCGGTGGCACCGTAAATCATCGACATGCCGTAGAGCAGGAGGCCGGAGGCCAGCGCCCCGAGCACGAAATACTTCATTGCGGCTTCTGTCGACTGCACCGAATCGCGATTCAGCGCGACCATGCCGTACAAGGACAGCGACAGCAGTTCCAGACCGAGGTAGACCGTCAGGAAATGGTTGGCCGAAATCATGACCATCATGCCCAGCGTGGCAAACAGGGTCAGCGCATAGAACTCGCCCTTGGCGTGCGGTGCGCGCTCCAGCATGTAGTTGCGCGAATACATGATCACGACGAAGACCGTCATGTACAGCAGGAGCTTGAGGAAGTCACCCATCGAATCATCGACATACATGCCGCTGAACGTGTAGTTGACGTTACCGGCATGGGTCATGGCCGTGATGAAGAAGGCACCGACCAGGGTCAGCTGCGTCAGCACGAAGGTCGTGGTCCGCCGGGCATCCTTCGAGAAGACGTCGAACAGGAGGACGAGACAGGCCATCGCCAGGAGGAAGATCTCCGCACCTGCCGGAGCCAGGTCCGGCAATACGAAATTCATTTCGGAAAGCGTCATGTCGATATCCGGATTATTGAATCTTGCTGACCGCCACGTGACGCAGCAGCTCGTTGACCGAAGCGTGCATCACCTCGGTGAAGGGCAGCGGATGCAGGCCCATGTACAGCGTACCGGCAGCCAGAAGCGCCAGGATCAGGAACTCCCGACCGGTGATGTCTTCCATCTCCGCGACATGGTGATTGCCGACATTGCCAAAGATCACGCGCTTGTACATCCACAGCGTGTAGGCAGCGCCGACGATCATCGTCGAGGCAGCGAAGAAAGCCACCCAGAAGTTGTACTTGACGGCACCGAGGATGACCATGAATTCGCCGACGAAGCCCGAGGTTGCCGGCAGGCCGGCGTTGGCCATGGCGAAGAGCATGAAGAAGGCGGCGAACTTCGGCATCTTGTTCACGACGCCGCCGTAGTCGGCGATCTGACGCGAGTGGACGCGGTCGTACATGACGCCGATGCAGAAGAACATGGCGCCCGAGACGAAGCCGTGCGAGATCATCTGCACCAGCGCGCCTTCGATGCCCATGGCGTTGAACATGAAGAAGCCGAGGGTAACGAAGCCCATGTGCGCAATCGACGAATATGCCACCAGCTTCTTCATGTCGGTCTGGACGAGGGCGACGAAGCCGATATAGACGACAGCAATCAGCGACAGGGCGATGACCAGGCCGGCCAGTTCATGCGAAGCATCCGGCGTGATCGGCAGCGAGAAGCGCAGGAAACCGTAGGCACCCAGCTTGAGGCCGATGGCCGCGAGCACGATGGAACCACCGGTCGGCGCCTCGACGTGGGCGTCGGGCAGCCAGGTATGCACCGGCCACATCGGCACCTTCACGGCGAAGGCGACCAGGAAGGCGAGGAAGATCCAGATCTGGGCGCCGAGCGGAATCGCCAGCTGGTGCCAGTCGAGGATCGAGAAGCTGCCGGAATGGACAAACAGGTAAAGCTGGGCGACCAGGAAGAGCAACGAGCCGGCCAGCGTGTAGAGGAAGAACTTGATCGCAGCATAAACGCGATTCGGACCGCCCCAGATGCCGATGATCAGGTACAGCGGGATCAGCGAGGCCTCGAAGAAGACGTAGAACAGCATACCGTCGAGTGCGGTGAAGATGCCGTTCATCAGGCCCGACATGATCAGGAAGCCGGCGTTGTACTGGGCGACCTTCTGCTCGATGACCTTCCATCCGGCAAGGACGACGATCACGGTGATGAAGCTGTTGAGGATCACGAACAGCATCGAGATGCCGTCCACCCCGAGGTGATAGTTGATGTTGAAGCGCGGGATCCAGGTCTTCAGCTCGACGAACTGCATCGCGCTGGTAGCGTAGTCGAACCCGGTCCAGAGCGGTATCGTCACCAACAGGCCGAGCACGGCACCGGCGAGGGCCAGCATGCGCGCCAGCGGTGCATTGCGGTCCGAACCGGTCGCCAGAACCAGGAGGCCGGCGATGATCGGGGTCCAGATCGCGAGGGAGAGAAGGTAGCCAGACATAGTGTTCCCAGTTTCGTTCTTATCAGGCGCGAGCCCAGATGGCGAGCAGCACAACCAGACCGATGATCATGGTGAAGGCGTAGCTGTAGATATGGCCGGTCTGGAAGTAACGGATGATCGAGGCGATCCAGCCGACTGCCTTGGCGGAACCGTTGACCATGACGCCATCGATCACGGCGACGTCGCCTCCCTTCCACAGCCCGGCACCCAGCTTGCGTGCGCCACCGGCGAAGAAGGCCTCGTTGAACTTGTCGAAGTAGTACTTGTTATCGAGCAGCGTGTAGACCCATTCGAAGCGGGCCTTGATCGCAGCAGGAATGTCCGGCCGCTTCATGTAGAAGTACCAGGACACGACCACGCCGGAGAGGGCCAGCCAGAACGGCAGCGTGACGAAGGCATGGGCAGCGAGCGCTCCGGCACCGTGGAAGTGCTCGGCAAGCGTCGCCATGGCCGGATGTGCTTCGGCATTGACGAAGATGACGCCCTTGAAATAGTCGCCGAAGAGCATCGGGCCGATGCCGATGTAGCCGATGATCACCGACGGAACCGCCAGCGCCAGCAGCGGCAGCGTGACCACCCACGGCGACTCGTGCGGCTTCTGGCCGGGAGCGAGACCATGATGATGATCGTGCGATACCTCTTCGTCGTCGTGGTCGCCGTCGTGTGCGCCATGGCTGTCGTGGTCGTCATGCGCAGCTTTAGCGCCGTGGCCATGGTCGTCTCGCGCCTTGCCGAAGCGCTCCTCACCGTGGAAGACGAGGAAGTACATGCGGAAGGAGTAGAACGCGGTGACGAAGACGCCGGCCAGGACCGCAAAGTAGGCGAAGCCGGCACCCGGGACGTTCGAGAACTTCACCGCCTCGATGATCATGTCCTTCGAATAGAAGCCGGCAAAGAGCGGCGTGCCGATCAGGGCAAGGGAGCCGATCAGCGACGTGATCCAGGTGATCGGCATGTACTTGCGCAGGCCGCCCATGTTACGGATGTCCTGGTCATGGTGCATGCCGATGATGACCGAGCCGGCGGCAAGGAACAGCAGCGCCTTGAAGAAGGCATGCGTCATCAGGTGGAAGATCGCCACCGAGTAGGCCGAAGCGCCGAGCGCGACGG
>VFQM010003327.1_pt1 | contig 10457 bp, 8 predicted proteins | sample 3512391 | NCBI WGS metagenome assembly VFQM01 (sample SAMN10412369, study PRJNA504923) | tailings metagenome | isolation source: Replicate 1 from Balatoc abandoned mine | place: Philippines
GCCTGTTGCCGCGACGTTCCGGTACGGCACGCCGCGCCGCACCAACGCCGACTTGGCGGCGTCGCAGGGCGCAGTGAACGCGCTGGTGCCCACCGGATGGAACTGCACGCTGCAGCCCGCGGGGTCGGCCTGCACCGCGACCGGCGCGCTGGCCACCGCCGCGGCGAGCGCGGGGTTCGCGGCCGCAGTGAGCGCGCGGAACAGCGGGATGATCGTCAGCGCGGCGAGCAGGCAACCACCGAGGATGATCGGCTTGCGGCCGACCTTGTCGGAGATCCAGCCGAACACGACGAAGAACGGCGTGCCGATGAGCAGGGCCGCGGCGACCATCAGGTTGGCGGCCTGCGCGTCCACCTTGAGCGTCTGCGTGAGGAAGAACAGCGCGTAGAACTGTCCGGTGTACCAGACCACCGCCTGCCCAGCGACGATACCGAAGAGCGCCAGGAGCACGAGCCGCAGGTTGGGCCAATTGCCGAAGCTCTCGCGCAGCGGGGACTTCGACTGCGTGCCGCCCGCCTTCATCTTCTTGAACAGCGGCGACTCGTCGAGCGAGAGTCGGATCCACGTCGAGATGCCGAGCAGCACGACGCTGAACAGGAAGGGCAGACGCCAGCCCCAGGCGTCGAAGCGCTCGCTGCCGAGCAGCGTGCGGCAGCCGAGGATCACGAGCAACGAGAGGAACAGGCCCAAGGTCGCCGTCGTCTGGATCCAGCCCGTGTAGAGCCCACGCTTGCCCGGCGGTGCGTGCTCGGCCACGTAGGTGGCCGCGCCGCCGTACTCGCCGCCCAGCGCCAGGCCCTGCAGCAGGCGCAGCAGCACGAGGATGATCGGCGCGGCGATGCCGATGCTGGCGTAGGTGGGGAGCACGCCGACCAAGAACGTCGACGCGCCCATCAGCACGATGGTGACGAGGAAGGTGTGCTTGCGCCCGACGAGGTCGCCGAGGCGTCCGAAGAACACCGCACCGAAGGGGCGCACGGCGAACCCTGCAGCGAAGGCCAGCAGGGCGAAAATGAACCCCGCGGTCTCGTTGACGCCGGAGAAGAACTGCCGCGAGATGATCGCCGCGAGCGAGCCGTAGAGGTAGAAGTCGTACCACTCGAACACCGTCCCGAGGGACGAGGCGAGGATGACGCGGCGGACGTCGCGGGTGGGAGCGAGGGCGTCTTGCATCGCCGGAATGTATCCCGCGCGGCGACGACCGGCGCGAGGGGCGCTAGGCGCCCCCCTTCCGGTACTGCCGGACCGCGAGCGTCATCAACACGGCGACGGCTACCAGCAGCGCGCCGATGCGCGGCAGCACATCCGCGAATCCCGCACCCTTGAGCATCACGCCGCGCATCATCGCGATGAAGTGCATCAGTGGGTTCAGCGCCGCGATTCCCTGCGCCCAGTCCGGCATCGAGCGGATCGGCGTGAAGAGGCCGCTCATCAGGATGTACACCATCATCAGCGAGAACGCGACGAACACGGCCTGCTGCTGCGTCTCGGCTACGCTCGAGACCCAGAGGCCCACGGCAAGCGCCGCGATGAGGTACAGCGCGGCACCGCCGTACACGAGGGCCAGCGAGCCCTCGATGGGGACCTGGAAGAGCCAGCGGGCCGCGAGCAGCCCCACCGTCAGCTGCACCAGCCCGATGATCCAGAAGGGGATGAGCTTCGCCGCGATGAAGGTCCCGCGGCCCACCGGCGTCACATTGAGCTGGTCGAGCGTGCCCGCTTCCTTCTCGCGCACGATGTTCAGCGCGGTCATTATCGTCCCGGCGATGGTCATCAGCTGCACGAGGATGCCGGGCACCATATACCAGCGATACTCGAGCGCCGGATTGAACCAGTTGCGGCGATGCACGTCCACGTGGGGTACGCCGCGGACGGGCAGCGCACGGCCTGGAGTCACCGTCGCCAGCCGCGGCTGCAGCTCGGCCCCGAGCTCCGCGGCGTAGCGTGCGAGGACTTCCGTTGCGTAGGACGACGCGACGCCGGCCTGTGCGCCGTCCTCAGCGTTGAACGCGAACTGCACCGTGCCGTGCCCCGCGCGGTGGATGTCCCGCGCGAAGCCGTCCGGGATGGAGACGATGGCATTGGCGTCGCGCGAGAGCAGCGCCTCGTCGCCGTCCCCGTGCCGCAACGAACGCCCCACCACGACGAACCGTCCCGTGCCCTGCAGGCGCTCGACCAGCCCTTCGGAGATGGCCGAGCGGTCCTGGTCTACGACCCAGAGCCGGCTCTCCTTCACCTCGAAGCTCGCCGCGTTCGCCAGCACCAGCAGCTGGATGACGGGCATCACGAACAGCAGGCGCAGGATCGTCGGGTCGCGACGGATCTGCAGGAACTCCTTGCGGAGCAGGACCCGAAGGGCGCGCATCAGTCGAGGCGGACGGAGAACTTGCGGATGGCCAGCGCGATGAGCGCCGCGAACATCGCGAGCAGGATACCGAACTGCGGCCAGAGCTCGGCCCAGCCGGCCCCCTTGAGCATCACGCCGCGCGAAATCTCGATGAACCAGCGCGCCGGCACGATGTGGCTCAGCACCTGCAGCGGCGCCGGCATCGATGGAATGGGGAAGATCATTCCGCTGAGCAGCGTGCTGGGCATCATCGTGCCCATCAGCGCCGCCAGCATTGCGGCCAACTGGCTGCTCGTGGCCGCGGCGATCAGCACGCCAAGGGCCAGTCCGACCATCGCATAGAGCGTGCTGCCGGCGAGCAGCGTCAGCAGCGAGCCACGGAAGGGCACGTCGAAGACCAGCCAGGCGGCCACCAGCACCGACACGACGTTCACGAACGCGAGCAGCAGGTACGGCGCGACCTTGCCGACCACGACCTGCCAGGGATGCAGCGGCGAGACCAGCAGCACCTCCATCGTGCCGCGCTCCTTCTCGCGGGACAGCGAGATGGCGGTCATCAGCGCCGTCACGATCGTCAGGATCAGCGAGATCAGCCCGGGCACGAAGAGGTTCACGCTCTCGAGCGTCGGGTTGAAGAGCATTCGGATCCGCGGCTCCAGCGTGACGCCCGCGCCGCGGGGCGCGAGCTCGGCCTGCCAAGCCCCGAGCACGGCGACCACGTGCGTCTGCATCGTCGCGCCGGTGTTCGGGTCCGAGCCGTCGGCGATCACCTGCAGCTCGGCCGGGCGCCCATCCACGAGACGCTGGGCCAATCCCGGCGCGATGACGACCGCCACGTCCGCACGCCCCGCGCGGAAGGCGGCGTCGAGCGCGCCCGGCGCCGGCGATACCTCGACGATCGTGAAGCGTCCGTTCCGCGCGAAGCGGGTGCGGAGGGCCGCCGTCTCGTGGTCCGGCGCCTCTGCCACGTACGCCAGGCGGATGTCGCGCACGTCGGTGCGCAGCGCGTAGCCGAAGAGCGTGAGCTGCGCCACCGGCAAGCCGAGCAGGATGATGAGCGTCTGCCGGTCCCGCAGGATGTGCCGGAACTCCTTGATGATGAACGACCGCAGGGCAGCGAGGGCGCGCGTCATACGGCCGTCCCCGTGCCGCGGGCGAGGCGGACGAAGACGTCGTCGAGGGAGTCCGTCCCGAAGTCGCGCTTGAGCTGCTCCGGCGTGCCGAGGGCCGCGACCTTGCCGTCCACCATAATGGCGACGCGGTCGCAGTACTCGGCTTCGTCGAGGTAGTGCGTCGTCACGAACACCGTCGTGCCGCGAGCCGCCGCGGCGTAGATGAGCTCCCAGAACTGCCGGCGCGTGACGGGGTCCACGCCGCCGGTGGGTTCGTCCAGGAACACCACGCCCGGCTCGTGCAGCAGCGCGACGGAGAAGGCGAGCTTCTGCTTCCAGCCCAGCGGCAGCCTGCGCACGAGGTCGTCGGCGTGCGCGTCGAGCTGCAACTCGGCGATCAACCGGCTGCCGCGGCGGCGAACCTCGGCGTCCGAGAGTCCGTAGATGCCGCCGTAGAGCGCGATGTTCTCGCGGATCGTCAGGTCCTCGTAGAGCGAGAAGCGCTGGCTCATATAGCCGATGCGCGCCCGCACGGCCTCGGCGTCCGTGGCGACGTCGAAGCCCGCGACGCGGGCCTCGCCCGCCGTCGGCGCCAGCAGGCCGATCAGCATCCGGATCGCGGTCGTCTTGCCCGCGCCGTTGGCGCCAAGGAAGCCGAAGACCTCGCCCTGGGCCACATCGAAGCTGATGCGGTCCACCGCGGTGAAGTCCCCGAAGCGTCGCGTGAGCTCGCGGACGGCGATCGCGGTGCTCACGCGGCCGTCTCCGTGCCTACACCCATCAGTTCGATGAACGCGTCTTCGATGCCCGGCGCCTTCGGCGAGACCCGCGCATCTTCGAGGCCGCTGGCCCGGAGGTAGGCCTCGAGCTCCGTGACGAGCACAGCAGCCGGCAGGCGCTCACGGCGGTCGCTGAAGTGCACGTCTTCGCCGAAGGGATACGCCGACGCGACGGTCGGAAAGGCGCGCAGCGCGGACAGCAACTGGGCGCGCCGCCGCGAGCGAACCGCGAACATCGGGCGCGGGAAGCGCGCGCCGATCGCTGCCGGCGCGTCGATCGCCAGGATGCGCCCCTGCTGCACCAAGGCCACGCGGTCGCAGCGCGAGGCCTCGTCCATATACGGCGAGGACACGACGATCGTGAGCCCGCCGGCCTGCAGCTCGGCCAGCAGATCCCAGAACTCGCGGCGCGAGACGGCATCCACGCCGGTGGTCGGCTCGTCGAGCAGCAGCAGCTTGGGGCGGTGCACCAGCGCACAGGACAGCGCGAGTTTCTGCTTCATACCGCCCGAGAGTGCGGCGGCGCGGCGGTCCTTGAAGCGTTCGATCTGTCGGTAAATCGGCGCGATCAGGCTATAGCCGGCCTCGACGCTGGTGCCGAACACCGAGGCGAAGAACCGCAGGTTCTCCTCCACCGAGAGATCGCCGTAGAGCGAGAAGCGGCCGGGCATATAGCCCACCTGTGCGCGGATCGCCCAGAGGTCGCGCACGACGTCGAGCCCGAGCACCGTGGCGCGTCCCGCGTCCGGTACCAGCAGCGTGGTCAGGATGCGGAACAGCGTCGTCTTGCCGCCGCCGTCAGGCCCGACGAGCCCGAACAGCTCGGCGGGACGCACGGCGAACGACACGCCATCCAGTGCGGTCGTCGCGCCGAAGCGCTTCGACACGCCGTCTACGACGACGGGCGCGGCGGTGTCGCTCACGGAGTGCCTGCGAGCGTGACGTCGCCCGGCATACCGATCTTGAGCCGGCCCTGCGGATCCTGCACGCGGATCTTCACGGCGTATACGAGGTCTGCGCGCTCGTCGCGAGTCTGGATGGGCGTCGGCGTGAACTCCGAACGCTCCGACACCCAGGCGACGCTGCCGGGGAACGCGACCAACGAATCGCCGATCGTCGCGCGCACCGTCACCGATTGGCCGAGGCGGAAGCTGCCGAGCTGGTCGCCGGTGACGTAGGCGCGCAGGGTCAACGTGCCGAGGTCGGCGATGGCGAAGAGCGCCTGGCCGGGCTGCGTCGTCTCGCCGGCGCGCGCATAAGTGGCGAGCACCGTGCCGGCGATCGGCGCGCGCACGGTGGCCCGCGCGATGCGGTCGTTCACGCCGGCGATGCGCGCGTCCAGCGACGCGAGCTCGGCGGCCAGCGAGGCGTGGGTCGCCGTGAGGGCGTCGCGCTGCGCGCCGAGCACGGTGACGTCGCGCTCCGCGCCGTCGAGCTGCTGCACCGTCGCCGCCTCACCCTCGCGCAGGCGCGCCGTGCGGGCCAACGCGCGGTTGGCGATCTCCAGTTGCGCCGTGGCCGAGGCCAGCTGCGCCGCGACCTCGCCGCGGCGCGAGACCACGACGTTGCGCTGGGCGAGGAGCTGCTGGCGCTCGAGCACGAGCGGGACCGTATCGATGACGGCGGCGACGGCACCGGCGCCGAGCGGCTGCCCCTCGACCGCGGTAAACGCGAGGATCGGGCCGCCGGTCTGCGCCGAGACGACGACGTCGTCCGCCTCGAAGTTGCCGTAGGCGTCGGGTTCGCTGTCGCCGGTGCAGGCCGCGAGCGCGAATGCGCCGAGCACGAGGATGGTGGGCACGCGATGCATCAGGGAATCTCCTGGCCGACGGTCGTGAGGAATCGGGCGCGCGCCTCTTCGAGGCGGACGCGGTGCAAGTCGCGCGCGGTGCGTGCGCTGACGAGGTCGGTCTCGCGGTCCACGAGTTCAGCGGCCGTGATGCTCCCCTCGGCGAAGCGGCGCCGCGCCTCGGCGGCGACGCGCTCGTGGAGCGCGATGATGTCGTCGTCGGTCACGAGCGCGCGCGCGAGGTGGTCCATCGCCGCGAGGTCACGTTGGACGGCGCGCTGCAGTTGGTCGGTGAACTGCGCTTCATCGGCGCTGACGATGTCGCGCTGCAGGCGCTGCACCTCGGCGTCGCGGCGCGTCGCGCCCCAGAGATCGGGATTCCACTCGAGCTGCAGTCCGGCGATCCAGTACGTCTGAAAGTCGCGGGCCAGCGGATTGATGCCTGGGCGGCCATAGCCGCTGCGCGCGAACGCGCTGAGGCGCGGCAGGTCGCTGCGCGCGGATTGCTGGGCGCGGGCGTCCAGCAGCGCGCGCGTGCCCTCGAACTGCGCGTATTCGGGCCGCGTGCGCAGGTCGTCGAGCTGTGTGCGCGCCGCAGCCGCGGCGACTGCGAGATCGGGCAGCGCCAGCGCGACCTCGGTGTCCACGGGCCGGCCGACGAGCGAGCCGAGTACCGCACGGGCGGCATCGCGGTTGGCGTCGATCTCGTCGAGCGTTTGGCGGCGCCGGAGCAACTCGGCGTCGAGCAGCGCGACCTCGCCCGCCAGCGTGGCGCCCGCGGCCAGCCGCGTGGCGGCTTGGCGACGCTGCGCCTCCAAGTCGGTCATCGCGGCGCTGAGCGTCCGGCGCTCGGCGTCGAGCGCGAGCAAGGTGAAGAAGGCATCGCTCACCTGCTGCCGCTGCTGCCAGATGCCCCCGCGGACGCGGGCCTCGGCTTCGTCGAACAGGGCGTCTTCGACCGCGCGTCGCGGCGCGCGCGAGGGATCGAGGAGTCGCTGCCGGACCGTCACGTAGGCGTCGTACTGCTGGTACGGCACCATCGGCACGCCGCCGATGCTCGGCACGTCGGAAACGTACTGGCCGGTGGCGAGCGCCGAGACGCTCGGCAACAGTTCGCGCTGCAGCGAGGCGCGCCGCAGGTCCGACTGCGATGCAAGGAGCGGCAGCTGGGCCAGACGGCGATCGCTGCGTTCCATTGCGGAGAGCAAGTCCCGAAGCTGCAGGGGGGCCTGCTGCGCCGCGAGCGGCGCCGCGAACAGCCACGCGAAGAGCAGGGCGAGCAACCACGCGGGCGGCCACGCGGGCAGGCACCAGCGCGCGCCGCAGGGGAGGAGGCGAATCATCGGCGGAGGGCGTTGAGGATGAATCGGGGCAGTTCATCGCGGCGCTCGTCGAGGAAGCGCTCGTAGGCGGCTTCGTCCATCCCGTGGACGCCGATCAGCACCCCGCGTGCGACGAAGGGGAAGGCGACCATCGCGACGATGTTCACGACGAGATGCTCGGCGAGCATCGGTCGCATCGCGCCGGCGGCGACCTGCGCGTCGATGACGGCCTGGAAGCGGCGCAGCACCTGCTGCCAGCCCTTCTGCGGATCCGTCCCCGTCACCGTTGCGATGATTGCGACGAAGCGCGCCGGATCCTGGTGGGCCTCTCCGGCGATGTACGCTGGCAGGAACGGTGTCCGCCGCATCGTCTCGATGTATGTGTGGACGAAGCCGCGAACCATCTGCTCCAGCGTCGCGTCCTGCGGCAGCACCCGGGGGATGGTGGAGAACAGCGTGGTAGCCGCGTCGCGGAAGACCCGGTCCGCCAGTTGCTGCTTGCTCCTGAAGTAGTAGTGGAGCAGGGCTTGGTTCACGCCGGCTTCGCGCGCGATGTCCTGCATCCTGGCCCCGGCGGTGCCGCTGCGGGTGAAGACCTCGCGGGCGGCGGCGAGAATCCGCGACTCGGTGTCGGGGGCGGCCTCGGGGTGGGCACCGGCAGGTCGGGAGCGCTTCTTCGTGTTGGCCATTTGATTTAACTGTACAGTTAAATCAAATGATTCGCAAATTCCCCCAAAAATGGGCTGCCCCCTCCACCAGTCCGCAGGGCGCCGTAGCTTTCGGGCGTTCAGGTCGGCCCGTCCCCCTCATTCATTAGAGACCAATGCGCTTGCTTCGCGCCGTTACGATCCTCGCGGTCCCGTCACTCTTGATGGCCCAGGGCCGCCAGCTCACCGAGCAGGATTACCAGCGCGCCGAGCGCTGGCTCGGCACCAACGTGGCGCCGCTCGTGAGCGGTCAGGCCAACGGCTACACGTGGACCGCTGACGGCCGCCTCGCCTACCGCGTGATGCTCACCGGTGGCCCCGAGATGCGCATCGTGGATCCGGCGCGGAACACGAGCCGCGTGTGCACGTCGGACGATCCCTGCCAGGCGACGCCGCCAGCCCGCCCCGCGCAGGCGGTCCCGCCCAACTCGAGCCTGAGCCCCGACCGCAGCAAGGCGGTGTTCATCCGCGCGCACAACCTGTGGGTGAAGGACCTGACCAGCGGCGCCGAGACGCAGCTGACCAGCGACGGCGTCGAGGACTTCGGCTACGCCACGAACAACGCGGGCTGGGTGCACAACGACAGCCCGGTCGTGAGCTGGAGCCCGGACGGCAAGCAGCTGGCGACCTTCCAGCACGACGGCCGCGGCGTCTCGATGATGTACCTGACGACCACCAACGTCGGCGCGCCGCGCCTGCAGGCCTGGCGCTATCCGCTGCCTGGTGATTCGGTGATCTTCCGCATCCATCGCGTGGTGATTGCGCTCGATGGCGGCGATGGCCGTCCCAAGGTCACGCGCCTGCAGATGCCGGCGGACCAGCATCGCTCGCGCGTGTCCGACCACATCGCCTGCGGCACCGAGCTCTGCGACCTGCAGTGGTTCCCCGACGGCTCGAAGCTCGCGTTCGTGTCGTCCTCGCGCGACCACAAGCAGATGTGGATGCGCGTGGCCGATGCGCGCACCGGTGAGGTGAAGACGCTGTTCGAGGAGACCAGCGCCACGCAGATCGGCGACGCCTCGCTGGACGACGCGCTCTGGCGCGTGCTGCCGGCCAGCAACGAGCTCATCCAGTGGTCGGTGCGGGACGGCTGGGTCCATCTGTACCTCTTCGACCTCACGACGGGCGCCCTCAAGAACCGCATCACCACCGGCGACGGCAACGTCACGGAGCTGGTGCGGGTGGACGAGCGTACGCGGCGCATCTACTTCACCGCGCAGGGCCGCCAGCCGGGCCGCGATCCCTACTACAACGCGCTCTATCGCGTGAACTTCGACGGCCGTGCGCTGATGGCGCTGACGCCGGAGGACGGCAACCACACGGTGCAGATGTCGCCGGACGGTCGCTGGATCATCGATACCTACTCGCAGCCGCACGTCCCGCCGGTCACCGTGCTCCGCGACGGCAACACGGGCCGCGTGGTCCGCGAGCTCGCCCGCGTGGATATCTCGCGCCTCGTGGCCGCGGGCTGGAAGGCGCCGCAGCCGTTCACGGTGAAGGCCCGCGACGGCCAGACCGACCTCTACGGCCTGATGTTCACGCCGACGCAGCTCGACAGCAGCAAGAAGTATCCGATCATCAACTACATCTACCCGGGCCCGCAGGGCGGCTCCGTAGGCTCGCGCTCGTTCTCGGCGGCCCGCGGCGACCATCAGGCGCTGGCCGACCTCGGCTTCGTGGTGGTGCTCCTCGACGGGATGGGCTCGTCGCCGCAGCGCTCGAAGGCCTTCCACGACGCCTACTACGGGCGGATGAACGACAACACCATTCCCGACCAGGTGACGGGGATGCAGCAGCTCGCGCAGCGGCATCGCTTCATCGACATCGAGAAGGTCGGCATCTGGGGCCACTCGGGCGGCGGCTTCGCGACCGCGACGGCGATGTTCAAGGCGCCGGAGTTCTTCGACGTCGGCATCGCCGAGTCGGGCAACCACGACAATCGCAACTACGAGGACGACTGGGGCGAGCGCTACCAGGGGATGCTCGTGCGTGACGGCAGCAGCGACAACTATTCCGCCGAGGCCAACCAGACGCACGCCGCCAACCTGCGCGGCAAGCTGTTCCTCATCCACGGGATGATGGACGACAATGTGCCGCCGTCCAACACCTTCCTCGTGGCCGATGCCCTGATGAAGGCCAACAAGGACTTCGATATGCTGATGCTGCCGCACGCGCGGCACGGCTTCGGCGCGGACAGCCAGTACATTATGCGCCGCCGCTGGGACTACTTCGTGACGCACCTGCAGGGGAACATCCCGCCGAAGGAGTATCGTATCGGGCAGCGCCGATGAGCCCGCGCCTGCGGCGTGGTGCCGCGGCCATCCTGGCCCTCGCCGCAGGCCTCGCCTGCGACCGCAGCCGTTCGGTGACGGAGTCGGCGGGCATCAGCGTCGACCCGTCA
>VFQM010003328.1_pt1 | contig 10457 bp, 3 predicted proteins | sample 3512391 | NCBI WGS metagenome assembly VFQM01 (sample SAMN10412369, study PRJNA504923) | tailings metagenome | isolation source: Replicate 1 from Balatoc abandoned mine | place: Philippines
CAACCATATCTTCGGCCCCGGCAACCCCGGCATTGTTGATCAGATAGTCGATCCGCCCGAAGGCCGTGACGGTGGCATCGATGGCCGACTTTAGCGAATCGAGGTCACTGACGTCCAGCCCCGCCATCGTTTGGACGCGGCGTTCCACCCCGGCAAAACCAATATCTTCAAGCTCGCTCACAATCCGTGCGCGCGCGGCAGCAAGTTCCGATTCGCGCCGCGCGACCATCATCACCTTGGCACCGGCAAGGGCAAGCAGGCGCGCAACTTGTCCGCCGATCCCGGCCGAGCCCCCCGTTATCAGGGCAACCTTACCCAAATGCAGGCCGGTGATATTCTCGCTGAACCCCGGCATCGCCTTGCGCGCGCCGGTCGCAGCCCCAATGCTCGGCGGCACATAGAGCGTGACATCGGCAATTTTGCTTTCCTTGATCAGGATACGCGCGGCGTGACCGGCGGCGAAGCGGATATTCTCGGCCTCGTCATTGGTGAAACGGACAATCTGGTTGCCCCACTCGGCAAATTTTCGCCGACCATGCGCGACATCGATTTCGGATTCTTCGCGCCAGATGCGAACGAGCTGCTCGGTGGCCGCGCGCAGCACATTGGCATAGACATCGCCCTTGCCGTCGCTGGCGTTCGACATGAAGACGAAACGCGGCGCTTGCAGCAAATCGTCATGCTGCTTCCAATAGCGGCTGAGCGTGCGAGCCAGCGCAATCGCGCCGACCAATTCCTTGTCCATGAAATCGGTAATTTCTTCATCACTTGCATCGACCAGCGTCCCGACGAATTCGCCAGCCGCGTGGGTGGGCATGAAAATCGCCCCGGTAATGGGCGGATTGGCCTTGCTATAGGCCGCAAGCGCTTCCTCCATCGCGGCGGGCTGCGTGCGGTTGAAGCGAACGATGGTCAGGGCATCGCCAATGGCTTCGGCCTTGGCGCGCGATTGGGCGACGGCGACATCGGCCTGCCGCGAAAGCCCGAGCAATACATTCGCCCCGCATGCGATCTGGATGCGGGCAATCTCTAGCGCTGCTTCCCAGTCGTCACCCGCCGCCACCAGCACCGCCAGCCCGGCACCGTCCATCGACCGCATGGTTGGGCGCGCCAAATAGGTTGAGCGGGCCTCCTTGCGCACGGTCATGCCGTGCGTCACTTCAAAATCATGCCCGTTGAAGGCAGCCGATTCGTCGCTGCCCAGGAAAACGCAGGTTGCCGCAATGTCGTCCGGCACGGGATAGGTTTTGGCCTTGGGCTTACCGCCCGTGCTGCGTTCCAGCGACATCATGCCAAAGAACTGCTCTGCGGTTGTCCCCGGATCGTCGCCGCGAAGCTTGTCCATGGTGGCGAAAACGGTGCGAATGCGTTCGCTTTCAATCGGGCCGGGAAACACCAGGTTGACGCGGATGCCGCGCGGGCCCAGCTCCAGTGACAATTCGCGCGACCAGGCATTCATCGCAGCCTTTGGCACCACATAGGCAGCACGCGCATAATAGGGCGTGCGCGAAAATATCGTCGAGACATTGATGATCGACCCGCCTTCGGTCATCGCCGCTGCGGCCGCGCGCGCCAGGTTGAGTGCGACGCCGAGGATATTGCGCATGGCATCGCCGACGGTTTCGGTGTCGGTCGATCCCTCCTTTTGCTGTGCCGCGAGTTCTTCTGCGTCGAAAGGCAAGGCCTCAATCGGCTGCTTTGGTCCGGCGGACCCCGCATTGTTGACCAATATGTCGATCCGCCCGAACCTTTTGACGACGTTAGCAATGCCGTCGCGCACGGATTGCGGGTCGCCGCCATCGAGCACGACTGTCGCCAGTCGTTCGCTGTCGACGCCGGTTGCCTCACGGATGGCATCAGCAGCGGCTTGCAGGCGTGCCTCGGTCCTTCCGGTCATGACGACCGTAGCACCATCGGCCAGATAGTGGCGTACGATATGCCCGCCGATATTGCCGGCGGCACCCGTGACGACGGCGATTTTGCCGGCAAGCCGACCCGATGTCGGGACCGCATCGCTGCCTGTCTGCGTCTTCACCTTCGCCATCGCATCTTTCTCCGTTATTCAGCTCGATTGCGCCGCCCATGCTTCGAGCAGCGCTTCGCGTCCGCGCAGTCCCAATTCCGGCAAGGCATGATTGACGACATAGGTCGCGCCCGAATGGCGGTTTTCCCACATGGCCTGATGCGCCTCGGGCAATTCATTCCAAGCGACCACTTGCGGGTCGGTCACCTCGAGCAGCCCGGCGGCGATCATGTCGTTCATGCGCGTAACTTCATAGGCATTGCACAAATGGGTGCCGAGGATTGACGCAGTCGGCATCAATATCTTGCGCTGCCGCGTCCACACTTGCGGCGCATAAAAGGTGAAACGGCAACCCATAAGGTCTTCGGAAAAGACGACGCGGCCGGTGAAGGGTTTGACTAGCGAGGTAGAGACGCCGAGCGTGTCATGCCCCGCGCGTTCGAAAATCACATCTGGCGCGCCGCGCGGATTGTCGGGCGAGCGCAAAATCTTGCCCACCGCTGATCCGAACGGCTTCATCACCCGTTCCTGATAATCGCGCACCGCCGCCTTGAATGCGTCGATATCGACCTTGGCATCGGGCAAGCGCGGCATGGTGTCGGGCCACAGGAAATTGTCGCCGTCGCGCCGGGAAAGGGTTTCCAAGCTAACCACGCCCTCGATCGCATCCTCAAGGCCCAGTGATTGGAGGAATTCGCGCTGTCCATCGGTGGCCGTGGCGACGACAATTTTGGCGTTCAGGCGGCGTGTCGCCTCGATTATCTCAAGGCCAGTCTCGTCCAGCAATGCGGTGGAACGCGGCCCATAGTGGATCAATACGGCCTCGCCGCCGCGCAAGGCCGCGCGGCGCAACATTTCCTCGGGGCTGGCACTGCCTGCTTTGCCCATGAAGCTGAAATGATAGCCCGATGATGCGCCGTAGAAAGCCAGTGTGCCGCCATCGGCCAGCAACTGGAAGCTACGCGGAAACGCGGTTTCACCGGCATGGCTGACGACATAGTCAGCGCGCTTGCCGCCGTTGAGCCGCTCATATTCAGCGACCAGCGGCGCGCCTGCCGCTTCCCAAGCGCGCGCTTCATCGGCGTCTTCGGGGACGATGCTGAACAGGCCAGCAAAACGTGCATCCTTGCGGTCGAGTGCACCTGTGGCACCTTGCGCTGCGATAAATTCGGCGCGCGCCGGGCTGGAAACGAGGCCGGTCACCTGTAGTCCAGTCCGGACCGCGCTGCGCAGCGCATCGAGGCCGGTACCGGTTGCCGCGCCCTCGACAAACAAAGTCCGCCCGGGTGCGATTTGCAAGGTGGTGAACAGACAGCGTGAAACCGTGCCGAGGTTGAGGATATAGCTTCCCGCCGCCTCCAGCGTCAGGTCGGCCGGGACCGGGTGCAATTGCGGGGCCTGCGTCACGAGGAATTGCGCATGACTGCCCGTCGGGGTCTCATAGCCCTGAATAGCAAAGTCGGCGTACATCGGGTCGCGGCCGACCATCGGCGACAGTAGGTCGTTGGTCCCCGAATAGACGGCGACCAGATCGCCGACCTTCAGGCGCCCTTCCGCCCGAGCCGCGCTGCCAAGCGCGGCGATCAGGCCGACCCCGCCCGATCCAGTCGTTTGGTAGTCATTCTCGTGGCCATCGAACGGGGACACCGGGATGCCGGTGAGCGCCCAGATATCGTTAAAGTTGACCTCGCTGGTCAGCATGTAAACGAGCGCTTCGTTGGCGGCAGGACGCTCGACCGGGACGATCAATTCCCGCTCGTGGGTGGAAGGCGGACCGAAGCCGGGTTCGCCGGTTTCGGGATTCCGCTCGATGCCGAAGGCATATTGCCAACCGGGCAGCGCATCGACGCCGGGGAAAAATGGAGCGCCGACGGGCAACAGCACGCCGGCTCGTTCCATAGCTGCAGGGTCGCTTAGGTCATACCGTTCGCGACGTGTTGGCAGCGGCGGCGCGACTTTATCAAGGAACTGCTGGATGCCGGTCTTGCCGCCTCCGGGATCGACAAGGGCTGTCGAGAAATGTTCGGCTTCGCGGCGTAACCCTTCAGTCATGCCCTCGGTCAAGCCAATGCGAACCGCATCCAGCGCCATCTTAACCGCTGGCCCGCGGCCTGCCCATTCCGACTGTCGGATAATGCGCTGCAAGTGCGCGTCGGCCAACACAGCATCGACGTCGACATCGATGCTGCTCTCTCGACGCGCAACCAAGGTGGCTTGCCGAGCCATCGCATCCCCGAGGAGTTCGCCACCGTTTGTCTGTATAAAGTGCCGAATAAGCGAATGCGCGTCCTCGAGTGCGCTGCGTTCCGGACCTGCAATGACATCGACCAAACCGATCTGCTCGGCCTCGGCCGCGTCGATTGATCGGCCGCCAAGGATCAAGTCGAGCGCGTCGCGCACCCCCTCGGCGTCGTTCCTTTCCACCAGCAATCGCGGCAACCGCTGCGTCCCGCCATAGCCGGGGATCAGCCGCAGCCGGATTTCGGGCTGCCCAAATCGTGCGGTCGGCTCGGCAATGCGATAGTGGCAAGCGAGCGCGAACTCCATGCCGCCGCCAAGGGCCACCCCTTGAATGGCGGCGATGCATGGCTTGTCCATTGCCTCGATCATGTTGAACGCGCGCTGCGCGTTGGCGGGCAGGACGCGTGCTTCCTCAACGGTATGGATTTCGTCCAGAAACTGGCGGATGTCGGCGCCCGCGACGAAGCTCTGCGTGCCTTCGCCGGTGAACACCACCGCCACCACATCATCGGCGCGGGCCAGCTTTTCCACAACGATCGTCAGCTCGTCGATTGCGCGTTCATTGAGCGCGTTGACCGGAGGGTTGGTGACGGTGACGGTGGCGACGCGCTTGCCAGGCGCGACGGCATTGTACTGGATGAGGAAATAGCGGTAACGTTCGAAGAGTTGCTGTTCGTCCGAAAGGCGTTGCCTGCGCTGCCATTCGTCGATTGCGGTCTTGAGTTCGGTCAGGCTTTCGGGATTGCGCAGCGTGGTCGTGTCGCCGGTGGGTTCACCTTCGACCAGAGCGCGAACCATGCGCCGCATATATTTGCCGCTGCGGGTCTCAGGGAACTGCGCAACCTCGATAAAGTCGGCCGGCACGGCGACCGCGCCTTTTTCGGTCCGGACCAGATCGGACAGCCTTTTTTTGTCTTCGTAGGTCAATTTGCGGTCCGCAACCGGCACGACAAAGGCGAGCGGGGTCAACCCTTTCTCACGGTGCGGCGCGCCGACGACGAGCACGTTGCCAACGGGGGAGTCTGGGTCAAGCGTCTTGTCGCGCAGGATTGCGCCCTCAATCTCCTCGGTGCCCATGCGGTGGCCCGAAACGTTGATAACATCGTCGCTGCGCCCGTGGAACGAGTAAGAGCTGTCGTCGTGGCGGATCGCAAAATCGCCTTGGGTATAGGCCCAGGCCCCGCGCCAGCGCCGCCAATAGCCATCGATCCAGCGTTCTGCGTCGCCCTTCCAATTGCCTGTAACACGGCCATTTTCGACGCGGAAATTGGCGGCGTCACCCCACACCGTCCGCGCCAGATAGGGGTAGGGCACGGTGATGACGATCTCACCCTTTTCCCCGGCTGCTGCCTGACGCCAGCCAACCCCGTCGCCACCGCTGCGGGCAAAGGGCGCATCACCGATTCCCGCGTCGTCCTCGACCCACACATCGCCGGCAATCCAGGGCAGGGGCCAGGCGTGCGCATCGGCTTTGAGGTCAAAACCATGGTCGCCAAAGGGATAGGTCCAAGCGATCCCCCCATGCTCGGTCGCCCAATAGCTGTTGATATAGCGCGGGGTGACATGCGCCATTCCGAACGCCTGCACCGACGGCGAGGTCGGCTCGGCGCAAAAGGTCGCCACGCGCAGGCTTGTCATGTCGTAGCGTTCAAGATCGGCAAGGTTGGACGGATCGGCCATCACCGATTTCAGGAAAGTGACCCCGGCCTTGAAGATCGTGACCTGGTGTCGCTCGATCATCGACGCGAACCGGCCCGCGTGCGGGAAGACGGGCGATCCCTCTGCTATCACCGAGGTCACCCGCGTCAGCAGTGAGGCCGAGATGAGATAGCTTTGTCCGGTAATCCAGCCGGGGTCGGCGACGACATAAATCGTATCACCCGCACGCGCATCGAAAGCGTCGCGCATCGTCTGTGCAATGCCCGCGGTATAGCCGCCGTGGACATGGACGATACCCTTAGGTTTGCCAGTCGAACCCGACGTGTAAATGAAGAACAGAGGATAGTCGGCATCGACAGGCAGCGGGCGTGTCGATGCCCAGATCGCGCGGACAAAATCTGCGTCGGCCAGGGCGAGCAAGTCGGCCTCGCTTGTCACTGCGAACCCTGCCGTGCGGGCATTTTCGATCAGCTTTGCCGCAGCGGCATCGGTCAGTTCGTGGCTCCAGCGGTCGCGCTCGGGCCGCCAAACGATGTCAGGCTGGTTGGTATGGCGCACAACGATTACCGTATCGACGCGTTGCGGCAAGGCGACCAACGCCGAGGCGACGGCAATGCGGATGCGTGCAGCTTCGGCGGGGGCGATGCTGCCCTGATTGCCAAGGATGGTGAGCGCGCGTCCAACGCCGCGCATGATGTCCGAACGCTCGACGGTTACCTCTCCGGCAACTGTTGCTGCGACGGTTTCCCCAAGCAAGCTGGCATCGGCGTTGGACAGTCCGAGATCGACCTCGGCAATGGCGGTCAGGGCGGCGGACACCGAGACATAATTGTCGAGTGCGGGGTCGGTATAGGCGGTCTTGAATGCCGCGACCTGCGCGTTGCGGTAGCTGCCGTCGGACGTCACGATCACGCGCGCGCCGGCATCGGCTATGCGATCGGACAATGTCTTGTCGCTGAACCCGCCGAAGACAGCGGTATAAACAATACCCAGCCGCTTCGCCGCCTCGGTCCAATAGATTTGCGGCACGATGCTGGGCATGTTGAGCGCAATCCGGTCGCCCGCCTTCAGTCCCAATGATTCCAGTGCCAGCGCGCATTTCGCGACTTCCAGCAGCAATTGTTTGCGCGACACGCTGAAACAATCAACCGGCGCGCCGCGACCGCCGTTTGCAGCCATGTCCCAGCGATCGCCTTCGAAGATCAGCGCGGCTTCATCACCCTGTCCGGCCAGCACATGGCGGTCGACCTCGTTAAAAGCGGCATTGGTCCGCCCGCCCGTGAACCAGCGCCAATGTGGCGGGTCGGACGCGTCAAATGCGGTGGTCCAAGGCATAAAGCCAGCGGGAAGATCGGGGGTGACAGCTTCGCCAGAAACCACATCCCATCCCGACCAGTGGCCCTGCGCATCGCGGGATAACCAGGCGCTTGTTCCGTCGTTGGTCGAAACCAGCCAGTGGATATTCTGCGCAGCCATTTGCCCGTGAAAGGCGCCGGGATCAGCGATAATGTCGGCGCGCATGCGCTGCCAGTCCGCGATCGAACGAACAGAAATGGCGGCCACGTCCGCTGAAGCTGGTGCGATCGATGGCGTCGTCATTCCCGAATCGCTCTCCCCGTTTTATGTTTCTGAGCGCAGACAGCCCGAAAACTGCCCATTTGGCAAATAATTGCGCTGGCACGCTCGCGCCGGGTTATCGGACACTGCTGCTGGAGGACTCCAAGCAACCGCTTGAGTCGGCCCGGCGCCGAAGGTGGGTGCATCCGATAGGTCACCGGTAACGCGGATTTTACCCGGCCACTTTATATCCCGTGGGTATGGACATGTCATGGCAACCCGCTCTGCCGGCCGTTTTGCCGTGCGATTATGACCGTAGGACGGTAACGCCAGGCATCGTGCATTTTGGCACGGGACGCCGCTTTCGTACCGCCATTGCCCCGCTGGTCGATCGCATATTGGCAATGGGACATCTGGAGTGGGGAATTGTCGCGGTGTCCCAGTCTGACGGGCCAATCCATCAGGCACTTGCGGCCAATGACGCCAGCTATGTGTTGGTGGAAGCCCACGGCAGGATGCTGACCCGGCGCTCGATCCATGCGATCCACCGATTGCTGCATGCGCGCCGCGACGGCGAAGCGGTTGTTGCCGCCATCGCCGACCCGCGCACCCAGCTGATTAGCGTAGCCATTGGTGAAAGTGCCTATCGCCAGATCGCTGCAGGCCCGGATGGTCGTCATGACGTCAGTCCGGCGGCTGGGGCGAGCGGGCAGGATCTTGCCATCGACCCCATCGGCCAGATCGTCGCCGGGCTGGCGGCGCGTCGCGACGCTGGTAGTGGTGGTTTGACGATATTGGCCTGCGACAATTTGGATCAGAATAACGTCATTCTGGCCAGCTTGATTGATGAAGCCGCCGTTGCCCACGATGTGGCGTTTGCCGATTGGATTGCCGCACACATTCGCTTTCCGGCGGTGTTTGGCGACCGCTTCCTGATCGACGATTTGCCTGCCGCGACCGCCATCGGGGGTGCCGATGTCGCCGTCGAGCCCTTTGCGCAATGGGTGCTGGAAGACAATCTGGGGCCTGAACGTGTGCCGCTGGCCGCGATTGGGGCGAGTTTTGTGGCCGAGGCGCGGCCCTTTCAAAAGGTCCGTCGCCGGTTGCTGGAAGGGGGATTGCTGCTGTTGGCGCTATGTGGCCGGTTGCGAGGGCATGAGCGCCTTGATCGCGCCGTTGCCGACTCAGACATCTGCGTGTTGCTCGATAGCTATTTTGTGGAGACTGCTGGCGCGCTGCCGCCCCTCAAAGGATTTGATCCCGAACGATATTGCACTGAATTAACGCGGCGATTTGCCAACCCGGCGCTGAATGTGCAGTTGGCGGGGCTGCTTTGTGATGGGTCAGTGCAAATCCGCGAACTGATCCTGCCAACGATTGCGGACGCATTGCGGCTTGGTCGGTCCGCTGAGCCAGCGGCGGCTGTCGTGGCCGCGTGGATGCTGTATTGCACGTCTGGTGAAGTTGAGGATCCACATGCGGAACGTCTGACCGCCATTGCCCGGTTGGCTGGCGCCGACTGGCATAAACTGACGGCCTTGATGTGCGACTATGAACCGGTGTTCGGGAACTTGGGGCGCAAGCCACTATTTCGCGAGATGATTGAAAGGGCCGTGCGCTTGCTGCCGGGTCTCCACGCGTTATGACCTTGTATGGGGTGTTGATGTTTCTGTGGTTTTCGCAGCGCCAGTTCCAATTCTTTGTTTACCGCTTTCGGGCATGACTCAGGCAGCATCCTTCAATCATGGCGCCTTGTCACGGTGAAGGGAAACGGAAGGCCGCGATGGAAGAACCACGCCTCTATTCCGCTCCGCCCATAGCGGAAGCTGAAGATGACCGCCGCGACGGCGCGCGGCTCCGCACCGTTTGCCGCATCGCCAAGATTGTTCGTATCGACGATGCCGGACTGTGGATGGTCCGCAATATCTCCGACGGCGGCATGATGCTGACCACCAATGTCCCAGTTGCGGTCGGCGAAGACATTACAATCATGCTGTCCGAGGAAATCTCGCTGGACGGCAAAGTGGCGTGGGTGCGTGACGGCAGATGCGGCGTCGCCTTCAGCGACGAAATCGACGGCGAGCTTGTTTTGCGCCAGCTGGCCGAGGACAAGGACAATGGCTGGCATCGCCCGCTGCGCGTTGAAGTCAATGCGCATGCGCTGGCGAGTGTCAATCACCGCATGCGCCCCATCGAAGTCGTCAATCTGTCGCAGCATGGCGCGGGCATCATCCATGACGGTTCGGTAGAGACGGGCATGCGCCTCAACCTTATGCTGCCAGGTGGAATCCGGCGCGAGGCGGTGGTGCGTTGGTCACGGGACGGGCGCGCAGGGCTGTGGCTGACCCAACCGTTGGAGCGACACCTGTTGGAAAGCGTGCGCCACCTTCAACCTCCGACGCAGCCGAAAGGGTTGCCGCAAACCCAGGAGCCGCCGGTAGTTTCTGGGAAGAAAAAGGCCGCACCGGCAGCAAAGAAGAAGCGCAGCGCAGCGCCGCGCTAGAAATCCTGCGCCAGACGGCCGTATAACTCGGGGCGACGATCGCGGAAAAAGCCCATGCCCGCGCGGTGCTTGGCGGCCATCCCCAAGTCGAACGACGCGACGAGCACACCGGTTTCCGCTTCGCCATATTCGGCGACCAGATCGCCCCATTCGTTGGCAATGAAGCTGTGGCCATAGAAATGCTGGCCGTCTTCGTCGCCAATGCGGTTGGCGGCAATCACCGGCATGCAATTTGATACGGCGTGTCCCTGCATGGCGCGTCGCCACATGCGGCTGGTGTCCAGACTGGCGTCATAGGGTTCGCTGCCAATAGCGGTCGGATAAAAAAGCAGTTCTGCGCCCATCAACGCCATCGCGCGCGCGCATTCGGGATACCATTGGTCCCAGCAGATGCCGACGCCGATGCGCGCGCCAAAGACGTCCCAGACCTTGAAGCCGGTATTGCCGGGGCGGAAATAGTATTTCTCTTCATAG
>VFQM010003329.1_pt1 | contig 10454 bp, 10 predicted proteins | sample 3512391 | NCBI WGS metagenome assembly VFQM01 (sample SAMN10412369, study PRJNA504923) | tailings metagenome | isolation source: Replicate 1 from Balatoc abandoned mine | place: Philippines
GCGTGCTGTCGCGCTCGGCCACCAGGTTGGCGGGCGTGTCCCACTTCACCACCGACGCGGTGAGCACCGGGTTGCCCTTCGCGGTGCGCCAGACACAGGAGACGTCGGCGCGTGTGGTGCGCAACTGGGCCTTGACGCCCTCACCGACCAAGGGCGCTACCGTGGCGGTGGGCAGCCAATCGCAGGGCGACTGCCGGATCAACGCCTCCCAGCGCTCGGCGGCGCTCGCTTGCGCCAGCGCGGCAGCGGGGATGAGCAGGGCCGCGGCGACGAAGCAGGCATGGCGCAAGGGGTGTGACAGCAGGGTGTACATCGGCGTGCTCCGTGGGTTCTCAGCGCCGGCTGGCAGCGGGTGCGATCAGCAGGTCCACGCGGCGGTTCTTCGCACGGCCTTCCTCGGTGTCGTTGGTCGCCACCGGCCGCGTCTCACCATAGCCCTTCAGGTTCACGCGGTTGGCCGGCAGCGCCACGCGTTGACCAAGGTAAGTCCAGACCGATTTCGCCCGCGCCTCGGACAGCGCGAGGTTGGCCGCGTCGGCGCCGGTGCTGTCGGTGTGGCCCTCCACCGTGACTCGGATGTCCTTGCCGTAGGCCTGCACTTGCTGCGCCAGCGTGTCGAGCGCGGCCAGCGCCTCGGGCTTGAGCACCGACTTGCCGACGTCGAACAGCAGCGCGCTGTCCAGCGAGAGCCGGATCTCGGCGCCCACCGCGGCGATGGCGTCGATGTCGGCGCCCGCGTGGTTGCCGCCGCAGGCCTTGCCCGCGTTGCGCAGGCGCACGAAGCCATAGCGCTCGCCCTTCTTCGCAAACGGGCGGATGTCCACGTCGGAGCGCGCGCCTTCGATCACACCGACCTCGACCCAATCGCGCCCGTCGACCGAGATGGCGAGTTCGGTGCGCTCGACGATAGGGCCGATCTCGAAGATGTAGAGGTCCACGCCTTCCACGTCCACCAGCACGTTGTCGGTGAACTGCACCACCAGCTCGCCGTCGCAGCCGAGCGAGATGAAATCGGCGCTGGTGGTGCTGCGGTAATCGGGTTCGCCGAGCGCCGAACCGGGGAAGTCGAACGGCGTGCGCGAGGGCTTGGCACCGGGCTTGAACGACACCGCCACATCGGCGAACGACAGCTGGCCCAGCGGCAGGCAGATGGCGCGCTTGCCGGTGCCGTAGACGAGGCCCGGGCAGTCCTTGTCGGGCCGGCCCGAGGGCGCGTCGGGCTTGATGCGCTCGTCGGCACTGCGCGGCATCATCGCCTCGATCTGCGCGAGCGAGATGCCATTCGGCCCGGCCTCCTTCATGAGTTGCTTCATGTCGGCCGTGGTGAGACCGATGCGGTTGCCGTTGGTGGCCAGCAGCGCATCCAGTTGCTCGCGCGGCATCGCCAGGCTGCCGCCCATGCCCTTGACCATGTGCTCCAGCGCACTGGCCGTCAGTTCGATCACCTGCCCCCGGCGCGCGCGCTCGATCGCCTCGCGCGCGCCGGGGGTGGCATCGGCCAGGCGGTCGCGCGCGTCGCGCAGTTCGGCAGCGCGGCGCTGGCGGTCCTGCCGCGACGACGTCTCGGGCGGTGCATCGGCGCCAGGCAGGGCGCTGAAGTCGAGGTCGGGGTAGGCCTCGCGCAGGGCCGACAGGCGACCCCCGCCACCCAGCAGCGGACCCGTGCCGCGCTGCTCGTACAGCAGGTAGCGGCCGCCGCCGCGCGGAACCACCCACACCCGCCGCTCGCCGTCGTCCAGCAGCACGGTGGCCTCGGGTGGAATCGGCACCCTTTGCGACTGCGCCCAGACCGGCGCCAGGACGGCCAGGCACAGGGCGATCAAGGCATGGCGAAGTGCCTGGCGAAGGCGGTGGTTCGGCGGTCTCATCAGTCGCTGCGCTTGTAGCTGTTGGCCATGGTCTGGTGAAAGAACACGCCCGAGGTCTGGCGCCACATCGGGTTGTTGTTGAGCTCGGTTTCGCAACGGCCAATGCGATCGAGGATATCGGCCAGCCGGTCGTTGAACTCGATGAGCTTGGCGTCGTAGGCCTTCTTCGTGCCGTCGAAGGACTGGCGGATCGACAGCTTCTGCGCCGCCCAGGCGCCCTCCAGCAGGCTGTGCGGTTTGGGCAGCTTGTCGCCAAGGTCGATCACCTTGGTGACGTAGTCGCGCGTGCCGATGTAGAGCACGCGCAGTTGTTCGTAGAGCTGCAGCTGGCGCTCGAAATCGGCCAGCGGCTGCGCGTAGCACTGCTGACACCGCTCGAAATGCGCCCACGCGGCATCGGCCTCGTCGGAGCGCTGCACGCCATCGCCCTCGATGCTCGGCGGGCGACACGACAGCGGCATTGGCGGAAAGCGATCCGGCTGGGGTTCCGCGTCGCGGTCCGACTCGAGCAGCAGCTTCAGGCGCTCGATTTCGGCGCGGTTGCGTGCCACTTGCCGGGCGAGTTCACGCGCGTGGTTCTCGGCGGCGGCGATGCGCTCGCGGTAGTCGCCCTCGGGCGCGGCGCCGCTGTCGGCCTCGGCGGGGTCCTTGGGCGCGCCGGCGCTGGCGTCCTTGTCCTTGTCGCCGGTGCTTTCACCTTCGGCCGCCTTGTCCTTGTTGGCCGCCGTGTCGCGGGCGGCGTCCTTGTCCTTGTCGGCGGGCTGGTCGCTGTCCACCGCCTTGTCCTTGTCGACCACGTCCTCCTTGTCCTTGGACTCCTTGGGCGAGCCAGGGCCACCGGGCGGTTTCCAGCCCTGCACATCGAACGGGTTGGGCGCACCCGGCTGGGCCAGCACGGGCCCCGGCGGTGCCAGCAGCGCGCCGCCGGCGAGAGCGAGCGCGGCCCACGCCAGCGGGGCGCGCCCGCGGCGACCCCACCACCAGCCCGCCGCACCCAGGGCCAGCGCACCCAGGGCCAGCGCGCCCCAGAGCACGGTGTTCGAACCTGCCCCCGCAGCACCGTCGGCCATGCCGGCCTGCGCCGCGCGCGCGGTGCCCGGCGCGGCATACACCGCTGCCAGCGAGCGCGGCACCGGCTCGCCCTGCCAGAACAGCACGGTCGCGCGCACCGGCTCGCCTGTGAGCGAGACCAGCCTCACGCCCACATCCCCGTGCGCGCGGCCGTCGAAGCGAAACACGCCACCGCTCTCGGTGCTGCCTTCGGTCTGCGCCTGCGCCCAGGCATGGCGGTGCAGGCTCACGCGCACCGGCCGCTCGGCGTGCTCGGCCACCACCTGCACGGACAAGGGTGCCGCCACGTTGAGACCGCGCACGAAGACGCGCTGCTCGCGATCACCCTGCAACCGCAGCTGGACGCGGCCCCATTGGCCGGGTTCGCCGCTGCGCTCGGCCAGGCGCACCTGCCGCGCCTTGACCTTGTCGCCCGGCGCCACCATGGGTTCGGCCAGGGCGGGCAAGACGGCAACGGCACCCAGGCACCACAGTGCGGCGTGCAGCCAACGCCGCCATACCCGCCATTGCGCTCCACGCCATGCACCATTCACCGCCCACCTCCACGAGAGCCCCGGGCACGGGACCACGGGCCGATGTTCCATGCGATCAATGGCGATGTTGCGACCGCGGTGCTGTGCTACACCGCCGACTGCTGTGATGGACAGACACAGGTTCAGGAGGACACGGCATGGACGACACGGCATGGCGCGTCGACTGGCGCGCCGCACGCGCCCGGGCGCCCCATGAAGGGGCCAGCCTGCTGCGCCAGACGCGCAGCGCCCTGCGCTGCGAGCGCATCGGCCTCACCGCGGGGCTGGCCCTGTGCCAGGTGCAGGGCCACAGCGAGCAGGCGCTGACGCTCGAAGCCCCGGCGGTGAGCGAGCCGCGCGTGCACTGGCAATTCCTCGCCGATGGGGCGGGCCGCCTGCTCGACCCGCTGGGCGAGCACGACATCGCACCCGAGACGCCGATGCTGTTCGCGCCGCCGTCGGGGGGCGTGGCCTGGCAACTGCCACGCCGCGCGCGTGTGCACCTGATGAGCCTGGATGTCACCGCGTCGGCGCTGGGGCACTGGTGCGACAGCCGCCAGGCCCATGAGTTGCTGTTCCGCCGCTCGCAGGCCGTCGTGCTGGACCTGGGCCACCTGCGCAGCCTGAACGCACAACTGCGCACACTGCTGCACGCCGACCACCCGCGCGGGCCGACCTGGCGCCTGCAATGCGAGTCGCTGGCGCTGCAGTTGCTGGCCGAGGGCCTGGGGCATCTGGGTCTGCAGGCGCCATCCCCGCACATCGGCCCGGCCGACCGCACCCGGCTGCGACGCGCGCGCGAGTGCCTGCTGGAGGCACCCACCCCACCGGTGACGATGCTGGCGCTGGCGCAAAGCGTGGGGCTGCCCTTGCGGCGCCTGCAGCGGCTGTACGAACAGGAGCACGGCGAGCCGTTGAAGCAGGCGCTGTACCGCGCGCGCCTGGAGGCCGCGCGGCGTGCGCTGCTGGAGGGCGGCGCGTCCATCAAGCAGGTGGCATGGCGGGCGGGCTACGCCCACGCGACCAGCTTCACACACGCGTTCAAGGCCTACTGGGGGCACGCCCCAAGCGAACTCACCTCGCGCCGGGCGCCCGGCGACCGAGGGACCTAGATCTCCACCTTCGAGCCGAGCTCGATCACCGCGTTGGCCGGCAGGTTAAGGAAGCCTGCGGCCGCAGCCGCGTTGTGGTGCATCGCCGCGAAGAGCTTTTCGCGCCAGGGCGCCATGCCGCTGCCCAGCGTGGGCGTGACCACGTCGCGCGAAAGAAAGTAGCTGGTGGTCATGGGTTCGATCTCGCAACCACGCAGGCGCAGCGGCTGCAGCGCGGCTGGCACGTCGGGGTCGTTCTTGAAGCCGTAGTGGATGGTGACGGCCCAGCAGTCGTGCCCCAGCGGCTCCACCTGCAGCCGTTCGTTCAGGCCGATCCACGGCACCTCGTGCGAGCGCACGGTGACGAACAGGTTCTGCTCGTGCAGCACCTTGTTGTGCTTGAGGTTGTGCAGCATGGCGTTGGGCACCACGCCGGGCTCGGCGGTGAGGAACACCGCCACGCCGGGCACTCGAAGCGGCGGCTCGACGAACACCGCGTCGAGAAAGCCGCGCAGGTCGAGCGCCTCATCCTGCTGCGCTTTCGAGACCAGACTGCGCCCCTGCTGCCACGTCATCATGAGCATGAACACCACGCCGCCGATGAGCAGCGGGAACCAGCCCCCGTCGAACAGCTTGAGCAGGTTGGAGCTGAAAAAGGCCAGGTCGATGAGGAAGAACACGCCGGTGGCGGCCACGCACAGCCACAGCGGGTACTTCCAGCCGTAGCGGATGACGAAGAAGGTGAGCGTGGTGGTGATCAGCATGTCCAGCGTCACGGCAATGCCGTAGGCCGCGGCCAGGTTGCTGGAGGACTTGAACATCACCACCGCGAGCACGATGGCGGTGAACAGGGCCCAGTTCACGAACGGGATGTAGATCTGCCCGGTGTCGCGCACGCTGGTGTGGAGCAACCTCAGGCGCGGGAGGTAGCCCAGCTGGATGGCCTGCTTGGTGACGCTGAAGGCGCCCGAGATGAGCGCCTGCGAGGCAATGACCGTGGCCATGGTGGCCAGCACCACCAGCGGCAGCAGTGCCCAGGTGGGTGCCATGCGAAAGAACGGGTTGCTCACCGCGCTTGGATCGGCCAGCAGCAGCGCGCCCTGGCCGAAGTAGTTGAGCGTGAGGCAGGGCATGACGACCGAAAACCACGCCAGGCGGATCGGCTTCTTGCCGAAGTGGCCAAGGTCGGCGTACAGCGCTTCGGCCCCGGTGACAGCCAGCACCACCGCCCCAAGGATGATGAAGGTGGTGCCCGGCAGCTGCCACATGAAGCGCAAGGCATGGTGCGGGCTGAGCGCGCCCAGGATCTCGGGGTGGTGCACGATGTGCGAGACACCCAGCACCGCCACCGTGAGGAACCACACCAGCGTGATCGGCCCGAAGTAGCGCCCGATGCCGCCGGTGCCGCGCTTTTGCACCGCGAACAGCACGAACAGCACGATCAGCGTGAGCGGCACCACGTAGCGGTGCAGCGCGGGCGAGATCACGGTCAGGCCCTCCACCGCCGACAGCACCGAGATGGCGGGCGTGATCACGCCATCGCCGTAGAAGAGCGAGGTGCCGAAGATGCCGATGACCAGCAGCGCGCGGCGCAACGCGGGCTTGTCCTTCACCGCGTTCGCGGCCAGCGCGAGCATGGCGATCAGGCCGCCCTCGCCCGCGTTGTCGGCGCGCAGCACCAGCACCACGTACTTGAGCGAGACGATGGTCGTGAGCGTCCAGAAGATGATGGACAGGACGCCGTAGACGTTGTCGTGCGTGAAAGGCACGTGGCCGGATCCGAAGATCTCCTTCACGGCGTACAGCACGCTGGTGCCGATGTCGCCGTAGACCACACCGATGGCGCCCAGCGTGAGGGCCGCCAGCGAAGAGGGAGCGCGGGAATTCAAGCGAAAAACCCCACCGGAAATCCGTGGGGCGTGTGCTCAGAGGCTGCGAATTCTGCGCCCGCCGGACGGCGCGCGCCATGGGCTGCAGGGCCTAAAACACGGGGAGTTGTGCAGTATGTTGCGCTGCAGCAACCTTGACCCCGATTCAGTCGAGGTTTTCCGCCTCGGGGTCGGTCGCTTCGAGCTCGTAACTGGCGGCCAGCATGGCCAGACGCCCGATCACGCCGTACATGTAGAAGCGGTTGGGCACGCTGGCGCCGGGTTTCACGCCGGGTTGCGGCAACTGCGCGCTCTGCTCGAAGGCCAGCGGCACGAAGCTGGAGCCCGGGGCGTTGAGGTTCTCGTCCTCGCCGCGGTCGGCGTGGATGCGGTAGAAGCCGCCCACCACGTAGCGGTCCATCATGTAGACGACGGGCTCGGCGACCGCGCTGTTGATGCGCTCGTGCGTGAGCACGCCTTCCTGGATGATGACCTCGCTGACCGCCTGCCCGGCCTGCACCGTGGCCATGCGCGCCCGGGCCTTGGGCGTGAGCGCGTCGAGATCCTTGACGTCGCGCACCGTCATGATCCCCATGCCGCCGGTGCCGTTGTCGGCCTTGACCACCACGAACGGCTTCTCGTTGATGCCGTATTCCTTGTACTTGCGCCGCACCTTGGTGAGCAGTGCGTCGGTGTTGGTGCGCAGGCATTCCAGCCCGTCATCGGCCGTGAAGTCGACCTGGCCGCACTGGTTGAACATCGGGTTGATGAGCCACGGGTCCATGCCGAGCAGCTTGCCGAAGCGCTTGGACACCTCTTCGTAAGCCTTGAAGTGCGTGCTCTTGCGCCGCGTGGGCCAACCGGCGTGCAGGGGCGGCAGGAGGTACTGCTCGTGCAGGTCCTCCAGGATGCCGGGCACCCCGGCCGAGAGGTCGTTGTTGAGCAGGATGGTGCAGGGATCGAAGTTCTTGAGGCCCAGGCGGCGCTTGCCGCGCTGGATGGGCTCGAGCGTGACCTGCCCGCCATCGGGCAGATCGATCTTCGTCGGTGCGGTGATGTCGTTGGAGAGCGAGCCCAGGCGCACATTGAGCCCGGCCATGTAGAAGATCTTCTGCAGCGTGGCCAGGTTGCTCAGGTAGAACGAGTCGCGCACGTTCTCGGGCACCAGCAGCAGGTTCTTGGCCTCGGGGCAGATCTTCTCGATCGCCGCCATCGCCGCCTGCACGGCCAGCGGAATCATCTCGGGCGTGAGGTGGTTCCAGCCGCCGGGAAAGAGGTTGGTGTCCACCGGCGCAAGCTTGAAGCCGGCGTTGCGCACGTCCACCGAGGTGTAGAACGGCGGCGTGTGCTCCATCCATTCGAGCCGGAACCAGCGCTCGATCACGGGCGTGGATTCGAGGATGCGCTGCTCGAGTTCGTTGATCGGGCCGGTGAGGGCGGTGACGAGGTGGGGGACCATGGGCTGCTGGATAGGGCGGTGGGGGTATCCATCATAGGGATGCCCCAAGAATGTTCGATGTGAGGCCGTGGGCCAGGAATGCAAGCAGCGATGGCTGCGGCTGGTCAGACCATCAAATCGTACATACAATCTGGATGCGCATCACCTTCGATCCCGCCAAGAATGAGCGCAACGTTCGCGATCGCGGCCTGTCGTTCGAGGCGGTGTCCGGCTTCGATTTCGACAGTGCCCTGGTCTGGATGGATGAACGCCAGCCCTACGGCGAGACGCGCTACGTGGCCATCGGCTGGCTGCATGGCCGCCTGCACGTGCTGTGCTTCACCGAAGCGCCCGGGGGAATCCGGGTGATCAGCCTGCGCAAAGCCAACCCCAGAGAGGTCCGCCGCCATGCCCAGAACCCGACCACTGATTGACGCCAAGGGAGAGGTGCGCGAACTCGCGACGCGAGACCTTGCCGGCTTTCGTCCTGCTGATGAGGTGCTGCCGCCCGCGCTGAAGCGCCGCCTCGGCGTGCGGGGTCCGCAGAAGGCGCCGACCAAGGAGCGCATCACGATCCGCCTGTCGCCAGACGTGGTCGACGCCTTCAGGGCAACAGGCGAAGGTTGGCAGACGCGGGTCGACAGCGCGCTGAAGGACTGGCTCAAGTCACACCGGCCTTGAAGTCGGTTCACGCCCCGCCCTTGAGCGCTGTGACCTCGATCTCGATGCGCATGCGCGGATCGGCCAGGCCGGCCGAAATCATCATGGCCGCGGGGCGAACCTGACCAAAGTAGCGCTGCAGCACCGGCCAGGTCTCGGGGAATTCGCTGCCGTCGGGCAGCACGTAGGTCACGCGCACCACGTCGCGCAGGCTGGCGCCGGCCTGCTGCAAGGCCGCCTCGATGTTGCGCAGGCATTGCTCGGTCTGTGTCTCGATGTCGGGCGCGATGGTCATGGTGCCGTAGTCGAAGCCGGTGGTGCCGGAGACGAACACCCAGTCGCCCTGCACCACGGCGCGCGAGTAACCGATCTGCTGCTCGAAGGTGGAGCCGGAGGAGATGAGGCGGCGTGACATGTCGGCGTCCATGGGTTCAGTGGTGGGAAAGCGCCAGCCCCCAGGCCAGCAGCGCGATCGACAAGGCACCCAGTGCCGTGCGCACGTGGTTCCAGCGCAGCCAGTCGTGCGCGTAGCGCGGCCACAGCACCTGGGCCTCGCGCAGATCAACGCGGGCCAGGCGGTTGTTGAGCGGCACGTTGAAGGCCGTGGTGATGCCCAGCGGGCCGAGCAGGTAGGCCAGCGCGCCGGCGGCCAGGGCGATCGCGCCCGCGCCACCCTGCCACAGCGCGCCCGCACCCAGCAACACGCTCAGCAGCGCCGTGCCCAGGAAGGGCAGCAGGAACAGCGGGCGCACGATCAGCACGTTGATGCGCTGCATGGTCGACATGCCCTCCTCGGGCGGCAACTCAAGCAGCGCGCGCATCACCACGAGCGAGAACGCGAACAACAGGCCGGTGATCAGGCCGGCGCCGACGAGGGCGGCGATGGCGGCAAGCTGGAGCAGGGTCGGCATGCGCCGATGATGCCCGCTCGGGCGGCCCGGGTCGACCCTCAGCGCTGCGGCTGCGGCCGCACGCAGGCGCTGGCGCTGGCCGGCACGCAGGCACCGGCGCAGGCCGCCGCGCCATAGCGGTCGATGGCTACCGCGCCGTGCGGCTGGTTCGAGCAGAAGACGTCGCCACGCTGATCGCGCACGCAGTTGCCCGGGCCGCAGACGAGGTCGCCATAGCGGTTGGCCAGGATGCCGCCACCGGCGTTGGAGCACAGCACATCGCCGTAACGGTTGGTGAGGCAGCGCCCCTCGGGCGGCGGGCACACGATGCGGCCTTCCCGGTTGGTGGTGCAGGCCACGTCGCCCGAGGCCATCGCCGACGACGCCGCGAACACCAGCCACAGGAATGGAGCAAGCAAGCGCATGTTCAACCCCGCACCTCGCCTTCGCCCAGCACCACGTACTTGAGCGAGGTCAGGCCTTCCACGCCCACCGGGCCGCGGGCGTGGAACTTGTCGGTGCTGATGCCGATTTCAGCGCCCAGGCCGAACTCGAAGCCGTCGGCAAACCGGGTGCTGGCGTTGACCATCACGCTCGCGGAATCGACCTCGCGCAGGAAACGCTGCGCGTGCACGTGGTTGGTGGTGAGGATGGCGTCGGTGTGGTGGCTGCTGTAGCGGTTGATGTGGGCAATGGCCTCGTCCACGCCGGCCACCACCTTGATGCTGATGACGGGCGCGAGGTATTCCTCGTACCAGTCCTGCTCGGTGGCGTCGACCACCTTGGCGCCAGGCAAGCCCGCAAGCAGCGCCTTGCTCTCGCCGCACACGCGCATTTCGACGCCCTTGGCCGCGAAGATGGCGCCGATCTGCGGCAGGAATGCATCGGCCACGCCGCGCGCCACGAGCAGGCTCTCGGTGGCGTTGCAGGGGCTGTACTTCTGTGTCTTGGCGTTGTCGGTCACCTTCACCGCGAGCGCGATGTCGCACGGGTCGTCCACGTAGGTGTGGCAGTTGCCGTCCAGGTGCTTGATGACGGGCACCTTGGCCTCGGCGC
>VFQM010003330.1_pt1 | contig 10454 bp, 10 predicted proteins | sample 3512391 | NCBI WGS metagenome assembly VFQM01 (sample SAMN10412369, study PRJNA504923) | tailings metagenome | isolation source: Replicate 1 from Balatoc abandoned mine | place: Philippines
ACCGGCCGCGCCGCGGGCATTTCGCGCGGCAAGGGCGGTTCGATGCACATGTTCAGCGTCGAGCATAAATTCTACGGCGGCCACGGCATCGTCGGCGCGCAGGTGTCGCTCGGCACCGGGCTGGCCTTCGCGCATAAATATCGCGGCGACGGCGGCGTCGCCATGGCCTATTTCGGCGACGGCGCGTCGAACCAGGGGCAGGTCTATGAAAGCTTCAACATGGCCGAGCTGTGGAAGCTGCCGATCATCTTCGTGATCGAGAACAACCAGTACGCGATGGGCACCTCGGTCAACCGCTCGTCGGCCGAGGACCAGCTCTATCGCCGCGGCGAAAGCTTCCGCATCCCCGGCATGCAGGTCGACGGCATGGATGTGCTCGCGGTGCGCGGCGCCGCCGAGGCGGCGCTCGAATGGGTGCGCGCGGGCAAGGGGCCGGTGCTGATGGAGCTCAAAACCTATCGCTACCGCGGCCACTCGATGTCCGATCCCGCCAAATATCGCAGCCGCGACGAGGTGCAGGCGGTGCGCGACAAGAGCGATGCGATCGAGCACCTCAAAAAGCTGATGCTCGACGCCGGGATCACCGAGGACAAGATCAAGGAGATCGACAAGGACATCCGTCAGGTCGTCGCCGAGTCCGCGGACTTCGCCGAAAGCGCGCCTGAACCCGAATTGCATGAACTTTATACCGACGTGCTGGTGGAGCAATATTGAGATGGCCATCGAATTGAAGATGCCGGCGCTGTCGCCGACGATGGAAGAGGGCACGCTCGCCAAGTGGCTCGTCAAGGAAGGCGACACGGTGAAGTCGGGCGATATCCTCGCCGAGATCGAGACCGACAAGGCGACGATGGAATTTGAAGCGATCGACGAAGGCACGATCGCCTCGATCCTGATCGCCGAGGGCACCGACAATGTGAAGGTCGGCACCGTGATCGCGACGATCGCGGGTGAGGGCGAGGACGCGGCGGCACCCGCTGCGGCTCCGGCGCCCGCTGCTGACGCAGAGCCCGCCAAGGACGTCGCCCCAGCGGAAGCTGGGGCCGCTGGCGGTAGCGCCCCCACGCCGGAGGTACCAGCTCCCGCTGGGACGACGGTTAAGGCTCCCGCCGCGGTCGAGCGCGCTTCCGATCCCGCGATCCCCGAGGGCACCGAAATGGTCAAGCTGACCGTGCGCGAAGCGCTGCGCGACGGCATGGCCGAGGAAATGCGCAAGGACGACCGCGTCTTCGTGATGGGCGAGGAAGTCGCCGAATATCAGGGCGCGTACAAGGTCACGCAGGGGCTGCTCGAGGAATTCGGCGCGCAGCGCGTCGTCGACACGCCGATCACCGAATATGGCTTCGCAGGCCTCGGCTCGGGCGCCGCGATGGGCGGGCTCAAGCCGATCATCGAATTCATGACCTTCAACTTCGCGATGCAGGCGATCGACCACATCATCAACTCGGCGGCGAAGACCAACTATATGTCGGGCGGCCAGATGCGCTGCCCGATCGTGTTCCGCGGTCCCAATGGCGCGGCATCGCGCGTCGCCGCGCAGCACAGCCAGAATTTCGCGCCCTGGTACGCCAGCGTTCCCGGTCTGATCGTGATCTCGCCCTATGACTCGGCCGACGCCAAGGGGCTGATGAAGGCTGCGATCCGCAGCGAGGACCCCGTCGTCTTCCTCGAAAACGAGCTGCTCTACGGGCGCAGCTTCGAGGTGCCCGCGGTCGACGATTTCGTGCTGCCGATCGGCAAGGCGCGGATCATGCGCGCCGGCAGCGACGTCACGATCGTCAGCTATTCGATCGGCGTCGGGCTCGCGCTCGAAGCCGCTGATGCGCTGGCGGCCGAGGGCATCGACGCCGAGGTGATCGACCTGCGCACCCTGCGTCCGCTCGACACCGTCACCGTGCTTGCCAGCCTCAAGAAGACCAACCGCCTCGTCGTCGTCGAGGAAGGCTGGCCGGTCTGCTCGATCGCCAGCGAACTTGCGATGGTCGCAATGGAGCATGGCTTCGACGACCTCGACGCGCCCGTCATGCGCGTGTGCAACGAGGATGTGCCTTTGCCCTATGCCGCGAACCTCGAAAAGCTCGCGCTGGTCGATACGCCGCGCGTGATCGCGGCGGTGAAGGCGGTCTGCAATCGGGCATAAAAACCCTCGTCATTGCGAGGAGCGAAGCGACGAAGCAATCCAGAGCTTGCGCAAACCGCTCTGGATTGCTTCGCTTCGCTCGCAATGACGACGCTCTGGTGGTAGCGCGCCGCACATGGACGACGCCGCTTCCCCCGAACTCCCCCTCTATCCCGACATCCGCGATCCGCGCGTGATGGTCGCGGTGCCGCGCGACCGCCGCGCGGCGCTTGCGGCGCTATGGGCGCTCGCCGAACGGCTCACCAATTTGCTGATCGAAACGCGCGAGCCGCTGATCGGCCAGATCAAGCTCGCCTGGTGGCGCGACATGATGGTCATGCTCGCCGCCGAACCCGCGGCGCTGCCGAAGGGCGAACCGCTGCTCGCCGAGCTGCAGGCGCATTGGGCGGGGCAGGGCGGGCTCGACACGCTCGCCGACGCGGTCGAGGCGATGCTGCTCGCCGAGGATGATGCGGCGCGCGGCGCGGCAGCGATGGCGTTCGGCACCGCGCTCTTCACGCTTTCGGGCGGTGGAGCCGGCACCCGCTGGGGCCTGCTGTGGGGCGCCGGCGTGCAGGTCGAAGAGGAAGACGCGCATTATCTCTTCGCCGCAGCGCGCGCGGCGCCCGTTCCGTCGCGTGCCGCTTTCGCGGGCTGGCGTGCGCTGCTGATGCTTGACCGCTGGGCCGCCGCGATCGCCGCGGCGGGCGGCGAACGGCGCTGGCGAAGCGAGGGGCTGTTGCTCTTTCGCGTCGGATTGATCGGCCGCTGACGAATAAAATGCGCCGGGGCTGGAAATGCCGCCGCCGAACATCTATCTTGTGCGGTACATAATAGGGTCGCAGGGGACGATTGATGTTCAACGGGCTGGTCGCCTATCTCGATTCGATCAAGGCGCGCGACCCCGCGCCGCGTTCGCGCTGGGAAATCCTGCTCTATCCCGGTCTGCTCGCCGTCGGCATGCACCGCATCGCCCACTGGCTGTTCGAGGCCGACCTGTTTTTCCTCGCGCGCTTCGTCAATCATTTCGCGCGCTTCCTGACCGCGATCGACATTCATCCGGGTGCGAAGATCGGGCAGCATCTGTTCATCGACCATGGGTTCGGCGTCGTGATCGGCGAGACCGCCGAGATCGGCGACAATGTCTCGATCTATCAGGGCGTGACGCTCGGCGGTACCGACCCTGCCAACGGCATCGGCGGCAAGCGCCACCCGACGCTCGCCAACGACGTGATCGTCGGTTCGGGCGCGCAGATCCTCGGCCCGGTGATGGTCAATGCGCGGGCGCGTGTCGGCGCCAATGCGGTGGTGACCAAGGATGTGCCCGAGGGCGCGGTGATGGTCGGCATCCCGGCGCGCTCGACTCTCGTCGACGCCACTGAATATGCCCGCGAATTCGTGCCCTATGGCACGCCGTGCAGCGAAAACTTCGATCCCGCGACGCAAAAGGTCGAACTGCTGCAATGTCAGCTCGAGCAGTTGCAGAAACAGCTCGCGGCGCTGGTCGCCGAGCGTGAGGCCGCGATCGAGCCCGCGCCGCGCAAGGGACGCAGCCGCGCCTGATGGGGACGGTGACGCCCCTGCCGCTCGCCGGTCGCACGGCGCCGCAGCAGACCGGTTTCGAGCGCACCGAACTGATGCGTATCCTCGACCTCTATGGCCGGATGGTCGCGGCGGGGCATTGGCGCGACTATGCGATGGACTTCCATCGCGATGCGGCGATCTTCTCGGCCTTCCGCCGCGCGTCCGAACGCCCCGAATATCGCATAGAAAAACGCCCCGCCTTGCGGAGCCGGCAGGGCATGTGGGCCCTTGTCTCCGAAGCCGGGGCGATATTGAAACGCGGGGACGAGCTTGCCAATGTGCTCGCCCCCGTCGAACGCAAGCTTATGAAGCTGGTATCGGACTGACCGGGCGCACCGTCGCGGGCAGCTGGTCGGCAAGGCCGGCGGGCAGGAAGCCGACCACCACGCTCCGCGCATTCTGCCAGAAGGCCGAGAGCAGCAGCAGCGCCGAGCCGATGACAAAGGCGGTTAGCGCGACGTTGAGCTCGACCGCGCCAAAGGTCTGGAACAGCTGGGTCAGCGCGAACAGCACATAGGCGAGGGCGGATACGAGCAAAGCGCGGCGGTCGATCGCGAGCGCGATCAGGCCGAAGGCGATATAGATGGCGATCACCATCACCGCGGCGGCGCTGCCGATGTCATGGCCCTGCGTCACGCCGAGCAGGTGGAAGATCGGGTGCGCGATCATCGGCGCGGCGAGCAGGTGGAGCCAGAAGGCGACATCGCTGCGGCGCGTCTGGCGCACCCGGTCGCTGCGGTCCCACCACATCGCGAGCGCAAAGATGCCGAGTCCGGCGACGAGAACCAGCGTCATGAACAGATTCACCGGCGGTTCGTTGCCGCCGACGGCGGCGAGCACCAGCGCAACCGCGGTCCCCGCCAGCGCGGCGCTGCCCGCCGCGACGGTGATCGGCACCATGAAGCGCTTCCAGTGGAACCAGGTCGCGCCCGCGGTGACCAGCGCCATGCCCGCCGCCACAATCGCCATCGTGGTTTCATGCGGATGGTTGCCGAAGATCGCCTCGCCATGTTCGACGAGGAAGCCGACCATCGACCCGAAGACGCCCGCCGCAAAGGCGAGGACGAGGACGATGCTGGGAAGCGCCATGCGGCGCTGGCGGGTGAAATATTCGGCAAGGCCCCAGGCGGTCGCGGCGACGCCGATACCGGCGAGCGCCGGATGGATCGACTGACCGATCCAGCCGACCGCAACGAGCAGGATCACCGCGGCGATGCTGACGAAAATATCGTTGAAACCGGTGATGAGGCGGAATGATTCCTCATCCGCTCCGGGAGCGGCGCGCACCGACGCGATATGGGCGCGGAAGGCCGCCACGGCCTCCGGCGTCATCACCTTTGCGTCGACCGCGGCTTGCAGGTCGCTTTCGCTATACATTGGGGTCGTCCTTCTGTCCGATCCCCTTGCCCCGCAAACGTTATGGCAGGTGCGTATTGCTGTGTCAATACACTATGGCGCCGGCGGCGGTCGCCATCCCGGCGCATGCCGGGATGGCGGAACGCATCAGCCCAGTGCCTGCAATGCCTTCATCACGATCATCGACTGTTCGCTGCCCGACTGCGGGACGATCTCGCCATTGCGGTCGATGATCTTTTCCCACGCGGCGGCGACACCCTCGGGGGTGCGCTCGTCCTCGGGCAGCGCGACGCCGGGGGTCGCGGTGACATAGGCGGCGTGATAGGCGCCCGCGCCCGCACCGATGATCATGTTCGTCGGCGCATCCTCGCTGACGAGATAGAGCGCGGCGGGGACGACATTCTCCGGCGTGAACTTTTCGAACAGCTCGGCGGGGAAGATATCCTCGGTCATGCGCGTGCCCGCGACCGGCGCGATCGTGTTGCAGCGGACGTTATATTTCGCGCCTTCGAGGTGCAGCGTCTTGGTCAGGCCGGCGAGGCCCAGCTTGGCCGCGCCGTAATTCGCCTGGCCGAAATTGCCGTAGAGGCCGGTCGACGAGGCGGTCATCAGGATGCGGCCATAGGCCTGTTCGCGCATCAGGTCCCAGCACGCCTTGGTGACATTGGCGCTGCCGCTGACATGCACCTTCAGCACCAGGTCGAAATCGGCGGGTTCCATCTTGGCGAAGCTCTTGTCGCGCAGGATGCCGGCATTGTTGATCAGGACATGGACGCCGCCCCATTCTTCCTTGGCCTTGGCGACCATTTCGACCATCTGCTCATATTCGGTGACGCTGCCGCCGTTCGACATCGCGATGCCGCCTTCGGCGCGGATTTCCTCGACGACCTGCAGCGCGGCGTCCGAATGGCCCGTCCCGTCGCGCGAACCGCCGAGGTCATTGACCACGACCTTGGCACCGCGGCGCGCCAGTTCGAGCGCATAGGCGCGGCCAAGCCCGCCGCCGGCACCGGTCACAATAGCCACGCGGCCGTCAAATTTGATCGTCATGATGATCTCCCGAAAGGGCAGTCCGACAGGTTGCCCGAAAAAACTGGCCCGTCCTTAGCCGTTCGCCGCATACAGGCAAGGGGTGATCGGAAAAGGAGCGGATGCAACGAAAATGTCATGCAAATGACGTGCAACTGTCACAGACTCGTCATAACAGCGCCGCGAGATTGTCACCCTTACGCAATGGAGCAATTCCCCGATGCGCCACATCCTGCTTGCCGCCGCCGCCTTTGTCCTGCCGGTCGCAACGCCCGCCTTTGCCGCCGAAACCGCGCAGGGGCCCGAAAACAAGACGCCCCCGGCCGCCGAGGTCAAGGAGGAAAAGGCGCCCGAGAAAAAGTCCGAGTGGGAATTCAAGCCGCGCTGGCGTCTGCAATATGACTTTGCCAATGTCAGCGGACCGGCGGGACTGGCCGGCACGGGCAATTCGGAAGAAATCCGCCGCGCCCAGCTCGGCGTCGACATCAAGATGCCGGGCGGCTTTTCGGCGCGCGTCGAGGGGGAGTTCACCGCCGACCCGATCGAATTCGTCGATGCCTTTGTCGCGTGGAACGGCGATGGCATCAATGTGACCGCCGGACAGCAGAAATTCTTCACGCCGCTCGACGATATGACGAGCGATCTCAACACCAGTTTCACCGAGCGTGCCGCGCTCGTCACCGCGTTCAACTTCTCGCGGCGCACCGGCCTGTCGGCGGGTTATGCGAAGGGCGATTTTCAGCTGAATGGCGGGGTCAGCACCGATCCGCTGATCCAGCTCGACGATGTCGACGACAACAGCCAGGCTGCGCACGTCCGCGCGGTCTGGATGCCCAAGCTCGGCAAGACGAACATCCATCTGGGCGCCGCCTATCACTGGAAGCAACGCAAGGATTCCGAGCTCGTCCCGGTCCGTTATCGCCAGCGTCCGCTCGTCCATTCGACCGAGACGCGGTATGTCGCGACCCCCGGCCTGCTCGCCGAGCGCGAGCAGACTTATGGCGTCGAGGCAGCCGCAGTCAACGGCCCGTTCCATTTCGCCAGCGAAGCCTATTGGCAGCATGCCAGCCGCGACGGCGCGAGCGACCCGACCTTCTTCGGTGCCTATGCCGAAGTCGGATTTTTCCTGACCAGGGGCGACAGCCGCCCGCTGAAGGGCGGGGCGTTCGGCGCGATCAAGCCGAAGAAGCCGCTCGGCGACGGCGGAATCGGGGCGGTGCAGGTCAACGCGCGCTACGATTATCTCGACCTCAACGATGCGGGCATCACCGGCGGCACGCAAAAGGGCTATATGGCGTCGATCATCTGGACGCCGACCAGCTGGATGCGACTGCTGGCCCAATATGCGCGGCTGAACTACCGCGACGCGGCGATCGCGGTCGCGGGCGACCGCGACTATGGCGTCGATGTTGTTGGGGCGCGGGTGCAGTTCACCTACTGAGACCTTGTGCAAAACTCGCCGTCATTGCGAGCGTAGCGAAGCAATCCAGGGCGGTTTGCGCCACACTGGATTGCTTCGCTACGCTCGCAATGACGAGTTGGCGTGTTACCCCTTGCCGGCATCCAGCGCATAACCCGCCGAGCGCACCGTGCGGATGATGTCGGTCGTGCCCGGCAGGTTGATGGCCTTGCGCAGCCGCCGGATGTGCACGTCGACGGTGCGCAGTTCGATGTCGCTGTCCTGGCCCCACACGCTGTCGAGCAATTGCCCGCGCGAAAAGACGCGGCCCGGATGCTCCATGAAATGGCGCAGCAGGCGGAACTCGGTCGGGCCCATCGCCACGATATGCCCGCCGCGCACGACCTTGTGCGCGACCGAGTCCAGCTCGATGTCGGCATAGGCGAGCATTTCGCCGGCCAGCGCAGGACGCAGGCGGCGCAGCACCGCCTGGACGCGCGCGACCAGTTCGCGCGGGCTGAACGGCTTGGTGACATAATCGTCGGCGCCGGTTTCGAGCCCGCGGATGCGGTCCTCTTCCTCGCCGCGCGCGGTCAGCATGATGATCGGCACGTTCGCCGATTTCGGGTTGCGGCGCAGGCGGCGGCACACCTCGATGCCCGGCAGGCTCTCGATCATCCAGTCGAGCAGGACGATGTCGGGAACGCGTTCGTCCACCAGCACGAGCGCCTGCTCGCCGTCGGGGGTCTGGCGCACCGAAAAGCCTTCGCGGGCGAAATGCCACACGATCAGTTCGGCGATCGCTTCGTCATCTTCGATGAGAAGCAGGTCGGGCTGCGGCATCAGCCTTGCTCCTGTTCCGCGGCGCCGTCTTCGGGCTGCTCGCCGCGCTCGCGTTCCTCCATTCGGCCGCCGGTCACGACATAATAGACCATCTCGGCGATGTTCGTGGCATGGTCGCCCATGCGCTCGAGGTTCTTGGCGACGAACAGCAGGTGCGCGCTTTCCGAAATCAGCTTCGGATTTTCCATCATGAAGGTCACGAGGGTGCGAAAGATGCTGTTGTAGAAATCGTCGACATTCTTGTCGCGCACCGTCACCCGCACCGCGAGTTCGGCGTCGCGCGCCGCGAAGCTGTCGAGCGCGTCGTGGATCAGCTCGACGACGATGCTCGACATCGACATCAGCAGCGGGATCGCCTCGATCGACCGTGTCTGGTCCATCAGTGCGACGCGCTTGGCGATATTCTTCGCATAGTCGCCGATGCGCTCGACCACCGAGACGATCTTCAGCGCCGCGATCATCTCACGCAAATCGTCGGCCATCGGCGCACGCAGCGCGATCGTCTGGACCGCGAGCTGCTCGACTTCGCTTTCGAGCGCGTCGATCTTCTTGTCGTCGCGCACGACCTGCGCGGCGAGATCGAGGTCGCCGTTGTTGAGCGCGCTCATCGCCTGAAGCAGCGCCTGTTCGGCGCGGCCGCCCATCTCGCTGATCAGGCCGCGGAGGCGGTTCAGATCTTCGTCGAAGGCCTTGACCGTATGATCGTTCGTTAGTGCCATCGTTTTCGTCCTGTTGCGCTGCGGATCAGCCGTAGCGGCCGGTGATATAATCCTTGGTGCGTTCCTGCTTCGGGTTGGTGAAGATGTCGGTGGTCTTGCCATATTCGACCAGCGTCCCGAGGTGGAAAAAGGCGGTGCGCTGCGACACGCGGGCCGCCTGCTGCATGTTGTGCGTGACGATCACGATCGCGAACTTGCCGCGCAATTCGTGGATCAGTTCCTCGATCTTCGCGGTCGCGATCGGGTCGAGCGCCGAGCAGGGCTCGTCCATCAGCACGACTTCGGGATCGACCGCGATCGCGCGCGCGATGCACAGGCGCTGCTGCTGGCCGCCCGACAGCGCGGTGCCGCTTTCGGCGAGCCGGTCCTTGACCTCGTCCCACAGGCCGGCGCGGGTCAGCGCTTTTTCGACGATGCCGTCGAGGTCTGACTTGTTCGGCGCGAGGCCGTGGATGCGCGGGCCATAGGCGACATTGTCGTAGATCGACTTGGGGAAGGGGTTCGGTTTCTGGAACACCATGCCGACGCGCGCGCGCAGCTGCACCACGTCCATCGACGGCGCATAGATGTCCTCGCCGTCGAGTTCGATCCGCCCGGTCACCTTCGCGCCGGCGACGGTGTCGTTCATGCGATTGAGCGAGCGCAGGAAGGTCGACTTGCCGCAGCCCGACGGGCCGATGAACGCGGTGACGAGGTCGGTGCCGACGTCGATCGACACGTCGTTGATCGCCTGCTTTTCCCCGTAAAAGACGTTCACGCCCTTGGCGGTCATCTTGGGGTCGGTAATGGTCAGGTCTTCTTGGGTCATGATCATGTTGTCAGCTTCACCAGCGTTTTTCGAATTTGTTGCGGAGATAGATGGCGAGCGCGTTCATCGACAGCAGCACGATAAGCAGCACGATGATCGCGGCGGAGGTCTTTTCGACGAAGCCGCGGTCGACCTCGTCCGACCAGAGGAAGATCTGCATCGGCAGCACGGTGGCGGGCGAACAGATGCCGCCGGGGACGTCGCCGATAAAGGCGCGCATGCCGATCAACAGCAGCGGCGCGGTTTCGCCGAGCGCGCGTGCCATGCCGATGATCGTGCCGGTCAGGATGCCGGGCAGCGCGAGCGGCAGGACATGGTGGAACACCACCTGCACCGGGCTGGCGCCGACGCCGAGCGCGGCGTCGCGGATCGAGGGCGGCACCGACTTGATCGCGTTGCGGCTGGCGATGACGATCACCGGCATCGTCATCAGCGCCAGCGTAAGACCGCCGACGAGCGCGCTCGCCTGGCAGATGCCGAACCAGTTGATGAACACCGCGAGCGCGAGCAGGCCGAAGATGATCGAGGGCACCGCCGCGAGGTTGTTGATCGACACCTCGATCAGGTCGGTCCAGCGGTTCTTCGGCGCATATTCCT
>VFQM010003333.1_pt1 | contig 10441 bp, 8 predicted proteins | sample 3512391 | NCBI WGS metagenome assembly VFQM01 (sample SAMN10412369, study PRJNA504923) | tailings metagenome | isolation source: Replicate 1 from Balatoc abandoned mine | place: Philippines
TCATCGACCCGCAGCGCAAGCTCGTCATCGCCACCAGCGCGAACTGGGCCGGCGGTGCGTCCGACCGCACCGCGAACGCGGCGCGCGAAGACTTCTACCGCGCGGTGCAGCAGGCGGTCGACCGCGAGGCGGCGACCCCAGGGGTCGGCGCCTCGAGTCCTGCCAGCCGCACCAACTAGGGCCACGGCGGCCGCCTCGATGGCGTTGCGCTGGACATGGCGGCGGTGATGGTGGCGTCGGCCACCATGCCGGTCTTGCGCAGACTGACAGCGGTGGAAGCCCGCGCTCAAGCCAGACCCAGCAACTGGGCCAGTTCCCGCTTTGGCGGCGTGATGTTCAGACTCAGGCGGTGTTCCAGGGCGCGCAGGTGGTCGTTCATGAGTGCCAGGGCGCCGGCGGCATCTCGGCGTTCAATGCAGTCCACGATGCGACCGTGTTCGTCATGCTCGCAGGCAGCATGACCGGGCGTCTCGTGCAGCGCCACGATCAGCGAGCAGCGCGACACCGTCTCGACCAGGAAGCGCTGCAGCAGCGCGCTGCGTGCCAGCTCCGCCAGTCGCAGGTGGAAGACGCTGGCCAGGCGCGCCCAGTCGGGTTGGCTGTTGCCGTGCATCCCCGCATGCTCGGCCAGCAGGTGGGCGCGCAGCCGGGCCAGGTCGTCCGGGCTGGCGCGCTCGACGACCAGGTCCACGATGGCCGCCTCCAGCGCGCGGCGGGCTTCGAAGATCTCGCGGATCTCCTCGCGCGTGGGCACCGCGACGATGGCGCCCCGGTTGGGCCGCAGCTGCACGATGTGGTCATTGGCCAGCCGCTGGAGCGCCTTGCGCACCACCGACCGGCTGGCACCGAACAAGGCGCACAGGCTGGACTCCGGGAGCCTGGTGCCAGGCGGCAGGCGCTGGGCCATGACGCTGTCGAAGACCGCGCGGTGGATGCGTGTCTCGGCGTCCTCACCTGCGCCTGAGCTGGCCAGTGCACCACCGAGGCGCGGCACCGGTGCGGCCGCAGGCGGCGTCGAGGCGCGTGGCATCGGCGCTCCTTCAGCCCATCGCGCTGTGCAGCTGGGTGGCCAGCGCGACCAGCGCACGGTCGCTGCCCGCCGGGCCGAGCAGCGAGACCCCCAGCGGCACGCCGTCTGGCGTCTGCAGCGGCAGGCTCACCTGCGGCAGGCCCGCCAGGCCTGCGATGCAGGTGATGGCCATGGTGCGCAGGCGCACGGCGTCGACCGCCGCGGGGTCGGCTTCCCGGTGCGGGGCCAGACTCGCCGCCGAGGGCAGCAGCGCCACGCCGTCGTCACCCAGCATCGCCCGCACCTGGCCTCGGATGCGGGCCGCCGTTGCGCGCGCACGGGCTGCCGCCTCGTCGCTGACCTGGCTGGCGGCGCGCCAGCGTGCGGCGATGGGCGCACCGAACCTGGGCTGGTGCGCACTGATCCAGGCGCCGTGCACCTTCCAGCCCTCGTGGGCACCGGCCGTGGCATAGACGCTGCGCCAGTCGGCCAGCGACTCTCCCTGCGCAGCGTTGGCTGGCAAGGGTGCCGAGCCCAGCAAGGCAGCCAACGCCGTCTGCGCCCGCTGCACAGGCCCGTGGAAGTCGGCATCGGCGAGCGCGCACGCGTCGTCCAGACGGAGCAGGCGCAGGGGTTGGAAGGCCGTGGGTGGCAGCAACGCATCGCTGACGCGCTGGAAGATGGCTGCATCGTGCGCCAGCCAGGTGGCGGTGTCGAAGCTCGGGTGCAGCGGCACCAGCCCCGATGTCGGCACCAGGCCGTGGGTCGTGCGCAGGCCCCACAGCCCGCAGTAGCTGGCAGGCACGCGCGTGGACCCGCCGGTGTCGGTGCCCAGTGCAAAGTCGAGCAGCCGTGCGGCGACCGCTGCCGCCGAGCCGCTGCTGCTGCCCCCCGTGACGCGGTCCGGGGCGGCGGCGTTGCGTGGCGCGCCGTGGTGCACGTTGTCGCCGTGCAGGCTGTATGCCAGCTCGTCGGTCAGCAGCTTGCCCATCAAGGTGGCGCCCGCATCCAGGCACGCCGCCACCAGCGCGCTGTGCGCGGTGGGCGTGTCGTGCGTGCCCAGCCAGGTGAGGTTGCCGGCCCCGGTGGGATGGCCCGCCACGTCGAAGACGTCTTTCGCGCCGAAGCGCAGGCCGGCCAGCGGCCCGCCGGGCACACCTGCGATGACGAAGCGGCCGTGCGGCACCCAGGCGCCGACGGTGTCGGTGATGTCGAAGTTCATGTCCAGGCCTGCGGGTCGTTCGTGGCCAGCGTGTCGACGTGCTGGCAGATGGCGCCGGGCGTCGTGAACCACACCTGCCCGGCGTCGCGCGCTGCGGCGATGTGCTGCAGGGCCGTGCGCAGGTGGCGCAGCCGGTAGGGCTGCCCGACCAGATAGGGGTGCAGCGCGATGCCCATCACCAGCGGCTGGGCGCGCGACTGCTGCAGCATCTCGTCGAAGTTGTCGGTGACCATGCGCATGAAGTCGCGGGCGTCCATCTGCCGCGCCACCAGCATCGGGATGTCGTTCAGCTCCTGCGGATACGGCAGGGCCCACAACATGCGCCCGCTGCGGGTGCGCATGCGCACCGGTTGGTCATCGTGGCACCAGTTCAGGGTGTAGCGGTAGCCGGTCTCGGCCAGCAGGTCGGGTGTGCGCGGGCTCTCCGAGATCCACGGTGACAGCCAACCCGCGGGGGCCTGGCCGCTGTGTTCGACCATGCGGCTGCGGCACAGCGCCAGCAGTGCGCGCTCGGCCTCCTCGGACAGTCCGCCCTGTCGTTCGGCGTTGGTGTGGCCGTGGCCGACGAGTTCGTCGCCGCGCTGCACGAAGGCGGCCACCAGCTCGGGGCAGTGGTCGTACAGCGCCGTGTTGGCGATGACGCCGGTGGGCAGGCCGAGCTGGTCGAAGAGCTCCAGGCAGCGCCAGGCTCCCACGCGGTTGCCGTACTCGCGCCAGCTGTAGTTCAGCACGTCCGGCTGCGGCGAGGCCGGCCCGATGTTGGCGCCCAGGCCTTCGCCGAAGGCAAAGTGCTCGAGGTTGAAGCCCAGGTACACGGCCAGCCCGGCGCCGTTGGGCCAGCGGTAGCCGGGGCGCTGCGTGATGGGCCGGTAGTCGAACCGACCGTGCGTGGGCAGCGCGCCCAGGTAGGTGGCCCCGGGCGCCGGGGCATCGGGCAGGGCGGGCGTGTGCATGGACGACTTGCTCGGGGTGCTGGGGATGGTGCAGGCGCAGGCAAGTCGCGTGCCGGGATTGCACACAAACGACCGCCTGGATTGCCGACAAACCATTCCAGGTCTTGTGAACACTGGCATGGCGCTTGCAAATCGGTTCGGCCATGGCGGCACTGTCCGCCCCGACCTCAACCCCTTGCCGGAGCCTGCGCCATGCCTCAGTTCACCGCACGTCTGTCTGCCACCCGTCGCACCGTGCTCGCCAGCGCGCTGGCGCTTGTCGGTGCGACGTGGTCCTTGGGTGCGTCGGCGCAGGAGACCATCAAGATCGGTCTCGTCACCGCGTTGTCGGGGCAGTCGGCCCTGGCCGGCGAAGCCATCACGCGCGGCCTGCAGATCGCCATCGACGAGGTCAACGCGAAGGGCGGGTTGCTGGGGGGCCGCAAGCTCGAACTGGTGCGGCGCGACGACGAATCGAACCCCGCCAAGGGCGTCGCCGCGGCGCGCGAGCTGATCTTCCGCGAGAAGGTGGCGGTGCTGTTCGGCGGGCTCGACACGCCGGTCTCGATGGCCATCGTGCCGCTGGTCAATGCCGAGAAGACGCCCTTCGTCGGCCCCTGGGCCGCGGGCACGCCGATCACCAAGAACGGCGCGAACCCGAACTTCGTCTTCCGCGTCTCGGCCGTGGACGAGATCGTCAACGTGGGCATGCTGGACTACGCGAAGAAGACCTTCAAGACCACCAAGCCCGGGATGATCCTCATCAACAACCCCTGGGGCGAGAGCAACGAAAAGGGCCTGAAGGCTGCGCTGGCCGCTGCGGGCGTGCCCAGCGCCGGCACCGAGAAGTTCGAGGGCAACGACGTCGACATGGTCCCGCAGCTCACGCGGCTGAAGGCCGCGGGCGCCGACACGCTGTTCCTGGTGGCCAACGTGGGGCCGTCGGCGCAGGTGGTGAAGTCGCTCGACCGCATGGGCTGGAAGGTGCCCGTGGTCTCGCACTGGGGTCCTGCGGGCGGCCGGTTCACCGAGCTGGCCGGCCCGTCGGCCAAGGACGTGCACTTCGTGCAGACCTACAGCTTCTTCGGCAAGCAGTCGCCGGTGGGCGAGCGCGTCATCAAGGCCATGATGGCCAAGTACCCCAACGTCAAGGGCCCCGGCGACATCACGCCTGCGGTGGGGGTGGCGAACGCGTACGACGGCCTGCACCTGGCCGCGCTGGCCATCACCGCCGCCGGCAGCACCAACGGCGACGCGGTGCGCCAGGGCTTCTACAAGATCGACCGCTACGAAGGCCTGATCAAGACCTACGTCAAGCCCTTCACCGCGCAGCAGCACGATGCCATCGGCCCGGCCGACTACGTCTGGGCGCAGTTCATCGACAACCGCATCCTCCCGGTCGGCGCCACGAACTGATGCCGCTGGCGACGCACACGAAAGGGCGGCCATGGTGCTGATGTCGGCGCTGATCAGCGGCCTGGGCCTGGGCAGCATGTACGGGCTGATGGCGCTGGGCTTCTACGTCACCTATGCGGTGTCGGGCACGGTGAACTTCGCGCAGGGCAGCTCGATGATGCTCGGCGCGGTGCTCACCTACGCCCTGGCGGTGACGCTGGGCTGGCCCATGGGGCTGGCCGTCCTGCTGGCCCTGGCGCTGTGTGCGCTGTACGGACTGCTGGTCGAGTTCGTCGCCGTGCGTCCCTTCGTCAAGCGCAACTCCGACGCCTGGCTGATGGCCACGGTGGCGCTGGGCATCGTGCTCGACAACCTGGTGATGTTCACCTACGGCAAGGAGCCCCGCAGCCTGCCCTCGCCGCTGGCGCAGACGCCGCTGCAACTGGGCGGTGTCGGGCTCGGTGTCTACCCGCTGCAGGTGCTGATTCCGCTCGTCGGGCTGGCACTGGCCGCGCTGCTGCACACGGTGTCCAAGCGCACGCGCTGGGGCACGGGCATGCTGGCCGTGGTGCAGAACCGTTCGGCGGCCCGGCTGATGGGCATCCCGATCCGGCGTGTCGTGGCACTGGCCTTTGCGCTGTCGGCGCTGTTCGCTGGCATCGCCGGCGTGCTGATCGCACCGCTGTTCAACGTGCAGTCGGACATGGGCACGCTGTTCGGCCTGAAGGCTTTTGCGGTGGCCATCCTGGGAGGCATCACCAGCGCCTGGGGCGTGATGATCGCCGGGCTGCTGTTCGGCGTGATCGAGGCGCTGATCACGGCCACGCTGGGTTCGGGCTACACGCAGATCCTCACCTTCGCCCTGGTCATCGCGGCGCTGGCCTGGCGGCCCAATGGACTGTTCGGCCATGCCGAGGTGAAGAAAGTATGAGCGCCGTGCTGCCTTCACCGACCGCCGCGCGGGCGGCTGGCGCGCCCGGCCCGGTGGTGCTGGGCCTGGGCACACCCGCAGCCCTGGCCGCCGTGGCGGTGCTGCTGGGCGTGGGCTGCGTGCTGGCGCTCACGGTCAATGGCTACTGGGTCTACGTGCTCGCCAACGTGGCGCTGCTGGCACTGGTGGGCATCGGCCTGAACGTGCTTATCGGGCTGAGCGGCCAGGTGTCCTTCGGCCACGTCGGCTTCTACGCCATCGGCGCCTACGCGGTGGCCATCCTCACGGGCCAGGCGGGCTGGAGCTTCTGGCTCGCCTGGCCGCTGGCCGCCTTGCTGGGCGCGGCCATGGGCGCGCTGCTGGCGCTGCCGGCGCTGCGTGTGAAGGGTCCCTACCTCGCGATGATCACCATCGCCTTCGGCTTCATCGTCGAGCACGCCATCGTCGAGGCGCGTGATCTCACGGGGGGGCAGAACGGCATCATGGGCATCGCCGCGCCGACACTGGGCACGCTGGCCAGCGGCGAACGGGCGATGGCGCTGCTGGCCGTGCTGGCCGCTGGCGTGGCGCTGGCCGGCTACACCTGGCTGCACCGCGGCACCTGGGGCGCAGCGATGCGCGCGGTGCGTGACAGCGAGACGGCCGCAGAGTCCATCGGCCTCAACCCGCTCGTGGTGAAGACGGTGGCTTTCGCCGTGTCCGCGGCCTGCGCGGCCGCGGCGGGCGGCTTGTTCGCGCCGCTGTCGGGCATGGTGACCCCGCACACCTTCGGCTTCCTGCAGAGCATCCTCTTCGTGCTGGTGGTGATGCTGGGCGGCGCGGGGTCCGTGGCCGGGCCGCTGGTGGGTGCGCTGATCGTCGGCCTGCTGCCCGAGTTGCTGGCCAGCCTGGAGGAATACCGGCTGCTCTTCTTCGGCGGCCTGCTGCTGCTGGTGCTGTGGGTCGCGCCCGACGGTGTGGCCGGGCTGGCCGCGCGGCTGCGCCTGTGGCTGCGCCGACGCTGGCAGCAGGGGCAGACCGCGGTCGTGCGCGCCGCGGTCACGCCGGCCTCGGGACTGGGTGCGCGCGAACGCCAGGTGCTGGTCGCCGAAGGCCTGACGATGCAGTTCGGCGGCGTGCGTGCCGTCAGCGGCCTGAGCCTGGCGGCGGCGCCGGCCCGCGTCACCAGCCTGATCGGCCCGAACGGCGCGGGCAAGACCACGGCGCTGAACATGCTCAGCGGCTTCTACGTGCCGACGGCCGGTGGCTTCTCGCTGGGCCGACAGGTGCTGGCCGGACAGCCGGCGCTGCGCATCGCGCGCGCCGGCGTGGCCCGCACCTACCAGACCTCGCAGCTCTTCGGCTCGCTCAGCGCGCAGGACAACGTCGTGCTCGCGATGCCGCGCGGCAAGCTGGGCCCCCTGCTGGGCGCAGCGCGGCTGCGTGCGCCCGCGCTGCGCGAGCGCGCCGCGGCAGTGCTGGCCTGGTGCGGCTACACCGGCGACCCCGAGGCCCGGGCCGCCGACCTGCCGCACGTCGACCGCCGGCTGGTCGAGATCGCGCGCGCGCTGGCGATGGACCCCGACGTGCTGCTGCTCGACGAACCGGCGGCGGGGCTGTCGCGTGAAGACAAGCAGCAGCTCGCCGCGTTGCTGCGGCGCATTGCCGACGCCGGCGTGACGGTGCTGCTGGTCGAACACGACATGCCCCTGGTGATGGGCATCAGCGACCACATCGTCGTGCTCGACGCCGGCCAGCGCCTGGCCGTCGGCACGCCCGCCGAGGTGCAGGCCAACCCCGCCGTGCGCCTGGCCTACCTGGGCGAGGCGATGGACGTCGCGGCGCCACGCGCGGCCAGCGCCGATGCGGGGCAGGAGATGCTGGGCGTCGGGAAACTGGTCGCCGGCTACGGCGCCGGGCCCGTGCTGCACGGCATCGACCTGCAGGTGCGGCGTGGCGAGGTGGTGGCGCTGCTGGGTGCCAACGGCGCGGGCAAGTCGACGCTGATGCGTGCGCTGGCGGGGCTGCACCGGCCGGTGCAGGGCGGCATCCACCTCGACGGTCGTGAGCTCACGACCGTCGGCGCCGAGCAGGTGGTGGCGCAGGGCATGGTCCTGGTGCCCGAAGGCCGGCAGGTCTTCCCCGAGCTCAGCGTGCTCGACAACATCCGCCTGGGCGCCTTCCTGCAGCCGCAAGACCGCGACGCCCGGGTCGAAGCGCAGCTGCAGCGCTTTCCGCGCCTGCGCGAGCGGCTGCACCAGCGCGCCGGGCTGCTGTCCGGCGGCGAGCAGCAGATGCTGGCCATCGCCCGTGCGCTGATGTCGCGCCCGCGCATCCTCCTGCTCGACGAACCTTCGCTGGGCCTGGCGCCCAAGGTGATCGCCGAACTGTTCGCCGCCCTGGATGCACTGCGGCGCGAGGGCATGACGATCCTGCTGGTCGACCAGATGGCAGGGCTGGCGCTGGCGCTGGCGGACCGCGCCTACGTCATCGAGGGCGGCCGCATCGTGGCCTCCGGCACGGCGGCCGAGATCACGGCCGACCCGGCACTGGCCGCGGCCTACCTCGGCGAAGCCGCCGGGTTGCACTGAAGCCGCCATGGAGCTCACGCACGGGCCGCTGCAAGGCGCAAGGGTGCTGGTCATCGGCGGCAGTGCCGGCATCGGCGAGGCCGTGGCGCAGCTTGCAGCAGCGGGCGGCGCGCAGGTGACGATCGCCTCGCGCAGTGCGGCGCGCCTGGACGCGGCGCTGGCGCGCATGCCCGCCGGCGTGGCGTCCGCCGCGCTCGACGTGCGCGACGATGCGGCCGTGCAGGCCTGGTTCGCGGCGCAGAGGCCGTGGAATCACGTGGTGCTGACGGCCTCGGCCACGCCCAGCGGCCCGGCGCGCAGCCTGCCGCTGGCCGATGCGCAGGAGGCCATGCGCAGCAAGTTCTGGGGCGCCTACGCGGTGGCCCGCCACGCCCGCGTGGCCGATGGCGGCTCCATCACCTTGGTCTCCGGCGTCTACAGCCAGCGGCCGAACGCCGGCGCCGTGCTGCAGGGCGCCATCAACGCGGCGCTGGAGGGGCTGACACGCGGCCTCGCGCTGGAGCTGGCCCCGGCAGTGCGCGTCAATGCCGTGTCGCCCAGCACCACTGTCACGCCACTGTGGGACCGCCTGGGCGCGGAAGGCCGCGCGCACAAGCTCGCCAGCATGGCCGAGACGCTGCCACTGCGCCGCGTGGCGCAGCCCGAGGACATCGCCCGCGCCATCCTCTTCGTCGCCACCAACCCCTTTGCCACCGGCACGACGCTGCTGGTGGACGGTGGCGACGCACTGCTGTGATCTCCAGGCAACCGGACACCACCGATGAAGCTGCTCGACGTTCCCATCATCGACATCCGTCCCTACCGCGAAGGCGGTGCCGCCGACAAGCAGGCCGTGGCACGCGCGGTCGACCAGGCTTGCCGCGACATCGGCTTCCTCGTCATCACCGGCCACGGCGTGCGTGCGGACCTCATCGCGCAGACACGCGACGTCTCACGCCGCTTCTTCGACCTGCCGTTGGCCGAGAAGCTGCGCGTGGCGCGCCCGGGCAAGGACGTGGCCCGCGGCTACATCGGCCTGGACGAGGAATCGCTGGCGCGCTCGCGCGACCCGGAGGCCTACGGCAGCGACCTCAACGAGAGCCTGATGATCGGCCCGGTCGAGGCGCCACCGGCCGACTACGCCCAGGCGCCAGCGGCGGGCAAGCACTTCGCACCCAACCTGTGGCCCGAGCAGCCCTCCGAACTGCGCGCGGTGTGGACGGCCTACTACCTGGCAATGGGCGAGCTCGCGCAGACGCTGATGCGCATCTTCGCGCTGGCGCTGCACCTGCCCGAGCACCATTTCGACGCCCACCTCACGCACCACATCAGCCGCCTGCGCGTGCGCAACTATCCGGCACAGCTGGTGCCGCCGCAGCCGGGGCAGATCCGCGCCGGCGCGCATTCCGACTACGGCAGCCTGACCATCCTGGCCACCGAGGACAAGCCCGGCGGCCTGCAGGTCTGCAATGCCAACGGCGCGTGGCGCGACGTGCCCATCGTGCCCGACTGCTTCATCATCAACATCGGCGACCTGATGGCGCGCTGGACCAACGACACCTGGGTGTCGACGCTGCACCGCGTGGTCAACCCGCCGGCCGACGCGGGCGCCGGCAGCCGACGCCAGTCGCTGGTCTTCTTCCACAACCCCAACTACGACGCGCCCATCGAGAGCCTGGTGCCCGACCGGGCACCGAAGTACCCGCCGACCACCTCGGGGGAGCATCTGCGGCGGCTGTTCAGCACCACGCAGAACGACAGCGCAGCGGGTGCGATCTCGACGGCACGGCTGCCCAGCCAGGGGTGAACCGGAGGACCGACGTGCCTCGCCCGCAAGAAAGCACCCGAGGGCGCGTCACGTGGCGCGGCAAGCCTCAGGTCGTGCCGCTCCCCGCAGAGGCCTCGGCTCCCAAGGCTTCGGCCAGCATGTCGAACACCACGCGGATCCGGCGTGCCGTGTGCAGTTCCCGGTGCGTCACCAGCCAGATCGGGAATCGGATGCACGGCACGTCGTCGAGCACACGGACGACTGCGGGGTCCCGTTCGGCGATGTCGTCCATCATCGGCCCGATGCCCAGGCCCGCGCGCACGAGCGCCCAGTTGGAGACCATGTTCTCTGCGTGGCAGGAGAAATTCGACGCCTCCAGCGGCAAGCCGACCTGGCGCATGTAGGCCAGGTAGCGGCCGCTGCGGTCGCCGCCGACGAAGGCGTGGCGCGCAGCGTCCTCCGCAGTGCGCGGGTGGCCGTTGTGGCGAACCCACTCGTGCGCTGCATAGAAGCTCGCCGAGGCCTCGCGCAGCAAACGCCCGATCAGCTCGGGCTGTTCGGGGCGGACATGCCGGACCGCGATGTCGGCTTCGCGCCGCCGCAGGTCGCTGAAGGCATTGGAGGTCACCAGTTCG
>VFQM010003334.1_pt1 | contig 10440 bp, 9 predicted proteins | sample 3512391 | NCBI WGS metagenome assembly VFQM01 (sample SAMN10412369, study PRJNA504923) | tailings metagenome | isolation source: Replicate 1 from Balatoc abandoned mine | place: Philippines
CGCCTCAACGGCATTCAGACTCTACCGCGATGGTCTGGGCTGAACATACAAGCGCAGGGGCGCGGTGCCGCCGCCAGCGGCGCCCGCCCTTCCCCGGAGAGTGAACCATGGCGATGATGGAGCGACTGCTGAGGCTGATGGCCGAGAAGAAGGCTTCGGACCTGTTCCTGTCGCCGGGCGCTCCCATCCAGCTCAAGATCGACGGCGCCACCACCCAGGTGAACGCCCAGCGCCTCGACGCCCAGATGGTGGCCTCGTTGATGCGCGAGATCGTCGAGCCGCGCCACTGGGAGGCCTTCGAGACCCACAACGAGCTGAACGTCGGCTACGGGCTCGACGGCGTGGGCAGCTTCCGGATCAACGTGTTCCGCCAGCGCGGCACGCCGGCCAGCGTGATCCGTTACATCCCGGGCGAGATCCCCAGGCTCGACACGCTGGGCCTGCCCTCCATGCTCGGCGAGCTGATCATGGAGAAGCGCGGGCTGATCCTGGTCGTGGGCGCCACCGGATCGGGCAAGTCCACCACGCTGGCCTCGATGCTCGACCACCGCAACGAGCACAAGTCGGGGCACATCCTCACGCTCGAGGATCCGATCGAGTTCGCGTTCCGCAGCAAGCGATCCATCGTGAACCAGCGCCAGATCGGCAGCGACACCGAATCGCTCGAGATCGCGCTGCGCAACGCGATGCGCCAGGCGCCCGACTGCATCCTGATCGGCGAGATCCGCGACACCGCCACGATGTCGGCGGCCATGGCCTACGCGCAGTCCGGCCACCTGGTGCTGGCCACCCTGCACGCGAACAACGCCAACCACGCACTGAACCGGATCGTCAGCTTCTACACGCCGGAGAACCGGCGCGTGCTGCTCTCCGACCTGTCGGCCACGCTCAAGGCGGTGATCTCGCAGCGGCTGATCCGCTCGAAGGGCGAGGGCCGGATCCCGGTCGTCGAGGTGCTGCTGAACACCCGCCACGTGGCCGAGCTGATCGAGCAGGGACGGCTCACCGAGGTCAAGGAAGCGATCGAGAAGAGCATGGCCGCCGGCTCGCGCACCTTCGACCAGGAGCTCGCCCGGATGGTCCGCGAGGGCCTGATCGGCCGCGAAGACGCGCTCGCCAACGCCGACTCCCCGACCAACCTGCTCTGGATGCTCGAGAACGACGCCGACGACGGCGCGCGCGACCGCGGCAAGCCTGCCGCGGCGCCCCAGGCGGGCGGCGCCCCCGCGGGCCGGACCGGCGCCGGCGCGCAGCGCGGCCCGGCTGTGCCGGCCGATGCCGACGGCCCGTCCTTCTCCGAGTTCCTGCTGAACATCTGACGCCGCCCGGATGCCCGAAGTCGTCGTCTACGGTATCGAGAACTGCGACCAGGTCCGCAAGGCCCGCGCCTGGCTGCGCGCCCACGGCTGCGCGCACCGCTTCCACGATTTCCGCCGCGACGGGCTCGACGCCGATCGGCTGGCCGGCTGGCTCGGCCGGGTGCCCTGGGACTCCCTGCTCAACCGCCGCGGGCTCGCCTGGCGCAAGCTCGATCCCGCGCGTCGCGCCGAGGTCACCGACGCGGCCAGCGCCGCCGAGCTGATGCTGGCCGACCCCACGCTGGTCAAGCGCCCGGTGCTCGAGCACGCCGATGGCATCGTGGTGGGATTCTCCGAGACGGTCTACGATTCGCTGTTCGGCGCCGAGCCCGGCGCCCCGACCTGAACCCCTCCTCTTTCGCGCCCCCCATGAGTTCTGCCACGCGCGCGCTCGCCGAAGCGCTGATCTCCCGTCGCTCCGTCACGCCCGACGATGCCGGCTGCCAGGCGCAGCTCGAGCAACGTCTGGCGCCGCTCGGCTTTCGCTGCGAGACCCTCGCGTCGGGCGACACCACCAACCTCTGGGCGCTGTGCGACAGCGGCCGGCCCGGCCCCACGCTCGTCTTCGCCGGCCACACCGACGTGGTGCCCACCGGCCCGCTCGAGCAGTGGCGCTCCGACCCCTTCGTGCCGACCGAGCGCGAGGGCAGGCTCTACGGCCGCGGCGCGGCGGACATGAAGACCTCGATCGCCGCCTTCGTGGTGGCGGCCGAGGAGTTCGTCGCCGGGAACCAGGCCTGGAAGGGCCGGATCGCGCTGCTGATCACCTCCGACGAGGAAGGCCCGGCGACCGACGGCACCATCAAGGTGGTCGAGGCGCTGCGCGAGCGCGGCGAGAAGCTCGACTACTGCATCGTCGGCGAGCCGACCTCGGTGACCGAGCTGGGCGACATGGTCAAGAACGGGCGGCGCGGCTCGCTGTCGGGCCGGCTCACGGTGCGCGGCGTGCAGGGGCACGTCGCCTATCCCCACCTCGCCCGCAACCCGGTCCACCAGCTCGCGCCGGTGCTGGCCCGGCTCGCGGCCACCGAGTGGGATGCCGGCAACGAGTACTTCCCGCCCACCACCTGGCAGGTGTCGAACATCCATGCCGGCACCGGCGCCACCAACGTGATCCCGGGCGAGGTCGTCGTCGACTTCAACTTCCGCTTCTCCACCGCCAGCACGGTCGAGTCGCTCAAGTCGCGCGTCGAGGGCATGCTCGCCGAGGCGGGGCTGGACTGGCACATCGGCTGGTCGCTGTCCGGCATGCCCTTCCTCACGCCGCGCGGCGAACTCTCCGGTGCGCTGGCCGACGCGATCCGCGCCGAGACCGGCATCGAGACCGAGCTGTCGACCACCGGCGGTACCTCCGACGGCCGCTTCATCGCCGCGATCTGCCCGCAGGTGATCGAGTTCGGCCCGCCCAATGCGAGCATCCACAAGATCGACGAGCACGTCGAGGTCCGCTTCATCGATCCGCTCAAGAACATCTACCGGCGCACGCTGGAGGCGCTGCTCAAATGAGGCGTGCCGGCTCGCAGACATGGAGCGACGCCCGCCCGCAGTCACGGAGCAGCGCCCGCCCGCAGTCATGGAGCAGCGCCCGCCCGCAGGCGCGGCGCGACGCCTTCGAGCGCGCAGCCCCGAGCTCGGCCGACGCCCGCGCCACGCTGCGCACGCTGCGCGACCTGCTGCGCTTCGCGGTCAGCCGTTTCGAGGCGGCCGGGCTGGCCTATGGCCAGGGTACCGACAATGCCCGCGACGAGGCCGCCTGGCTGCTGCTCTGGTCGTTGCACCTGCCGCCCGACGAGCTCGAGATGTGGCTCGACTGCCGGCTCACCGGCGCCGAGATCGACGCCGCGCTCGCGCTGGTCGAGCGCCGCTGCGACGAACGCGTGCCGGCGGCCTGGCTGACCGGCGAGGCCTGGCTGCGCGGGCTGCGCTTCCGCTGCGACGCGCGCGCGCTGGTGCCGCGCTCGCTGATCGCCGAGGCGCTCGAGGAGTCGCTGGCCGACTGGCTGGCCGAGGACATGCCCGAGTGGCTCGACGCCGACGCAGGCGCGCAGGAAGGGTCGGAGGGCTGGCCCGAGCGCGTGCTCGACCTGTGCACCGGCGGCGGCAGCCTGGCGATCCTCGCGGCGCTGCGATTTCCCGGGGCCGAGGTGGTCGGCAGCGACCTGAGCGCCGACGCCCTGTCGCTCGCGGCCGAGAATCTCGCCCTGCACCAGCTCGAGGACCGGGTCCGCCTGGCGCAGGGCGACCTGTTCGCCGGGCTGGCCGCCGGCGAGCGCTTCGACCTGATCCTCTGCAATCCCCCCTATGTGAACGCCGCCTCGATGGCGGCCCTGCCCCCCGAATTCCTCGCCGAGCCGCAGATCGCGCTGGCCGGCGGCACCGACGGCATGGACTTCGTGCGCCGGCTGCTCGACGAGGCGCCGGCGCGCCTGAACCCGCGCGGGCTGCTGGTGCTCGAGATCGGCCACGAGGCCGAGCACTTCGAAGCCGCCTTCCCCGACCTGGAATTCGCCTGGCTGCCGGTCACGGCGGGCGAGCGGATGATCGTGGCGGCGACCCGCCGGGCGCTGGACGCGCGCGCCGCGCGCCGATGATCCGGCTGCGCGGAGTCTCGCTGTCGCGCGGCGGGCGCACGCTGATCGCCGACGCCACCGTCTCGATCTCGCCGGGCGAGCGGATCGCGCTGATCGGCGCCAACGGCTCGGGCAAGACCACGCTGCTCTCGGCGCTGGCCGGCGACCTGGCGCCCGACCGCGGCGACATCGACCAGCCCTGGCGCAAGGTCATCCGGCTGGAGCAGTCCCTGCCGTCCAGCCCGCTGCCGGCCTGGCGCTACGTGCTCGACAGCGATCCCGAACTGGTCGCGGCGCGCGCGGAGCTGGCCGCCGCCGAGCAGTCGCACGACGGGCTGGCCCTGGCGCACGCCCACGACCGCTGGAACGAGCTCGACGGGCACAGCGCCGAAGCCCGCTGCCGCGCCCTGCTGGCCGGCCTGGGCTTTTCCGACGCCGACGCCGAGCAGTCGGTCGACGCGCTCTCGGGCGGCTGGCGGATGCGCCTGAACCTGGCCCGCGCGCTGTTCGGCCCGAGCGAGCTGCTGCTGCTCGACGAGCCGACCAACCACCTCGACCTCGACGCGGTGCTCTGGCTGGAACGCTGGCTGCTGCGCTACGCCGGCACGGCGCTGATCGTCTCGCACGACCGCGACTTCCTCGACAAGGTGGCCACCGCGTCGCTGCACATCGACGACGGGCGGCTGGTCCGCTACGCCGGCGGCTACAGCGAGTTCGAGCGCCTGCGCGCGCTGCACGCCCAGCAGGCCGAGCGCAAGCGGGCGTCCGATGCGGCGCGGATCGCCCACCTGCAGAGCTTCATCGAGCGCTTCCGCGCCAAGGCCACCAAGGCCCGGCAGGCGCAGAGCCGGATCAAGGCGCTCGAGAAGATCGCGATCGCCGCGCCGATCCGCGCGCTGCGCGGCGTGAGCTTCACGCTTCACGAGGTCGGCGACTGCCCCGACCCGCTGCTGGTGGCCGAGGCGCTGGACGCCGGTTACGGCGACACCGCCATCCTGCGCGGCGTGAACCTGACCGTTCGCCGCGGCGCCCGGATCGGCGTGCTGGGCCGCAACGGGGCGGGCAAGAGCACGCTGATCCGCACGCTGGTGGGCGAGCTGCCGCCGCTGGCGGGCAGCGTGCGGCCCTCGCGCGCGATCCGCATCGGCTACTTCGCCCAGCAAGGCATCGATCGCCTGCGGCCGGCGGAGTCGCCGCTCTGGCACCTGCAGCACATCGACCCGCAGGCGCGCGAGCAGGTCCTGCGCGACCGGCTCGGCAGCTTCGGCTTCTCGGGCGAAGACGCCACCCGCCCGGTCGGCCCGATGTCCGGCGGCGAGAAGGCCAGGCTGTCGCTCGCGCTGATGCTGCACCACGAGCCCCAGCTGCTGGTGCTCGACGAGCCCACCAACCACCTCGACGCGCAGACCCGCGACGCGCTGGCCGACGCGCTGGCCGACTTCGACGGCGCGGTGCTGCTGGTCTCGCACGACCGCTACCTGCTGCGCGCGACCGTCGACACCCTGCTGGTCGTGCGCGACGGCGGGCTGCAGGAGTTCGACGGCGATCTCGACGACTATGCCGAGTGGCTGCTGAAGTCGCGGCCCGGCGCCGGCGAGCCGCCGGGCAACGGCAATGCTGGCGGCGCCTTGCGCGCGGAAGACCGCGCCGAGCCCGTCGCCGACCGTCGCGAAGCGCGCCGGCTGGCGGCCGAGCGTCGCGCGCGGCTCGCCTCGCTGCTGGGGCCGGTCGAACGGCGGATGCAGGCGCTCGAGAAGCGGCTGGCCGACGCCGAGGCGCGGCTCGCGGAGCTGGACCGCGTGCTCGCCGACCCCGCGGTCTACCAGGACGGTGCCCGGGCGGCCGAACTCACCCGCGAGCGCGGCCAGCTGGCCAGGCAGCGCGACGACTGCGAGCACGACTGGCTGGAGGCAGCCGCCGAACGGGATCGCCTGGCCGAGACCGAGCGCGATGGCCCCGGCGAAGCCTGACGAACTGTTTCAGCGCGCGAGCGGCCGCTCGCGCGCCATCAGCTCCGCATTGGCCTTGCGCTCGGCGTCGACCCGCTTCACCGCCGGGCGTTCCCGCATCCGCGTCAGGTAGTCGCGCACCGGCAGGCCGGCCATGAGGTCCTCGCCCCAGATCGCCCGGGAGGTCATCGAGACCAGCGGCAGGTGGACGTAGGCGGCGCAATCCGCCAAGGTGAACCGCTCGCCGGCCACGAAGGGCGAGAACCTTGCCAGCCGCGCGAAGGCGGCCACGTTGCGCTCGAGCTCCGGGCGGGTTCGCTCGATCAGCGACTCGGACACCTTGCCGCCGAAGAAGGCCTGCGGGTAGAGCCGCCGGGCGACCAGCTCGAGGTGCAGCTCCATGAAGGCGATCAGCTCCCGCACCTTGGCGCGCTGCCAGGGGTCGGACGGCAGGAGCGGGTTCTCGGGGAATGCGTCTTCCAGGTACTCGAGGATGACCTGCGACTCGCACAGCGCCCCCTGGTCGGTCTTCAGGAAGGGCACCTTGCCAAGCGGGCTGCAGCACAGGGTCTCATCGTCCTTCGAGGCCCAGTTCAGCTGCTCGTCGAAGGCGACGCCCTTCTCGTAGAGCGCCAGCTTGACCTTGTTGTGATAGTTGCTGACCGAAAAGCCGGCGAGCGTGAGCATTGGCCATCTCCGTCGTTTTCTCGTGGCAGGGCACCGTTCGCGAACGGAATCCCGGGGCGGCCAGTGTACCGGCCGCTCCAGTAGAATCGGGCTCATGACCGATCTCGCACACCCCCATCCGTACAAGCAGGCCGGCATCGTCGGCACCGGCGCCATGGGGCGCGGCATCGCCCAGCTGCTCGCGCAGTCCGGCGTTCCCGTCCGGCTGTTCGACAGCAACCCCGAAGCCGTCGCCGCGGCCATCGCCCAGATCGGCGACACCTTCACCCGCCTGGCGGAAAAGGGCCGGCTGGACCCCGCCGCCGCGAAGGCCGCCTCGGCCCGCCTGCAGCCGGCCGCTTCGCTTCAGGCGCTGGCCGGCTGCGACCTGGTGGTCGAGGCCATCGTCGAACGGCTCGATGCCAAGCGCGCCCTGTTCGCCGAGCTCGAGGCCATCGTCGGCGAGGGCTGCGTGCTGGCCTCGAACACCTCGTCGCTGTCGGTGACCGCGATCGCGGCCGGCTGCGCGCGACCGCAGCGGGTGGTGGGGTGGCACTTCTTCAATCCGGTGCCGCTGATGAAGGTCGTCGAGGTCGTGAACGGCGCGCGCACCGAGCCGGCCATCGTCGACGACATGGTCGCGCTGAGCCGCGCCACCGGCCACCTGCCGGTGGTCGCCCAGGACACGCCCGGCTTCATCGTCAACCACGCGGGCCGCGCCTACGGCACCGAGTCGCTGAAGGCCCTCTCCGAGGGCGTGGCCGACATCCCGGCCATCGACCGCATCCTGCGCGAGCAGGTCGGCTTCGACGGCAGCGGCTTCCGGCTCGGGCCCTTCGAGCTGATGGACCTGACCGGGCTCGACGTCTCGCACCCGGTCATGGAGTCGATCTACCGCCAGTTCTACGACGAGGCCCGCTTCCGGCCCAGCGTGATCACCGCCCAGCGGGTCGCCGCAGGGCTGCTCGGCCGCAAGACCGGCGAAGGCTTCTACCGCTACGCGGACGGCAAGCAGGAGAGCCCTGCCGAGCCGCCGGCGCCATCGGTCGCGGTGCTGCCCCCGGTCTGGGTGGCGCCGGGGCCGCGCCAGGCGCTGGTCGCCGAGACCGCCGCCGGCCTGGGCGCCGCCATCGAAACCGGCGAGGAGCCGTCGGCCGCGGCGCTGGTGCTGGTTGCGCCGCTGGGCCTGGACGCCACCGCCGCGGCGGGCGGGCTGCCGGCGGAACGAGTCGTGGCCATCGACACGCTGTTCCCCATCGCCACCGGCGCCTGCCAGCGGCGCGTGCTGATGACCACGCCGGCCACCAAACCCGAATGGCGCGATGCCGCGCATGCCCTGTTCGCGGCCGACGGCGCTCGGGTCTCGGTGCTGCGCGACAGCCCCGGCTTCATCGCGCAGCGCGTGGTGGCCATGATCGTTTCGGTGGCCACCGAGATCGCGCAGCAGCGCATCGCCTCGCCGGCCGACATCGACACCGCGGTGCGGATCGGCCTGGGCTATCCGCGCGGGCCGCTCACCATGGGCGACATGCTCGGCGCCTCGACCATCCTCGAGATTCTCGCCAACATGCACCGGCTGACCGGCGACCCGCGCTATCGCCCGGGCGCCTGGCTGCGCCGCCGCGCGCAGCTCGGCCTGTCGCTGCTCCAGGACGACTGACCCATGGCCGCGCGCCTGCTATCCACGATGCAGGACGCGGTCCTGCAATTGACCCTCTCCAATCCGGAGGCGCGCAACGCACTGCACCCGGACATCTACGTCGAGGGCATCGCCGCGCTGAAGCGCGCGGCGGGCGACCCCGCGGTCCGCGCGATCGTGATCACCGGCGAAGGCGAGCACTTCTGCGCCGGCGGCAACCTGAACCGGCTGCGCGAGAACCGCTCCCGGCCGCCCGAGGTCCAGGCCGAGTCGATCGACACGCTGCACGAGTGGATCGCCGCCATCCGCGACTGTCCGAAGCCCGTGGTCGCGGCGGTCGAGGGTGCGGCAGCCGGCGCCGGCTTCTCTCTGACGCTGGCCTGCGACCTGATCGTCGCAGCCCAGAACGCGCGCTTCGTGATGTCCTACATCCGTGTCGGCCTCACCCCCGACGGCGGCGCCAGCCACTGGCTGGCCACCCGCCTGCCCTACCAGCTCGCCTACGAGATCCTGGCCTGCGGCCACCCCGTGGACGCGCCCCGGCTGCACGCGCTGGGCATCGTCAGCGAGCTCACCGAGCCGGGCGACGCCCTGCGCGCCGCGCTGGCCCGCGCCAACGAGCTGGCCGACGGGCCGGCCTTCGCGCTGGGCCGGGTCAAGTCGCTGCTCTCGGCCGGCGAGCGCGAGGCGCTGTCGCACCAGCTGGTGCGCGAGCGCGAGAACTTCGTGGCCGCCCTGCACTCCGACGACGCCGGCGAGGGCATCGCCGCCTTCCTCGAAAAGCGCGTGCCCCGCTACCACCGCGGCGGACCGCGCTGAGCGCCCGCCACCGTCCCAAGCAAGAAAAGGAACGTGACACAGTGACCGAGCCCGTCTCCCCCAGCGGCCAGGCTTCCGCGGACAGCGCCCAGCAGGCGAACAGCGGCACCACCGAGGTGCCCGAGCGCCACCGCATCGACCTCGGCACGCTCGAACGCCACCTTCGCGAGCGCATCGACGGCTTCCAGGGCCCGCTCACGGTCGAGATGTTCAAGGGCGGCCAGTCCAACCCCACCTACAAGCTGATCACCCCGGGCCGCAGCTGGGTGATGCGCGCCAAGCCAGGGCCGGTGGCCAAACTGCTGCCCTCGGCCCACGCGATCGAGCGCGAGTACCGGGTGCTCGAGGCGCTGGGGCGCGCCGGCATGCCGGTGGCCAAGGTCTACCTGCTCTGCGAAGACGAGTCGGTGATCGGCCGGGCCTTCTACGTGATGGAGTTCGTAGAGGGACGCGTGCTCTGGGAGCAGAGCCTGCCCGGCATGAGCCCGGCAGAGCGCGGCGCGATCTACGACGAGATGAACCGCGTGATCGCCGCCCTTCACACGGTGGACTACAAGGCGATCGGCCTGGCCGACTACGGCAAGCCCGGCAACTACTTCGCCCGCCAGATCGGCCGCTGGACGAAGCAGTACCTTGCCGACGAGGCCGCGGGGCGCAACGCCGACATGGACGCGCTGGTCGAATGGCTGCCGCAGAACATCCCGGCGGGCGACGAGACGACCATCGTCCACGGCGACTTCCGCTGCGACAACATGATCTTCCATCCGACCGAGCCGCGCGTGCTCGCCGTGCTGGACTGGGAGCTGTCGACGCTGGGCCACCCGCTCGCCGACTTCACCAACCACGCCCTGATGTACCGCATCCCGCCGCAGGTGGTGCCGGCGCTGCAGGGCGCGGACCTCGCCGCGCTGGGCATTCCCTCGGAAGACGAATACATCGCCGCCTATTGCCGGCGCACCGGGCGCGACGGCATTCCGGGCTACGAATTCTACATCGCCTTCAACCTGTTCCGGCTGGCGGCGATCTTCCACGGGATCAAGGGCCGGGTGCTGCGCGGCACCGCGGCGAACGCGCAGGCCGCGCAGCGCGCGGAATCGTTCCCGCTGCTCGCCCGCATGGCGCGCGAAAGCATGGAGAAGTGCCGGAAGGCCTCCGGCTGATTTTTTCGACAGGAGTGTCGATAAACATCGTCGCGGCGGTGCCCGGGGGCTGGAACGCCGCCCGGATTTGCCTAATGTTGCCACAGCAACAATGGCACAGACCGGTGAGAGGACGATTCCATGCGACGCGAACCCCATCCGCTGACCGGCACGATCTACGAGCACCTCGGCGACGGCAAGGTGAAGGTCCACAAGGAGGGCAGCAACTCCTACGGCGTGTTCGACTGGCGCGGGGAATGGCTGGAGGGCGAGGTCACCCAGGCCGACCCGCTGATGCTG
>VFQM010003336.1_pt1 | contig 10432 bp, 6 predicted proteins | sample 3512391 | NCBI WGS metagenome assembly VFQM01 (sample SAMN10412369, study PRJNA504923) | tailings metagenome | isolation source: Replicate 1 from Balatoc abandoned mine | place: Philippines
GGCGTAGATGTCGTCGGTGAAGCAGGCGATGTGCTGGATGCCCTCGCCCTTGTACGCGTCCAGGTACTCGTTGATCTGCGACTTCGGGTCGCTCGACTCGTTGAGCGGGATGCGCACGATGCCGTCCGGCGCGGTCATCGCCTTGGACACCAGGCCGGTCTTGGCGCCCTTGATGTCGAAGTAGCGGATCTCGCGGAAGTTGAACAGCTTCTCGTAGTAGTCGCTCCACTTCTGCATGTTGCCGAAGTAGAGGTTGTGGGTGAGGTGGTCGATGAAGGTCAGGCCGAAGCCCTTCGGGTTCAGGTCGGCGCCCGGGATCGGCGCGTAGTCGGCCGCGTAGGCGTCCTCGCCCGAAGGCACCAGGTAGAGCATGCAGTCGCCGATGCCCTTGACCACGGGCACGTCGATGGCGCGGCTGCCCGGCTTGTGGGTGATCGCCTCGCCGCCGTTGGCCAGCACCTTCGTGTTGACCTCGGCCACCGGCTTGGTGAACCGCACCGCGAAGCCGCAGGCGCAGGGGCCGTGCTGGGCGGCGAAGTCGGCCGCGAAGGAATCCGGGTCCTCGTTCACCAGGAAGTTGACGCCGCCCTGGCGGTAGACGGTGATCGCGCGCGTCTTGTGCTTCAGCACCGGGCTGAAGCCCATCGCCCTGAACAGGGCGTGCAGGTCGACGCTGCCGGCGGGGGCGGCGAATTCGACGAACTCGAAGCCATCGATGCCCATCGGGTTTTCGAAGGTCACCGGCTTCATGCCGAGGTTGGGGGCGGCGGTCTGGGGCTGGGCGCTCATGGCGTGACTCCGGGCTTGCGCGGGGTAGGCCGCCGTTATAGTTTCAACTGAAACCATTTGCAAGATTCGCCGCCGCATGGCCGACCGCGACCTGCTCGACCTCGAACATTTCCTGCCCTACCGGCTCTCGGTGCTGTCCAACCGGATCAGCCAGGACATCGCGCGCCTGTATGCCGACCGCTTCGGCCTGGGCATCACCGAATGGCGGGTGCTGGCCGTGCTCGGCCGGCACCCGGGCATCTCGGCGCGCGAGGTGGCCGAGCGCACGGCCATGGACAAGGTCGCGGTCAGCCGGGCGATCGCCTCGCTGGTGCAGGCCGGCCGCATCGCCCGCGACACGAGCGGGGACGACCGGCGCCGGTCCGTGCTGCACCTGAGCCCGGCCGGCGAGGCCATCTACCGCGAGGTCGCCCCGCTCGCCCTCGCCTACCAGGCGCGCCTGGTCGAGGGCCTGGGGCCGGAGGAGCGCGCGGCGCTCGACCGCCTGCTCGCGCGCATGGAAGAACTCGAACTGGCCACGCGCCCGGCCTGAACCCCGGGCGCGCCGCGGCTCAGGCCTGCCGGTTGACCGTGATCGTCTCCAGCCCGTGCGAGCCCGGACCGCGTTCGGCCAGCCACAGGCGCCAGGCGAAGAACAGACCCAGCGAGGACAGCGCCGTGTAGAACCACATGCCGCCCGCGTAGCCGGCCGGGTTGTCCGGCCCGGCCTGGCCCAGGTCGTTGAGCGAGCCGACCACCAGCGGCACCGCCGCCCAGCCCAGCTGCTGGCAGACCGTCATCAGCGCGTAGGCCGAGCCCAGCCGGCGCTCCTCGACGATGTAGGCCACGCTGGGCCACATCACCGCCGGGATCAGCGAGAACACGCCGCCGAGCGCCAGGATCACCAGCAGCAGGGTCAACGGCACTTCCGGGCCCCAGACGAAGGGCACCAGCTGCACCAGCGGCCCGGCCGGCAGGTAGGTCACCGCCAGGAACAGCGGCAGCATCACCAGCGAGCCGACCGCCATGAACAGCGAACGCCGGCCCACGCGGTCCACCCACAGGCCGAACAGCGGCGTGAGGATGATCGCCGCCACCGGCAGCATGCTGCTCAGCAGGCCGGCGGTCTGCCGGTCCATCGCATGCGCCTGCTGGAAATAGTCGATGGCGAAGCTGCGGAACGGGAACACCGTCGAGTAGAACACCACGCACAGGGCGACGATGTACCAGTACGAGGGGCTGAAGCGGTACAGCTGGCGCAGCTCGAGCTTGTCGGTGGCGCCGGCCTGGCCCATGTCGAAGCGCGCCTCGGCGCGGCGCTCGAGCATGAAGTACAGCACCGCCGCGCCCAGGCCCGCCGACATCACGCCGGTGGCCAGCCACAGCGGGTCGTGCCAGTTCGAATACAGCGGTTCGGCGAAGGACGTGGACCAGTCGGTCGAGGCCGAGCCCAGGCGCGAGATCGACAGGTTCAGGCCGAAGGCGAAGCTCAGCTCCTTGCCCTTGAACCACTTGGCCAGCACCGCGGTGACCGCGACGATCAGCGGTTCGGCGCCCATGCCCAGCAGGAAGCGGCCGCCGGCCAGGCTGGCGAAGCCGGTGGCCGAGGCCGAGACCGCCGCGGCCACGACGCAGATCGCCGCGAACACCACGATGGCGCGGCGCGCGCCGAAGCGGTCGACGATGTAGCCGCCGATCAGCAGCATCATCAGCGCCGCGACGTTGTAGGACGTCGACAGCAGGCCGATCTGCTCGTAGGTGAAGCCTTCCTGCGTGCGCAGCAGGTCCACGACGGGGTTGAGCGCGTCGTAGACGTAGTAGTTGCCGAACATCGCCAGGCTGGCGAAGACCAGCGCCAGCCAGCGGTAGGCGGGCGTGGGCGCGGCGGGCGTCGGGGTGCTCATGGGCGGCGGTCTTCCGGGCGGGGACGAGCCCGAACGTTACCCCAGCCGCGGCCTGCCCCGCAGCCCGCGCCGGCCCCGAAACGACGACGGCGGCCAGGGGGCCGCCGTCGGTGACGCGGTCGATGCGGGCGCTTACTTCACGCCGTGCATCAGCTTCTGGATCAGCGGGGCGATCAGGAACAGCAGCACGCCCGGGATGACCAGGGCCCAGAAACCGAACTCGTAGCCCGCTGCGGCCGAGGCGACGGTCATGCCGCCCTCGCCGCTGACGTGGCTGGCGAAGATGCCCGAGAGGTTGTTGCCGATGCCGGTCGAGAGGAACCAGCCGCCCATGCCGAAGCCGACCAGGCGCACCGGCGCCAGCTTGGTCACCATGGACAGGCCGATCGGCGACAGGCACAGCTCGCCCACGGACTGGATGACGTAGACCATGAAGAGCGTCCAGAACGGGATCTTCAGAGTCTGCGGATCCACCAGGCTCGACAGCGCGAACCACAGCAGCGCGAAGGCCAGGCCGTTGAAGATGATGCCCAGGCCGAACTTGCGCGGGATGGACGGATTGGCGCGGCCCATCTTCACCCACAGCCAGGCCATGACCGGCGCCAGGGTGATGATCGCGACGGAGTTCACCGACTGGAACCAGCCCACCGGGAACACCCAGCCCCAGAGGTCGCGGTTGACGATCTGCTCGGCCAGGAAGGTGAAGGAGCTGCCGGCCTGCTCGAAGAAGCACCAGAACAGCACGTTGAAGGCGAAGATGATCAGCATCGCGATCACCATGTCGCGCTGCCGGCTGCCCTCGCGGATGCCTTCGACCAGCAGCATGATGCCCAGGCCGATGAACATCGCGGTCAGCACCCACTGCAGCGTGCTCGCGCCCAGCGACAGCAGGAAGTAGATCAGCGGGATCGCCACCAGCGCGCCGAGCACGGTGTACAGCACCCGCGCCGGGCTTTCCGCGCCTTCGGGCGGCCGGCCGACGCCGAGCAGCTGCGAGCGGCCGAACCAGAACCACACCAGGCTGATCAGCATGCCGATGCCGGACGTGATGAACACGATCTTGTAGGTCGGCATCTCCGGCGTGCCGAAGACCTGCTCGGCCAGCCAGCCGGTCAGGATCGGCGCGATCATCGCGCCCAGGTTGATGCCCATGTAGAACAGGGTGAAGCCCGAGTCGCGGCGCTCGTCGGAGACCGAGTACAGCTGACCGACCATGGTCGAGATGTTGGGCTTGAACAGGCCGTTGCCGGCGATGATCGTCGCCAGGCCCAGCTTGAACACCTGCTCGTGGGGCATGGCGATCATGAACAGGCCCGCGGCCATGATCACCGCGCCGACCAGGATCGAGCGCTGGTAGCCGATCACCCGGTCGGCCACGTAGCCGCCGAAGATCGCCGCCGCGTACACCAGGGCCAGGTAGGCGCCATAGGTCTGGTTGGCCGGCGCCTGGCCGCTGCCGTCGCCGCCGTGGAACTGGGCAACGATGTAGAGCACCAGGGCCCAGCGGATGCCGTAGAAGGCGAACCGCTCCCAGAACTCGGTCATGAACAGCATCCACAGCGGCTTCGGGTGGCCGAGCAGCTGGCTGTAGGTGGGCAGCGTCGCCGCGCCGTTGGTCGGTGCACCGCTCATGCGGTCTCTCCCCTGGTCTGTCTCGTTATAGGAATGGTCGGGACCCGCGGCCCGGCCGGGCCGGCCACGGGGCCGGCAAGGTGTAACCGCCCCGCCACGGGCCCGTCAAACAAAAAATGCCCCGGGGTCGCCCCCGGGGCATGTTCAGGTGGCTGAACCGGCGGGGTCAGCGGCCGGCGGGCAGGTACTCGTAGCTGGCGCCGAAGCCCAGCGGCAGGTCCAGGGCCCAGAAGCCCAGCAGGAAGGCCGTCCAGGTGATGAGCAGGGTCACCGAGAAGGGCAGCATCAGGGCCAGCAGGGTGCCGATGCCGGCCGACTTCACGTAGCGCTGGCAGAACACCACGATCAGCGGGAAGTAGGGCAGCAGCGGCGTGATGATGTTGGTGGTCGAATCGCCGACGCGGTAGGCGGCCTGGGTGAGGTCGGGCGAGACGCCCAGCTCCATCAGCATCGGCACCATGATCGCGCTGATCAGCGCCCACTTGGCCGAGGCCGAGCCGATCAGCAGGTTCACCGAGGCGGTGAGCAGGATGATGCCGATCAGGGTCACCGAGATCGGCAGGCCCAGGGCGCGCAGGCCGCTGGCGCCCTCGACCGCGATCAGGGCGCCGAGGTTGCTCTGGCCGAAGGCCCAGATGAACTGGGCGCAGAAGAAGGCCATCACGATGTAGTAGCCCATGCCCGACATCGCCTTGGCCATGCCCTGCACCACGTCGCGGTGGTTCTTCACGCTGCCCGAGGCCATGCCGTACACCACGCCGGGCACCAGGAAGAAGATGAAGATCAGCGGCACGATCGACTGCATCAGCGGCGCCGCGGCGACCAGCAGGTCGCTCTGGCCCGGCAGCAGCGGCGTGCCCTCCGGCGCGCGCCAGGGCGAGCCCGCCGGCAGCACGCTGAGCAGGAACAGCGTCGCCGTGATGCCCATCGCCACCGCGGCGCGGAACAGGCCGGTCTTCTCGGCCTCGGTCAGCGGGTCGAGCTTGGGCATCTGCGACGGGTCGCCGTCGATCGCCGTGCCCCGCAGGCGCGGCTCGATCACCTTGTCGGTGAGGAACCAGCCCACGAGCATGATCAGCACGCTCGAGGCGGTGGTGAAGAAGAAATTGTTGAGCGGGTTGATGGTGACCGTCGGGTCGGTCAGCTGGGCCGCGGTCTGGGTCAGGCCCGAGAGCAGCGGATCGAGGCTGCTGGGGATGCCCATCGTCGCCGAGAAGCCGCCCGAGACGCCGGCGAAGGCCGCCGCGATGCCCGCCAGCGGGTGCCGGCCGGCGGCGTAGAAGATCACCGCGCCCAGCGGGATCACCAGCACGTAGCCGGCGTCCACCGCGATGTGGCTGAGGATGCCGACGCCGATCAGGGCCGGGGTGAGCAGCATGCGCGGCGTCACCGACAGCGCCGCGCGCAGCGCCGCCGAGATGAAGCCGGTGTGCTCGGCCACGCCCAGGCCCAGCATCGCCACCAGCACCACGCCCAGCGGCGGGAAGGTGACGAAGGTGTTGACCATGGCCGCGGCGAAGGCGGTCAGGGCGCTGCCTTCCAGCAGGTTCTTCACCTGGATGGGCTGGCCGGTGCGCGGGTCCAGGGCCTCGAAGCTGACGCCCGACAGCCACCACGACACCAGCCAGGTGACGACCATCAGCAGCAGGAACAGCACGGCGGGATCGGGCAGCTTGTTGCCCACGCGCTCGACCACGTCGAGGGCGCGCACGACCAGGCCGCGCGGGGCGGCGGGGGTGGCGGCGGGTTGGCTCATCCGGGGACCTCGGGAACGGAACGGAAGTGGCCGGATGCTAGCAGGCCGCCGCCGCCCCGCGGGTCAACGCGGGCTGCCCAGCACCGTGCGGACTTCGTAGAGCTCGGGGAAGAAGGTCAGCTCCAGGGCCTGCTTGAGGAAGCCGACGCCCGAGCTGCCGCCGGTGCCGCGGCGGTAGCCGATGATGCGCTCGACCGTCTTCATGTGCCGGAAGCGCCAGAGCTGGAAGGCGCCCTCGATGTCCACCAGCTGCTCGCAGGTGGCGTAGGCCTCCCAGTGCGCGTCGGTGTCCTCGTAGATGGCCTGGAACACCGGCACCAGCGCCGGCGTGCGCGCATGCGGCAGCGACCAGTCGCGCTCGACGCAGGCGGCCGGCACCGGGTAGCCGCGCCGGTGCAGGTGGCGCAGGAACTCGTCGTACAGGCTGGGCGCGTGCAGCACGGCCTGCAGGCGGGCGGTCGCGGCCGGGTCGTGCGCGAACACCTTCACCATGTCCGCGTTCTTGTTGCCCAGCATGAACTCGACCAGGCGGTACTGCAGGGACTGGAAGCCCGAGGCCGGGCCGAGCACGTCGCGGAACTGCAGGTAGTCGGCGGGGGTGAGGGTCTCGAGCACCGACCACTGCTCGCTCAGCTGGCGCTGCACCTGCTTCACCCGGGCCAGGATCTTCTGCATCGGGTCCAGCTGGTCCTGCTGCAGGCAGCGCAGGGCCGCGCCCAGTTCGTGGATCACCAGCTTGAGCCACAGCTCCGACACCTGGTGCTGGACGATGAACAGCATCTCGTCGTGGTGGGGCGGGTCCGAGAGCGGGGTCTGGGCCGACAGCAGGGTGTCGAGCTGCAGGTAGCCGCCATAGCTCAGGCGGTCCCGGAGGTCGGTGGTGATGTCCTGCTCGAGGGCGCGCTGGTTGGGGGGCTGGGTCATGGCGGTGGCCGGGGTGTGAAGGCCGGAATTCTGTCATGCCGGCGCAGCAAATTCCGATATAAACTGCCGCGCCCGTCACGTCCCGGCGGGGAGGCCCCCCGGGCCGGCCGGGCCCGCTGGCGGAACCTCTCCATCTCCCGGGTCCTCCGCCATGCGCCATCGCTCGCGCCTGCACGTCCTCCTTGCGTCCTGCTTCCTCGCCGCCGCCCCGCTGTCCGCGACGGCGCAAGTGGTCATCAGCCAGGCTTATGGCGGCGGTGGCAACTCCGGCGCCACCTTCACCCACGACTTCGTCGAACTGTTCAATCGCGGGCAGGCGCCGGTGGCGTTGGGCGGTAAGTCGATCCAGTACGGCAGCAACTCGGGCAATTTCAGCAACAGCTTCAGCCTCCCTGCTTTTACCCTGCAGCCAGGCCAGTACTACCTGGTGCAACTTGCCAGCGGTGCCCAAGGCGTGGCCCTGCCGGTGACGCCGGATGCGAGCAATTCCAGCCCCAACCTCTCCGGCAGCGCCGGAAAGGTCGCGCTCGTAGATGGCACCGTCGCCATCAACTGCGGCGGGGCGGCGGCATGCACTCCGGCACAGGCAGCCCAGATCCTCGACCTGCTCGGCTACGGCAGCGTCAATCTTTCGGAAGGCGACGCCGACGGCCCCACGCTCAACAACACGACCTCGGCCCTTCGCAAGGGCGCCGGCTGCACCGACACCGACAACAACGCGGCTGACTTCGAAACGCTGAGCCCGCCGGTGCCGCGCAACACCGCCACCGCCACCAACCTCTGCGCCGGCGGCAGCGACCCCACCGACCCCAGTGCCACCGGCAGCGCCAGCCCCTCCGTGGTCGCCGTCGGCGGCAGCACCCTGCTGACCGTGCAGGTCACGCCGGGCACGAACCCGGCGAGCACCGGCCTGGCGGTCACCGGCGACCTCAGCGCCATCGGCGGCAGCGCGACCCAGGCCTTCGTGGACGACGGCACCGGCGGCGACGCCACCGCCGGCGACAACATCTTCTCCTTCCAGGCCACCGTCGGCGCCGGCACCCCGGCGGGCGCGGTGGTGCTTCCGGTCGCGGTCGCCGACGCGCAGTCGCGCGCCGGCCAGGCCAGCATCAACCTCTCGGTCGCCGGCACCTTCAGCATTTCGCAGATCCAGGGCGCCGGCATCGGCTCGCCGCTGCCGGCCGGCACCAACGTCGTCACCGAGGGCATCGTCACCGCCCTGCGCAGCAACGGCTACTTCATCCAGAGCGCGCCCGGCGACGAAGACGCCGACCCGGCGACGCCGGAAGGCATCTACGTGTTCACCAACACCGCGCCGCCGGCGCAGGCCGTGGTGGGCAACCGCGTGCGCGTCTCGGCCCGCGTCTCCTCCTTCTTCCGCACGCCGCACGGCTACCCGCTGCCGCAGCTGAACTGGGCCACGGCCGAGGTGCTGTCCACCGGCAACCCGCTGCCGCCGGTGGTCGAGATCGACCCGGCGCTGCTGCAGCCGGCCTCGCCGCTGTCGGGCCTGGGCCGCTACCAGGGCATGCGCGTGTCGCTGCCGCAGGCGAAGGTGGTGGGCCCGACCAAGAACGGCGCCTTCTTCGTCACCCTGCCGCAGACGCCGCGCCCGGTGCGCGAGCCGGGCATCGCCGCGCTCGACGTGGTGCCGCTGCCGGAGGGCAACAACATCGCCCGCTTCGACAAGAACCCCGAGCGCCTGCGCGTCGAAGGCCGCGGCCTGGCCGACGCGCCGGCCAGCGACCTGGCCGTGGATGCGGGCGTCGAGCTGCAGGGCCTGGCGGGCGTCATGTACTACGAAGAAGGCGACTTCACCGTGCTGATGGGCGACCGCGCCGGCCTGGTCGAGTCCGGGGGCGCCGACATCGGCGTGCTGCCGCTGCCGGCCGAGGGCGCGGTGCGCATCGCCAGCTTCAACATCGAGAACCTCAGCGGCGGCGCCGGCACTTCGGTGGTGCGCCTGGAGAAGCTCAGCGAGGTGTTCTGCCAGGTCCTGCGCCTGCCCGACATCGTCGGCCTGGTCGAGATCGCCAACCTCGAGACCGCCCAGCGCCTGGCGGAGGTGATCAACACCAACGAGTTCGGCGACTGCCCGGACAACCCGCAGTACCAGGCCTACCTGCTGTCCACCAGCGGCAGCCAGCGCCTGGCCTACCTGGTGCGCACCGCGCCGGTGCGCGCCGGCCAGGCCCGCGTCGTGGTCGATTCGGTGACCCAGCAGTTCGTCGCCGACCTGCTGGTCAAGCCCGACAACAGCAACGACGCCGTGCTGTTCGACCGCCCGCCGCTGTACCTGCGCGCCACCGTGCATGCGGCCAACGGCGAGACCTTCCCGGTCCATGTCGTGCTCAACCACACGCTGTCGCTGCTGGACGTCAACGACATCGGCACGCGCACGGATGCGTGGGGGACCCAGGGCGCGCGTTCGCGCGGCAAGCGCCTGCAGCAGGCCATCAAGGTCTCGCAGCTGGTCGAGTCCATCCAGGCCGCGAACCCGGACGATCCGCTGGTGCTGATCGGCGACTACAACGCCTTCGACTTCAACGACGGCTACGTGGACGTGATGGGCATCATCGCCGGCACGCCGGCGCCGGCCGACCAGGTGCTGGCCTACGGCGCCAGCGCCGTCACCCGCCCGCTGGTGAACCTGATCACCACCAAGCCCGAGGCGCAGCGCTACTCCTATGTGTTCGAGGGCAACATCCAGACCCTCGACCACGCCCTGGTCAACGACGTGGTGCTGGCCACCACCGAAGCGACCCTGCGCCACGCCCGCGTCAACGCCGACTTCGCCACCGACCTCTCGGCCGACCCGACCGTGCCGCTGCGCACCTCCGACCACGACCCGCTGGTGGCCGAGCTGGTGGTGCCGCGCTTCCTCGACGCCGACCTGTCGGTGGACGTCACCGCGCCGACGCTGCCGCTCAAGGACGGCCAGGTCGGTCGCTTCGCGATCAGCATCGGCAACGCCGGCCCCTCGCGGGCGGTGCGCCCGGAGCTGGTGCTCGAGCTCGACGCCGCCTACGACCAGGTCGTCGCGCTGGACGCGCCGGGCTGGCAGTGCACCGAGGTGATGCCGCAGGGCTACGGCGCCCGCGTCTTCTGCGCCCGCGACGAGGACCTGGCCGCCGGCGCGGTGGACCAGCTCTCGATCGACCTGGTCGCCGTGCGCCAGGTCGCCCGCGACCGGCTGGCCGTCGACGCCCGCGTGAGCACCGACAGCACCGACGCGGCGGCCGCCAACGACGCCGACATGGACCAGGTCAAGACCGTCGGCCGCCCGCGCTTCGCCGGCCCCGACCTCTGAGCCCGGCCGCCGTACCCGGCCGCATGGCCGGGCCCGCCGCGTGATGCCCGAACCCCGCCGCGAGGCGGGGTTCCTTTTCGCCGGCGCCGCGGCTTGCCACGACCGGCCGGCGGCTGATATCAAGCGGGTCTCACCGGA
>VFQM010003337.1_pt1 | contig 10428 bp, 8 predicted proteins | sample 3512391 | NCBI WGS metagenome assembly VFQM01 (sample SAMN10412369, study PRJNA504923) | tailings metagenome | isolation source: Replicate 1 from Balatoc abandoned mine | place: Philippines
GCTGCGCGAACAGATGGCGGCGATGCAAAAGAAGCTGGACGAACTGGGCAAATAGCCCGAAGGGCGGCGCGCCAGCGGTAACAGCCGCAAACGTTGAAGCAGGAAGCCAGCACCCGTGTCCCAGATCCGCCACGCGCTCACCGTGAAGCGCGAAGACGACTTCGCCAAGTGGTACCAGGAAGTCATCAGCGCCGCCGACCTCGCCGAGGAATCGGGCGTGCGCGGCTGCATGGTGATCAAGCCGTGGGGCTATGGCATCTGGGAACGCATCCAGCGCTTGATGGACGACCGGATCAAGGCAGCGGGCGTGCAGAACTGCTACTTTCCGCTGTTCATTCCGCTCGCCAACTTCACCCGTGAGGCGGAGCACGTCGAAGGCTTTGCCAAGGAAATGGCGGTAGTCACGCACCATCGGCTGATTTCGGATGGCAAGGGCGGGTTGATCCCCGATCCCGAAGCCAAACTCGAAGAGCCGCTCGTGGTGCGTCCGACCTCGGAAACGATCATCGGCGATGCGATGGCGCGCTGGGTGCAGAGCTGGCGCGATCTGCCGCTGCTCACCAACCAGTGGGCCAATGTGGTGCGCTGGGAAATGCGCACGCGGATGTTCCTGCGCACCAGCGAGTTCCTCTGGCAGGAAGGCCACACCGCGCACGAGACCCGCGAGGATGCGCTCGCCGAAACGCACCGCGCCCTCGAAATGTACCGCGCCTGCGCCGAGGATGACTTGGCGCTCCCCGTGATCGCGGGCGAAAAGCCCGAGAACGAGCGCTTCCCCGGCGCGGTCGAGACCTGGTCGATCGAGGCGATGATGCAGGACGGCAAGGCGCTGCAGGCCGGCACCAGCCACTATCTCGGCACCAATTTCGCGCATGCCGCGGGCATCCAGTTCCAGGATCGCGAGGGCACGCAGCAATATTGCCACACGACCAGCTGGGGCGTGTCGACACGGCTGATCGGCGGGGTGATCATGACCCACGGCGATGATGACGGCTTGCGCGTGCCGCCCGCGATTGCCCCGCACCAGATCGTCATCATCCCGATGCTGCGCGATGCGCCCGAAGATGCCGATCTTCTCGCTTATTGCGATACCGTGCGCGCCGCGCTCGCTGGCCAGATCGCGCTGGGCGAAAAGGTGCGCGTGCTGCTTGATACCAAGCCCGGCAAGGCTGCCGCCAAGCGGTGGGACTGGGTGCGTAAGGGCGCGCCGGTGATTATCGAGGTCGGCCCGCGCGATATGGCCGAAGGCAAGATAGCGGTGCTGCGCCGCGACCAGCTTTGGAACACCGCCAACGGCAAGCCCGCGTTCACCTATCCGGCGCATGCCGAGTTTGTGAGCGGAGCGGGGGCGCTGCTCGAAACGATCCAGTCAGCACTCTACGAAGAGGCCCGCGCTCGCCGTGATGCCAATATCACCCGCGGGGTGACCGATTGGCAGGCCGTGGTCGATCACTTCGAAAAGGGCGGCAAGTATCCGGGCTGGGTCGAGGTCGAGTGGGCCAAGCCGACCGGCGCGGCGCTCGAAGCCGTGGTCGAGAAGCTGAAGGCGGTGAAGCTCACCATCCGCAATGTCCCGCGCGGCAGCGATGCGGCGAGCGGCACCTGCATCTTCACCGGCGAGCCGGCCAGCGAACGGATCCTCATCGCCCGCGCTTACTAGGCTTGCGCGCTAGGGGCAGGGAGGGCAGACAGGGCACATGCTCAAACACCTCGCTCTCCTTGCCGCAATCGCGGCTGCTCCGCTCGCTGCCCAGAACCACCCGGCCGAACAGGTTTCGGAAAAGCGCCTCAAGGGCGATGTCGAAAAGCTTGTCAGCTTCGGCACGCGGCACACACTGTCATCACAGGATGATCCCAAGCGCGGGATCGGCGCGGCGGTAAACTGGGGCTTGGACGAGTTCCGCCGGATCGGCGCGAAGTGCGGCGGGTGCCTTGAGGTGCTGCCCGTGGGCGAGGTCATTCCGGGCGATGGGCGCCGCATTCCCACCGCCACGCTCGTCCGCAACGCCGTTGCGATCCAGCGTGGCACCGAACGGCCCAATGAAGTCGTGATCGTTCAGGGCCACATCGACAGCCGCGTGTCCGATCCGCTCGATTTCACCAGCGATGCACCGGGCGCGAATGACGATGCTTCGGGGACTGCATTGGTGCTCGAAGCCGCGCGGGTGTTGTCGGGCAGCAAGTATCCCACCACGATCATCTACGCGCTGCTCTCGGGCGAGGAACAGGGCCTTTACGGCGGCCGCATCCTTGCCGATTGGGCGGCGGCGCAGGGCTACACCGTCAAGGCGGTGCTCAATAACGACATCGTCGGCAATTCCTGCGGCAAGGACGGCTATTGCGAGCCCAAGGTCGTGCGCGTCTTCTCCGAAGGCCCGCGTGCTGACCTGACAGACGCGCTGCGCGCTGCCGCCACGCGCTTCGGCGGCGAGAACGATACGCCTTCTCGCAACCTTTCGCGCTGGGTGGCGGGGCTGGCCGAGAAGCACCCGGGCGAAATGCAGGTTCGCCAGATCTGGCGCACCGACCGCATGGGACGCGGCGGCGATCAGGTGCCGTTCCTGCAAAAGGGCTTTCCCGCGATCCGCTTCACCGTCGGGGTCGAGGATTACGATCACCAGCACCAGGACATCCGCACCGAGAACGGGGTGTTCTATGGCGATACGATCGAGGAAATGGACTTCGCCTACCTCGCCGGGGTCACCAAGCTGAATGTGCGCGCGCTCGATGCACTGGCGCGGGCACCGATGCCGCCGGCGCTTGCCGCCGATGCGGCCGTGCGCGTCGACACGGGGCTCAAGTGGCGTTCGGTGCCCGGAGCGGACAGCTATCTTATCGTTGCGCGGCGGACAGACGAAACGTTCTGGCGTTCGGCCGACCGTGGGGATAGCGAAGCCGTGTTCGAGCCGATCCCCGTTCCCAATGCCTCACCCGCTGGCGTCGATTTCGACCTTGCGGCCCCGCTGCGCGGCGACGACTGGATGTTCGGCGTTACGGCCTGTGCGGGCGACTATTGCTCGCCGGTCTCAAGCGCGGTTCCGGGCGGCGCGTTTGCGCCGGTGGCGAAGGAATAGCCCTCACCTCCGTTCGTGCTGAGCCTGTCGAAGCACTGCTTTTCTTTGCTCCGACGGCAGAAAGTGAAGTGCAGACCTTCGACAAGCTCAGGGCGAACGGGTAGGGGATAGCTCATGCCCAAGCCCCCCAAGCTCCCGCAAGGAATGCCGACGCCCCAACAGGTGCTCGACTTCATCCAGTCCTCCGACATTCCCGCCGGCAAGCGCGAGATCGCCAAGGCCTTCGGGCTCAAGGGGCAGGAGAAGATCAAGCTCAAGGCCCTGCTCAAGGACATGGCCGAGGAGGGGTTGATCGACGGTTCGAAAAGCGCCTTTCACCGCATGGGCGGGGTGCCGAAGGTGACGACGCTCCGCATCGTCGATCTGGACGAGGGCGATCTGATCGCCGAGCCCGACAATTGGGACCCCGAAGCCCCCGGCAAGCCGCCGCGTCTCATAGTGCGCGAACCCAAGATGCGCGGGGCCAAGCGCCCGCCCGCCTTGCGGCGCGGCGACCGTATCCTCGCCCGCACCGAGGAGACGGAAAGCGGCTGGATTGCTCACCCGATGAAGAAGCTGCCCGCCCGCACCGAAGGGCTGATGGGCGTGGTCGAGATCGACAGGACCGGCAAGGCGTGGCTTGCGCCCGTGGACAAGCGGGTGCGCCAGTCCACCCCGATTGCCGATCGCGGCGAGGCTGAGCAAGGCCAGCTGGTGATCGCCGAACGCGTGGGGCGCTCGGAACGCGCAGGTGTGAAGGTGATCGAGGTGGTGGGCGATCCGCTGGCGCCCAAGAGCTTCAGCCTAATCGCGATTGCCAAACACGGCATCCCGCACATCTTCCCCGACGACGTGCTGGAAGAAGCGCCGCGTGCGGCAAAGCTCAAGCTTTCCGAGAAGGCCCGCGAAGATCTGCGGCACCTGCCCATCGTCGCCATCGACCCTGCCGATGCGCGCGATCACGATGACGCGATCTGGGCCGAGCCTGACGGGCAGGGCGGGTTCAACGCGCTGGTTGCGATTGCCGATGTGTCCTTTTTCGTCCGCCCCGGATCGGCGCTCGACCGCGAGGCGAGGAAGCGCGGCAACTCGGTCTATTTCCCAGACCGCGTGGTGCCGATGTTGCCCGAGGTGCTCAGCGCCGATGTCTGCTCGCTCAAGGAGGGCGAGGACCGTGCAGCGATGGCGTGCCACTTGCATATCTCGGGCGAGGGCAAGGTCACCAGCTTCCGCTTCACCCGGGCGCTGGTGCGGATTGCGCACAACATCGCATACGAGGACGCGCAGAAGGCCGTGGACGAGGGCAACCCGCCCGCGTTTCTCGCCAACCTTTGGGCCGCGTGGAAGGCGCTCGCCGCCGCACGCCATGCCCGCGATCCGCTCGAGCTTGAACTCCCCGAGCGCCGCGTGGTGCTCGACGAGCAGGGCCGCATCGCCTCGATCACAGTCCGCGAACGGCTCGATGCGCACCGCGTGGTCGAGGATTTCATGATTGCCGCCAACGTCGCGGCGGCCAAGGCACTTGAAGCCAAGACTGCACCGGTCGTCTACCGCATCCACGAACCGCCAAGCCGCGAGAAGCTGATCGCGCTGCGCGATTATCTCGCGACGATGGGCAAGAAGCTGGCGCTGGGACAGGTCGTCACCCCGGGCCTGTTCAATCGGATGCTCAAGGACATCAGCGACGAGGCCGAAAAGGCGCTGGTGATGGAGGCTGTGCTCCGCAGCCAGACGCAGGCCTATTACGGGCCTGCCAATGCCGGGCATTTCGGGCTGAGCCTCGGGTCTTACGCGCACTTCACCTCGCCGATCCGCCGCTATTCCGATCTTCTGGTGCACCGCGCGCTGGTCGATGCCTACAAGCTGGAGCAGCCCGCCCCACCGGGGTCGCTGCCGCCGACTTCGGGCCTGTCAGACCGCGACCGCGCCAGCTTGCAGCAGGTCTCCGACGCGATCAGCCAGACCGAGCGCCGCGCGATGGAAGCCGAGCGCGATACCATCGACCGTTATGTCGCGGCATGGCTGTCGGCGCGGGTGGGCGAGGTATTCGATACCCGCATCACCGGGGTGCAGGCCTTCGGCTTTTTCGCCACCATCGTCGGGCTCGGCGGGGATGGGCTGGTGCCGATCTCGACGCTGGGCGGCGAATACTTCCGCCATGATGAAGCCGCGCAGGCGCTGGTCGGTTCGGACAGCGGGACGACCTATGCGAGCGGCGACAGGCTCAAGCTCAAGCTCGCCGAAGCCAACCCGCTAACCGGCGCGCTCAAATTCGTGCTGCCGGATGCGGATATGGGCCGCATCGAAACGCGCGGGGCAAGGCCGCAGGAACGGCGCAAGGGGCCGAGTGGGCCTCCGAAAACGGCCGGCAAGTTCATGGTGGGCAAGCGCGGCCGTCCGGGCAATATCCGCCATCAGGGACGCAAGAAGTAGCGGCTCAAGCCTGGTGGTCGCTTGCGGCCTCGTCGTAATCGAACGGGATGACGTAGAGCGGGCAGGGGAGTGTTCCTGCTGCGGCCGAGAAATGGGTCACCAGCGGCCCCGGTGCGCCGCCCTTGGCAGCGCCCAGCACCAGCGCGGCGACTTCGCTGTGCTCGGCAAGGAAATCGGTCACGATCTTCTGTCCCTGACCGATCTTGACCGAGATGGTCGGCATGATCCCGCTTTCGGCAAGCAGGTTACCGGCAACGCCGTGCGCGAGCATCTCGGCCCGGTCGCGGGCTTCGGCCTCGATGGTCGCTTGCACCGCGCCAAAAGCCGAGAAGTTCTGTTGCGGCACCAGTGCCAGCAGATGCACCGCACCGCCCACTGCAACCGCGCGCCGCGCAGCATAGCGCAGGGCGGCCGTAGCCTCCTCACTCTCGTCGATGATGACCAGAAAAGTGCGCATATGTGTCAGCCCCGTTGGGGGCGAGGATATCAATGCATTCGTATGGATTGGCAAGCCCCGGCGCTCAACCGCCATTCTGGGCCTTGCCCGACGCTAGGGAATTGGCCAGAGAACCCCCAGAGGATCGAACACGGGAGTTTCTGCGGATCATGGCCTTGGACATCAGGATGCCGGCGTTGTCGCCCACCATGGAAGAAGGCACGCTCGCAAAGTGGCTGGTGAAGGTCGGGGATACGGTATCCTCGGGCGACGTGATGGCCGAAATCGAAACCGACAAGGCGACGATGGAGTTCGAAGCGGTCGATGAAGGCGTGATCTCGGAAATCCTGATCGAAGCCGGGACCGAGGCCGTGAAGGTTGGCGCGGTGATCGCCCGGCTTGCTGTCGAGGGCGAAGAGGCAGCTCCAGCGCCTGCCACACCTGCTCCGGCACCGGCGGCAGCCGAAGATGGCCCCGCTGCGACCCCGACCGCGCGCAAGCTCGCCGAACAGAACGGGATTGCGCTGGGCAGCATCACCGGAACCGGCCCCAAGGGGAAGATCACCAAGGAAGACGTCGAGGCCGCGATTGCGGCAGGCGGCGGCGCGGCCACGCCTGCTCCTGCGGCTGCACCTGCGGCAGCACCAGCGCCCGCTCCGGTTGCGACGTCGGGCGAGCGCATCATTGCCTCGCCGCTCGCCAAACGGATCGCGGCGGACAAGGGCATCGATCTCGCTCTGGTCAAGGGCACCGGCCCCAATGGCCGGATCGTCAAGGAAGACGTCGAAAGCTTCACCCCCGGTGCGGCGGCAAGTGCTGCACCCGCTGCTGCTGCCCCGGCAGCCCCGGCACCGGCCGCGCAGCCCGCGCCAGTCGCAGTGCCGACCCTCGGCGGCGATCTCGATGCGCCTTACGAGGTGCAGAAGCTCAACAACGTCCGCAAGGTCATCGCGCGCCGCCTGACCGAAGCCAAGCAGCAGATCCCGCACATCTACCTCACCGTCGACGTGCGCCTCGATCCGCTGCTCAAGCTGCGCGGCGAGCTTAACAAGAGCCTAGAGGCGGACGGGGTCAAGCTGTCGGTTAACGACTTGCTGATCAAGGCGCTGGCCCGCGCATTGCAGCGCGTACCCAAGTGCAATGTCAGCTTCCAGGGCGATGCGCTGTTCGAATACGCGCGGCAGGATATCTCGGTCGCCGTGGCAGCGCCTTCGGGCCTGATCACGCCGGTGATCCGCGATGCGGGCCGCAAGGGCCTCGCGCAGATTAGCACCGAGATGAAGGAACTCGCCAACAAGGCGCGCGATGGCAAGCTGATGCCGCACGAATATCAGGGCGGCACCGCCTCGCTCTCGAACCTCGGCATGTTCGGCACCAAGCAGTTCGACGCGGTGATCAACCCGCCGCAGGCGATGATCCTCGCGGTCGGCGCGGGCGAGCAGCGCCCGTGGGTCGAGGACGGCCAGATCGTCGCCGCCACGGTGATGAGCGCCACCGGCAGCTTCGACCACCGCGCCATAGACGGCGCGGACGGCGCGCAGCTGATGGAGGCGCTGAAGAACCTCGTCGAGAACCCGATGGGGCTGGTGGTCTAGCACTATGCCCGCGGGCGAACTGACCATCCGCGCGACCGCGATGCCGGCCGACACCAACCCCTATGGCGGGGTGTTCGGCGGGTGGCTGATGGCGCAGATGGCGCTCGGCGCGGGCAGCCTTGCGAGCCGGGTGGGGCAGAGCAAGGCGGTGGTCGTCTCCGCGACCGACTTCGCCTTTCCGGGCGCAATGGCGGTGGGGGACGAGCTGTCGGTCTATTGTGACGTCGTCACCACCGGCACCACCTCGCTCACCATCACAGCCGAAGCCATTGCGCGGGAACGCAATGGCGAGGCGACCATCGCGGTCGCACGCGGCACCTTCAAATTCGTTTTGATCGGCGAGGATGGCCGCCCGCGGGCGGTTCAAGGGATCAAGTAACTGACATCGAATGACGGGATCAAATGATGGCTACTGAATATGACGTGATCGTGCTCGGCTCCGGCCCCGGCGGCTATGTCGCGGCGATCCGCTGCGCGCAGCTTGGGCTCAAGACCGCGATTGTCGAGCGCGAGAACCTTGGTGGCATCTGCCTCAACTGGGGCTGCATCCCGACCAAGGCGATGCTGCGTTCGGCCGAGATATTCCACTACATGCAGCACGCAGGCGATTACGGCCTCGTCGCCAAGGGGATCGAGGCGGACCTCGCAGCCATCGTCAAGCGCAGCCGCGGGGTGGCCAAGCAGCTCAACCAGGGCGTCACGCACCTGATGAAGAAGAACAAGATCGCGGTGCACATGGGGCAGGGCACGTTGACCGGCCCCACCAGCCTGACCGTGAAAGGCGAGAAGGGCGAAGAGCAGCTCACCGCCAAGCACATTATCGTCGCCACCGGTGCCCGCGCGCGCGATCTGCCTTTTGCTCCGGCTGACGGCAAGCGCGTGTGGACCTATCGCCACGCCATGACCCCGGCGGAACTCCCGGCCAAGCTGCTGGTGATCGGATCGGGCGCCATTGGCATCGAGTTCGCGAGCTTTTACAATGACCTCGGAAGCGAAGTGACCGTGGTCGAAATGCTCGACCGGATCGTGCCGGTCGAGGACGAGGAGGTTTCGGCCTTCCTCGAAAAATCGCTCAAGAAGCAGGGCATCACCATCATGACCGGTGCCGGGGTCGAGGCGATCAAGGTCACCGACAAGGGCGTGACCGCGACCATCAAGGACAAAAGCGGCAAGGCGGCGAGCAGCGAGTTCACCCATGTGATCGTCGCCATCGGTATCGTGCCCAACACCGAGAACATCGGGCTCGAAGGGCTGACCGAAATGGATCGCGGCTTTATCCAGATCGATCCCTATGGCCGCACCAAATCCAAGGGGCTGTGGGCGATCGGCGACTGCACCCCAGGGCCGTGGCTGGCGCACAAGGCGAGCCACGAGGGCGTGACGGCGGCCGAAGCCATCGCCAAGGAGCTGGGTAACAAGGATGTTCACCCGCACCCCTTGAACCGCAGCAACATTCCGGGCTGCACCTATTGCCACCCGCAGATTGCTTCCGTCGGCTTGACCGAAGCCAAGGCCAAGCAGGCCGGTTACGCGGTCAAGGTCGGCAACTTCCCCTTCATCGGTAACGGCAAGGCGATCGCGCTGGGCGAGGCGGAAGGCTTCATCAAGACGGTGTTCGATGCCAAGACCGGCGAACTGCTCGGGGCACACATGGTCGGCGCTGAGGTGACCGAGCTGATCCAGGGCTACACCGTCGGCAAGACGCTCGAGACAACCGAGGCCGAGCTGATGCAGACCGTCTTCCCGCACCCGACCTTGAGCGAGATGATGCACGAAAGCGTGCTCTCCGCCTACGGCCGCGCGCTGCACTTCTGAGGGGCAATCGATGACGCAAGGCCCGACCGAAACGCTGAAGGGCGAGGACTGGGCCGGCGAGATGGGAGAGCGCTGGCTCGCCAGTCTTGACCAGTTCGAGGGGATGATTGCCCCGATCGGCAATGCGCTCTTGGAGCGGGCGGGCTATCAGCCGGGCGAACGAGTGCTCGATCTGGGCTGCGGCGGCGGCGCGACAACACTGGCGATCGCCGAGGCAGTGGGGCCGGACGGTGCGGCGCTTGGTCTAGATATTGCGCCAATGCTGATCGCGCGAGCTCAGGCTCGTGCAGCAGCGGCGGGCAGCAACGCGCGCTTCGTTTGCGCGGACGCGGCGACGCCCACGCTTGACGAGGCGCCGTTCGACCGGCTGTTTTCGCGCTTCGGATCGATGTTCTTTCCCGAACCGGTTCCGGCCTTCGCCAACCTCAAGGTGATTCTGAAGCCTGGCGCGCGGATTGATCTGGCAGTTTGGGCTCCCCCGCGCGACAATCATTGGATGATGGAAGTGATGGGCGTGGTACGCCGCCACATCGAAATCCCGCCCGCCATGCCGCGTGCGCCCGGCCCGTTTGCCTTCGAGGATCTCACCTATCTCGAAGAGGTTCTGGCTAGTGCGGGCTTCTGCGAGATGGAGGTTGCGCCTTACGCGGGCGTGCAGCCTGTGGGCGGACCAGGCGCAACCCCGCTGGAGGCGACCGATTTCGTGCTCGCCTCGATGGCCGTCGGGCAGGTGCTGAAGCAGCAGGGGCCACAGGTTCGCGATGCGGCCCGCGCCGATCTGCTCGCCATGTTCAAACGTAACTATCGCCCTGACGAAGGCGTGATGCTCGCCTGCAAAGCATGGCTGGTGACGGCACGGAGTTGATCTGTTAGGCTCGCTGCGCACTCGGGGGCGTGATCATGCTGGATCTGGAAGTCGAGTTTCCCAAGCCCTGTGATGAGCCATGGGAGGCAATGGCCCCGCGCGGATGCAACCGGCACTGCGCCTCTTGCGACAAGATCATCCACGATCTTTCAGCGCTGACCTTCGACGAGGCCGCGGCGCTGCTTGAGCGCGAGGACGAGGTTTGCGTGCGTGCAAAGGTGGGCGGTGATG
>VFQM010003338.1_pt1 | contig 10425 bp, 6 predicted proteins | sample 3512391 | NCBI WGS metagenome assembly VFQM01 (sample SAMN10412369, study PRJNA504923) | tailings metagenome | isolation source: Replicate 1 from Balatoc abandoned mine | place: Philippines
GCCGGATCGCCTGCAGGCGGGTAACACCGAGTGTGCCAAGCATGAGTGCATCGGCGCAGGCCAACTCCAGCCGTGCTGTCAAGAGCTGCTCTTTGCGCAACATATGGCGCAGACTGACCATGGCTCTCAGCCCTGTCGCAAATTGCTGACGTTCCTCTAAGTTGCGCTGCACGAAGGTCTGTGTCGCCGGCCCTACCTGCTTGGCCCAATCCAGCAACGCCTGTGGCTGGCCTTCCTGGAAATGGCGATGATTCGGTGCGAGGTGCTCAGGCAGAGTGCTCACCCCGTAGGAATTGCTTCGTCGGTGCGTGGCGATGATTCGACGCTGGCAAACGATCTCTAGCCAGTCGACATTGATCCGAAGATCCACCACCTGATGGGCATACTGGTAAGGCACCGAGTATTGATGTCGTTCGTGTTCGACGTGATAGTCGGCGCCGACACGAACCTGATAACGCCACTGGTGAAAGTCGTAGTGCCGCTCTGGCAGGCTCCTGAGTGCGGGCAGATCAAATTCCTGGAGGCGCGCCAGTCGGCTTTTGGGATAGGTACGGGTCGTACGCCGATTCAGTTTCGCCATCCAGTATTTGAGCTGCTTGTTCAGCTCAGCAAGGGAAAAGAAAGTGTGATGGCGTAGGCGGGCCAGTACCCAGCGCTGGACGATCTGAACTCCTACCTCTGCCAGCGACTTATCCCGTGGTTTGCGTGGCCGTGCCGGCAGGATAGTGAAACCATAATGGTCAGCCAGCTCGGCGTACGCTCGGTTCAGTTGCAGATGTTCGCGTTGTGACGTGATAACAGCCGCCTTGAGGTTGTCCGGCACGACAAAGCGCGGCACCCCGTTGAGATGTGCAAGCGCTTGCACATGGCAGTGCAACCAATCCCCCGTTGTTTGGCTTGCGACCGCGACCGCGTACAAGTATCCGGAGCAGCCCATTGTCGCGACGAATACCTGTGCATGACTGATAGACCCCGTTGCCTGGTCGACGATAGGCATGGTGCGTCCGCAAAAGTCGACGAACAGTTTGTCACCTGGCATGTGCACTTGGCGCATGCTGAGTTTCTGCTTCTTCAGCCAGGTACGGTAGTGACGGGTGAACTGGGCATACGACACACCATTTGGCTCTTGCTCGCGGAACTCTTGCCAGAGCAACTCCAGCGTCATGTCGGGGCGACGTAGTTGCTCATGCACCTCCTGCAACTCTGGGGTGGCTTTACGCGGGCCTGCGATGGCATTACCGGTTTGTAAGCGACGGGCAAATGCAGGGTCGTCCAAGTCTTCCAGAGTGGCCCAGGACTCTCCAGTCAGGGCGAGTTGGTCGCGCAGAGCGCGCACGGTGTTATGTGAGACGCCGGCCAGCTTGCCAATAGTACGATGGGACAGGTCGGCATAATTGAGCAGGCGTACGATCTCACGCTGTTTCGCAATAGGTATTTTCATGGTGCTCCCAGTCGACAGGCGCAGGCAGGCCTCGCTTGTCGCGATCAATGCTCTTCTTAAGATGAATGGGTAGGCAGCCGACTTGACGCCGACCGAAAGGGAGACACAGAATGCGGGTGTCAGGCGATCAACAACTGACTCCCTCGCAAAAGCCCAGGGCTCCACCCCTGGGCTTTTTGCATCTCCAGTACCTGCGTCTGCTGCTCGATCAGGTATGGCTCATGTCGTGTTCTCCAGGGTGTGGTTGATGGGGTTGATGCTGAGCGTGCCTGCCCAATGTCACTGGCCTTCGTCGGCAACAGGCAAGCGCTGCCGAGCAATCCAAATCGCCACATCCTTAGCTAGCGCAAATCGGCCTCGGCGGTTTTGTACTGCAAATACCGGCACGTCCAGAGTGCCCCTGACCAATGCCTGGCGAAACGCATTGGGTGAACGAAATCCGAGCTCGCGCCACAGATCCTTGCTGCCCAACATCACTCCATAGCGTGTTGTCAGCTGTTGCTCCAGTTCGCTGGATAGGGTCAGGAAATCAGTTGGTAGGGGCATGGCACGTATCGTGTCGTCTTGTCACGCATCATGGTAGAGAAATCACCCGGATTGAACGAGCCGTAAGAACAGGCGTATTTTTTACTGTATCAATGGCCCATCGACTTTTCTAAATGTCTGATGCTCAAAGAATTAATCAGATCTACATGGATTTCGCGTCGAGCACGCGAAACTATGTAGGCCAGGATTACCCCTCCTGGAACGAATCACTGAGAAGCCTGCGTATTCGCTACTGGTACGAAACATTGCGTCAGCGCACCGCCCTGAGTTCCGCCTACCAGTTGGAGCAGTACTTTGAGCCGGAATCTTTCGTCCGGGATGTTGACGGATCCATCCAGCACTACAAGAACAAGTGGATTCGTTATGAGCAGGGCCGTCACCTACCTCAGGCCTCCTTGTTGAAAAAGGTCGAGGAGAAGGCCACAGGCTCGACACGAGAGCTCAATCATCCGCTGTGGTTGGTACTGGATCCAGAGAACAAACGGGTCATGCGCAGCGATGCTTTCCTGCGCCAACTGCCCCCCGTGGTTCAGGATGTTCTTTTCAAACCCGCCCAAACCGGGGTGCTCGGATATTCCACGCGAGTGGCCATCACGCCACTGTTGTTGGAGAAACTGGAGCGTCGAGCATCTCTGGATGTGTTGGCGTGTCTGGCCTGGCTGCTGCGCGAGGCAGCAAGCAAGCGAAGCTCAGACACCACGCGCATTGGGCATGCGTTGCACAACGTACTGACCATGATGGCTCTGGAGCTGCACGCGCTGAGGATCGCCCTACCGCTGTTACGGCTGTTGATTGATTGCATCCTGCCGCTGGGAGTGCCGCCTTATCATCGGATGTGGATGATTCCAAGCGACTACGTGCACGCATCCGGCCACCTCAACCGAATTGTCTACCAGACGCCGAAAGGTCGCCGGCAGACGCTCACTTGGGCAGAGCGGGTCAAGATCATGCAGCAACTGTTGCAGGGTAAGTTTGGCTTCGATGTGCGCTATGCCATGAGCCCGCAATTTGAGCTCGACGATAGTGGCGGAGAAATACCTGCGGAGATAACCAAGTCATACGACCGTGCCTGCAACCTCCGCGAATGGGGCTGGGAGTGCATTCAGACGGGTAAGCAAGGGCGGTTGCCCCCTTCCGATTTGCTGTAAGTGAATAGACTCATGCGATCCCGAGAGGAAGAAATACTTTGTTACGCTGCCGCTGGAGTAATTTTGAGAAGCTCGTCTCTGCCAGTGGAGCGTGCCCATTGACTGAACTGAGAGACGGGCTTACCTAACTTCCCTGTAATTCAGCCATGCAGGCCACTGGAATATCGGCCTTCCGTACTCTTTCGCAGTACTTCAGGGATGAAATGATGTCGAGTGAAAGCTCTCTAGGGGCAGATGCCTTTCAGACGGTTGATACAGGCCTTGCCAGTTTGGTCATGCTGGCCCGTTTCCACAACGTCGCTGCCTCACCTGAACAGCTTTCCCACGAGTTTGCCGAGGATGGCCGCTCATTCGGTCGAGCTGAGTTGCTGCTGGCGGCGAAGAAGCTCGGCCTCAAGGCCAAGTCGGCCCGCAGTTCGCTCGAACGCCTTGCTCATGTCCCATTGCCCGCCATTGCGGCTGATTCCGATGGCCGCTTCTTCATCATCGCTCGCATCGACGAAGGCAAAAGCCAGGCGCTGATCCATGACCCACAGGCGCAGCGCCCCGAAGTCCTCTCACTGGAGCAACTGCACGCACGCTGGACAGGCGAACTGATCCTGATCCGCTCCGAAGCCTCGATGGCTGGCGAGCTGTCGCGTTTTGACTTCACCTGGTTCATCCCCGCCATCGTCAAATACCGCAAGCTGCTCGGCGAAGTGCTGCTGGTGTCCTTCGTGCTGCAGATCTTCGCGCTGCTCACGCCGCTGTTCTTCCAAGTGGTGATGGACAAGGTGCTGGTGCACCGGGGCCTGTCGACACTGGATGTGATCGCCATCGGCCTGCTCGGCATCATGATCTTCGAGACCCTGCTGTCGGGGTTGCGCACCTATGTGTTCGCCCACACGGCCAGCCGTATCGACGTCGAGCTGGGTTCGAAACTGTTCAGGCATCTAGTGACCTTGCCACTGGCCTATTTCCAAGCTCGGCGGGTCGGCGACTCGGTGGCGCGTGTACGCGAACTTGAGAATATCCGCAGCTTCCTCACCGGCAATGCCATCACGCTGGTTCTCGATGTGCTGTTCTCGGTGATTTTCATTGCCGTGATGTTCTATTACAGCGGCTGGCTGACCCTGGTGGTGATTCTGTCGTTGCCGCTGTACTTCGTGATCTCGCTGCTAATCACCCCGATGCTGCGCGCCCGTCTCAACGAGAGCTTCACTCGGGGGGCGGAGAATCAAGCCTTTCTGGTCGAGACGGTCAACGGTATCGACACCCTGAAGGCCATGGCAGTCGAGCCGCAGATCAACCGCAAGTGGGACAACCAGCTCGCAGGCTATGTCGCCGCCAGCTTCAAGACGCAGAATCTGTCGGCCATTGCCAATGAAAGCGTTGGCTTCGTCGGCAAGCTGGTGACCGTGGCCACGCTCTGGTTGGGAGCGCGCCTGGTGATCGAGGGCGACCTGACCGTGGGCCAGTTGATCGCCTTCAATATGCTCGCAGGTCGCGTCTCGCAGCCGATCATGCGCCTGGCCCAGTTGTGGACGAACTTCCAGCAGACTGGGGTCTCGGTGCAGCGCCTGGGCGATATCCTCAATACCCGCACCGAACTGTCCCAAGCCACTCGCAGCGCCCTGCCGCCGCTCAGGGGGCAGATCGAGTTTGACCAAGTGCACTTCCGCTATCGCCCGGATGGCTCGGAGATTCTGCGTGGCATCAGCCTGCAGATCCAACCCGGCGAAGTGATTGGCGTGGTCGGTCGCTCAGGCTCGGGTAAGAGCACCCTGACGCGACTGCTGCAGCGTCTCTACACGCCCGAGCGAGGCCGGGTGCTGGTCGACGGCATGGACCTGGCTCTGGCCGACGTCTCTTCCCTTCGTCGGCAGATCGGCGTAGTGCTGCAGGACAACATACTGTTCGCCCGTAGCATCCGCGAGAACATCGCACTGACCGATCCGGGCGCGCCCATCGAGCAGGTGATGCAGGCGGCCAAGATGGCCGGTGCCCACGAGTTCATCCTGGAACTGCCGGAAGGCTACGACACCGTGGTCGGCGAGCACGGCGCTTCGCTCTCCGGCGGCCAGCGTCAACGTATCGCCATTGCGCGCGCGCTAATCGGTAACCCGCGCATCCTCATTTTCGACGAGGCCACCAGCGCGCTGGACTACGAGTCCGAACGCATTATCCAGCAGAACATGCAGACCATCTGCCAGGGGCGCACGGTCATCATCATCGCGCACCGCCTGAGTGCGGTGCGTGATGCCAATCGTATCCTGGTAATGGATCGCGGGCAGATCGTTGAGCAGGGCAGCCATGCTGAGCTGCTTACCCATCAAGCCGGCCACTACTCTCGCTTGCACCGTCTGCAACAAGGCGGTGCCGCATGAGTGCCAAGCGCGACTTGATCAACCGCTACCGCCAGGCCTGGCGCCACTCCTGGCGTAACCGCAAAGCAATGGATGCGCCGCCGCGCCTGACTCATGAAGTGCACTTTCTGCCTGCCGCCCTGGCCTTGCAGGAAGCGCCGGTACACCCCGCGCCACGGATCATCCAGTGGACCATCATGGCCTTTGCCATGCTGACCCTGCTGTGGGCGTGTGTCGGCGAAATCGACGTGGTCGCCACCGCTACTGGCAAGATCGTCCCCAGCGGCAAGAGCAAGGTCATCCAGCCCAGCGAAGTGGCGGTGGTCAAGGCCATTCATGTCTACGACGGACAGACCGTAAAGGCCGGTGAGGTACTGGTCGAACTGGATACTCAGATCACCGGCGCGGACGTCCAGCGCCTGCAAAGCGACCTGCTGGCCGCCCAGGTCGATAGCGCTCGCGCGAGCGCCTTGCTCGATGCCATTGAGGAGAGTCGCGAGCCGACATCCCTGGTCGGCCGGATCCCGCAGGCCTCCGAGTCACAGCAGCTGTCGGCACAGACCTGGCTGAGAGGCCAATACCTGGAACTGCAAAGCGCATTGCAGCAGAGCGACGCCGAGATCGCCCAACGCACGGCGGAGATCCAGGCCGCCCAGGCCTGGGTGGCCAAGCTGCAGGAGTCCTTGCCCATCGCCCAGCAGTTGGCGGCGGACTACAAACGCCTGCTGGACAAGGCCTATATCGCCAAGCATGCCTACCTGGAAAAGGAACAACAGCGCCTGAATCAGGAGCGTGAGCTGGCGGTGCAGCAAGCCCGTGTGCTGGAACTTCAAGCCGCCAAGCAACAGGCCGAAAGCCGCCGTCAAAGCGTACTGGCGCAGACGCGCCGGGCGATGCTCGACCTGCTGCATGAATCCGAGCAGCGTGCCGCCGCCCTTCAACAGGAACTGAGTAAGGCCGAGCAGCGCAACCGACTGATGCACCTCACCGCCCCGGTGGACGGTACCGTTCAGCAACTGGCCATCCACACCGCCGGCGGCGTGGTGACCGAAGCGCAGCCGCTGATGGTCATCGTGCCGAGCAACCAGCCGGTGGAGGTCGAGGCCCTGCTGGAGAACAAGGACATCGGTTTCGTGCGGCCAGGTCATGAAGTGGAGGTGAAGGTAGACACCTTTACCTTCACCAAATACGGCGTGGTGCACGGCACCGTGCAGAGCATCTCTGACGACGCCATTGAGGACGAGCGTCTGGGGCTGGTGTACAGCACACGGATACAGCTCAAGGAGAACAGCATTCTGGTGGGCAGTCAGCAGGTGCCATTGACGCCGGGAATGTCGATCAGGGCGGAAGTGAAGACCGACAAGCGCAAGGTGATCGATTACTTCCTTAGCCCTTTGCAGCAGTACGTGGACGAGAGCCTGGCAGAGCGCTGACAGCCCGCCCACTAGGAGCCCAAGGAGGGCTGCACATGAATGTGCTTTTTATCCACCAGAACTTTCCTGGCCAGTTCCGCCATATCGCTGCACACCTTGCTCGGCAATCAGGCGTTAATGTACGCGCTATCGGTCGTGAACACGCACCGGGTCTGGCGGGTATACGCCTGTATCGCTATCGCCCACACCGTCAGGCCAGCAAGGAGACCCATCCCTATGCGCGTACCTTCGAGGAGGGTGTGTTGCATGGCCAGCAGGTGCTGCGCCTGCTGCTCGATCTCAAGGCCAAGGGCTACCGCCCGGATGTGATCGTCGCGCACCCCGGCTGGGGTGAAACCCTTTATGCCAAGCAAGCTTTCCCCGATTGCAAGCTGATCCATTTCTGCGAGTACTACTACCGCACCGATGGAGCGGATGCAGGCTTTGATCCAGAGTTCCCGCTGACCCTGAATGGTGTCGCGAGCATCCACAGCCGTAACGCATTGCATCTGCTCAACCTGGAGAACTGCGACGCAGCGATTACCCCGACTCGCTGGCAACACAGCCTGCATCCGGCCGCTTACCACGACAAGATCAAGGTGATTCACGAAGGCATCGATACCGCCAATCTGGGGCCGAACCCTGAGGCCGTGCTCCGGCTACCCAATGGTCAGCAACTGAAGGCAGGCGACCCGGTGGTGACGTACGTGGCGCGGAATCTGGAGCCGTATCGGGGCTTTCACCAGTTCATGCGGGCATTGCCTCACGTGCTGGCCGCGCATCCTACCTGCCAGGTGGTGATCATCGGTGGAGATAGCGTGAGCTACGGCAGCAAACCCCATGATGCTCCCAACTGGCGTATCAAGCTGTTGCGCGAAAATCCAATCGATCCGCGTCGGGTGCATTTTCTTGGCAAGGTTGATTACGCCACCTATCGCACGGCCTTGCAGGTGTCCGCTGCACATATCTATCTGACCTATCCGTTTGTCCTGTCGTGGTCGCTGCTGGAGGCGTTGGCCTGTGGTTGCCAGGTGATTACTTCCGATACGGCTCCGGTACGGGAAGTCATCCAAGATGGAGTTAACGGCTGGTTGGTGGATTTTTTCGATGGCGAACTACTGGTGCAACGCATATTACAGACCCTGAATGGGAGAAAAAAGAACTTACAAACTCAGGAGCAGGCTCAAAGAAGTGCTCAGGCATATGCAATATACAAAGGTATTAACAGTTACTTGGAAATTTTGGGGTTCGACTCTGTTTGCAAGGAGGCTTACGAGAACTGCTCACAAGCATCGCGCCCTATGCTACTTGAGGCCGGAGAAGCCTAATGCACGGCAAGACATCAGATTTATGTATTTTAGAAAAAATATGTGATGTTAGTGAAGGGAGATGTCTTGGATTTTTTGTTTTTGTCTGCATGCTTATTGCGTGTATGGCAGTATGTGTTTTAGCTGGCCTTTATGCGATGAACCAAAGGGGTCGTGAAATATCTGCTAATTGCTATATAGAACAAGCGCGGTTAACCAAGAGCGTTCAATCGGTGGCGGTAATATTGACTTCAGTTACTTTGGCGTGCGCGGCTGTTTGGGGGTATCAAAATTATGGAAATACCTTAGCCAAACGCTGAATAAATGTCAGGGTAATGAGGGTATTTAGAGGGGCTTTATATTTTTCTCTTTAATCGCGATGACTGTAGGTTAGAGGTCGCGCTTGGAGTGGAGGTTGTATCGAGGTGCAACAGTATTGAGCTATTTCAGACGCAGGCTTCTATATGGAATGGCGCAAGTGGAAGTTTGTGCCCTTTAACGACTAACTCATGCTGCTTCTAGATACCAGTGCAAAGCAAATCAGAAAACAGAAAGTGACCTCTTGGCATCAAGGAAGTCGAAATGCTACTTAAAGCTCTAACAATCTACCTGCTCGCAGCCTTCTTCATCAGTGGCACCCTCCTGCTATTCAGGAGGCGGCTTGGTCGCTTATTTTGGCCTCTAGAGGCGGTTGTCTTAGTTCCATTCCTTGGTTTGATGGTTTATAGCGGCATCATGTTTTTTCTTGAGATTTCTCGGGAACATAAGCTGCGTAATATTCAGTTTTCTAGCGAGATCGCAAGTCGTGTGTCCCTCATTCCTCAGCAAGGAATAAATGGAATGTTGGCTCCGGGCGAAACTGCAATGTGCGTTATTAACTCCGTTGACTTAAATTGGGCTGTAGCAGTTGGCTTCTCCGATGCGCTAAAAAGTCTAAGCTCCGATGATTACCCGGCGGAGGATGGATTGTGGTATGTAATGTTTTTTAATGAGAGAGAGCTTACCAGGCTGTATGGATTTGAGTCTTGGCGTGAAAAAAATCACTGCTATCAATAGCGGTGCTCTTACAAGCAATATACAGGGATAATAAGTATGTCACTTCAGCAGCAAACACCTTTTAGCCGAGTTTGGTGGGAAAATAAGGCGCGCGACATGTATGCTAGCAGAACTGGAAATGATAATTTCCCGAACAGCGATCCAAGCTTCGACGCATTTCGCCATGCTTATACCAACGCTGTCTGGACTTGGTTGACTGACCCTTCATTTGCTAAGGCTGGCGGTGACTACGTAGAACTTGGCAACCCAAGAAATTTCGCTTCCCCGGAAGGCACTCGTGACATGAACGGAGACCTTCATAACAACAATGTGGGCCGTCAGGTTGGGAGCCAACCTTGGTCAAGTGTCGGCGATATTGGCGATGAAATCATGATCAGGCTCAGAGAGGGAGACCTCGTCACTGACCCACAGAACGATCCGAGAACCGATCCGGCAAACTTTCCACCAGATCTCGCTCCCGTTCCACCATTCGATAATATTGATCTTCCAGAACTTCTAGAGAAATGGAGAGAAAAAAGAGAAAGCGAGAATATAGACCCAGAAACAAAAGACACCTTGGATGACCTAATAGTCTACTACGATACAGGGTCAAGCTGCGCAATAGCGCCAATGGCGAATACAGATTTTACATCTGCAACCAATTTTACTCCGAGAATTGACCCGCTTGCATTAGATCTTGATGGCGATGGAGTGGAGACAGTTTCCGCAAACTCCGGCATTGTATTTGACTTTGACTCTGATGGTTTAAAAACCGGTACCGGATGGGTTAAAGGCGATGATGGTTTTCTGGTGCTGGATCGCAACGGCAACGGGTTCATCGAAAATGGCAGTGAACTTTTCGGTGTAGATACCATTAAGTCCAATGGCCAGAAGGCCAGCAACGGTTTTGATGCGCTGCGCGATCTAGATACCAATGGCGATGGGATTTTCGACTCTCAAGATGCCGCATTTACCAATGTTCGCGTCTGGCAGGATATAAACCAGGACGGTATATCTCAAGCGCATGAGCTTAAAAGCCTAGCCGATCACAATATCGTCGCTATCAACCTAGATTCTACCAGCTCCAACCAAAACTCTAATGGCAACCTAATCAGCGCGATAGGCAGTTTTGTACGCGGCGATGGTAGTGAAAGCGCCGTCAACGGCAATTTGAGGCAAGCTGCCAATTTG
>VFQM010003341.1_pt1 | contig 10420 bp, 13 predicted proteins | sample 3512391 | NCBI WGS metagenome assembly VFQM01 (sample SAMN10412369, study PRJNA504923) | tailings metagenome | isolation source: Replicate 1 from Balatoc abandoned mine | place: Philippines
AAAGCCAGTTCTTTGTTTCCTTCATTTCGCTAATTTCATATATAAATAAAAAAGACAGGTTACATTTACCTGTCTTTTTTTGTAATTCAGTAAAATCATAAATTACATTAGGATTTCTTTTTTGGCGGTTTTAATGAAGGAGTATTACCTGGCGTGTCTTTATTATCACGCTGACGTTGGTCTGGTTTTCCAGTTGATTTTGCTATTCTTTTCGGTCCAGTTTTAAGTGCCATGATTTTGTTTTTTAAATAGTTACTAACAAATTTAGTTAAAATTTATTTTCTCTTCTTTTTCCTCTTAAAAAAGAAGTTTTTCTTTTTCTTTTCGTCTTTTTTTACTCCATCATTTATTTCATCTGACGACCAAATTCTAGCAAATTCAATTTCACTTCTTCTAATGAAATAATGTGACTTGCAATCAAAATTCCAATTTCCAATAGAAGGCGATAAACTAATAGTTTCTCCATCAAACGTCATTTTCCAATCAGTTGGAGAAAAAGGCGTAACAACTTCATTGTTACAGCCACACACACATTTGTGTATGGCTGTACAATAAGTAAGCGAAATATATAATATTCCATCTTCCAATAGATCTGGGATAAACTCTACAAACTTATGCTGTAACTTCATCACTTGTCAATTGATTAACATTAATAGAGTAAGTACTGTGATGCTCTTCTCTTAAATCTTGATAGAAACCACACATTTTTTTCCATTTAATCACGGCTAAAACAGCATTCAAACAATTTAACTCCGCAATTTGAATATTTGTGTTATAATCGTTATTACCTTCATCAACAAAAGGAATTCTATCAACTAAGTGATTATTCTTTTCATGAGTTCCAGTTGTTACTCTAACTGTTCCAATTAGAGTATCATCAACTGCATTTACACCAAGTCCAACATCAATAAATGGAATATTGCTTTTTAACAAAAATTGAATAATCAGCTTTCTGGAAACATCATTATCAATACATATAAATACAAAAGAAATTGTTGATAGTTCTTTCATATTATCTTTTGAAACATAACTGTTATGTGCAGTAATTTTTTGATGAATTTTTGAATACTGATGATAGTAATAGTCAACCTTTGATGGTACAGTATCTAAATCCTCCTTTCCGGCAGCTCCGGGAGAACGAAATGCATTATGTTGCGAAAACACATCGCCATCATAAAGATGAATTTCACTCACAGGAGTTTTTGAAAGTAAATCTAGAATGTATGCACCTGTTCCACCCAACCCAATTATAGCAATTTTTTGACCTTTAACTTTTTCATTAATAAGATTAATTTTCGCTCTACCGGAATTAGTATCAATATATTGAAAAACATCAGTATCAATTGCGTTTTCTCTAATTCTGAAAGTCTTTTCAGTAACTAACGGATCAATGTTTTTAGCCGGTGAACTTAGAATTTTGCTATAAGTAGATACTTTTTCATAATAATCAACATAACCACTTTGTGGTTTGTTGGAAAAAGAAAAATTAATCACAATTCCATGACCAAGGTTTTGTTGATTGGAATGTTGAATAGCTGTGATGATACTACCATCAGCATTGCAAGGATATTCACCTATAAAATTGATAACGTGTGTACTTGGTTTAATAGTCCTTTGACTATTAGCCAATGACAATTCACTAACCAAAATACCATATTTAACTTCTCTAAGATGAGTTACATAAGGTATATGGTGGATAAGTAAATATCCACCTTTAACCTCAAGTTCATAACCTTCATCTTGTAACCTTTTAAGGTCGGGACTATGATTTATTAGTTGCTGTAACATTGAAAACCATTTTATTAGTTACAAAAACTTTATCATCTTTAACCATGCTGCCTTCAGGATTTTGATGAGGACCTTTAGCATAGGTTACAGTATAAACTGTATTTGGATTTTCCTGATAATTCCCAAATGCCAATTCAACAACTTGTTTAAAACTTATTGTTTTTTGGTTCCACTGCTTTTCTCTACCATTAACAATGATAATAAATTCAGTAACTTCCTTTTTAGAGTAGAATTTTTCTTTGCCAGGTCTAGCTAAATCTACGATTTCATCGTCCTCAATTAAATCGTCTTCCCAAGGTTGTTTATTATCCAAGTAGATTTGGAAATCAGCTGCTATATTTCCCTGTCTTCTAATTTGAGAACCTTTGATATACTGCTTATCAGTTTCAAAGTTTTTTCCATCAATAGAATACTTTAATTTCTGCTTGATGTAAAATTGCTCAATTCCTGGTCTTGCCAAGTCAACAGTTTCGTCGTTCAAAATAGCGTCATCTTTCCAAGGTTCAACTATATCTAAGAATAATTCATAATCAAGAGGAAGTCCTCTCAATTCTTTCAGTTGTTTTCCGGTGATAAACTGCTCAAACCATTCAAACTTTTTGCCTTCAATAATTAATTCTAACGAAGGTCTTTTACTGTGGTCATTCTGACCATCTTTTTGTGTATTCATGATACTTTATTTTTTAATTTTTTAAAATATTTTAACACTCCTATTCCTTTAAAAACTCTTGGAGATTTGAGTTTCAAGCGGTTTTGTTGCTAAAAAATTTGTTTTTCTCAAAAAACATAGTAGTTTTACACAACAAAATAGAGGGATACTGAGGTGATAAGCCTAAGTATTTTAAAGTCACGCAACTTAATTCCCTATAACCCAATCCGTACCGCCAAGTTCGATTGGGTTTTTTTATTTATCAGCTCATATTTTTAATTTCTTAATTATCTTATCTATTTCTTCAATTGGTAATCTATCATTAACTGTTTTGAGTTCCTCTAACAGAGTAATGGCTTTAGACTTATACAATATATTTTCTTCTACCAATTTCTCAATAACCCAAATACTACCGTGAACTTCAATACCGTGTTCTTTAGCTTCTAATTTCAATTTTCTATCACAGGTAAGTAATGCACAGTTAAGTTGAATTGATTTCCAAAGCATTGTTTTATCTGGTAATGATTTGAGGTTTCTCTTTGTTGCAAATTGATTTACTGCATCTTGCTCTTCATCAGTTAACATAATCACATTTAACTTTTGTGACCTTTTATAAACTTCAAACTCAACAACCTGATTCGCTATTACAATTTCATTATATACAAATGAAGTGGTAGAGATTTCTGCTTTCAAAGCAAAAAACTCTGGTAAAATCTCCAACTGATAGAGATCAAATAGTACACTTACATCTGTAATAATTAATTTCATACCAATAATTTCATTTTACCACGCAATTGCCAAGCTGTTATACCTGAAAAATAAGCCGCTTCATTAATTGTCAGAACTTCTTTTGCCAAACCCAAATACACCAATCGTTCCATTCGGGTTGGTTCTTCTTTACTTCTGTACCTACCAGGTTCACTATTAGGAACATGATAACCTCTTTTTTTATAGCCAACATGGAACTTTCTTAAAATAAAATCGTTCAAGATACCTAATCGATGTGCTCTATGAAAAATAGCAGTAAACGATATTCCCCAACGTTCTTTTATAATTTCTAACTCTTTTTGATAGAAGTGAAAACGTTGTTTATGCAGCTCTTTTTTAGCCATTTCTTCTGGATATAGTACAGCACAAGCAAAGACATGACATAATTTTTCTTCTTCTGCATGCTTCAAATCTTTTGAGAAAGTCAATGCATGATGTGCCAATTCATGCAATGCTGTAAATCGTTTTCTAACCACATCATCATTAGCATTAATACTCTTTTTTAATACAATAATTTTTCTATCTCCAACAGTAGCTTTCATACCATCAAAAGCATCATTAACTAAAAGATCAATCACTTTGTAACCTTTATCTTCAAGCATTTCAACAACATCCGGTATTGGGTCATATCCTAAATTCCACTCTTCTCGCAGTTTTTTTGCAGCATCCTCAGCATCTTCGGCAGTCTTAATTTCTTTGTCAAAAGTAAAATAGTCATACTTCTCATTTAACTGAAGAATATCCTCCAATTCAAAATACCTTTCAAAACAATCTTTAGCTTTTTCAATAACAGAAGCTTCTTCGGTTTTAGACAGCTTTGAACTGTATTTTCTAAAATCAATATTCTCAAATTCAACTTTAATACTAGGCACCGAGTAAAAATAATCTATAGAAACATTTAATGAGTTAGCCAATGCAATTAAAACTTCACTATCTGGCTTCATGACACCTTGCTCATATTTATTCAAAGACTGCTTGCTAACTAGATTATCTAGTTTGTCGGCGAGTCCTTGAAGAGACAAACCCGCCATTCTTCTGGCAGATTGTAGTCTATTTGCAAATACATTTTCCATAATTAAAGATTTAAACTATCAGTTTGTTGACAAAAATACAAAAAAAATATTATTTGTCAACAAATAGATTCAAAATAATTATTAACAAGTAATATTTTTTTAAACTTTAGGTTTCTTTTTTGTTTTACAAAAATCTTGAATAATCTTCAGGAATATAAGCATTTATTTCCCTTAAGTATTTTCTTAACGCCGTTTTACTTGTATGCCCCGTTATAGCCATGATATTGGATTCGGCTTCCTCTGGTGTCATTTCTTTAATAAAGGTGTTGTAAAGCTTCGTTATAAAAGTATGTCTAAAGCTATACAATCCGTAATCTTTGCCTAATTTGAATTTCTTTTTAACTTCTAGGAAATAATCAGAATAATCATTTCTTCTGCTAGTTTCTGTAGCTTCCCAGTATTGTCCGAAATCTTTTCTTCCGAATAAATATGTATCTTTAGGGTATTTAGTGATATCAGGTATTTCATCAATTAGAACTTGAGGAATTCGCTTTAATTTGAAGCCTGTTTTAGTTTTAATCTTTAAAATTTTGTCATTTAAGTCTATATCACCTATTGTAATACGATTAACTTCTACAGGTCTTAAAAAGTTGTATGAAATGAATTTGACATACAAGGAAAGTAACTTATTATTCTTATCTAAATAGTCAAATATTTTAGTTTCCTCTGAACTAGTGTAAGATTTATTCTTTTCAGGATTACTTTTTAAAACTGGAATTTTGTGAATAAAATTATCAGATATGATTTCATTATCTGCCAAAACCGTAAAGATTGAACTAATATCGGTTCTAGTATTATTTCTGTTTTTAGCTGAGGTAGCAATTAAAACTTCATTTAGATAGGTTGTAATTACTTTTTTATTGACAGAAGATACCAATCTATTTTTAAAACCATTTTCGTTTAGCCATTTTTCAAAACGTAGAATTCTTCCTTCTAAACCTTTATAAGAGGTTTCAGCTAATGTGCTTTTTTTGATATTTAAAGCAAATTCAAAAGCTTCTTTAATGGATTTACTATTAGATTCTTCTTCAAAATTGAATTTATTTTCAGGATTGTATGGATTGAATCCGTCTTTTAAAAGAAGTGACAAATTTCTTTGCATGGTTTTTAGCCACAACAATCTCTCTCTTTTTTCTAAGTGTTGAGGAGCATAAATGTTGTTTGGAAATCTTTCAAGTGGTCCATCTGACTTCTTTCGAAAAGAAAAATACACATACCAGCGCTTTGCTAAATCACCATTAGCATCATATATCTTTGGTTCGGAGTATTTTTTCTTTTCTTTCAAAGCGTGTTCAAAATCGTGTTCAAAACCGTGTTCATTTTTCAAATATCGTAAAATTTTTGACATAAAAAAAGCAGGATTAAATTGCTCTAATCCTGCTTAAAATCTAACTTTTTGATTTTTAAAAAACTTGTAGCGAAGACGGGAGTTGAACCCGTGACCTCAGGGTTATGAATCTAGTAGAATCCATTTTCTTCACAAAGTGACACCGTGTTTATTGAGTTTATGGAAAAATAATTCTTCGATTTTGAAGATTTTTTTAAACTATCATCACTCCAATTCATCACTCCCTTTTTATACTTTAATAACTCCTAACACCTCTTCCTTCACACATGGGACAGATTCTTCCATATTCATTAGAAAGTGATGACTTGTTTTTTTCAATTCCAGTTCCATTGCATAATCCACATTTATTGTTTTCATAAATACGACCATCACTGCCCATATGATATTGACCATTCCCTTGTTGGTATTCAGACTCTTGTTCTTCCAAATCTATACCATATTTATCTGTAACACTTTTGAAATTTTCAACATGTTTTCTTCCGCATGTGGGACTACAAATTTGACCTTGCATGTTTTCATCTTCAATTAATACCCAATCACCATCCATCTTCTCTTCATACCCTCTATTTTGCATTGGGTTGCCACAAATGGAACATGTCCAATTAGAGAAGTCATCATTTTGGTTAACTGTGCTTTCAACTGAAGTGGTAGCTTCAGTTTCAATTGAAGTCTCTAAATTTTCTGAGTTTCGTTCTTTACATGAAGTTATAAAAACAGATATAAAAAGACTTAAAATAATTATTTGAATGTTTTTATTTATCATGATCAATTGTACTTATTAGGTCTTAGTTTTTTTTCGTTTTCCCTTCTAATTTTTTGAACTTTTTCGGTCATTGCATCCCTCGTTTTATGCCAATAATCTTTTAACATTTCTATCTGGTTGTCATTTAAATTAGCTTTTTCATCAAGTCCCATTCTAAATAACACCCAGTTGTTATTATAACTTTTTGCACAATATTCATAAACGGCATAACTTTCCAAATCTTCTGCTAGATTCTTAGTGCACTCATAAAACTCTTGTGCTCTATAATCTGCAATCTTTTTCCATTCATCAGCTGTAAGTAAATGTTCCTCTTTTGAAAGTATTTCATCTGATAGTATTTCATCAGTTTGCTCAGAATTTTGATTTGAGGGATTTTTCCTTTCGTAGATATTATATCCTTTATAAATGATAAAGATTAACATGGGTATTATCCAATAAAGTTTACTAAATTTATTAGAAGTATTGTTTGTTGAAATTTTAGCCATTTTAATTTATTTTAATATTGTTGCTAAATGTTCCAGTCGTTCTATCATATTCTAACAATACAGTACAATTATCACCTTCTTGCAATTCAGAAATAGTAAATTCTGTTTTTGTAGAAATTAATAAAGACTGTATAATTTTAAATGTATGTGTATCTTTTTTTACTGGTATTGAAATATTAAATCCTTTTTTTAATGATTCAGTTGCAATTAGTTCATTGTCAACATGAATTTTAATTTTAGCATCCATTAACATAAACACCCCTTTAAAAATTAGATTTATATTTCCCTTGATGGAATTTCTCTCATTTTCTCTTGTATCAATTTCTTTATGAGTTTTTTCATTTGTTACATTTTGAATATTGAGAATTTCATTTTTCATTTCGCTATATTCTTTTTCTGATAATACACCATCATCGAACAATTGTTTTAGTTTTTTTAAGTTTTCAAGCTTATCCATAATATTTTAAATTAAAAATTAATAGTGAGACAATAATAAACACATCAAGTATTGAGATTTTGATTGTGTTTTTAGGGTTTGTAAAATATTTGTTTTTTAAAATGAGTGCCAATGAAATGCGAAATATTATTTGACTTATGATTAAAATAAAAACAAAAGTCGATTGAGCATTGAATTTATTGGCAGTTGAAAAGTCAAAACTGAGACATGACTGTAACCCACGAGTTAAACCACACGAACGACATTCTGAACCAAATATTAACTTATATTGACAACCAAATCCAGTATTAAATAACTTTGTGAATAACAGATAGGAAAACAACAACAATATTATTAGTAATATCAAGTAGTTTGCAAAAATATATGTTTCTAATAAACTTTTATTTTTATTTTCAAACCCTAAGGATTCCATGTAAATATTAAATAAATTGTAATAAAATTTAGAAATAATGTAAGATAACAAACGATTTTGTCAAGCTTTGTAGCGTCTACTTTTAGTAAAATAAAAATAGAATTGAAAATTGAAGCGGTTATGATAGTTCCAGCAAATATAAGTAGGCAAGGAGAAATAGTTGCTAGCCATAAAGAAAAACCTGAAGCTACAAGAGATACTATAGACAGTAGAGCATAGTTAAATCCTGGTCTTTCAGAGTTCATTTCTGCAATTTCTAAGACACTGAAAATTTTATTCCCTATTTTTATTTCATCGCTTGTCATCTCAGACGGTGAATGTATTTGTTTTTGTCTTATAAAAGGCTTTAAAAGTTTTATTTCATTATCAGATAAGTCTTTGAGATTTAGGTAATGAATATCAGGAGCTTTAATCAAAGTTCCTTCACTATCATGAAACGATTTTAAACTTATTTTTTCTTTATTTCCATTATCTGGAATATTACTTTGAATGTTTTGTGTAAACGTATTTGATGTAAAATTTACATTTTTGATAATTTCACTCTTAAGTGATTCAAATTCTTGTTGAGTAATAGCTCCTGTTTTCAACAAGTCGTGAAGTTCATTTAGTTTATCAAATTTATTCGCCATAATCTATCTGAAATTAGAGTGATTTAAAAATGTATTATGAAAAAAATATTACATTAACCAAAAATCATTGATTTTTAAATTAATACACAAATAAATTAAAATAGTTTTTACATTTTTTTAAGATTTAGTTATCGTTTACTTTTACTATTAAACGTAAAAAAGCCACTCAAAAAGTGGCTTAAAAACTATAAATTAAACAAAATGAAAATCATTAATTTTTAGTATTGATATCAAGTTTAAACTCTACATCGTCTTTGTCTTTATATTCTTTTTGATAAAATTTCTTAAAGTAACCTGCATATCCTGTTACTTTTACTTTTATTTGTTTAAAAATGATGTAATCATTGACTTGAATTTCATAATTTGGATGAACAATGATATCAGCACCTGAACCTTGAACAGCTTTGAAGGCAGCTGCTGATTTTGTTTTATTTTCCCTTGCTTTAAACAATGCGTTAAACTGAGATTCCGAAGAATAACTCATACCATCAGCAAATTTATTATCACCTCCTACTTGGAAAATTAGAAAATATGAAGATGTTGATTCTCCAACTAATTTTTTATTCATGTCAACTTCAATATTTGCCCTAATGGGATTAATTTCAGCTTTTGGCGCATACGCTGGAGTTGATAGTGCACCAGTTCTTGTTGTTGTACAACTTGTTAAAATGAAAACTAAACTCAAAACGAATAAAATTTTTCTCATAATCTATTTGATTTTTAAATTAATGCACAAATAAATTAAAATAAATTTTACATTTTTTTAAGATTTAGTTATCGCTAAATTTAATGATTTAACGTGTTGGAATTTCAATTTTTACTGATGTTCCAACTGAAGGGTTTTGAATTTCAATTTTTCCTGAATTGTTGTTTGATAGAAGTTGAATACGTTCTTCAACTAATTTTAATCCTTTTGAAGTTTTTTTGGATTGAATAAATCCCTTTCCATTATCGGTTACAACGCAGTATATTTTATCATCCTTCTTTGAAAACTCGATTTGAAGTTTTGGATTTTTAATTGTTGAGTCGAAAGCATGAATGAATACATTTTCTACTATCGGTTGGATAAGCATTGGTGAAATCTCAATTTCATTACTGTTGATGGAAGCATCTAATTCGATTTTAACATCAACTTTGACTTTTCTTCTCAGGTTTTCTAATTCAATGTAACGATTTAGATATTCAATTTCTTCAAATAAATAAACATATTTCTTACTGGAAAAGTCTAATGTTTGTCGGATAAGCTTTGAAAACTCACCAATATAGAATAAGGCATCATCTACATTGTTATCAATGACAAAATTTTGAATGGAATTCATTGCATTGAAAACAAAATGAGGATTCATTTGGCTCTGTAGGGCTAATAATTTAGTCTCAGCGATTCTTTTTTCAATTTCAGATTTTTCCTTGATTTGATTGATTTTTCTTTTAACAACAAATAGAATAATGAGAACCAAAGCTAGAACTAGCAATCCAATAAACCACCAAGTCTCCCAAAAAGGATTACTGATGTTTATTTTTATTAGAATGGGTTTTAATGTTTCTCCAGTTCCAATATTTTTACCCTCCAACACAATTGTGTAGTTACCACTATTTAAACCTAATAATTTTAAATTCGATTCTTTGGTGTATTTGCTCCAATAGTTTGATAATCCAAGTATTTTGTAGCGATAATAGTTTTTAGATGCATTTAAAATATTGTTGCTGTTGAAGTAAATTTCGATGTTATTTTTACGGTAATCGAGATTAAGTTTGCTAGTGATTGGAAAATCTTCATTATTAATTTTTATTCGGTTAACATAAATAGGACTATTGTACTTTTCAATTTGTATTGCTTTTGATAAATCAATTGAAATTAACCCTTTATAAGTTGCTATTAAAAGCGTATTTGAACGATTATCGATAATAGCATCCGTATATTCCGTTGCTAGTAAATGTTCTTCTTTGCTCAGAAATTTATGTAGTTTGAAGTCTTTTATGATGTTTATTCCTTTGTTAGTTCCAATGATGTAATACTCCTTGTACTGTCGGATAAAAAAAACAGAATT
>VFQM010003349.1_pt1 | contig 10389 bp, 9 predicted proteins | sample 3512391 | NCBI WGS metagenome assembly VFQM01 (sample SAMN10412369, study PRJNA504923) | tailings metagenome | isolation source: Replicate 1 from Balatoc abandoned mine | place: Philippines
TCATGTCCGATTTGCCGGCGCGTGGAGTCAGTTTTAGGTACTACTGGCAGATAACAAATAGAAGAATAAGTAGATACACCCACGTAATTTTACCCGTGTTTTGGTTCATTAAGATTAAGCAGCGGATTTAGTGCTGCTTAATCAAATTATTTCTCTTCCAGTTTGCTTATCATGCCGGAATTAATTTTCAATCTCCGGAAAGATTATGCGACTCACAGTTTTGGCACTCTTGGTTTTCTCCACCTACTCGTTGGCCAGTGATAAGCCTACCTTTTATGAAGAGCGTCAGCGGGGTTGGTTCTGGCACGAAGTCGAGCCAGAGCCTGAAGAAGAACCTCAGACCAAAGAGCCTTTAACCCCGCAACCGGAGTCGGTAAAACCGGTAACACCACGAGCGGAGCAAGTGGCGCTGGATTCTTCGTGGCTTAAAGCCAACCTTGAAAAGTTAATGCAAAAAGCGATTGATGAACCTACGGATGCAAACCTTGCAGCTTATGCCTATGCCAACCGTTTGATGATGGATATGGGTAGTAGGTTCTCTACGCGGATGATGGAATTTATGGAGTTGGAGCAGGCACTGCAAGAATCAGCCCGTCGTCCATTTTCGACTTTTGCACTCTCTGAGTTTTCAGAAGAACGAAACAAGGCCGTGAACAGCATCATGGCAAAGTTAAAGGAAAAGGCGCACATCTGGTTTTTCTATTCCTCAACCTGTGCTTATTGTGTCAAACAAGTGCCAGTGCTGGAGGAATTTAAAGCCCGCACCGGTATTCCTGTTCTCGCTATATCCATGGACGGCGGACCAGTACCTGGCGCCAACACTTTTGAAGTTGTCGTTGACCATGATCTTCGTGTCTCGCAAATGTTCGGGGTGCGTGTGACACCTACCATGCATTTAGTAGACAACAAAAAACGCCAACCTATTCCGTTAACTGAAGGCCTGAACACTCTACCTGACATCGAGAAACGGGTATTACTGCTCAGTCGTCAGGCGTCATTTATTACTGATGAAGAATACCAGTTAGCCAGATCTGTTCGTGAGATAGGTGTGTTCCGGAATGAAACCGGCGAGATACTGGCAGATAAGTCTAAGCTGGAATCTGACCCTGGGTATTTGGCTGATTTACTTAAGCAACGCTTAGATGATGTCACTCAGTTTGGTGCTTCAAAAGCTGTGGGTACAGAACAGGGGGGCTCGGCAAATACACCGTCAATCCCTGCAATTCAAGGTACTCCAGTGAGGTGATAGTCAATGTTTGATTTGTCACGTTTGACAAACTCATAAGCTTAAAATAGACTGTTTTTCAGGCACTAATTTTAAGGTTATTTATGCGTCTGGCAGCTCTGGTCCTGTCGTCATTTTTTGTGGGTGCGTCTGCTCAGGCGAATGTATGCTCTGTCACAAATCATGTTTTCATCAATGAATCAAATTCTATCGTTGTTCTGTCAAAAGCTGACGGTGAAACGGACGCCACTGTGTCCCTGGAGCATGAAGAAATTGTTGCCTTTGAATCAGCTGATGCTGTAGTTGAGTTGGCACAGTCTGAAATGGTCGTTAGCGACAACCAAAACAGAGTTGCGATGGATCAGAAGTTAGCTGGTATGGCCCAGGCGTTTGAAAACATCCGTTCAAACATGCTTTTCAATCCGGAAAACAGACGTCCAGAGGTGGTGGCACAGCATTATTCAGAGGTGTTCACCAACAAGGCCTTTGCCCTACCAAATGCTGCCGAAAACTTTATGTGTGTCATAGGCTCAAATATTGACCGTGTTTCAAAGCGACCGCTTTTCACACAAGTACCAAACCAGCATTATGTATTGCCGGCGTCGATGTTGGTTCAGTTGTTTGAAGGTAATGCTCAACTGCATATTATTTAAACTCACAAACTTCCCAAGAGAATCGGAATTAACTTCCGGTTTTTTTTACGCCTGAAAAATGATTAAGCACGCAATTTAGCGCTCCTTATCAAAATTAATCCCCTGCCCCCGCCTTTAAAATAGCCAAAATTCCAGTCGGTTTATTTGAAGGTACCCGATGAAACTCAAAATTTTAGGCGTTTTAGTTGGTCTGTGTTTTTTGTCGCAGCCAGTGACGGCAGACCCGCTAAGCTCGGTTTTTGATTCATATTCACAAGGCTCTGCAGGCGTTTACAAAACGTCCCGTGGTACTCATTTTTATGCGGGGAACATTACGACTCGCATTCACCAGCCAAATACCCCCGACCTTGTTGGTTTTAGCGCTCCCAGTGTGAAAGCTGGTTGTGGCGGTATTGACTTTTATGCCGGCAGTTTCTCACTTATCAGTGGCGATGAAGTGGTGCAAATGGCGCGTGGTATAGCGCAAGGTGCTGCCCCTTACTTCTTTAATCTGGCTATTTCCTCAATTTGTGCCGGCTGTGGTGCGGCCATGCAAGATTTAAGTAATCGGTTAAATGAGCTGAACCAGTTCGCGAAGGCATCATGTCAGCAGTTTTACAAAGGTCTGGATGATGCGACGGGCTGGTCAGATGCAGCAGCCAAAAACTCATTAATTCAACCAATCAAATACGATGAAAGCAGAGGTTTGGGTAAGAGCTGGGTTGATACAGTGATGAATGCGATTGCAAGCAAAGAGCCATCATTAGCTGCAAAAGAGTCGATCACAGGCAACCTGACATACAACCTGTTAACTGCAATGCTTGGTCCAACGGAATTAACAGACACCACTTTTTTCTCCACCAAAGAGGGGTTAAAGCAGACGCTGATGTCTCTAATAGGGACAGGTATTGCAGGTTACAAAAATGGTCAAAACGGAGCCCCGGCAGAATACGTATTAGAACCGAGGAATTCAAACATAGATCCCCTAAAGTTGATCTTGGCTGATACTGGAACAGCAAACCAGAATTATACGTTTGATCGCATTGATTGCGCTAAAGATGTCAATGAAGACCCTAAGTGTACAGAAGTAAATATTGTTTCTGAAACCATGCTTCCCTTAGAGGCCCAGTACTTAAAGTTACTGACAGGTCCAGACGGCATATTCCGCAAATTGCAACGAAAGCAAACGTTTGATGATGGGACTGCCGATGGGGCTGCACAGCTTAATTTCATGAAATCTGTAGATTTCCCATCTGTTTATCTTGCTATCAATGCTGAATCCGAAAGCAACATTGATTCTTACAGTAGATACATCGCCCAGCGAGCCGCTTTTGCCCGGGTTGAGTCTCTTTACCGTATCGCTATCGCGGTACTGTACAAGGCGAAACTATCCAGATGGGGCAATTCACAAGAAGATCAGATGCCACAAGTGGCAGCAGCGAGCATCGATGCGAGATTGGCCAACCTCAATTACCAGCTGGAAAGAGTTCTGGCCGAAGATAAGAAATTGGCAGGCGCAATGGTCGATCAAATCGCTGTCTTAAAGACAAATAAATCACTGTTACCTGGTAAGGCTCGTTGATTATGGAAATTCGTGTATTAGGTGATTTTGATTTTACCCGTGAGGTGATCAGTGGTGTTGCCCGGCTGTTTTCTTATGACAACGGTTTTGGTTATGCATCAGGGGTGTTACTGGTGTTGTATCTCATGTGGAACATGCTGCAGCACGGTTTGAATCCTGAGAAGTCTACCCCACCGGTGAAAGAATTTATTTTCGGCATTGTGTTGTGGCTAATGTTGGGCGGCGGCGGTTCATCAGCCAAGTTTGATGTAATGTTGACGTCAATGGCGGACCCTTCCCGCTTTGAATACATAGAGGATGTGCCGGCGCTGGCAGTTATACCAGGTTGGCTTGCGTCCAACCTGTTCGGTGAAGCCCGTGAAATGCTGGAAGATGAATTTACCCCAGCCGCCTACAGTATTGCGCGTGGGCAGGACCCGTTAGGTGCTTTAACCAGAATGTGGGATACAAGCCCACCAGTTTCATTGTATGCAAACAATAAAGACGAAGACATAGCCAAAACGTTCCAAAACTATATGGTTGATTGTTGGGAAGCTGACCAGGCTTTAAATAAAGCGCCTGCAACTGTCACAATTGCTCAGTTGATGGAAACTGACATGGCCATTTCTGCCTCAATGATTGAAGCCATCAAAGTTGACTACAACGGTATTTTCACAAGGGTTTACCTTGGCGATTCAGCATCTCTTCGCATGCCTGGCGAAGAACATGGTATTCGCATGACCTGTCCAGAGGCCTGGACCAAATTGAATGAACGGTTTGGCAATGGTGCGACCTATAAAATCGTTGATTGGGTTGATGGCCGCATAGCTGATCCGGAATCAATGCGTCAGGGCTTGGCAATGATCCGCGGTACTTACACTCAGGGAGAAGATGCTTATGGTATTGCGGTGAATCTGTTTGTAGCCAGGATGGTTGCCGATGGTGTGAATACCGCGTTTGCCGCTGACACAACCAGAATGGTCTTTGAAGCCTATCGCAAACACGTTTTTGAACAAGCAGGCCAAGCTGAAGTGTTCAAGAGTTTCATGATCCCTGTGATTACAGCGATGGAGGCTTTCAGTTTTTTCATCGCCCCGGTGATGATTGTTTTGACTGCTCTTGGTGGCTTTGGTCTGAGCTATATGGGCAAGTATATCAGTCTGGTTCTCTATATGAACTTGTGGGGCTTTACCAAGGTATTCGTTGACTTGTTTACCGCAATTGCGGTGGAGAGAGCCTATAGCCACGGTTCTAACACAGCCTTTACGTTTGGCGACTACCCGACGACTATTCAGGAAATTGAAGGGTTCTTATCTGTTGCATCTTCGTTGACGGTCGGTATCCCCGCTTTGGCCATGTTTGTTCTCTATGGCGGCGCTAAAACATTGTCACCATTTGTAAATAGTGCAACCAAGGGCAGTGTTGACGGCTCAGCTGGCGCACCAAGTATTTCTTCGTCAATGAATGCTGGCGTTAGAAACATTGCGAACGCAACAAGTCAATATGATGCGAACTCTGGTGCGATGGTTACAGGTTATTCAACACAACAAGATAATCAACTTGGCTCAATGTCATTTACTCAAATGGCCAATGATGCAACCCAATCATCAATGGAGACTGCTCACAGTGCGATGCAATCCTCAGCAAAACAGATGGTTGATACATTTGCTAAAGCAACAACAGGCAATGACACGACTTCTTCAGGCACAAAAGTAAGCAGCGGTGATTCTTATAAGGTATCTGACGCAAGACAGTTAGCATCTGGCTTGATGAAGGCAATTGAAACTGGCGCAGGTGTTTCTGCACAGCAGTCAAGTGCTTTCCTCCTGTCGGGTGGCTTGGGCTGGGGGATAGATGATAAAGGCAATAAAGCAGGTGCTAAAGAAACAACAACGAATCTAGCTAAACAAGCAATTGAGGGGTTAGGATTCAAAGGTGGGTTGGATATGAAGGCCACCGGCCAGGCTATGAATAGCGAACAACTAGCGAAGGCGCATAAAGCTGTAGAAAACTACATGGATCAGGTATCCAAATCATTAACCGCGGACCAGCTTGCTTCTATTGCAAAGGAAGCAGGCAAGACTTCGACGTTAGTTGATGCAGATACAAAAACAAAAATGGAAAGTGCGTCTAATCAATATAACGAGGCAAAATCAGCTGTTGAAAAGGTAAGTGCCGGTAGCACAAACAGTTGGGGACTTTCTAATGCTCGCAGTGTAGACCTGGTTGGTACAGCAAGCGCCATTTCTCAGATGGGGCTGATAGATGATTCTTACGCAGGCATCAAGTCTAGGCTTGAGCAAGAGGCAAAAAGGGATGGTGATTTTGCGAAGCATTTAAGCAAGTTAGGTTTAGGCTCCCAAGGGGCAAATGGTGATTTTGTTGTAAATAGCTCTGCATTGGCTGAAAGTTTCCAGTCGAATCTGACAGGTGGAAACGGTTTCATCGATGGCATGCGTAACTTTACCCAAAAATTATCAGGAAGCGATGGCTCAGTGAAAGATTCAGCAGCAGATATGAAAGTTGCATCCTTAATGTGGGGGTCTGTTGCTAATGTACTGAATGATAATGGCGTAGGTCAGACATTGGTTGAGCCATTAAATGCTTTATCAAAAGGCCTTGGTCAGCTTTCTGACGCACAATCTGGCCGAACAACTATCGGTCAGGAAGCGCAGAGATTGGACAACGTAAATGTCGATCCAGCTTCTAGGGCGGTTAGAAATGGTGACGTTGGCAACGATTTTAATAGTTTATCTGACCAGGTTAATAATCAAGGTACTATCTGGAAAGGTGGTATTGGAGAGATGAACTTCGATACAGCAGCTGCAGTTGATCAGAGATTAGCTGGTGTAAACCCGAAAGGCCCGGATGGGATGCTGGTTACTGGTGCTAACTTCCTCCAGAATGGCTCCGGCGATGCAAAAGATTCATTAATGAAGACGTTTGACCGTATGGAAGCTCTTGGGAAGGAAATGGCTGGTGAGACAATAGCTCAAACTTCGGATAGTGTTTGGGGCATGGCAAAAGGTGTTGCTTACTCTATTGCAGACACAACCCTCGACGTATCATATGCAGCACTTAACACTACCGGCATTGGCTCTGGTTTGACTTTTAATGGTGTAAAGATTGGGTCAGATGGTCAAGGACTGGAAGATGTTAAGAATGGCGAATCAGTTCAGTTTTATGGTCGGGAATTTACCAGGGATGGAAATTCAACCCATGTAGACGATGAAGGTAATAAGCATCCAATTTTCAGCGATGGTTCTGATGGACAATACTATTACGATAATGGCCGGATGAATTACATTCGGAAGGATGAATAATTTTTCCGCAAAACCCCGTTAAACGGGGCTTTTTTTTAGCGGTTTCATTTGTTGCGCGATATTTATCATGGGTTATTTTGTGCCGGTTCAACTCGGAGTTTAAAGATGTACAGATTATTGTTGGTGTTATTGCTGGCGGTTTTTGAGTCGCAAGCTGCCTCGGTGCGGGTTTCTGTGTCTGAGCCGATTAATGGCCGTGCCGAAGCTGATGTTCAGTTCGCTGCCAGGGTTAAGGCAAAAGATGAAGGTATTTCAAAGTTGCCGGTGATGATGGTTGTTCATGAGCAAATCAAGGACGATCAGTATTTTGAGCAGGTAGAGTCGCTGGCGGCCGGTGGCGCTACAGTTGCTGTGGTGTCTGAGCGTTTTGATGCAGCCAATAATCTTTATCACCTGGTTGCAGATGTAGAGCTGGATGATGAACTGACAATGAAACTCTTAGGTTCCATTCAGCGTGGCCAAAGTGCTATCCGTGAACTGGCTGACTTACGCAAAGAGCTGGCGGGCGAAGCGAAAAGTACAGCTGAAAATCTGACGCTAAATCCGACCGATTGGCGCCGCCAGCTTTCGGGGTTAACGATCACACCTGAGCATTTCATCAAAGATGGGGTCGTTGATAAGCAGGCGCAGAAGCGCTATGCCATCGAGCTTGGTGCAAAGGTGCTTGCCAGTGAGCTTTCGCAATATGTTGATAAAGCCCGAGCAAAAGCGGTGCTTGATGATGAAACCAAGGTTGATATTGATAGTCGTCTTGGGAAAATACGCAAAACAGCAGAAGCCAAGGCCGAGGAAGATAAGCGATTGGCCAGCCAGAGCCGGTATGGGTTGATGCCATGGGATAACCCAAAAGAGGTCGGCCCTATCTATGCGGTGGTGGATGTTCCAGGTCGTTATGATTTACAGGTATTTGCGCCGTTAGTTGGCATAATCGCCAAGCATACCGGAGCAGAAGCGTCTGAAATTGGACAATGGATTGGCGCCGCCCCCTGCCTTGTCTGGTACAAAATCGACAGTCAGCTCAAGCTGAATCATCGGGTTTATCTGGTTCCGGCCTTTGGCGAGCATGAACGCGTTGCCGAAAAGGCCGCCATAGAAAGTTTTGATGTGAGTGACAGGCAATACAATCCTAAAGATTTTTTCCGCTCTAAGGAGAATATTGCCGGTGATAAGCCAACGAGCCTTTACGTGCGCTTTGACAGAAAGATGGACCCTGAATTATTTCCAAAGCAGGTCGCCATTAAGGCTTGCTACAAAAACACGGAAATCTATCAAGCAATTTTGGCAATTCGTAAGTCTGAAGGCCTATCGAGAAAGAAGCCTTGAGCAAAGTCGCATTGGGCGGTACCGGCCAATGCGAGCATGGCTGGTGTCTCAATCCCTTCCGCCAGCGCTTTGGCACCGATATCGTGGATCATTCTCACGACTGACTGAATAAGTACTGTGTGTCGCTTACTTTGTGCACTTGCAGCCATCATTGAACGGTCCAGCTTAACGATGGCTGGGTTTAGCTTGGCAAGAGCAGCAAGTGTGAGGTTGCCCGCTCCAAAATCGTCAACCACCAGTGTATAACCCATTTGCCGCGCACAAAGAAGCTGGGCAATAGCCTTGTCTCTGGACTCATTGAGCCAGTTTTCCGTGATTTCTAAGGCGATGGATGATGCAGGTACTTTTTGGCGCGTGAAAGCTTCAAGTGCCGGCAAAAAATCCGGTGATGCAGCCTGGCATGGACTGATGTTGATAAAAAACTGGTGCGTTGGGAAACTCAACATCAGCTGTCGGATCACTTTTGCTTTTTCGCTGATAAGGTCAACCAGTTCCGCTTCAAATACCCACGGCGCCGCCAGCATCTGTTCGAGCTTCATCGATTTGAACTCTCTAAGCAGCAGCTCCATGGCGACACTTTTCGCATGCGTTGGTGCAGACGCCAACTGTATGGCGTAGATATGTTGAAAAGCAAAAGCGGTCATTTTTAATCCCTTCTGATATTTAAGCGGATTATATGCGCCGGCGTTGCCGGTGAATTTGATTAAGCGGCCCGATTTTCCGTGCTAAATAGTCCATGAGCATTAGGCGCGCAAAATGGCAGCCCTTAAAGGTACAAAAATATGGCAGCCATGGGTAAACTGGACGCAGTTATAAAGTGGGATTCATTAAGATGCTTGAAAGAGATTTAAAACAGCAACGGGTCTTGCAGCACTTAAAAGACTGCAAAATTCCTTATACAGCACATCGCAGTGGTGTTGTAACGACCAGCTCCGCGGTCCTGGAGTTTCAGGAAAATGAGTTGCGGTTGGTGCGTAAGGGTGTGGCAGCAAGGAATCTCTGTTACAGCAATTTAAATATCGACAGGCTCATAGGTCTGTTGCAATAAAAAAGCGGCAAATGCCGCTTTTTTTAGTGGTAAATAGCTTTATCGCCGGAAATGTTCGTTAAGGTAAACTTTTGCATTCACAGGATATTGGCTCAGAATAGCCTGGACATTTTGATGCGCTATTTCTGACGTTTTACATTTCAAAGGCAACGGCTGTTCGGTAGTTCCGTCTGAAATTGATAAAGCGCAGAGTGTCGGTTTGGGGTCCATTGTCAGAAAGTATTCGTGAATGGTGATCGTGAGCTCTGCCTCTGGTTTTGCAACCTGAGCAAGAACTTCCCTTGTGTCGTCATTTAAAAGCATAATCTGGAACCTTGTTTTTATTTATGCGAATGATAGAAATTAACAAGGGGTTTGTGTTTGGTTAAGCGTGGCCATTTTTCTGTCTTAAGGCTTTTTTGATATTATTCAGGCACTTAATGTTTTTCATAATTTAAAACTATTTGTGGCGTGAATTTGAAAGCCGGATAAATTCTCTGGCAGTTGTCACTAAAAATAGAGAGTAAGCGTGAATACACATATAACTGCAGGGTACATAACGCGTGAAGTCGCCGGTAATATGCCAAATTCAGTTCTGGCTGATTTCGTCAACTGCCCCAGCCTTAATGTTTGGTTGACCGAATCTGGCCTTGTACAGCATTCGCAGGACACTGACTGGCCACACAATGATAATGGCATCCCGCTTATTGGCGCTCGGGTGATCCGGATGGAAATTAGCCCTCAGTCTTATGCGTCGCTGATGTCGTTTACACAGGAAAAACCAGGCGCGGACAAACCGGACGCGGAGATGATCAAGCGCCAGCTGGTGCGTGATATTTTTTCTCAAGTCTATAAATACGTGAAGTTGCACGAAAGCAAATTGCCGCATAATCTTCATAAATTAGCGATTGCTAATGCCCGTCAGGCGAAGGCTATGCTTGATTTTGTTGGATATTCCCAAAAATCGTCGGTCATGGAGAGTACGATTGTCAGAGCCCATTAAATATATTCCGGTTTTTGATAATGGCCAGGTCAGAGCCATAGCGTTCGGACTCGCTCTGCTTTCTTGCTTTCTGGTGTTGTCGTTGTTCAATCATGCGCCCCGCTACGGTGGTTTATTGCCTACGGAATTTTGGGTGGTGCCGGCGATTTTGTTCGCGCTGTCTTTCACTGCTGCAACCATCAGTAAAACAGATGAAGGTTTCTTGGTGTGCTGGCGTGTTTTTGGTGGGTGTGTGCTGAAAAAACAGTATGAAAGTCTCCAAGGGATGCAGGATGGCAAGAACATCTGTCTTGTC
>VFQM010003352.1_pt1 | contig 10380 bp, 8 predicted proteins | sample 3512391 | NCBI WGS metagenome assembly VFQM01 (sample SAMN10412369, study PRJNA504923) | tailings metagenome | isolation source: Replicate 1 from Balatoc abandoned mine | place: Philippines
CCTAGGTGTAGTGACTCAGGAGGTTGTTCACAGGGCGTAGCCTCACCAAGCTGGGGTTGTCGAGTCCACTCAACCGGCAACGCCAGAGGCCCCATGAACACCCACAAGAATGCACGCCTGACGCCCTATCTGCGACGGGAGGCCTGCCGCCGCGTCGCCGCCGGCGCGAAGGTGGCGCAGGTCGCCCGCGACCTCGCGGTCTCCCGCCAGACGATCTACGCGTGGCTCGAGCGCCCCCACGACGTCGAGACCCGGTCGTCGCGCCCGCACCGGTCGCCGACGCGGATCCCGCGCCGCTGGCGGCGGCAGATCCGCAAGCGCCGCGGCCAGCGCTGGTCCAGCCGCCGCATCGCCCAGCACTACGGCATCCCGCTCTCGACCGTCGGCCGCGAGCTGCGCCGCCTCGGCCTGGGCCGCCTGCCGCGCGTCGACGGGCCGCGGCGCATCGTCCGCTACGAGCGGGACCGGCCCGGCGAGCTCGTGCACCTCGACATCAAGAAGCTTGCCCGCATCTCGCGCGTGGGGCACCGCATCCACGGTGACTACACCCGGCGGACGCACGGCCGCGGCTGGGAGTTCGTGCACGTCGCGATCGACGACCACACGCGCCTCGCGTACGTCGAGGTGCTGCCGGAGGAGACCGCGGAAGCCGCGGCCGGCTTCCTCGCGCGGGCGGTCGCGTGGTACGCGGCGCTCGGCATCACGGTCGAGCGCGTGCTCACCGACAACGGCAGCTGCTACCGCGCGCTGCCCTTCGGCGAGCAGGCCCTGGCCCTCGGCATCGGCCAGCGCTTCACGCGGCCCTACCGGCCGCAGACGAACGGGAAGGCGGAGCGCTTCATCCGCACGCTGATCACTGAATGGGCCTACAACCGGGCGTATGCGCGCTCAGGCTGGCGGACCCGGGCGCTCGCGCACTATCTCTCCTTCTACAACACCGAGCGGCGGCACAGCGCCCTCGGCAACACGACCCCGGCGATGCGGCTCGCCCAGCACCTGTCAACAACGTGCTGAGCCACTACAGGTGCCGGGGCTCCTCTTCTACCTCGCAGTCTACCTCGCGATGAACCTCGCCGCCTTCCTCACGGTCGCGGGGGTCGGCAGGGTGCTCGGCTCGGACGAGCTCGACCGATACGCGGGGCTCGGAAGACGGATGCCCCTGGCGGGCGTGGTGCTCGCCGTGTCGCTGCTCGCCCTCGCGGGAGTGCCGCCCATGGGGAGCTTCGTCGGGAAGGCCATGCTGTTCGCCGCCGCCATGGGCGCGGGGCTCACCTGGCTCGCCGCCGCGGCGGCCGCGAACACCGCGCTCTCGCTGTTCTACTATGTGCGGGTGCTCGAGGTGGCGTACCTCAGAGGCGGCCCCGAGGGGGCTGAGCCGGCATCGCCGGAGGCGAGTGCCGCGTCCCCGGAGCACCCGCGCCCGGGATTCCCCCTCGGTGCCGCCGTGGCCGCGAGCGTCACGGGGGGCGCGACGCTCCTCCTCGGCGTGGTGCCGCAGCCGCTGCTCTCCCTCGCCCAGCGTGCCTCGGCCATCCTGGGCTTGAGCGCTATGAACTGAGCACCACCCGCCCGCGGCGCGCCGGTCCGGTCACGGGAGGTGTAGTCCGTCCAGCGCTGCCGCTCGTCCGGCCTCTCCCGCGCGGCGCCGTCACGGCGCCGCGACGGCGCTGTGTCGCCGTGAGGTCCCTATGAGCGCACCGAGGACGCTGTGCTGGGACGCCGCGGTGAAGGAAGACTGCGCGCCCGCGCGTTCGCGCGGGCGCGGCTCACGCCTTCCCGACAGCTCCCGTCTACATCTTGGCCATCATCGAACGGTGCATCTCCATGAGGCGCATGACTCGCGCCCGGTGCTCCGGCATGAATGTGCGGAGCTCGCTCGCGCTCATCTCCGGCAGTCGGATGTTGTCCTGCCGCAGCGAATCGATCGTCGCCTGCCAGGCCGCGTCCGTCTTCATGTTCATCTCGCGCATCTCGCGGTCGAACTGAGATATCATGTTCGCCACCATCTGCCGGTGCATGGGCACCATGGCGCGCATGCTGTCGGCGCCCGCCCCCTCCATCATGCGCATGTGCGACTGCATCTGGTCCATCATGCCGCCGCTCTGCATCCCGCCCATACCCTGCATGCCCTGCATCGCCTGCCCGGTGTCGGCCGCGGCCGCCGAGCCGGCGGTGTCACCCGCCGCGCCCTCGTTGTCGTCTGCGTTTTCGCCCTGGCAGGCGGCAAGACTGACGGCCAGAGCCGCGGCCGCGAGTGCCATCATGCCGCTCCGACGCGGCGGGCGGGCGGACGGGTACTGGTGCGGTAGCGTGCGCATCGATGTGCCTCGTAAAAGATGGTGAAGTGAACGGACGACGTCCCGACCCCGACGTGCCGTCGGGCGCGACGCCAGGTGAGCGGTGACAGCACCACCCACTGCAGCAACGGTGACGGGCGATACCCGGCCGAAGGGACCGGGTCGCCATCACGGCGGTCAGCGCGCACGGGACGGCGAGTGGGCCGGGGCCGCGCCCGATGCCGGCGCGGGGACGGGGCCCGCCGCCGAGACCAGGGCGCCGCGCTCGGCGCCGTTCCGGCGCGCCCGCTCCGCCGCCCGCTTGAGCTCCCACTCCTTCCAGAGCGAGTAGATCGCCGGGATGACGATGAGCGTGAGGAGCGTGCTCGTGACCATGCCGCCGACCATCGGCGCCGCGATGCGCTTCATCACGTCCGCGCCCGCGCCGTGGCTCCAGAGGATGGGGATGAGGCCCGCCATGATCGCCATGACGGTCATCATCTTGGGCCGCACGCGTTCGACCGCCCCGTACTCGACCGCGGCGTCGACGTCGGCGCGCGACCGCAGCGTCCCGTGCGCGCGCCGCTCGTGGTAGGCGTGGTCCAGATAGATGAGCATGATGACGCCGGTCTCGGCGGCGACGCCCGCGAGCGCGATGAAGCCGATCGCCACCGCGACGCTCATGTTGTAGTCCAGGAGCCACATCAGCCACACGCCTCCGACCAGCGCGAACGGCAGCGAGAGCATCACGATCGCGCTCTCCGTCACGCTCCCGAAGTTGAAGTAGAGCAGCAGGAAGATGATCACGAGCGTGATCGGCACCACGACGCGAAGCTTCTCGCCGGCGCGCTCCATCGCCTCGAACTGCCCCGACCACTCGAGCCGGTACCCCGCCGGGAGCTCGAGCCGCTCCTCGAGCAGCGCCCGGGCGTCCGCGACGTAGCTCCCGATGTCGCGCCCCTGCACGTCCACGTAGACGATGTTGTTGAGGTACGCGTCCTCGCTCTTGATGAGCGTCGAGCCCTTGGTGACGTCGATCCGCGCGAGCTGGCCGAGCGCGACCTGCGCACCCGAGGGGGTGGCCACCAGCGCGTTCCGCACCGCCTCGGGATCGTCGCGCAGCTCGCGCGGGTAGCGCACGAGGACCGAGTAGCGCTCCCGCCCCTCGATCACCTCCCCCGCCTCGGCGCCGCCGATCGCCGCCATGATCGTCATCTGCACGTCGTCGGGCGTCATCCCGTAGCGCGCCGCCGCCTCGCGGTCGACCGTAACGTCGAGATACTTCCCGCCGACCGCCCGCTCGGCGAACACGGTGTTCGTCCCCTCGACGGTCGGAAGCAGCCCCTCGATCTGCTTCCCGATCCGGTCGAGCTCCTCCAGGTCGGGGCCGAAGATCTTGATCCCGACCGGCGTCTTGATGCCGGTGGTGAGCATGTCGAGCCGGTTCTTGATCGGCATCGACCACATGTTGCCGACGCCCGGCGTCTTCACGACCCGGTTGAGCTCCGCAACGATCGAGTCGTGCGTCACGCCCTCGCGCCACTCCGACTCGGGCTTGAGGATCGCGATCGTCTCGATCATCGACATCGGCGCCATGTCGGTCGCCGTCTCGGCGCGGCCGATCTTCCCGAGGACCATCTGCACCTCGGGGATGCTCGCGATCGCCTGGTCGCGCTGCACGAGGATCTGCTTCGCCTGGTAGCTCCCGACGCCCGGGAAGAGCGACGGCATGTCCATGACGCTTCCCTCGTTCAGGGGCGGCATGAACTCGCTGCCGAGCCGCGACCACGGGAGGATGGTGACGACGAGGACCGCGACCGCGACGCCGATGGTCGGCCAGCGATGCCGGAGCACCAGCTCGATCACCGGCCGGTACACGCGGATGAGGAACCGGTTGACCGGGTTCGCCGCTTCGGGCTTCACACCCTTGCGAATGAAGAGGCCCATCATCACCGGCACGAGCGTGATCGAGAGGAGCGACGCCGCCGCCATGGCGAGCGTCTTCGTCCACGCCAGCGGCTTGAAGAGCCGCCCTTCCTGCGCCTCCAGCGCGAAGACGGGGAGGAAGGAGAGCGTGATGATGAGAAGCGAAGTGAAGAGCGCTGGCCCCACCTCCTTCGAGGAATTGATGACGAGCTCCCAGTGGGTCCGCGGCCGGCCCTCGCGCTCGTTCCGCTCCATGTGCTTGTGGAGGTTCTCGACCATGACGATCGCCGCGTCGATCATCGCGCCGATCGCGATGGCGATTCCGCCCAAGCTCATGATGTTCGCGTTGAGCCCGAGGAAGCGCATGGCCAGGAGCGCCATGCCGATCCCGATCGGGAGCGTCAGGATCGCGACGAGCGCGCTCTGCGCGTGCAGCAGGAAGATGACCGTCACGATGGCGACGATGATGGACTCCTCGACCAGCTTCTCCCGGAGCGTCTCGATCGCCGCCTCGATAAGACCCGAGCGGTCGTACCCCGTCACGAAGACGGCCCCCGCCGGCAGCGCCGTCTGGACCTCGGCCATCTTCTCCTTGACGCGCTCGATGACGGCCAGCGGGTTCTCGCCGTAGCGCATGACCACCCACCCGGTGACGACCTCGCCCTTGCCGTTGAGCTCCGCGATGCCGCGCCGGATCTCCGGGCCGATCTGGACGTGGCCTACGTCGCCGACGGTGATCGGGGTCCCGCCGGGGCCTGTGCCGAGCGGCACCGAGCGAATATCGTCGAGGCTCCGGAAGCGTCCCCGCCCGCGGACGACGTACTCCGTCCCGGCCATCTCGAGCACCCGGCCGCCGACGTCCTGGTTGGACGCCTGAACGGCCGACACCACCCGCGACATCGGGATGTCGTACGCGAGGAGCTTCGCCGGGTCCACCTCGATCTGGTACTGCTTCTCGAAGCCGCCGAGGCTCGCGATCTCCGCGACGCCCGGGACTGCCGTGAGCGCAGGGCGCACCGTCCAGTCCTGGAGGCCCCGGAGCTGGGCGAGGTTGAGCGTACCCGTGGTGTCGGCGAGGATGTATTGCATGACCCAGCCGACACCGGTGGCATCGGGCCCGAGCATCGGCATCGCGCCCTCGGGGAGCTTGCCCGTCACGCCGTTCAGGTACTCGAGCACGCGCGAGCGCGCCCAGTAGAGGTCCGTCCCGTCCTCGAAGACGACGTACACGGCGGAGAGCCCGAACTGGCTCATGCCGCGCACGAACTTCGTGTTCGGCACTTTGAGCAGCTCGGTCGAGAGCGGGTAGGTGATCTGGTCCTCGACGAGCTCGGGCGCCTGCCCCGGCCACTCGGTCATGACGATCACCTGCACGTCCGAGAGGTCAGGGATGGCGTCCACGGGGGTCGTGATCGCCGCCCACGCACCGGCCAGCGTCACGGCGAGCGTGCTGAGCAGCACGAGGAACCTGTGGGTCACCGACCACTCGATGATGTGCTTGAGCATGGCCGCTTACCTCCGCGGGGCGGTGGGGGACGGGGGCGTCTGCATCCCCGGCATGTTCTTCATGTCGGCCCCCTTCGAGTCCATGCCGCCCATGTCCATCCCGGGCATGTCCATCCCTTCCATGTCGCCCATATCCCCGCCCATTCCCATCATCGCCTTCATCACCTCGCCGAGGTTGGACTCGGAGTCGAGGAGGAACTGGGCTGACGTGACGACCCGCTGTCCCGGCTCGACGCCGGCGAGCACCTCCGTGTACTCGCCCGCCGTGCGGCCGAGCTCGATCTCGTGCGGCATGAGCTGAACGCCCTGGGCCCCCGTGCCCATGTCGACGAAGACCAGGTTGCGCTCGCCAGTCCGCAGGATGGCCGAGTTGGGGACGGTGAGCGTCGAGCGGATCGGCGCCGTGAGCCGCACCGTGGCGTACATGCCGGGCTTGAGGATCCCGCCGGAGTTCGCGACGGCGACGCGGGCGCGCACCGTGCGCGCCTCCTCCTGCAGCGTCGGGTAGACGTACTCGACGCGCCCCTTGAACGTCCGGCCCGGGAGCCCGGTGATCTCGATGTCGGCGCCGGCGCCGACGCGGACGCTCGCGGCGTCCGCCTCGCGGAGCTCGGCGTCGACCCAGACCTCGGAGAGGTCGGCGATCGTGTAGAGCTGCTCGCCCGGCATCGTCGCCTGCCCTTCCAGGACCTTCTTCTCCACGACGACGCCGGAGACCGGAGCGTACAGCGTCAGTGTGCGCCGCACGCGGCCGGTGCGAAGGATCTCGTCGATCTGCGCCTCGGAGATGTCCCAGAGCGCGAGGCGCCGCCGCGCGGCCGCGAGCAGGTTGGACGACCCGGCCGGCACGCCCGGGACCGCGCTCTCGTCCATGGTGCGTTCGAGCTGGCGGGCGACGAGGAGCTCCTCCTGCGCCGCCACGAGCTCGGGGGAGTAGATCTCGAGCAGCGGCTGTCCGCGCCGGACCGGCTGCCCGGTGAAGTTGACGTGGAGCCGCTCGACGAAGCCACCGAACTTCGGCGCGACCTGCGCCAGGCGCGTCTCGTCGAAGGTGACCGTGCCGACGGTGCGGACGACACTCTCCAGCGTGCGCACGTCCGTCGTGCCGAACGTGATGCCGAACTGACGAATCTGCTCGCCGGTGAGCTGCACCGAGCCGTCGGCGGTCATGCTCATGCCGGCCATGCCCTCCATCCCCGCCATTCCTTCCATCCCGGCCATTCCGGCCATCCCGCCGGCCGGGGTTGTGGCGGACCCCTTCTCATCGCCGTTCCGCGCGGCAGCGACGGCCCACGCCGCGACCCCGACCACGACGATCGCGGCGCCCGCGAGCAGCGCACGCCGTTTGCCCGGGGACGACCACGCGCGCCGTCGCTCCACGCCGCCCGGCGCGTCGGCGGCCGCGCCTCCACCGCCGGGGGTATCAGTCGCGCCGGCGGTGCCGGCGGCGCCACCGCTCGTGATGCTGGTGGCGCCGCCCGCGCTGCCGAGTCCACCCTCGGTGGTGGTTCCGGCGTCGGCGTCGGCGTTCTCGATGTTGGGGCGCCAGCTCATTGGATGATCTCCTTGCCCACGACCCGCTCGAGCTCCGCCAGCGTCGCGGCGAAGTCGGTCAGGGTGCGGAAGTATTCGGTTTCGTAGTTGAAGAGCGTCGCCTGGTTGTCGAGCACGGTGAGGAACGCGACGCGACCGACCTGATAGCTCGCCGTCGCCGACGTGAGCGACGCGCGGCCCTGCGGGATGATCGCCCTCACATAGAGGGCGAGCTGCGCGCGCTGTCGCTCGAGCTCCGAGTGGAGACGCGCGACCTCCGAGCGAACCTCGTTCTGCCGCGCGCGGTAGTCGGCCTCGCGCGCGGCAAGCTCGCTGCGCGCCTCGGCGACGTACGCGTCCTGCTTCCGGCCCTTCTGGATCGGGATCGGCACCGACACGAGTGCCGTCACCATGTCCGGGAGCCCGCCGCCCCGCTGACCATACTGGAGTGAGAGGTCGAAGTCGGGCAGGTACTCCCTCCGTGCGAGCTCGAGCCGCGCCGCCTGCGCGAGCAGCATCGCGGCCTGCTCCCGGAGCTCGGGGCTCTCGCGCACCGCCGTTTCCTGCAACTCGCCGAGGGGCGGCAGCGGCGAGTCGGCCGCGCGGGCTCCGAGCGCGGCCGAGACGAAGCGGATGCGCCCGGCCGAGTCTGCAACCGCGGCGCGCGCGACCCGCTCGGGCACGCGGGGGCCCGACACGGGCGTCTCGCTTGGTCGGTCGAGCGCCGCGTTGAGACGGGCGAGGGCAGCGCGGCGCTGCTCCGTGAGCGCGACCGCGCTCTCCGCCAGGCGCGTCGCCTCGACGCGCGCCCGGAGGACATCCTGCTGGCCCGCCACACCGACGCCGTAGCGCGTTTCGGTGATCTGGATGAAATCGCCCAGCAGGCGCCGGTTCCGCTCGACGATTTCGAGTGATTGGTCGAGGAACGCCAGCTCGTAGTACGCTGCGCGTACGTCTCGCGTCACTTCTCGCGCCGTCGCCGCCAGGGCGGCCTCGGCCGCCTCCGCCTCCCGCGACGCCACCCGCCGCCTGAGGGAGAGCTTCCCCGGGTACGGGATGCTCTGTCCGACGCCGATCATTCTCATCGTCATTGGATCAGGTCCGGAGCCGGAGTTTGGCAGTGGCGTGCCGTGCGCGTCCGTTCCAGGCTCCATGCGGCCGAGCGGCAGGTTCTGGATCCCCACCATTAGCATCGGGTCGGGGAGGAGCCCTGCCGGCGCGACGCGCGCGCGCGCCGCCGACACCCGCTCGCGGGCGGCGCGGAGCGCGGGGTTCGCCGCCAGGGCCGCTTCGACGAGCGCCTCGACGTCGGCATTGCCAGGCACCGAGTCGCCAGCGGTGGCGCCGGCTGACGCCGCCGGCGACGGGTCCGCGCCGGCTGGCGCAGGCTCGTGGAGGACCTGCACCGGGAAACGGGGCTGCGCCGCACGTGCGTCTACCTGTTGCGCGGCCAGCGCCGACCCCGCAAAGACGGATTGCGCGAAGCTGAGAACGATGGCGGCGAGCGCGCCAGGGACGAGCCGCGCGCTACGATCCCGCCGGCGCGGTAGCGAGCGACGCATACCCGAACCTCGCGGTTGCTGATTGCCCCGTGCGAGGCCGGCCAGCGCCGAGCGCCAGCGGAGCGCGCGCGAGACGCACCGATGTACGATGTCCATGTTGTCCGAACCCGGGTCCAGTGTCTACACGGCGTCGGCGCAAATTCTCGGCCCGAACGCCTGCCCTGCACGCCTGCCAGCTCTCGAACCACCCAGGAGGGGGACGGAACGGCGAAGCGTGCTACCTGATGACTACGGTCTGTAGACTGGACTACGCCCGGGGAGGGGGGAGCTCCGGCGGGATGACCAGGAAAGTCGGTGCGAGCACGACCGTGGGCAGGACGCGCGCGGCCGGCGCGTCGGATCCTGGCTGAACGACGGACGAAGCGACGGCGACGACCGAGCACTCCGGCATCGCCGAGCAGTCTTCGGGCGCGGTGGAGTGATCACAGGGTGCCCCACTATCGGCGGAGTTGCGCGACCCCGCCTCGCTCACCAGGATCGGCTCTTGCGCCGCGGCGCTCCGCGCGCGGCTCGCCGACGCGTCGTTCATCGACCCGTCAGGCATCGGCATACCGAGCATCGGCGCGCCGGCCGAAGCCGTGGGGTGGTGTCCCAGCAACGCGCACGCGGCGGTCCCGCCCAGGACGGATGCCTGGAGCGCGACGAACGCCGTGAGAAGGAGCAGTGCGCGGAAGAGACGGCTCATGATCGAGGTATAATACTCCCGTGCCTCGGAAAGTTCCAGCGGTAGTGTTGACAGGCAGTAGGCATCACGCGGGGCCGCGCGCGCGTCACGCCCGCGCCGCTCGCACTGCTCGCCGGAGCCGAGACCCCCTGAACGACGCGTCATGTCCGCCACTCGTCACGGCAGCGACCGCAGGTCCCGGCGAATGCGCTCCATCGCGTCCGGCTCCGTCGTGTCGTAGAGCCCCCGCACACGGCCCTCGGCGTCCACGAGAACTGCGCGCGGGGAGTGCATGATCTGATAGTTCCCGCCCGCATGCGTGTGCTCGGGCAGAGCGGTCGCGGCCAGCCGGAACCCCCGCTGAATCATGTCGCGCACGGCCTCGGGCGGCGTCCCCGTCAGGAACGCCCACTGATCCGGGGGCGATGCGCCGAATCGCGCCGCGTACGCGCGCAGCACGTCGGGCGTGTCCCGCGCGGGGTCGACCGTGAAGGAGACGAGGCGCACTCCCGTGCCGAGCACCCCCTTGGCCCGTAGCGAGTCTCGCAGCGCCGCCATCCGCGTCGTGATGAGCGGGCAGACGTCGGTGCAGTTGGTGAAGATGAAGCTCGCGACCCACGGCGCTCCATTGAGGTCGGACGAGCGGAGCGTGTCGCCCTCCTGGTCGAGGAGCGCGAACGCGGGGGCCGACCAGTAGACGGGAAGATCATTCGCGCGCACCGCTGTGCGCACCGCGCGGGCGACGAGCGCGGCGCCGACGAGCAGCGCCAGCACGGCCGCCGCGGACGCGAAGACCGCGAGAGCCGCGACGCGCCTACGGCGTGAAGGTCGCGGCGCTAATGGCGGCCTGTCGGAATACGGAATAGGAATTTCAATCGGGGTGGGCCGTCGATTCGTGGAGCATACGGCGCGC
>VFQM010003353.1_pt1 | contig 10372 bp, 14 predicted proteins | sample 3512391 | NCBI WGS metagenome assembly VFQM01 (sample SAMN10412369, study PRJNA504923) | tailings metagenome | isolation source: Replicate 1 from Balatoc abandoned mine | place: Philippines
GCTAAATGTAAAATAGGTATTTAGGCTGTTTCTATTTTTAATAATTTTTATTTAGGACAGTATTGATAAAAACTCATTTATTGATACTATTTCTATATATAATCTAAACGAACAGATAAATAATTTAGATTACTTTACTTATTGCGAAGAGTTAATTAAAAAACCTGTTTTTGTAGATGGAAGCCAAAAAGAGAAAGACTTCAAAACAATACAATTAATTTGTGAAAGTGATTCCCTGAATGAATACTTAAATCAAGATAACCATTCATTCTCATTATTGTTTTCAAAACTATTTGCTTATACATTACCCTTTGTAATAGTACTTATCCTGTTTATTCAAAAAAATAAAAAATTAAAGATAATTTCTATTTTATTCTTTATTTATCTTATTACGAGTATAACATATTTTAATAATAACGATAATAAGTATCTTGGTATAAAAAGGTATTTTGAAAAAGTCAAAATAGAAAAAGTAAAAAGTCATATTGACTCAATGTTAAACAATTAACAAATTTAAAACTTATGATAACAATTCTTTCTATAGGTCCTGTACACACCTTGGTTACATTAACAATTATTGTTGCTGGTATTTATTTTTTAATAAGGCTTTTTAAAAAGAAATAAATATGAATAGCAAACAAGTCCCCTTATTAGATAGGGCTTTACTTTTCTTCATTGAATACTTGGTTTATTTTTTTCCATTTTTAGCTATTTATAATTATGGATTGAAAACAAACTTTTTTCATTTAAGTGAAATATTTTTACTCATCTTACCACTAGTTATATCATTCATTTTAGAACTACTATTAAAGCTATCTTGGATTAAAAACCTTTATGGAGTAAAACTTATAAATATTGATGACTCAAAAGAGGTTTCATTAAAACAATATTTTTTAAGGTTTACGCTAAAGCCATTTGGTGTTTTACAGGGGTATTTAACTATTGGTATTATAAGTGGAACTTTTGGATTAGTATTGTTTCTTTCAAAGAAACTGGAGAGAAACGTGATTAACTTTTTTAAACGAAAAAGTTATGAAATATTTTATGATGAAATTACCAATACAGAGGTAATTTTCAAAGATAATACCACTAAAGGTAACGTAGGTGTTTTAATGCTCACTTTATTAATATTATTTGTAACCCTCTTTTTTATATAGCACTTATTATGAATGAAATGGAGACTAGTTTAATTGGAATTTGGAGTAATGAAGAAATAAAATATGTTTTTAATGAAGAAAATGACCTCATTATTTATTGGAAGAAAAATAATTCAAGTAGTAATGGAAAATATTATATAAATTCAAATCAAATTACCTTCTATTATGGAAAAGACACTACTGTAAAATGGACAGGTGAAATAATACTTTTAAATAAAGAAGAAATTAGAATAAAAGATACCTGTAAATTATTTGGAGAATATGGAAAAATAGATATTCTAAAAAAAATTGATGCTAAAATCCACAAAAATTTTTTGTCAACATCAGTTGATGCTTTCAAAGATTTATTTGAAAAAATATTGTCTAAAAGTAATAGTGATAGCAAGTATTCATATCTTTTTGGAAGTTTTATGTTTTTAAGTTTAACAGCAGTAAAACCTTGTATTAATTTAATTTTTGGAATTGATAATAAAAATTCTGGTTTTTATGATGAAAATACTGATTCATATTTCTTATATGTTGATTCATTAAGATTTGGTGCTGTGATATTTATTATATCATTAATATACTTTCTAATTCAAGAGTATAAAAATGCGAATAAGGAAGATGAATAATTTCTATAAAAACAAATCAAATTCCTTTATCAAACTCCAAGATAAAATAACCATTAATTCCATAATCTTTTGTACAGAGTCAGAACCTTTAAAGGAGTTCGAAGCAGAAATAAAAGAATACCTTGCAAATACAAATTTTGAAAATAATGAGTTATCAAGAGAATATGTAGCACATTGGGAAATAACAGACAAACTCCTTTATCTAACAGATATTGAGGTTATTAGTGATGTTGGATTTAAAAGTGCTTTTCCAAAGGACAAGAAAAGAGTTTTTGCAAACTGGTTTAGTGGAGAAATTATTGTTGAAAGAGAAAAGAGTAAACTTTTATCCAGTTTGTTTAGAGGTTACCATTTCCAAAAGAAATTTCATTACACCTTTAAAAATGGTGTTCAAACTGCTTTTTATCCTATAGATTATATGGAAAGAAAAATTTACCAAAAACCATTTTAATACTGCCACCCAAAGAGGTGGTTTTTTAATTAACCTTAAACAAAATGAAAAATGACATCTACGAGATATTAAAATTCAGATTAGATGAAGAAAGTTACACCTATGAGTTTGAAATAATCCCAGTTCCTCCTTATGAAATTATAGAAAACAATCTATCCTTAGAGCCTTATGAGTATTTTGGAGAAATCAATAATATTTTAGGGTTTAGAACAAAACAAGTTATTTTATACTTCAATGCAGATGTTTTAATGAAAGTGGAAATTAAATTTAGTGACAATATAACTTTAGAATTAAAAGAGATATTAGAGAATTTAAATGTCTCGATTCCTTCTATTATGTTTCTAAAATTATACTATCTCGATGCAGAAAATGAAACTGTAATTTTGTATCAGAAGAATATTTTGAATCTGCTACTTTAGCAGTAATTGCAATTTTTGCAGTTGTTGCTAATATTGCATATTCATAGAGCCAAAATATTTATGGGTGAAACATAGGTGAAACATTTTAAAAATAAAATGAAAATCAATATAAAGTATTGGAAACTTTTAAATTCCTATATTATTGATTATCAAATAAAAATAATCATTTATAAAAAAATGAAAAGTTTATTTTAACGTCTCATAATCAGTAGCCCGAAGCCATTTTGAAGGGAAAAACGAGGTTGAAAAAAGAGGAAACAAATTTTTAGAATTTTTTAGATATAAAAATTCATAAGGCCCTATAACTCAGTTGGTTAGAGTAGATGACTCATAATCATCAAGTCCTTGGTTCGAGCCCAAGTGGGGCCACTTTTTAAGGGATTTTGCAGCAATGTAAAATCCCTTCTTTTTTATTTTGACGAACATTTGACGAACATTTGTATTTTATTTCTCCATATATTAGCATTATAATACTGTAGTAAAAAAATGGACACCTTCTATATAGCGGTATATTTAATTGTGTTATTACTCACAATATTTTTTCCACTTTATCTCGCAGGAAGGGTTTGGTTCGCTTTTAGTCCATTTGTAATCAACTACTACTCTTCTGAACAGAAAAATTGGTATAATGACTGGAATACCAACCGATTTATAATAGTACTATGTTTATTTATCATTTCATCTGTACTTTCTTTATTTTGGGGATTATCAATTTTAGAGAAAATCAAAGAAGCTCAAATCGATTTTACGTCAATTCTTTTTTACACTTTATTACAAATACTATGTTTCGTTCTTTTGGAAGGAAAAATGGATCATTCATTCAAGCCATTCGCCGCTTATAGAAAATTTCGTGAAAATAAATATGATGAGCGTTTTGTTTTTGCAAAGCAAGTTAGAACTGATGATGCTATTCTCCTTCATTCTGAAGAAATAAAAAAAGAGATTCAAATTTCAAAGCAAAGTTTATCTCAAGAAATCCTGCAACAAAAAAATGTAAGTGGAGAAATTCATCAATTGGCGACCGAAAACAATCAACTGTTAAAAACTTCAGATTTCGATTTTGAAATTCGGAATAACGCCAATTTGATTTTGGCAGATGTGATGGAAGATTATTTTATCAGTAAAGATTCTGAGGAGATCCTTTCAGATTTTTTGCTTAAAAAAAGAAAAAGTGGTAAAATAATCTTTACAAAAACTGCAAGAAATGGCGTGAGCGTTCAACCAATTTTGAACTTCTTTTCAAAATATACAGATTTGATTGAAAAGTGCAAGAACAAAGAAATTAATGAGGAAGAAACAACTACTCAATCTGAAGCCATAAAAATCATCAATGAAATTGTTTTGGCAAACGATAAGCACGGAATACCGAAAAAAGACCCCATAGATCCGAAGAATTTCTCAAAATACCTTTCTTAGGTCACTTTTTTGTTGAAAATTTCATCAAAATTCATTCGAACTCAAAAATTTTTCAAAAATTATTTTACTGATTATCAGCTTTATAAACACGATATTTTTTCGTGTTCACTTCAAACCATTCTAAAACATCATAAAGAATAAATTGCTCCTACAAGTTCAATTATTTATTATACTTTATTTTACAAAAAACTTTTTTAGTCGCTTTTAGGTGGTATTTTCATCCTAGAATATCTTGGTCACAACAAAATTCAACAACATGAATGACCAAGAAAGATTACAGTTAATTGAAACCCAAGTTTCAGTTCTAGTAAATTCCCAAAAGGAATTTACATCGAAAGCACTACAGCTTCTAGCTCTTAGTGCAAAAACCATTTATTCTAAAGAAGAAGCAGCATTGTTTCTAAATCTTGACCCCGATTATCTCTATCAATTGAAGTTTCACGGAAAGTTGAAAGCTTACAAAAAGAAAGGGCAAAAGAAAATTTATTTCCGAAAAGAAGATTTGGAAGAGTATCTCATTTCCAACAGCTCATCAGATGATGTTGAAGATAGTAATGACTACGATGATTTTGAGGGGGATATTTTAGAAAAATGGAAAAAGTAATTGGTTATGAATTCGGAAGAAGAACTCTATCAAAGCAGTAAAGGTTCGGTCACGGTTTTCGACAAAATAATCAAGTATATCGGGAAGAAATACCAACTCCGTTTCAACGAAATTGCATTGGAATTCGAGATAAAAACAGAGAATGGCGATTGGACGGAATTGAATTTAAACTCTCTGTACATCGAACTCACTCAGGCAGGAATCAATATCGCTTTCAACAAACTTGAAATATTGATGCGAAGCCATTTGATTTCGATTTTCAATCCATTCGAGAACTATTTTCAGAACCTTGAAAAATGGGACGGTGAAAACCACATCCAACGATTGACAAGTTTTGTCAAGACAACAGATACGGAATCTTTCCAAATCCATTTTGAAAAATGGTTGACAAGGTCAGTCTTGTGTGCATTTGAAAAGAGGTTACATCAACAAACAATGCTTCGTCCTCTACAATACCAAGCAAAACAGTGGAAAGACAAGTTTTTTGAGATTCCTGATTCCGCCAAGTTTGGAGAAATACTACACCGAAGATATTGGTGTGGACAAGGACGGACTCATTGCGCTTTGCAAAAACTTCATCATCAATATCGATGAACTTTCGGTGATGTCCAAAACGGATGTCAATATTTTGAAGGCGTTTATTTCTAAGAATACCGTGAATGCAAGATTGCCTTATGACAGAAAATCGTCGTTGATGTTTAGAACTTCGTCATTCTGTGGTTCGACCAATCGTTCCGATTTCTTGACTGATGAAACAGGAAGCGTTCGATGGATCATTTTTGAGGTATTGGAAATTGATTTTGGCTATTCCAAAGAAATCAACATCAATCAAATATGGGCTCAAGCGTACTATAATGCTTTTGAAAGGAAAAATTACAATCCTGAACTCACTGCAGAAGACCTTATTGAAAATGAAAAACGAAACGAAAAATTCAAGCAAATAACGCTTGAACAGGAAATCCTCATCACACATTTTGAAAAATCAGAAAACAAAAACGACTTCCTCACCGCAACAGAGATTATGCTTGCAATGAGCAACGCTTTGGGAGTGAGAATGAACAGTGTCAAAATCGGAAAAGCATTGACTGCCTTAAACTTTGAAAGAATCAAGCATTCCAAAAAGCAGGTTTACGGCTATTTAATCAAACGGAAAATTGAGGATGAAAAAAATGAATGAAAAAATAATTAAAAATCCTCTTACCTAATTACCTGCTTACCTAAAATTCTTTGAAACCATTATGAATAAACACTTTTATAATAGGTAAGAATAGATGATTAGACTTACCTAAAGTTACCTAGTAAAAGAATTTAAAAGAAAAAAATATTAAAAAATATAGGTAGAAAGGTAAGTGAAGGTAAGTCAAACAAATCACTCTCAACACTTTCTGTTACTGGCTTAGGTAAGAAGGTAGGTAAAAACACCAAAAAACTTTATAAAACAAAACACAAAAACACAAAAAACAACATTATGAATTGCAAACAGGCAAACGAAAATATCAGCATCAGGGAAATATTGGAGAGTTTTTCTCTTTTCCCAAGCAAAGACAACCGTAAAACCGCCTTTTATTATGCCTTCGACCGAAAAGAAAGAACGGCGAGTCTTTCAGTAAATTTTGAAAAGAACACCGCTTTCGACTTTGGAACAGGAGTGAAATACGATAATGTTTCCTTAGTTCAAGGAATCAAGAAATGCTCAGTTTCCGAAGCCTTGGAATATCTGAAAAGATTTGACTATTTAATTCCAACAGATAAAAAAATGGAAAACGAAGATAATAAGCCAAAATCAGGCTATCAAATTTTGGAAATCAAAGAAGTGGAACACCCTAGTTTGATGGAATACTTAAAATTAAGAAAACTCGATTCACTGAAATCAGAGCTCAAAGAAATTCATTATGAACTCAACGGAAAAAATTATTTCGGTTTGGGCTTCAAAAATGATTCGGACGGATATGAAATCAGGAATCCATACATCAAACTTTGTTTGGGTAAAAAAGACCTCACTTCGATAAATAATCAATCCAATATGTTAAGAATTTTTGAAGGATTTGCAGATTATCTGTCGTTCAAAATTTTGGAAAAATCACTCGAAAAAGAACCGTCCGATTACATCATATTGAATTCCGTCACGATGATTTCAAAGGTCAAAAATCAACTCGAAAATTATCAAAATACTGAACTCTTTTTGGACAATGACAGGACGGGAGATTCCGTAACCGAAATCCTCAAAAAACAAAATTTCAATGTTTCGGACGAAAGGATATTATTCAAAAATCATAAAGACTTAAACGAGTTTTTAATCAATGGAAACCTGCGTAAAAGAGATACAGGTGGGATGCTCAAAATAGATAAAGGTGTCGAAAATGAAGAGTTGCGTAAAATAATTACACGGAAAATCGGCAGATAGTTAGTGCAAAAAGTACCCAATGTTTACAATAAGCGTGTCCGCTGATTGTAAAATTGGAACATTTTGGTTTTCTCCTACCGTCGAAAACTTTAAAACAGACACTCATTTAGGGAAAAATTCAGAGAAAAATTCAGACAAAATTTAAAATTTATTAACGGCAAAAAATAGAAGTTTTTGCTTCAGAAAAGAAAAAAATATCAAATGGAAAATAATAAATTAAGACAATTTGTGGAACAAATTTTCAGTGAACAGGAAAAGAAAATTGCAAAAGAAAAGCGTAAAAATTACTTCAAGGAAATTGGCAGAAAAGGAGGCTTAAAAAAGAAGACTTCCAACCAATTTACGAGAGTGGTTTCGACGAGATTGACGCAGAAAGAATTTGAGGAAGCTTCACAAGAAGCGAAACGATACAATCTCAAATTTTCAAAATTTACCCGATTAAAAATTACAGATGGAGAACTCAGAATTAATGAATTTAAAGAACATGAAACTTTACTCAGTTACGGAAATAATTTCATCAGAATCAAAAACTTATTGCGACATCGGGAATTTTCGCAATTGGATCATACAAAAGTGATTTTAAGAGAAGTTGAAAATGTGACAAAACTGATTTACGATTATCTCTACAACAGAATGAATTTGAGAAAAGAAGCGGACTTCCAAGAAGATGAATAACAGTGCTACCACAAGACGGATTTCAAAAATCGCTGTGGAATACAACGGAAACGATAAAGGAACAGCGGAAATGGTTTACAGCAACAATCTTTTGAGCGAGGATCCCGAAATACAATTCAAGGAAATGAAAGCAGTCGCCAACAGAAATAAAAATGTAAAAAATTGGGCATTAACAGGATATATCTCTCCGGAGAAATCTATTGGCGATAAGCTGACAAATGAAGAACTGACTGATTTAGCCTTGAGAGCATTAAAAAAAGTCGGAGTTACGGATGATAATCAAATTCGTTTGGATATTCATTCTTCCACGAAGCAAAAGCACATTCACTTCATTGTAAACCGAGTGAACACTTTGGGCGAGAACACGAGTACCGCACACAAAATCGGAGAAAACTTGGGTAAAGCAGTCCGAGAAGTTTGTCAGAAACTGAATCTGAAAACAGATATCGAGATTGGAAAAGAGAAGAAACAGATGATGTATTATGCTTTGACAAACTCTTTGAAATACGCTAAAAACTTCGATGATCTTGTAATGAAAATGCATCTAAAAGGTTATCGAGTAACTCTTTCACAAAATGTGAAAGACGGAATTTCGGGAATGCGGATTGTGCGATATGAAGACATCAACTACCAAACCGAACGACAATACAAACCCGGCTATAAACTTTCAGAAATTACCAACAAACTGAAAATTGCAGATATCAAGACAACTTTGAATTCCAACTTCGAGAGGGCTGAACATATTCAAACCTTGCTTGAGCAAATGCGAGAAAATGAAGAAACGGAAATTTCAAGAACCAATATCTCCAAAGAGATTGGAAAAACGGTTGATGAGTTTTTAAAACCAACGTACACCGCTTCCGACGACGAATTATTAAAACGAAAAAAACGAAAATTTAGATAAAATGGAACATCAAAACACAACATCAAACGAACCACAAAACGATATTTATGAACTGCTGAAAAAGGTGGTTGAAACAAATGAAGAAAGCATTAAATCTGCTAATCAAGCAGAGACAATTCATTTGGAAGCACGTAATTTTTATCAATCTGCACAAAATGCGATTATTGGTTCAACCAATATGATGCAGAAAGCGATTCAGTTTGTTAGAACAGAACTTGATTCTATTTGGGATTACAAAACTTCAATTCCTGAAAGCATTCCTGCGCATCTGTCGGAAACCACGGTCAACTTTTTTGAAAGAATTGAAAAACACATCAAATTTATTTTTCCAGGAAGCATCAGTATTTTGTCCTTGGCAGCAATCATTACGTTTGGTTCAGGACATTTTGCTTTCAAATGGTACTCCGAAAGCATCCGAGCCAAAAGTGAAATTCGGCAGGAAATTTTGGATGAAATCAAGAAAGATGGAAAAGCTATTTTCGAAATCAAAGACTACGACCAATTTAAGTACAATACAGATTTGATGAACAAATGGATGAAGAAGAATCCGAAGGATGGTGAGAAATTTATGAAATTTAAAGAGGGATTTGAGAGTAAATAACTTCGCCAAAGTTTTATTATCTTTACAAAACATTGAGGAACTGCTAAACTTGGCAACGAGTATTGAATGGGAACAAAAGTTCTCATTCTTTTTTTAGTCAAAAATTACAATTAAGCGTAAGTTCCATTAACAAAATTATAGTATTTTTGAGTATATGAACACCGATGAAATCAACGATTTTTTGAACTATTATTCCAAAGAGATCATCAATATTAATTCTCTTGACAAACTGTATGAAATCTATATTGAACTGACCGTAAAAAAGTCGGAGCTGCATAAATTAATTCATTTTTGTCTGGATGATTACGAAAGGAAACAATATTTTGCTTCAATAGATCTCGCAACTTCCATTCAAACTATTGTTTATCAAAAAATTGCATCGGAAACTAACACCAAACTCCACAATTTGAAGTTCGATTACAAAATTGAAAAGGAAAATCTGAGAAAGGAAATCGACAAACAGATTCATCAGGCGGTTTTATTTAAGGAGTTTTGTAAAGAAATTCTCAGCAAAAAACAATACAAACAAATTAATAATCTTGCACGGCATTGTCATGAGTTAAATTTTCAGGTTAAAAAATATATCCAAGATAGAGTGTTTGATAAAATTGAAATAGAAGATGAAGACTAGAACATTGCTTGATCTACGAAAGGAAATTATCGATTGCAAAGATGAATCGAGACTTTTGGAGTTGGAAATCAATTTGAAATATTTCAATAACCTCCAAGAAGCAAAATCGGAGCAGACTGAAGATTATTCGGAAGAGGAAATAAAGGATATAAAAAACTCAATCGCACTTGCAGTTTCCTATTTAAGGGTTATTGAATGGAAAAAGCAAATGCTCCAAATTGAGAAGGAAACCAATAAAATTAATGCAATAGTCGATGGAAAGAACATTATGTTGGATATGTTCAAAATAAGCATCGATTCATTTTTGGTCAACAATTATTCTGCAGGTGATTTACGGATTAGAAATAATGAACTTAAAAAGGAGATTGCCGAACTTAAGAAGCAAATTAGTAACTTAACCAAATAATTATTGCGCTATGAAAACTCAAAACTCTACTATTGAAAAAATTTATAAATCCAAAAGGAAACGGAAGGTCGTTAAAGGTTCTATAAGAGA
>VFQM010003354.1_pt1 | contig 10366 bp, 23 predicted proteins | sample 3512391 | NCBI WGS metagenome assembly VFQM01 (sample SAMN10412369, study PRJNA504923) | tailings metagenome | isolation source: Replicate 1 from Balatoc abandoned mine | place: Philippines
TATGGCTACTATCTACTTTCCCAATATAGCGATCACCATCTACTGCACTTTTTTGTAGGAACCAGCTGATAGGTGGGTTACCTAGAGTGAATTCTTTGTTAGGGTTTGGTGTTTGGATTTTCATATCAGTTGTGTCGGGAAGGGATTACTTCAGTACCAGCGTGTAGGTAGTGGATGTTGTTATGCTCGTCTAAGCAGATGCCATACATACCATCCATTTTACGGAACAAGAATCGGTTGACAATAGTGAAAGGTTCCTCGTCTCCTTGTTTTACTTTTAAAACGTCGTCGGCTTCGTCAATGACGAACTCTGTGTTGTTGGGTAGTAGGTATAGTTTCATTCTTCAGAGTCTCCATTTTGGTATGGACGGTAGATGTGTAGAGGGCATTGGTAAGACGTACAGTTAGTAATGTCTTTACGGGTATCTACACAGTTGATACAGAAGGCTTTGATAGCCATCATGGGAGTGGTTTTCTTTTGAGCACGTTTTAGCGCTTCTTTTTCTTGCCACTCTTTGAAAGCTTTCTCGCCTTTCTTCTTAGCTGCAGCACGTTCTTTACGCCATACCGCTAGTGCGGCAGCACCCTTAGCTAGTACGTCTGGTGCAGGGCCTTTTCGTTTAACAACTTTGGTCACAGCCATATCCTAGTCCGCAGCTTTGAGAACAGTAACCTGTTGGGTTATGGTCTTTCTCATCACATTCAGCACAGAGCCATGCTTGCAGATCTTTATTCCAGAACTCTGCTTCTTTTTCACAGTCTGCAAATTCACACATATGCTTGTTTACTTGATCATTCATTTTTAAGTAACCATTTGTTAGAAATTACTTTGAAGGAAGATTCATCGCCAACATCCAGTGATTTGAAAACTAGACCTTCACGCTCTGCTTGGGGGTTTAGCGCTGACTTATACTCAGCTAGTTCTAACAGTGTTTCGATGCTATGCTCTTTTAATGCTATAGTACCTAGTGTAGGTACGTGCTTAACACCGAACGCATATGCAATGGTTTCTACAATATCTGGGGGTAGGTAGCGATTATTGTCAATTTCGTAGATGTCGTATAAGAAGAATTGGTGGTCTGGTAAGTTATATTTATTACCTTGGATACCTGGCCCACAGAGTTCGCCTTGTAGAGCTAGTGTTGTACCAAACTGGTTGTGCATCTGAACTAGTTTATTACCCAAATCTTCTTTGATACAGGTGTTCCAGAATGTGTTTTGGTCGTCGAATTTAAGCTCTAGGTTCCGGCTACACACGCATGTTTCTTGTGTCTCTGGATGACGGAATACTGTCATAGAGCTACCGTCTAGCTTTTCTGTGACTTGGAAGACCACTTGTTTTTCCTTCCAATCTTCGAACTGACGCTTCAGGTTCTGGATACGAGGTTGGTCAGTCTTAGGAATGAATGATGGGAAGTTGCCTTTAGCTAAACCTGCTAGTTGCGCTGGTACTTCTGGTTCCCATTTTTGGATGCCAAGTGCTTCTGTTAGATCGTTATTTTCTTGGAATACTCTTAGCGGGTTTCCGTAAGCTTGCTCTGCAGTGGATAATGGTAAGAGTAGCCCTTGACTTATTTGCCCACGGATTTTTACTGTCTTAAGACGTTGGCCTAAGACATCTTTGTATAGTTTAGGATTACGACCGGGTTTAGTTAGGAATGGTGCTAGTGTATGTGGGATCCAACTATCAATCTCGAAGTATACTGCTAGGTCATCTACAGAGAATTCGCCTTTCCTCACTACGACTTTCCAGCCATCCACAGTAGCTACTTCGATAGCATCTGCTTCAGGGATTGGGTCTATAGAGCTAATACGGCGGATGGTAGCAAGGGCACGTTCTGTCATGTTAGTTTTTGCTTGTTAGTAGAAGGAAGATACCTGCCCAAAGTGAACCAAGCAGCATGTAGATTATTGCTAGACCTCTTGCATCAAAACCTTTTTCTAAGGGCGTCCACCATACATAGTCGAAGAAAGCGTAACCGAAAAGACTAATGATCGTGAAGGCACAGAGTAGACTACCAACGGCTAATTTGATAAAGTATTTCATGTTAGTTTACTTCTGGTACTTCTACTTTTTCGATATATAGATCTACGTCAACTGAGGCGTCGTATACCCTGTTTTTATAAGCTTCAATGGAGTTTCGTGCGTCGTAGTCAGTATCGAACAGGTGATCTACGGGCACTCCTACTACTGTACCGTGAACACGATACTTTGTTACCATAGTAGGTGGCTCAGGCACACATACTGCGACATCATAGTTGTTTACCATGATCTGAACAATGTTGTTGTCAGAGTCTTTCATGGTTAGGTTTTTGATAATACCGTTTACCCGTAGCACATCGAAGGTGATACCGTTGAGTTTTAGTTCAGAGTCGTTTTTAACAGTTTGGAATTTCATGTTAGTTTTTGACGATTTTTAATACAGAAGGCAGTATGAATGTCATTTCTCTGCTCTTTCAATTCATACGCGGCTAGCAGACAACTTTCGTCTGTTTGGAATTGTGCTGGTAGATGGATTATGTGGAAATCATGCGCTGTGAACACTATCAGGATCCAGAACATACTGGCACTCCTTTGGAGCAAATTGATTCCAGATGGTGTAATACGGGTCTAGTCGTTTCTGCATATTTTCTAGTGTAGTACGCTCTTGGTAGCCAGACTTGTAGACGGAGTGGTCGTCGGAGAATGCGAAGAACCAGTCGTGGTAGTATAGTGCTTGTAGATACCTATTGTATTCTACGTAGTACCTATTGTATTCTACGTAGAGCAAGGCTTTAGGCGGGACAAAGGTCTGGCCAGTCATCATCGTCATCTTCAGGATGTTTTTCACCTAGCCATGTGGCTTTTAGTTCGTTCCATTGCCACCGTAACCAATCAATAAGGTTGGACATAGTGTTTGTATAGGAAGATTAGTGTGAAGAGGGTGGATAGGAATACCGCTAGCGGGAGCAGGTTAAGGAGTTGTGCTTTGAGGATGTTCATAGTTAGCCACCATTTGAGCGAAAGCTGTTAGTGTTTTCTGAGCATTACTAAAAGCTTCCATAGCGTCTGTCATTTTGCGGCACGCTTGTCCAATTTGTGCTGAGTAGTCATAACCTTTACCTAGATCAATGATTTGCCCTACGCCGAGGGTTGCCATCCTACCGTAGTAGAGGTTGTAAAATTTCTCCAATTCATCTTGCTTTACTTGACAGATGAATGTTTCTGCGTCTACTTTAGCTAGTACTTGCATGTTAGAGTTTCCATTCAACAGCAAAGCTTACAATGTGACTATCGTTTACCTTGCCAATCTTTGGTAGGTAGAACACCCGAGCATACATGTTCTTGTGGATGTTAAAGACAAAATTTGGCATTACAAGAGGCGCAGGGCTAGTCCGATACCCTGTGATAATGCCTGTGGCTAGTTCTACGTTCTGGTGTAGCTGCCATAGGTAAACAACGTATGCAGAATGGGTGTTGAAACCGGGACGGTGTACGCCTGGGATTAGTGAGTTACGGTAAGTACCTACTGCTAGGTTGTCGTAGCGAAAGTATACGCCAGGGTTGACGTTATTGTATCCAGGTTTTGAGTGGTATGAACCTACGTGGAGACCTACGCGGATGTCAGGTTGTGGATTTAATGATAGGTCCAAACTCTGCGAGTGGGTCAGAGTACTCCAGAAGAAGAGTAGGGGTAGGAGTAAAATCTTCATGGTATACGCTTTCAATGGCATCTACGGTTAGGGCTTCGTCGAAAGAGAATTGAGCTACTACTTTTAGGTACTGTAGATGGTCTTTGTCAATGACTGTTAGGATACCTTCTGTGTTGTCAATGAGGATTATTCGCTTCATAGCTTCTTGTGAACAAAACGCTCATAATCTTGACCGTCAACAAAGCCTTCGTTGTAGGCTACCGCTTCACGAACACGGATTTCGTTCGCTAGACCTGTTTTTAGGAACTTGATAAGGGCATTTACAGCGGCTAGGTCTTTGCGGCGTGTTTTTAGCTCTTTACGGCAGTAGGAGTATGTTTCAAACCATAACATACCTGCTGGATCGTTTGGTTTGGATTTCTCCCAAGCAGTTCCTTTACATTGCTTTAAGTTACGAATTTCTGCCTGTAGATTGCTAGCTTGTTCAGACAGTAGTTTAAGAGCACGTTGCTGGTATGACATATTTAGTTCCTAAGTTGTGAAATGAAAAGACCCCCGAAGGGGCCTTTGTTCTAGCAGAGCTTTTCAGCTTAGAAGTCTTCGTCAGTAGTGGTTTGAGTACTACCTTCAGGAGCATCCTCGTAATCGAAGTCTGCGAAGTTACCGTTATCTTTAGGTTCGAACTTGACGAGATCGGTGATCTGAACCGCTACTAGCATTGCAGTGGTACCAGACTTTGTTACTTTACCAGTCTTTGGGTTTTTGATTTCGTAGTCACGTAGCATTAGCTTTAGGTTACCTTTGGAACCGTTACCAATGGTTTTAGGATCTACAGGGTTTTTGTAGATGTCTACTACTTCAACTGGTTTAGCGGGTTCACCGTCTGCTTTGAAAGCTTTCTTTTGGAAACCTCGTTCTACGAACTTCTTTTTACCGTCTGCTACTCCTTTTACTTTACCGAATTGCTCGAACTCTGCACGACGTGCTACGGGGATTTGTGCTTGTAATTCCCATTGTTTAGCATCACCAGCGTAGTTATCTACAGGTTTTGCGGGATTGAGCTTAGCCCAGTTAATGATGACGTCGCGGATGATTACGTTGCGGGTGTTGTTGTCAGCCATGATGTGTGTCCTTTAGATTAGATTGATGAGGTGCGCTTTACGCGGATGTCGAAAGATACTGCTTCTTCGTAGTCTTTTTCCTCAGAGATAGCGTTTAGCTTGTTATAGAATTGCCAAGGTTCGTCTCCGTTGTTGAAGTAAGGCTGTGGATAGGTTGATGGGGTATCACCTACTAGACGACGAATGTAGTCGAACTCTCTTTCAGTGAATTCTACTACGATACGACGATCTTGGTATGTGTCTGAGATTAGTTTCATGAGTTTACTGATACGTCAGGCTCGTTATCCTCAAGAGGGGCTAGTTCTTCTAACCCTACGTATAGCTGATCTATTTCCAGAGCTGTCATGTAGTGTTTTGTGACTCTATTGTCGCAAGCACCTACTAGCCTACGGATGAGCTTTAGTTCTTTTTCATTGATTTCGATGGTGATGACTCGTTCGTGTTTTTTATCTGAAATTGTTTTCATATTGAGGAGACTTTTTGGTTTAAGACCGTATACGACTACTGTCGTAGTCTACAGGTCTGTACTTGCCGGTACCTATAGGGGTACTTAGAGTTAAGGATATCTTAGCTTTAGGTACCGGCACAGACGTGTGCTTAAGTAACATAAAACTGTATACAGGAGAGATATATGCCATTCAATCCAGCTGTCAAGACCGATCTTGGTCGAGAAGCTTTTCCTATGCTTAAGCCTATTACGAAAGAGACTGCACAAGCTGCTCAACGCAAGGCCATTGAGTCTAGGATGCTAAACAAGGAGATTCGTGAAAGTTTTCGTCGTAATGCGGTGGCCTTTCAGGAAGTGTTGAAAGATATTCCAGACTTTAGCCCCCTGGAAGTTATGAAGATGTGTGTACACTTAGCACTTCAGGATAACAATTACGAGGATGCTGCTCGGTGGGCTAAGGAGATTGCCGAGTACAAAGAACCTAAGATGGCTCGTAAGGAAGCGCCTAAAGAGAAAGACACTAAGGATCTTTCTGATGAGGAGCTTCAGAAGCTGCTAGTTCAGGAAGGTTTGTCCAGTGTTACATTGGTAGAAGAGTCTGTTGTTGAAGAAGCTGTATTGACACCTGAACAAGAACGTGCTAAGCGTCTTGCAGAGCTAGAGAAGAAGCTTATTGAAGAGCAGAAAGGTCTTTAAGCAGAAACACCCACTACGGGTGTTTTTTATTTACACTCGGATACTGATTCCTGCTTTTACGTACGTATCATGTACTTTACCGTTAGAAGCTAGATCTAAGGCTCCGTACATTTGGTGTACATCTACATTTACACCGATGGCTTGAGTTACGTGCTCGTTAGTTCCACCAATTAGAACACCAATAAGCAGAAGTTCTGATTCAGACAATGTTACTTGGAATTGTTTTCCAACAGGTTTTGTGATTTCAGTTACTTGCATTACTGTGCCTCACGGAAGAACCATTCTGCGTCATTTAGACGGCAGACGTAGTGGACGGTATCGGTTGATAGGAAGTAGAGGTCTTTGTGGTATTGGTCTACGACTAGACCTATGTATCCCATAGGGACTAGCTTTACCCATAGTTGTCTTTCAGACCATTTCTGTACAGAAGGTACTGATTGGACGGTTAGAGCTTTTAGAGTGGCGTGTTGCATGATTGTTTAATTTCTTCGGCAATTTCTAGGAAAGTGCTGCCACCATCGTTCATGTAGGCTAGTTTTTTAGCGTCAATGTTGTAGTGTTTTAGTTGTTCTTGCAGATCGTTATTGATCATTTCGTAGAAGGTATCTGTGTCTCCTAGGTTGTGGGTGAATTCGTGGTAATCTTTATCCCATCCTTTTGGGTCAAGAGTGTCACATAGAACACCTAGACAACAAAATCCGGTTGGATCTTGCAATTGGTCTTTAGTTTGTTTGTACTTACCAGACTCTAGTGCTTGGACCCATTGTTGGAGAGTTTCTTTGGTGATCATAGTAGTACGTTCTTTTCAATGAAGTTGGCAATCTGTTTGAAGGATTTACCTTCATCATCATTCATATCAATGAGGGTTTCTGCGATAGTTTTTCTGTTGATACGCTTCTTTAGCTTTAGGTATTCCAAGATGTAGTTTGGGGGTGTTTCCTTTTTTCCGTCGAAGAAGTCATAATCCCACTGAGGTCCACCATCTTTAGCGGCAAGATCACATAGAACACCTAGACAACAAAATCCGGTTGGATCTTGCAATCGGTCTTTAGTTTGCTTGTATTTACCAGAACGTAGAGCTTTGACCCAGAGTTTTTTGACTTCTTGGGGTGTACGGTAGATAGGTTTGTTCATGTATGAAGAATGTGTTTAATAGGAGTTTGACGGATAGCTTCTTGGCAGATAGGGCATGGTTTAGCGTTCAGGTAGGCTCCTTGTTTACTAGTACGAAATACCTTGATGGTGTGGGCTTGGGCTAGATCAGGGCACTTGATGATAGCGTCTACTTCGGCGTGAAGGAAAACTTTTTGAGGTAGTCCTACTTTGTTACCAAGATGATACATCATAGGGTGAGTTTTTGTGTAGGAGTTTTTACCTACAGATAGTACTCGACCTTTCTTGTCGTATATGATGGCGGTAAGATTGTGGTAGACCTTACTCACGATCGGAGAATGTGGAGTTGATAGAACAGCATCATAATACTTATTAAAATTAAGATGATTGATGTTACGTATCTAATGTGTTCTATTTTATTACTATTGTTTCTGTAGAAGCAAGTAGTTAGCATTAAGTACATTAGGATAAAACAGAGATAGATGATCATGTTAGACTTCCCATCCATGTCCGACAAAAGGATCGTTAATGACTAACTGGTTTTTACGGTATAGGATGTTTTTATGGTGGATGTCGAACTCCTCCATATAGTTTTCTATTCCACATGCTTGATTCAAGATACTTAACGCTGCACAATAGTCAGGGTGGTAGCTATCGGCATCTCTAGTAGCTTGCTCTACGTTGAGCTTCAACTTTTCTAGGACAACTAGGTATCCTTTACTGTCACCGTATTCACGGCAGAGGTCGTAGAAAGCGTATACCCGAGGAAAGAATGGGTATTGTAGTTCTTGGTTGTAGTGGTAGAGCCACTTGTAGAATTGGTAGTTGCCATCAGCGTCTTCATCATGAGATGTCATTTTGATGACAAAGTCTGATTGGTTAGACACTAGGACAGTACTATAAGCTCCAGCGTATTGGTGGATGGTTAGTGGTTTAGGCATTGTCCTTGATGAAGAATAGTAGTAGTGCAAACACTGCCAGTAGTACTAGTACGATCATAGGAGCCATCCTGTCATACGAATGCTCCTGTCCAAGCAAATGCCAAGTTGTATTCTTTTTTCAGGAATTTTTCAGATGCGCAGGTGTTGTAGAGGATGGCACCGAGACATACAGCGTTAGGTAGAGTATGTTTTACTCGATAGAAGGTGTCTCCAGAAGAGATTAGATCATCAAGGAACAGGTAGGTTGATACATCAATACTTGGACCTTCAATAGGAGTACCGTGGCTTTGCTCGTTTTGTTTACGGACATATACTAGCGGGAAGTCAGTGAACATCAGAGCAGCATAACCTGCAGCTAGTCCACTCTTACCAGTAGTGACTACAGCATCAATGACGTAACCTGCTTCAAGACATTCTTTTAGGGCGTTGCTGATAAGATCAGCTAGTCTCTTAGCTGTATCTTTAGCTTCATCTCGTTTGAAACTGATAGCGTAGCTGGAGTCTACTGCTGCGTGCATTATCGTACCTTTTTAGTTCCTAGAAGTTTTTGATTAGAGTACAGATACTGGGTGTGGTTCAGCGGGTTGTAGTACAGGATTACTTGAGGGAATAGTTTCCCGTCGATAGTCAGTGATGGGTAGCGATAACTGGTCTTGGATTTTTCTTGGCACTTCTTGATCAACAGCTTTGTTATGGCTTCTGCTGTTTCTGGATTCGGTATCTGAGGGTGGCCCATATTCTAGTTCTTCCTGGAAACAGGTAATTAGAGGATAACTTGCGCATGATGGGTCAGTTAGGACAAGGGTGTTTTTACCATTTTCCTGACGAATCATGAAGTTACCGCTATGGGTATCATTGACGAATTTGTAGGATTGGATGAGTGGGTATTTGTTGTTGACTATTTGCTTCAGTTCACCTTTTATGTAGTCTTTGTGAAACCAGAATTCGTCAGAGTTGAAGATGGAATCCCTGCATGGGATTAGCTTTTCTAGAATAGCGGTATAGTAGATAACTTGTCCTAGATCATTGCGTACAATCTGAAGCATTTCTACTTTAATCATCCAGTCATAGGCAATACCTTTCTCTTGATATTCTTTGCAGATTTCAAGGTAATTCAGGGTTAGATCTGGATCACGATTGAATTTGATGACAGAATTGTGATCCAAACGGAATACAGAGCTATACGCTCCTTGACCTAATTTTTTGTGGTTCTCTTCCAGGTATTGATGGACTGCTTTTGGATCAAGGAGATCCAGGCCAAGATTGTAGTTTTCGAATACGTGTTTCATGACATGCTGATTTTAATTAGCGTCATCATGCGGAAGAATTTGAAGTGGTATTTGTTGTCGAGAGCCCATTTATCTTTGAATGCTCTGTGGAATAGTACAACGATGGTATAACAATTATGATTGTTTTCAAGATAGTCTTCGATTAGTTTTTGTGCCTTACGCTTATTTTTGAAATTCGTATGTATCAGTTCAATGCATGTGTATTCGTAATTACTTTTGAAGAGCATTACAAATGCGTAGATGAATACAAGAAGTCGTGCAGGGATGGTCATGGTGTTAGCTCTCTTTGATGGAGATATCTGATAGGTAGTAGCCGAGATCACGACATGCTCTGATAACTTCGTCGTAGGATTCTCCTTTGCAGATGATGTTTCCGAGATGGTCATATGCGGTGTATATCATGGTAGTTCCACTGATGTTACACAAAAACTATACTTTTTACAACATATCCCGGTTAAAACCCTCTCAGCATACAATAGTCATCCAAACATCCTTTCAACGTCTTTTGTATGAAAACTTTAGCCGGTACCTATTAGAAAGGGATACGGTCTTCAAGATCGTCCCCGAGATGATCGTCTCCCATGAGACTATCTGGCAGGTCACCATCATTCATATCACAGATCCTGTAGAACACGTCTTTATTCTCAGGTGCATGCAGAGATGTGCTGTCAGGAAGGTGCACCCAGATGCCAAACCAGAAGTTGTTGATGTCGTTAGTGTTCTCTGCAGGAGGTGTTAGGAAGAGATATCTGCTGAAGTACGGATGTGTTTGTACGTCTCGCAGAAGACAGTTGTGCTTGTCAATGTATTCTTGGTCAGTCATGGTAGTATACGGTTTTAGCCGGTACCTATAGAAGAAGAGAGTTTTTGGAATTGTGTCCTCACTAGAGACAGTGGTTGGTAGAGTATCCTCTGAAGAGAGGTTGGTGGTTCAATGGGTTTACACCGTAAAACACTCTACTAGCTATGGTGCTAAACCCATTTCCTTATAGGATATATTTAACAGGACTATCCTATAGAACCATAACAAACAAACTAAGAATGTTTCATAGATTATGTGTAGTTAAGTAGGTGATATAAAAGACATCTTAGTTGGAACATAATAGCATTGATTGTTTGTTTTAT
>VFQM010003355.1_pt1 | contig 10361 bp, 8 predicted proteins | sample 3512391 | NCBI WGS metagenome assembly VFQM01 (sample SAMN10412369, study PRJNA504923) | tailings metagenome | isolation source: Replicate 1 from Balatoc abandoned mine | place: Philippines
TAATTAAACAATTTGTTAAATAATTGATAATCTATAAGTTAGTATTTTGACAAAAATAAAATACTATGCTTGCCTACTAATTTTAATAAAATTGTGAAAATGTTATAAAAATTATTGAAATTATAGCAAGCAAAATTCCTAAATAGTTCCATTTAGTCATTTTTTCTTTAAAAAGTAAGATTCCCGTTCAACTTCCTAAAATAATTACGCCCATATTCATACCTGCAAATACTGTTGACGGATTTTCGGATAAGGCTTTGTGCGCTTTTAAATAGAATAAAATATTTCCAAAATTTAAAATTCCTAGAGCCAATCCCCAAAGTACATTTTTTGATTCTAATTTTTCTTTTTGAACCAGAATTTTTCCAATTAGAAATAAAATCGAAATTATAAAAGCACCACAAAAAATAATGAATAAGGATGTTGTAAAACTAAAATCCTTAAAAACGGCAACTTTCTTAAATAGGATGTCAATAATTCCAAATCCTAACAAAACCAATAAAGGATAAACCCAATTATCCGATTTACTTTCTGATTTTTTATTCAAGGTGAAGAATATAGCAGAAAATCCAATGATGAAACCAATAATTTTGAGTTGACTAAACGTTTCATTAAATAAAAAGTAAGAAGCGGTTAACGGAATAAATAACGATAATCTTTGGGCAATATCGGTTTTTACGATTCCAACTTCTTTAATGGATTTAGCTTGAATTAAAAATACAATTGGTAATAAAATAGCCAATCCTATGAAAAGCGAATAAGGAATTGTTTTTTCTTTGAAAGTTAATTCGGGTTGGAAAGTTAAATAGGTGAGGAGTAAAGCCGAAAAATAATTAAATGTAATGATTTGAAAAATATTCAATTGAAATTTTTTGGCTATTTTTAAAAATATCCCAACAGTTACACTACAAATTACGCTTAGAATGACAAACCACATATTCTTTTATTTTGACACAATAGTACAAAAAAAGCACCTTAATTAAAAGATGCTTTTTATATAAAGTTTGGATAAATTATTTCTTATTCTCAATCCATTTTCTAGCATTCACAAATGCTTCTAACCATGGTGAAACCTCGTCTTTTTGTCCTCTTTCTGGATAATGTGCCCAATTCCAAGGGAAAGTTGAACGCTCAATGTGTGGCATCATAACCAAATGTCTTCCAGTAGTATCACACATCATAGCCGTGTTAAAATCAGAACCATTTGGATTCGCTGGATAACCTTCGTAAGCGTATTTCGCTACAATATTATATTTATCTTCTGAATAAGGTAATTTGAATTTTCCTTCTCCGTGTGAAATCCAAACACCTAAAGTTGTTCCTTCTAACGTGGATAACATCACCGAATTATTTTTCTGAACTGTTACCGATGTAAAGCCACTTTCGTGTTTGTTTGAAGTATTGTGGTGCATTTTTCCGTGAACTTCGTGTTCTGGATTGATCAATTCTAATTCCATTAATAACTGACAACCATTACAAATTCCGACTGAAAGCGTGTCTTCTCTTTTGTAGAAGTTTTTCAAAGCAGTATTGGCTTTTTCGTTGTATAAAAATGCTCCAGCCCAACCTTTAGCCGAACCTAAAACATCTGAATTCGAGAATCCTCCAACAGCTCCAATAAATTGAATATCTTCCAAAGTTTCTCTTCCCGAAATTAAATCAGTCATGTGAACATCTTTTACATCAAAACCTGCTAGGTACATAGCATTTGCCATTTCACGTTCAGAATTACTTCCTTTTTCGCGAATGATAGCGGCTTTTGGTCTTGGTTTTGAAGCATCAATTGCTGGCAATTTACCATCAAAATGTGATGGGAACGTGAATTGTAATTTCTGATTTTTGTAATTATCAAAACGCGCTTGCGCCATTCCGTTTTTAGATTGTTTTGAATCTAAAAGGAAAGAAGTTTTGAACCAATTATCTCTTAAAGTTGCAACACTGAATGTCAAACTATCTTCACCGTTGATAACCGTAAACGCATCGCCATCGATAGCCGAACCAATTTTGAAAATCTCAATATTATGTTGTGCGAAAGTTGCTTCCACATCAGCATTCGCTTGGAAAACAACACCGATATTCTCATTAAATAAAGCTTTAACCGTATCATTTTCTCCTAAAGAAGTCAAGTCGATTAATGCGCCTAATTTATCATCAGCAAAACACATTTCTAATAAAGTTGTGATTAAACCACCGCTTCCAATATCGTGTCCTGCTTTAATTTTTCTGTCTTTGATTAAATCTTGTAAAACGTTGAATGCATTTTTGAAGAATTCTGAGTTTTGAATTGTTGGAACATCGTTTCCAATTTTATTCAACACCTGAGCGAACGAACTTCCACCTAATTTAAACGAATCTTGCGATAAGTTGATATAGTAAATGTTTCCTCCATTTCTTTGTAAAACTGGTTCTACTACTTTTGTAATGTTCGAACAATTTCCAGCAGCTGAAATAATAACAGTTCCTGGTGCGATTACTTCATCATTTGGATATTTTTGTTTCATAGAAAGCGAATCTTTTCCTGTTGGAATATTGATTCCCAATTCAATAGCAAAATCCGAACAACCTTTTACTGCTTCGTATAAACGAGCGTCTTCACCTTCATTTTTACAAGCCCACATCCAGTTGGCTGATAAAGAAACTGATCGTAAACCATCTTTTAATGGGGCCCAAACGATATTCGATAACGCTTCAGCAATAGCAGTTCTTGAGCCCGCAACAGGATTTACTAAAGCCGAAATAGGCGAGTGCCCAATTGAAGTTGCAATACCTTCTTTTCCTTTGAAGTCCAATGCCATAACTCCGACATTGTTCAAAGGTAATTGTAATGGACCCACGCATTGTTGTTTTGCTACACGTCCGCCAACACAACGGTCTACTTTATTGGTTAACCAATCTTTACAAGCTACTGCTTCTAATTGTAAAACTTGACTTAAGTAGCTTGCTATATTTTCTTTTGAATATTCTAAATCTGAATAGTTTGTAGCAACGGTTTTATCCGTCATAATGGTTTTTGGAGAACTTCCGAAGAAATCTTCTAAAGCATAATCCATTGGTTTTACACCAGTTGATTTTGATTCGAAAGTAAATCTATGGTCGTTAGTTACGTCACCCACTTGATACATTGGAGAACGCTCTCTGTCTGCAATTCTTTGTAAGGTTTCGATATCTTTTTCACCAATTACTAATCCCATTCTTTCTTGCGATTCGTTGCCGATGATTTCTTTAGCTGAAAGCGTTGGGTCACCAACAGGTAATTTATCTAAATCGATTAAACCTCCAGTTTCTTCTACTAATTCAGATAGACAGTTTAAATGTCCACCCGCACCGTGATCGTGAATTGAAACAATCGGATTGTTATCACTTTCTACCAAACCACGAATAGCATTGGCAGCACGTTTTTGCATTTCTGGATTCGAACGTTGGATAGCATTTAATTCAATTCCTGAACCAAAAGCTCCTGTATCTGCTGATGAAACTGCAGCTCCGCCCATTCCAATTCTATAATTTTCCCCCCCTAAAATAACGATTTTATCGCCTTCTTGTGGTTTCTTTTTAATCGCTTGATCTAATTTTCCGTAACCAATTCCACCCGCTTGCATGATGACTTTATCGTAACCAATTTTGCGATTGTTTTCTTCGTGCTCGAAAGTTAAAATAGAACCCGTAATCAAAGGTTGTCCAAATTTATTTCCAAAATCTGAAGCTCCATTAGATGCTTTAATCAAAATATCCATTGGCGTTTGGTACAACCAAGGTCTTTCTGCCATTCCGTTTTCCCATGGACGTTCTTCTGCCAAACGAGAGTATGAAGTCATGTAAACCGCAGTTCCTGCTAAAGGTAACGAACCTTGTCCACCAGCTAAACGGTCACGAATTTCTCCTCCTGAACCGGTTGCAGCTCCGTTGAATGGTTCAACTGTGGTTGGGAAGTTGTGAGTTTCTGCTTTTAGAGAAAGTACTGATTCAAACTCTTTTTCTTGATAGAAATCTGGTTTGTCAGCGCTTTTTGGTGCGAATTGTGTTACTTTCGGACCTTTTACAAAAGCTACGTTATCTTTATACGCCGAAACAATATCGTTTGGGTTTGTTTCTGATGTTTTCTTGATTAATTTGAATAAAGAAGTTGGTTTTTCTTCGCCATCAATCACAAATGTTCCGTTGAAAATTTTATGACGACAGTGTTCTGAATTTGCTTGTGAGAAAGCAAAAATTTCAGAATCAGTTAACTTTCTACCTAATTTCGTAGAAAGGTTATTCAAATATTCAACTTCTTCTGGACTTAATGCTAAACCTTCTGATTTATTGTAAGCGTCAATATCTTCAATATCCAAAATGGGTTCTGGTTGGATATTAATCGTATAAATTTCTTGGTTTAATTCCGAATACTTTTGCGAAAGCATTGGATCAAAATCATTAAAATCGGCTGCTACTTTTTCAAATTCCTCGATACGAATGATGCCAGAAATTCCCATGTTTTGAGTAATTTCTACCGCATTTGTACTCCAAGGCGTTATCATAGTGGCACGTGGTCCAACAAAAAAATCCGACAATACGGATTTTTCTATTTTATGTGCGTTGCCAAAAAGCCAATTTAATTTGTTGATGTCTTCTGATGAAATCTCGTTTTGCGTTTGAACCGCAAAAACCGTGTTGGATTGGTTTCCGAAGAAATGAATCATTGTAGTTGTGTTTTTTTATTTGTAGGGACAAGTCGCGACTTGTCAGTACAGTTTGTTGTTGTTTAAGTTGCAAATTTATTCTAAAAAAGAGAACAATCAAAATTATATTTCATTAATCAAAAGTTGTCCAATTGTATGCACCCATATCGGATGGATTGGTTCTAGCTTCATTTAAAATATCAAATGTTCCGCTAGAATAAATGAAATTTGCTGTTCCTCTTGCTGCAGAATTCGATCCAATTTGCAATTCATTATTCGTTGGATTTTTAAATTCTGGGCGGTTTATTGTTGAATTTGTGGCAATTAAACAATTTACATAATTTGAACCAGAAGCAGGATACAAAGAATCATTTTGGAATTGGTTATTGAAATCAGCGAATTTAATCAAACAATTTTCAAAAGAATAATTGAATGTTGTTCCTTCTTTTTTTAATGAAATTCCTAAATTACTTGAGCCGTAAATAATACAATTTTTGAAATTTGCACTTTCTAAAGGGGTTGGAACATTATTAATTGAATCATCACTTAAAACAACGCAAGTTTGGTTTGGTCTTGGCCAATAATTAGCAAAAGTACAATGCGTAAAATCGTAATTTCCTCCAAAACTTCCAGCAAAAGCTACTTGACCACAGTTGTTGATAACTACATTTCTACCTTCAATATTTCCCGTTCTAGCTAGAATACCAACATTAGAACAATTATAAATTTGAGTATTTTCTAGTTCCAGTGTAGGGTTAGCAGTTCCGTCATTTCCAGAAACTAAAATCCCAACAGTAGCATTTTTGATGGTTAAATTAGAAAATTGATTATTGGTACTTCCTTGTGTTAACCAAATGGTTCCCCATTGACCCGGAACTTCTGAAAAATTGGGCTCTAAACGATCACCTTCGAATATAACTTCATTTTCTAAAGCTGCTGTAGTTGATGGACTACCATTCACATGAATAGAAGCATTATTAGCCACGATCAAACCTGATTCAGCATGAAAATGAATTCTTGCTCCAGGATCCACAACTAGCGTTTTATTGGAAGGAACTGCTGCATATCCATAAATAACGTAAGGTTTTGTATTGGTCCAATGCAATTCATTTCCATTCATTGGGTTTGTTTCTTCTAAAAATCGGCCTCTTATTGTAATTGGGTCGCCATTACCATCCACTCCTAAATTTAATTCGTCGTAAGTATATGATTCATCGGGGTTTTGAACTCTACCTGGATAAATAAAATAGGCATCTTGAATCAAAGTTACCAATTCTACTTTTTGTTGGTTTGGATTAGATTCTTCTCCAAATAATATTTTATCGGTATAAAGAAAATCAGTAGGATTAGCATCGGCAACTTCTGCAGTAACTGAAACGAAAATATACATACTATCTTTTGCCAAAATTTCAACATTTTCAAAAATTTGACCTGCCATTCCATCTACCATTAATCGGTACTTAGAAGCCGTTCCTTCTTTTAATCTTAGAGATGGAATTGAAATGTTTTTATCACTTCTATTATACACTTTTAAGGTATATGTACTGGAACCAATATTGGTAAAAACGGTATCAAGGTACACCGTGTCTTTAGAAAATTCTAAACCACCTGTTCTGGATTCAAAATCAAAATCGTTTCGACATGAAGTTAATGAAACAGCAAATCCAATTAGTATTAAAAGTAATAAACGACGCATGTAAAGTTAATTTTGGTAAATGTAATTATTAATTTTAAAAATTTGAAAACTTAATCGATTTAAAATACTTATTAAAACGTTAATTCAGTTGAATTATTCTCTACGGAATGCTTAATTTTACCAAAAATAAAGTTATGATTTTTGATAGAGAAAAAACGTTGCAACTGTGCAACGATTCGCCCAAAAATCCGTTAATGAACACCTTAGATATTGTTTACACCGATGCAGGTGAAGATTTCTTAACGGCTACTATGCCTGTGAATCCAAGAGTTCATCAACCGATGGGATTATTGCATGGAGGAGCAACAGTTGCTTTAGCAGAAAGTGTTGGAAGTGCCGCTTCATTAATGTTTGTAAATCCAGAAAAACAAGAAGTTCGTGGTATCGAGATTTCAGCAAATCATTTGAAAAGCAAGCGTGAAGGAATAGTAACAGCTACCGCTAAAATCATTCACAAAGGCGCAAGCATTCACTTGTGGGAAATTAGAATCGTAGACGAAGAAGGAAAGTTAATTTCGCTATGTAAATTAACGAATATGGTATTATCGAGAAGACAATAATGCAAGTTTTTGAAGAAATAAATACATTTTTATCAGCACAAAATCCTTTTGTTTGCTATGTAAAACCAAATGAAAACGTTTGGAATTTACTCGTACAACAAAATGATGAATTAGTTGAATTTATAAACCAATCGGGATTTGTATTTATGCCTTTTCATGAAGGAAAAAAAGTTGTAATTCCGTTTCAAGGAAATTCCTATTCGCAAGGAAATCTTGAATATTTTGAGACGAAATCGGTTGAAAGTTTTACTCCTGGATATGATCAAAAAGCAACTTTTGAGAATTTAGTTTCCGATGGAATTACTGCAATTCGAAAAGGTGATTTCGATAAAGTAGTTTTATCTCGAAAAATTGTTCTAAAGGAACCAATTGCTATTATAGATTCCTTTGAAAATTTAATTTCGACTTATCCAACAGCTTTTCGCTATTTGTTTTTTCATCCTAAAATTGGTTTATGGATGGGAGCCACGCCGGAACAATTGGTGAAAATCAATCAAAATCAGTTTGAAACCGTAGCTTTGGCGGGAACGCAATTGTATTCTGAAAATGTAATTTGGGCCACCAAAGAAATCGAAGAACAGCAATTTGTAACCGATTATATAGTTGCTAAAGTAAAAGATAAAGTAAATAATCTTATTATTACTGATGCTAAAACAGTTAAAGCTGGAAATTTAGTACATTTAAAATCGTTTATTTCGGGTGAATTAACTCCTGGTTTTCAAGCGAATGATTTGATTAAAGCGTTACATCCTACACCTGCCGTTTGTGGTTTACCTAAAGAAAAAGCTATCGATTTTATTCTGAAAAATGAAGGTTATAGTCGAAAATATTACGCGGGTTTTTTAGGCGAATACAATAAAAACAATCAAACCGATTTATTCGTAAATTTACGCTGTTTAGAAGTGGAGAATAATGTTGTAAATATTTACGTAGGTTGTGGCATCACAAAAGACAGCAATCCTGAAAAAGAATTCATTGAAACGGAAAACAAATCGATGACGATGCGAAATGTTTTAGTTTTCAAAGCCTTTAAACAATAAACTTATAAACTGAAAATGAAATTAGACATATTAGCTTTTGGAGCACATCCAGATGATGTAGAATTAGGTTGTAGTGGTACTATTGCCAAAGAAGTCAGCCTTGGAAAGAAAGTCGGGATTATCGATTTAACTCGTGGTGAGTTAGGAACTCGTGGTTCGGTGGAAATTCGTAATTCGGAATCCGCTAAGGCTTCTGAGATTTTAGGGGTTGTGGTACGTGAGAATTTGGATATGCGCGATGGTTTTTTCGTTAATGATGAAACGCATAAATTGAAAGTGATTGAAATGATTCGCAAATACCAACCTGAAATCGTGTTATGCAATGCGATTACGGATAGACATATTGACCACGGAAAAGGAAGTAAATTGGTTAGCGATGCTTGTTTTTTATCAGGTCTGCGACAAATTAAAACCGAGTTAAATGGTGAAGCGCAAGAAGCTTGGCGACCAAAAGTAGTGTACCATTATATTCAATGGCAAAATATTGAACCTGATTTTGTGGTGGATATTTCTGAATTTATGGATAAAAAAATGGATTCTGTGTTGGCTTATGGTTCTCAGTTTTATGATCCAAATTCAAAAGAACCGGTTTCACCAATTACTTCAAAAAACTTTTTAGATAGTGTAAAATATCGTGCTCAAGACCTTGGAAGGCTAGTAGGAGTAGATTATGCCGAAGGTTTTACAACGGAAAGATATTTGGCAGTCAATAGCTTAGGTGATTTGAAATAATATTGGTGTAATTTTTTGCAAAAAATGTTTGTAGAAGTATAGAATTACACTATATTTGCACTCGCAAAACAAATGGTGATTGTAGCTCAGTTGGTTAGAGCGTCGGATTGTGGTTCCGAAGGTCGCGGGTTCGAGACCCGTCTTTCACCCTTAACATTGGAAAGCCCTGAAGTAATTCAGGGCTTTTTTTATGGAACAAACTTTCCTTAAATCGAAGTATCAATTTTATACGTCATCGTAAGCGTCAATACATATTGAATACCGACTTCTGTTTGGTTTGGATTGATGACTTTGTCAAAACCAGCACTGGAAATTCCGTCGTAGTAGAAGGTTTTGTTTTTTCGGGCGATTTTCTTTAGGTATTGGTTGCGGTTGTTGTAATTGGTTTCAATTTCTGCCGATTCAAAAGCTTGGTACATTTTGTATTGTGTTTTTGGGAAAACCGTTGCAAATTCTTCAGTAGCGCTTGGTGTTCCAATTACTCGCTTTCCAAACGATTTCATGTATCTGATTTTTTTTGCTTCGGCTAAAACTAAGGCTTCGTCAAAAAGAGCATTGTGAATTGCATTCGTATCGGAATTAAAATAGTCTACTTTTATCACATCATGAATTTCAAAATCGGAAGCTAAAGCAATTAATTTTTCCAAACTATTTACGTTTGAAGTCGTAATAATGATATTCTTTTTGATTTCAAATCCTTTATCCACTTGTTCCGAATTCAAGCCATTCACTTCAAAATCATAAATTTTAGTTTGTGAAATAAAATCGATGTACACGTTTTCTTTTTTAATTTCTAAGGTTTTAATTTTGTCTAAAAATCCGTCAATTCGAGCATTAATTTTTTTACTACAACCCGAAACGGTTTCGTCTTCTTCGTTTAAACCTAGCGTAATCACAAAACCATCGGCTTTTTTGTTTTGAAGTAATTTTACAGTAACCGTTAAATGATTGTCGTTAATAGAAACCACGACATTATTGGGTAAGTTACTCTGATTGTAATTGTTGCCGCTGTATGAGTTGTTTCCATAAATTTGGTTACCGCTAATTTGTGCCTGAGAAACACTAAAAGTGAGCAATAAGGTAACAATAATCCAATTGATTTTTCCGTTTAAATGCAATACTGTTGTTTTCATAATTTTAAATTTTTAAAGATTTGATGGCAATAGTACTTTGGAAATTAGAAAAACGTTTGGCAAAACCACTTTCCATTATCTGTAAAGATTTTTCGCTACATTTACAGTGGTTTTACAGTAGAAAAAAAATTGCAATCCATTACTTTTGACTCGAATAAAATTCATGAATCCATTAGACTTATTTCAACAACTTAAAAACGATGTGCTTTTGACCTATCAGAAGCAATATCCTTATTTTGAGGGAAATTGGAAAACGTTTAGTTCGCAAGACATTCAAAATTTAATCGATTTGATTGCCGTTCAAGTAAAACAAACCGTGAGCGAAAAATGGATTTACACGCATTTGAAAGCCGAAACCAACGATAAATTACCGAGAAAAGATATGTTGGATATTTTATCGCAATTGGTCGGATATTCGGGTTGGGATGAATATGTATTTAAATGGAAACAAGAAGTTACTCCTTTAGTTGATCAGCCAAAACGAAATAATAAAGTTGTTTTTAGTGTTGGATTTATAGGTTTGTTTTTGATGGGAATTTTCA
>VFQM010003358.1_pt1 | contig 10357 bp, 5 predicted proteins | sample 3512391 | NCBI WGS metagenome assembly VFQM01 (sample SAMN10412369, study PRJNA504923) | tailings metagenome | isolation source: Replicate 1 from Balatoc abandoned mine | place: Philippines
CTCAATGGCCATCGTGCATCCCTTGCTGCAGTCATGCTGCAGGCATCACCTTATCGCAACAGTGTCAAATGTGAACGTTCATTTTCATGCTTGTGAACGCTCTCAATTATGATAATGTTGTGCACGACGGTGGATAAAAAATTTGCCGCAACAGGGATTATAGGGAGGATAGCTTGGCTCGCAGACCAGCAGCAGGGGCGTCGCGTCTGGCGGCACTGACCACAGCATCAACATTGGCATTGTGCGCTTTTGCTGCGCAACCGGCGCTGGCGCAGGATACCGCCGAAGCCGAAGAAACGCCGCCTGCCGCCGAACAGGAAGACGAAATCATCGTCACCGGTTTCAAGGCGTCGCTGCAAAGCGCGCAGCGGATCAAGCGTGACTCCGATACCTTCGTCGATGTCATTACCGCTGAAGATATCGGGGCGCTGCCAGACCGCTCAGTGGCTGAGGCGCTGCAACGCGTGCCCGGCATCAACATTTCGCGCTTTGAACAGCGCAACGACCCCGATCGTTTCTCAGTCGAAGGCTCGGGAGTTATCATTCGCGGCCTGCCCTTTGTCCGCTCTGAGCTGAATGGGCGCGACATTTTCTCGGCCAATGGCGGCCGCGAACTGTCGTTCAATGATGTTTCGCCTGAACTGCTGGGGCGCGTGGAAGTGTTCAAGAACACCACCGCCGACATGATCGACGGCGGCATTTCGGGCACCGTCAACCTTGTCACCCGCAAGCCGCTCGACAAGCGCGGCTTCAATATCGCTGGCACGATCGAGGGCAATTATGGCGACCTCGCCAAGGAATGGTCGCCCGGTTTCTCCGTTCTGGCCTCGAACACCTTTGAAACCGGGGCGGGCACCTTTGGCATCCAACTCGCCTATGCCCAATCGGAGCTGGTAACGCGTACCGACGCGTCGCAGATTACTGACCCGTGCTACCGCGCGCCAACGCTCGACCAGCCATGCATCCGTATCCGGCCGGTGGGATCGGGTGGCTTTGGGGGCACGGCGGGCAATCCGTCGGCGTTCCCGCCCGCGAACGCCGTGTTCGTGCCAAAGGGTGCGGGCGTACGCACCACCGACCTGACCCGTGACCGCGATGCCATTTCGGCGGTGGCACAGTGGGAAAGCACCGACGGGCGTGCTTTGGTAACGCTTGAATATCTGCGCGCTACAACCGAAGCGACGCTCAATGAATTTGCTGCGCTGGCGCTCGTCAACGACGACGGGCTCTTCCCGGTGCTCGCGCCCGGCACCACGGCGACCTATGATGGCAACCAATTTGTCGCGGGCACGCTGACCCAGCTCCAGCCCTTCACCGGCGGGCGCGGCATCCCGACCGAGCTGCTGCGTTTCCAGCGCGAGGACGAAGCCAAGACCGAAGACTTCTCGCTGCACATCAAGCTCGATCCGACTGACCGACTGCGCTTCAATTTTGAGGTGCAGCACATCAACAGCGACCGCACCGAAGATGGCTTCATCTCTGCAATGCAGACCTACACCGATGTCGTCATCGACAACAGCGGCAGCACGCCGCAGGTGCAGTTTCTGCAACCCGGCACCACCGGATCGCCAGCGGGCTATTTCAACGATCCGTCGCGCACCTTTTATTGGTTTTTGCTCGACAACCGCGTGCGCAACGAGGGTGATTTGACCTCGATGCGCGCCGACCTTGAATATGATGTCAGCGACGATGGCTTCTTCAAAAAGGCGCGCTTCGGTGCGCGTTGGGGTGATCGCAGCCGCGTTACCCGCAACGCGAATTTCTCCAACTGGGGCAATTTGGGCGCGCCTTGGACCGGGCGCGGCGGCAATTGGAATTGCGCCGATTTCCAGGCGTTCGGCTGCGGCGGTGCTTATGTGCGCGACTTCCCCAATTCGGCAGCACTGCGCAATCCGTTCGGCAGCAATTTCCAGCGCGGCAACGCGCCGGTGCCGTTCGGGGATGGTTCCGCCTTCTTCTTTGGCGGCGATAATCTGGTCGCCGATTATCTGAGCGGCGCGATTCAGACGCAGGCGTCTGCCATCACCGCCTTCACTCTGACCCCCAACGCCTGGTTCCCGATCTCGGCTCGCACCAATGCGCTGCCCGGCGGTCCCTGGACGGCGGGCGAAATCTCGGATGTCGAGGAAAGCACCTTTGGTGCCTATGCCCGCGCCGATTTTGGTACCAACCTTGGCGGCAACGTCGAATTGGTGGGCAATATCGGCGTGCGCTATGTTGAAACCACGGTACGCAGCGGCGGCTCGATCAGCTTCCCCACCGGTCAGTTTTTCGACACGCCTCCCGGTGGCAATGGGAACGGTGTGGTCAGCGTTGCCGAGATATTGGTCGCTTGCGGCGCGGTCCAGCCTGGCCAGATTGCGCCTGGCTATTGCAGCTTGTCGCCCGCGCGGCTGGCTCAATTTGCTTCGGTGTTCACCGGCGAGGTGATCGACGACAGCGCCAATATCAAGTTTGACAACTGGCTCCCCAGTTTCAACGCCCGCGTCGACTTCGGCAACGGCATGATCGTCCGCGCGGCCGTGTCCAAGGGTATTTCGCGCCCCGATCTCTCGGCCTTCGCGACCGGCGGCGGCATTTCCGACAATACCACCAATTTGCGATCGGGCGGGACGCTGGAAACCGGGCCATTGTTCCAGATTTTCACCGGCAACCGGCTGCTCAGGCCGACAACGTCATGGAACTATGACTTGTCGTTCGAATGGTATTTCGACCGCGTCGGCTCCATCACCGTGTCCGGGTTCGTCAAGGATATCCAAGGCATTGTGAACGGCGGTGCGGTGGTGCGCAATTTCACCAGCCCCAGCGGTGTCACCACCGATGTGCTGGTCAATGGCCCCGTCAACAGCGACGGCGGCACATTGAAGGGGGTCGAGGTTGCCTACCAGCAAACCTATGATTTCCTGCCTGGATTCCTCAACGGTTTGGGCACGCAGCTGACCTATACCTATGTTGATGCCGGTGATTTCAACAACAGTTCGCTCGGCGCTGAACAAAGCCCCTTCGCGGGCGGGCTGCCGCTGGCAGGGGTGTCGAAACACACGGTCAACGCCGTCGCCTTCTATGAAAAAGGGCCGCTGTCGGCGCGTGTCGCCTATAACTGGCGATCCGACTTCTTGCAGACGCCGCGCGACGTGATCTTCCCCTTCTCGCCCATTTATGGCGAGGCGACGGGGCAGCTTGATGCGTCGATTTTCTTTGCGGTGACCCCGAACGTCAAGATCGGGGTCCAGGGCGTCAACCTGCTCGACGAAGTGACCCGGACCAGTCAGGTGATCGATTTCGACGGCACTCGGGTCACGCGATCGGCGTTCCGCAACGACCGGCGCTTCACCTTCCTGGCGCGCTTCGATTTCTGATCGCTGCGGCGATGAATTAGGCGGAGGGCGGGCCCGGGTCCATTGACCACGGCCCGCCCTTTTGCTGTCGGTCACCGCATCGCCCATGAACTCGCGGTTTTTTGCAGGGAGTGATTAATGCACAGGATGTTGGCAGCGGCCATCGCGCTGACGATGCCGGGTTCTGCTTTGGCAGGAACAGCGCCAGTATCCAGCGGCTGGGAATTGGTCTGGTCCGACGAATTTGATGGGACCGAACTGGACCGCAAGAAATGGAAGCCCGAAACATCGTGCTGGGGCGGGGGCAACAACGAACGCCAATGCTACACGGGTCGGCCAGCGAACGTCGAAGTGTCCGGCGGCCTGCTGCGCCTCAAAGCGCGCCTAGAGCGCTACACTGGTCCCGACCGGCCGCCAGAAATCGCCTCGATGCCCAACCCCAAGGTCACCCAGCCCTTCACCTCGGGCAAGGTGCGCACGCGCGGGCTCGCCAGCTGGCGCTATGGCAAGTTCGAATTCCGCGCCAAAGTCCCAAAAGGGCAGGGCACCTGGCCCGCGGTGTGGATGATGCCGGCGGACGACCATTATGGCGGCTGGCCGCTGTCGGGCGAGATCGACATATTGGAGGCGGTCAACATCGGCGCCAGCTGTGATGTTTGCACCGGCGGCGTCGGCGAAAATCGCACGCTGAGCGCGGTTCACTTTGGCGATATTGCGCCCAAGAACGACCATATCCACCAGCGCGTTGCGCTGCCCGACAATGCGCTGCCGTCCGAAGATTTTCACGTCTGGACGCTGGAATGGGGCAAGGGGCTGATGCGCTTCTACCTCGATGGGCGGCTTTACTGGCAGGTCACGGCCGACCAGTGGAACACCGCATCAAAGCGCGCCAAGGGCAATCCGGTGGCGCCGTTCGACCAGCCCTTTTACATCATGGCCAATCTGGCCATCGGCGGGCGCCTGTCCGAAAACAATAATGACAAGGGCATCATCATGAACGCGCTGCCCGCCGAATTTCTGATTGACTGGATCCGCATTTATCAGTGCAAGGATGATCCTGAAACGGGGTTGGCCTGTATGAAAGGCGTTACAGGGGACTAGGCGCAGATGGCGAGACGCCGCCAGGCGGTCACGATCAAGCATGTTGCGGCCGAAGCGGGGGTGTCGCTGCAAACGGTCAGCCGCGTCATCAACAACGAACCTAATGTCCGCCCGGCCATGCAGGCGCGGGTGCAGGCAGCCATCGACAAGCTGGGCTATGTTCCTTCGCTCGCCGCGCAGCGGATGAGTGGGTCGCGCAGCTATCTGATCCTCGCCATCAACGACCGCGACCGCACCATCGCCGACTGGCAGGCGCGTCAAGGCAGCGACTGGGTCGACCAGATGCTGCTCGGCGGCATGCTGAAATGTGCCGAATATGGTTATCGGATGATTTTCGAGCTGGTTGATACGCACAGCGACCATGTCGAGCGCGAACTGGGCGCGGCGCTGGCCGCGCTGCAACCCGACGGGGTGATCCTGACCCCGCCGCATTCTGAAAATCCGCAAATCACCGGTTTGCTCGCTGCACACAAAATTCCCTTTGCGCGGATCGGATCGCGGGCCGCTGGGCCCGGCATCGCGATGACCATGGGCGATGAACATTCGGCGCGGCTGGCGACTGACCATTTGCTGGGGTTGGGCCACCGGCGCATCGGCTTTATCGCCGGGTCGGGCGAATATAGCCTGTCGCAGCGGCGCATTGATGGCTGGCGCGACGCCATGGCGGCAGCGGGTCTGGCCACCGACGGGCTGCTTGCGCAAGGCGATTTCAGCTATGTCAGCGGCGCCATCGCTACATCAGCGCTGCTGGGCAGCGCAGCGCCGCCAACTGCCATCATCGCGAGCAGCGACCAGATGGCGCTGGCAACGCTCGATACCGCTGTACAGCGTGGACTGCGGGTGCCGCAGGATCTGTCGCTCGTCAGCTTTGACAACAGCCCGGCCGCCCGCTTCACCGACCCGCAATTGACCGCCGTCGACCAGCCCATCGCCGCCACCTTTTCGAAAGCGGTGGAACTCTTGATCGTCAACGGCGCTGCGCCGCCACCCGAGCAGCCGGTGGTCATCACGGGCAGCTTGGTTGAACGGGGCAGCACCGCAGCGCCAGGCGGCCATGCAGGCAGCTGACCCGAAAGGCACTCTCCGGCAAGATCCGCGCTTCCTGATGCTTTATGCCGCTGCGGCGGCGGGCGGCGCGGTTGCTTATGTGCCGTTCCTGACGATCATCTTGCCGCTGCAGGCAGGCGCGCTGGCCGGCGACAGCGCGCTGACGCTGCTGGCCTATGCCGCGCTGGCGGGAGCCGTGACGGCCAGCGTCGCCAACATCCTGTTTGGCTGGGCCAGCGACCGCAGCGGCGTGCGTAGCCCATGGATTGCCGGGGGCTTGCTGTTGTCCAGCGCGCTAATGGTCGCCATGCCGCAGGCCAGCAGCGGGCCAATGCTCATCGCGCTGATCATCGCCTGGCAATTTGCACTCAACATGATGCTCGCGCCGCTTGGCGCCTGGGCGGGCGACCATGTGCCCGATGCGCAAAAAGGGCTGTTGGGCGGCCTGCTCGCCTTTGCGCCGGCTTTGGGGGCTTTTGCCGGGATTGTCGTAACCTTCGCGCCGCTGGGGCTTGACGGGCATCGCCATGCAGCGGTGGCGGGGATGACAGTGTTGCTTGTCGGCCCGCTATTGCTCGCTGGCTCCCCCCGGCCCATGCCGCAGCTGATGTCCCCGGCCGCGACCCCGCGCCGCTTGCGGCTGGGCCCATCGGCCAACCGCATGTGGCTAGCGCGCCTCTTAGTCCAAATTGCCGAGGCATCGCTGTTTGCCTTCATGCTGCTGTGGTTTCACAGCGTGGCACCGGGCTTTGGCGAAAACCGCGTGGCCATGATTTTCACGCTTGTGCTGGCGGTGGCCGTGCCATGCACGCTGGTCACCGGGCGCTGGTCGGACAGCGCCGGTCGCCCCTTTGTGCCGCTGGCCATCTGTGCCGCGCTGGTTGGTGCCGGGCTGCTGGCGATGGCGGCAGCAACCAGCCTGACGGCGGCGATTGCCAGCTATGCGCTGTTCGGCCTCGCCAGCAGCATCTTCCTCGCGCTGCACAGCAGCCAGACCTTGCGCGTCCTGCCCGCCCCGCAGCATCGGGGCCGCGATCTGGGGGTCTTCAACCTCACCAACACCGTGCCTTCGTTGGTCATGCCATGGCTAACGTTGGCGCTGGTGCCCGATTACGGCTTTGGCGCGCTGTTCATTGTGCTGGCCGGGCTGGCGGGTGTGGCGGGCTTATTGCTCGCTACCATGCCGTCACGACCGCCAGAGCAAATGTAGCGGCTCAGCCGAATATCGTCTCGTCTTGGGCCGGATGACGCGCAAAAATGCCAAAGGCGCAGATGATTGCGTAGCAGGCAATCGGCAAGATCATCGCCACCGCCAGGCTTGACGTTAGATCGGCGATGACCCCGGTCAGCAGGGGGATCACGGCGCCGCCAACAATCGCCACATTGATAATGCCCGAACCATCCGCCGCGCGCGCGCCCAGTTTTTCGCAAGCCAGCGAAAAAATGGTGGGGAACATGATGGCGTTCATCAATCCCACTGCCAGCAAACTATACCCGGCCACGGTGCCGGTGGTTTGGGTTGAAATGACAATCAGGGTGATGGCACCCACAGCCACGGCAGCCAGCAATTTGCCGGGGCTGTACATCCGCAGCAACGCCGAGCCGATGAACCGGCCGACCATCGCGCCGCCCCAATATAGGCCAATCAACTTGCCCGCTGCCTGCTCGGGCAGCGCGAGCACATGCGGCTGCATCAGATAATTGACGATCAACGATCCGATGGCGACTTCCGCACCGACATATAGGAATATGCACGCCGCGCCGAACCCAAAACGCGGCCGTTTAAGCAAGGTTAGTCCCTCGGCAAAACTGCTCTCTTCATGCCGTTCACCCTTCAGCGCGTTGCGGAACATCCAGACGGCGGCTGCAACAACCGCAAGTGCGACGGCAATTCCCAGATAGCCGCTCACAATCGCTTGGCTTTCGGCGGTGCGATAGGCGTCGAGTTCGGCCCCCGACAGCTGGTCGGCGGTCACTGTAGCCAGACTGCCCAAGATCAGGATAGCGCCAAAATAGGGAAATACGGTGGTGCCGAGCGAGTTGAAGGCCTGGGCAAAGGTCAGGCGGCTGTGCGCGGTCTCGGGCTTGCCGAGCAACGAAATCAGCGGATTGGCGACCACCTGCACAATCACAACCCCGCTCGCCAGCACGAACAGTGCGAACAAGAACAGCGCGTAGGTCGCGGTCTGGCTCGCCGGGATGAACAACAGGCACCCCAGCATCATGGTGAGCAAACCCGCAACCGCGCCGCGCATATAGCCAATGCGCTTTACCAGCCTTGCTCCCGGAATACCGATGACGGCATAGGCAGCAAAAAAGCAGAACTGCACCAGCATCGCCTGGGTGTAATTCAGCGTGAACAGCTCTTTCAGCTTGGGGATAATGACATCATTCAGGCTGGTAATACCGCCGAAGATGAAGAACAGCCCCATGACGAACAGCTGCAATTGCGGGGCGTCGATATGCGTTGCGTCACCCTGCGACTGGGTTTGCGCGCCAACTTGCAAGGCCATCCGTCTCTCCGTTGTCTCTATTTCGTTGCGACCGGGCAGGGGCCGTTACCCCCTCCCGCTTCAATACGCACATTGCGGATGGTGGCAACAAAGCCTTTGGGGGCCTTGATACGTAGCGGCGATCCGACCGCGCCGAACTTGGTGCCCGCGTCGCGGAAACAGCGCAGCGGGACCAGTGTTTTCAGGATGGTGCCGGCGGGCTTGCTGCTCGCCTCGGCGCGCAGGTTGAATGTCGCCTCGCCGAACGACACCAGCACCGGCCCGGTGGCGGGTTGGTCGATGCGCCAGTCGATCAGCAGCGATGCCCCCTCGCCCAGCGGCCCCCGCAAATCCACCACCGGCCCATTAACGGCGAACTGGCCATCGGCGTTCCAGCGGAACTGCCGCGCATCTTCCTGCGCCGACAAATCGACGGCGCGTGTGCTGACCGACCCATCGATGCCCAGATGCCAGGGCGCGGGCACCTTGCCGCGCACAATATAATTGGTGGCCTGCGTGCGCGCCTGCGCCGCCAGATCGACGCGCGGGTCTTCGTTCACCGCCGCCAACCGCGCTGGCTTGGCGTAGGACAAGCCATAGCCTGCCGCGAACAGCGGCTTATCGATTGGCGCGCGCGCATCGGCGGGCCAGGCAAAGGGCAGGCGGCCGACAAAGTCGCGCGCGGCCTTACCGTCCGCTGCCGCCACCAGCACATCGGCGACGCCGCGCCCCTGTGTGCCAGGCAACCAGGCGGCGACAAAGGCGTCGGCCTGATTGATCAGCTTGCCGGTGAACATCGGGCGCCCCGACAGGAACAGGACCACCACCTTGACGCCTTGTGTCTTCAGCCGGGCGATCAGCGCCATGTCGGCATCGCTGGTGCCAAAGGCCAGATGGGGCACATCGCCCTCAAATTCGGCATAGGGCCGCTCGCCGACAACGACCACCGCAACGTCGGGTTTGGCCGCAAAGTCCCCCTTGGCGGAAATGGTCGCTTGCCCGCCGCCTGCGCGCACGGCATCGGCAATTGCGCGGCCGATGGTCTGGCCGTTGGGGAAATCCGCCGCTGTGGTGTCGGTGCCCTGCCAGCTGATGGTCCATCCGCCTGCCTGCATCGCCATGTCATCGGCGCCCGGACCCGCAATCAATACACGGCTGCCCGCCCGAATGGGCAGCGCCGCGTCATTGTTTTTCAGCAGCACCAGCGATTTGGCCACCGCCTCGCGCGCCAGTTCCAGATGCGCGGGCGCGCCGACCAATGCCGGATTGCCGCGCAGCGTTGGTGTATCGCCCATCAGACCCAGTTTGAACTTTACCCGCAGGATGCGCCGCACCGCGTCATCAATGCGCGCCACCTCGATCCGGCCATCCTTGGCCGCGGCCAACGTCGCTTGATACAGGCCTTTCCAGCTGTCGGGGGCCATGAACAGGTCGAGCCCCGCATTGATCGCTGCCGCACAATCGGTCGCCGAACAGCCCGGTATCTGGCCATGGCCGTTCCAATCGCCCACCACCAGCCCGGCAAAGCCCATGCGGTCCTTCAGCACGTCGGTCAGCAGCGTCTTGTTGCCGTGGTGCTTAACGCCATTCCAACTGGAAAAGCTGGCCATCACGGTCAGCGCCCCGGCGTCGATGGCGGGCGGATAACCCTGCGCGTGCTTGGCAATCAGTTCGGCCTCGCTGATGCGTGCATCGCCCTGATCGCGCCCATCGGCGGTGCCGCCATCGGCCAGGAAGTGTTTCGCGGTTGCAGCCACGCGCAGCGGATCGAGCGGGCGACCAGCGACCAGTTCGCCCTGCAGCCCCAGCGTCATCGCGCGGGCATAACGCGCTACCAGCGCCGGATCGGCGGCATAGCCTTCATAGGTGCGGCCCCAACGCACGTCCTGCGGCACCGCCAGCGTCGGCGCGAAAGTCCATTCGATGCCGCTGCCTGCGATTTCGGCGGCGGTGGCAACGCCGATGCGCTGGATCAACGCCGGATCGCGCCCGGCGCCCAGACCGATATTGTGGGGGAAAATCGTCGCGCCGGGCACATTCGAATGGCCGTGCACGGCATCGACGCCGAACAGAATGGGAATGCCTGCCCCGGTCCGCAGCGACGCCGCGCGGAACTCACCCACCAATTTGGCCCATTGCGCCGCGCTCGCACGTTCATTGCCATAGGGGCCCGAATTGCCGCCCGCCAAAATCGATCCCAGCGGATACTCCGCCAAATCACCGGGCTTGATGCTGCTGATGTCAGCCTGGATCAGCTGGCCGACCTTTTGCTCCAGCGTCATGCGCGCCAGAATTGCGTCGATGGCCTTTTCGGTCTCGGGCGAGGTGATGGCGGCGGGGCTGGCCGCAGCGGGCCACAGCGATGCGTCGGCATCGGCA
>VFQM010003359.1_pt1 | contig 10351 bp, 12 predicted proteins | sample 3512391 | NCBI WGS metagenome assembly VFQM01 (sample SAMN10412369, study PRJNA504923) | tailings metagenome | isolation source: Replicate 1 from Balatoc abandoned mine | place: Philippines
AGCCTGAGCCTGAGCCTGAGCCTGAGCCTGAGCCTGAGCCTGAGCCTGAGCCTGAAGCAGCCGTAGTGCTTGAGCCGGCTGCGCTGCCGCTTTCGCAGCCAGTGGCTGAGACGGTTAAGCCGCGCGTGGAGGAGGCTGTGCCGCTGCTGCCTGTCCCGGCCGTCGAGGAGACGGTGGATGACGATGAGCCGCCGCCGGGTGACTACGACTATTATGAAGCGGATGGCGAAAGCCTCGACTATCACTTTGCCGAGGAAGAAGAAGTGCTGCCGCAGGCCAGTGAGTTGCTGGCCGTGGCACCTGCCAGCGGCCTGGCGGCGGAGTGGCTGGCACTTTATCCGCGTCTGGGGCTGAGCGGGCTGACGGGCAGCATTGCCGCCAATTGCAGCCTGGTCAGTGCCGAAGGTGATGACTGGCTGCTGCATCTGGACCCGGCGCACAGTGCGCTGTTCAACAATACCCAGTTGCAGCGCTTGGGCGATGCGATTCGCCAGCAGCTGGGTCGCCCACTGCAGGTGCGTGTTGAAGTGGCTGCACCGCAGCAACAGACGCCAGCGCAAGCGGCTGCCGCGGCGCGCGCCCAGCGCCAGCGTGCCGCCGAGGCGTCGATCCACGCCGACCCGCTGGTCCAGCAAATGATTCAACAGTTCGGTGCCACATTGCGCGCCGACTCCATCGAACCCCTGAACAGCTGAGGACAACGACATGATGAAAGGTGGCATGGCCGGGTTGATGAAACAGGCCCAGCAGATGCAGGAAAGAATGCAGAAAATGCAGGAAGAGCTGGCCAACGCCGAGGTCACCGGGCAATCCGGTGGCGGGCTGGTGAGCGTGGTCATGACCGGGCGTCACGACGTCAAGCGCGTCAGCCTGGATGACAGCCTGCTGCAGGAAGACAAGGAGGTTCTTGAAGATCTGATTGCCGCCGCGCTCAATGACGCGGTACGCAAGGTCGAGCAGAACAGCCAGGAGAAAATGTCCGGCATGACGGCCGGCATGCAGTTGCCCCCAGGCTTCAAGATGCCCTTCTGAGGCCGTTGCAAGCGCCCGTCAGGCACGTCGAACAGCGTTTGTGACGGGCGTACTTCCTCCTTCTTTGCCTTTTTCGCCTGAGGTGTCATGAGCTTTAGCCCGCTGATTCGCCAGTTGATCGATGCCTTGCGCATCCTGCCCGGAGTCGGGCAGAAGACCGCGCAACGCATGGCCTTGCAGTTGCTTGAGCGCGATCGCAGCGGTGGCCTGCGCCTGTCGCAGGCGTTGGCGGCAGCCATGCAGGGGGTCGGTTATTGTCAGCAATGCCGCACCCTCAGCGAGGAGGCGCTGTGCAACCTGTGCAGTGATACGCGGCGTGACGACAACCTGCTGTGCGTGGTGGAAGGGCCGCTGGATGTCTATGCGGTGGAGCAAACCGGCTATCGCGGCCGCTACTTTGTGCTCAAAGGTCACCTCTCGCCCCTGGATGGCCTGGGCCCGGAGGCCATTGGTATTCCCGAGCTGCTGCAGCGTATCGAATCCGGGCAGTTTGCCGAGATCATCCTCGCCACCAATCCCACGGTGGAAGGCGAGGCGACTGCGCACTACATCGCCCAGTCGCTGCAAGGTAAAGGGATGGCACTGACGCGTATTGCCCACGGTGTGCCGCTGGGGGGCGAGCTTGAACTGGTGGATGGCGGTACCCTGGCGCATGCTCTGGCCGGCCGGCGGCCCATGCTTGGCTGAGTGCAGGGTAACTCCAGGCAGTGCGCAGCAGCTCATACGCAGCATGACAGTGGTTGTAGTCTGCAACCTGCGTAGCTTCTGGCAGTTATGACGGCTTAGCTGGCGAGAATGCCTTCTTGTTAACCAAGCAAGCGCTTGGTTATAGTCCTGGCACTTACTCTTTTATGTGCCCAGGAGCCGTCATGTCCGCCTTTCAGGAATATTTCACCGCCGAGCACCAGCAGGTACGTGACAGCGTGCGCCGATTCGTCGAGCGCGAAATTCTTCCGCATATTGCCGACTGGGAAGAGGCTGAGAGCTTCCCGTGCGAGCTGTATCAGAAGGCCGGTGCTGCCGGGATTCTGGGTATTGGTTATCCGGAGCGCTTTGGTGGCAGTTACGAGGGCGATCTGTTTGCCAAGGTGGCCGCCAGTGAAGAGCTGATGCGTTGCGGTTCGGGTGGCCTGGTGGCCGGGCTCGGCTCACTGGATATCGGCCTGCCGCCAGTGCTCAAGTGGGCCAAGCCGGCCCTGCGTGACCGGGTGGTGGCCGAGGTGCTGGCCGGTGAGAAGATCATGGCCCTGGCGGTTACCGAACCGTCTGGCGGTTCTGACGTGGCCAGCCTGAAGACCCGTGCGCTGCGTGAGGGAGACTACTACCGGGTAAGCGGCAGCAAGACTTTCATTACCAGCGGTTTGCGTGCCGACTACTACACGGTAGCCGTGCGTACCGGCGGCGACGGTTTTGGCGGCGTCAGTCTGTTGCTGATCGAAAAGGGCACACCAGGCTTCAGCGTTGGGCGTTCGCTGAAAAAGATGGGCTGGTGGTGCTCGGATACCGCCGAACTGTTCTTCGATGACTGCAAGGTGCCGGTGGATAACCTGATCGGCGTGGAAAACATGGGTTTTGCCGGGATCATGGCGAACTTCCAGAGCGAACGACTGAGCCTGGCGATCATGGCTAACATGACTGCGCAGCTGGCACTGGAAGAGGCCACGCGCTGGGCGCATGAGCGGCAGGCCTTCGGCAAGCCGATCGGCAAGTTCCAGGTACTCAAGCACCGCCTGGCCGAAATGGCCACGCAGCTGGAGGTGTCGCGCGAGTTCACTTACCGGCAGGCGGCCAAGATGGCGGCCGGCAAGAGCGTGATCAAGGAAATCTCCATGGCCAAGAACTTTGCCACCGATGTGTCCGATCGCATCACCTACGACGCCACGCAGATACTCGGTGGCATGGGCTTCATGCGAGAGTCGCTGGTCGAGCGGCTGTATCGGGATAACCGCATCCTGTCGATTGGCGGAGGCACCCGGGAAGTGATGAACGAGATCATCAGTAAGCAGATGGGTTTGTAGTGTGCAGACAGGCCATGCCGAAACGGCATTGGCTTTTGTGAAAAAATAAGCCTAGATTTTCATGAAGTTGCAATTTGCCAATTTCATGAGGCGCGGGTGTGCCGCGCCATAGGCTTTCGCCATGGACAAGCAGGAAGAGATGGCCGCACTGGCCATCCTGATTCACGATCTACGCAAGCATAAAAAGCTTACGCTCAGCCAGCTGGCCGAACGCATCGGCCGCTCGGTGGGCTTTCTCTCCCAGGTCGAACGCGGCCTGTCCCAGCCCAGCGTGGCCGACCTGACGGCCATCAGCGAAGCACTGGATGTGCCGACCAGCTATTTCTACAGCCTCAGCCAGCCACGCGCCGTAGCCTGGGTGACGCGGGCCCATGAGCGGCGCACCCTGTACCTGGCTCACGGGATTACCGACATCATGGCCTCGCCGACTCTGCAGGGTGCCTTTACCTTGCTCGACAGCCTGCTCGAGCCGGGCGCGCTGAGTGGTGAGCGGCAGATGCAGGACCGTTCCGAACAGGGCGGCTTCGTGCTGTCCGGGCAGCTCACCCTGTGGCTCGGTGAGCCGGAACAGTGCGTGACCCTTGGCCCCGGCGATGCCTTCCAGATCCCCAGTTATGCCCGCTTGCGCTATGCCAACCTCGGCGACAGTCCGGCGCGCGTGTTGTGGGTATACACCTGACGTTTTCTTCGCCACCTGCAGGACACAATAACAATGACAGCCTGTTTTCCCGATCTGCTCAGTGAAGTCCGGCAATTTCGCCAGCAGTACCCGCAAGTTCGCTTTGTCGACCTGATCTGCCTGGACATTCCCGGGCATTTCTATGGCAAGCGCTATCCCATCGAACTGCTGGAGAACGTGGCCGCCGGCAGCCCGCTCAAGCTGCCGCAGAATTGCGTGCTGCTGGGCGCGCAGGGCGGTCTCTATGAAATTGGCGACTATTGCTTTCATGATGGCGACCCGGATGCGCTGCGCCGTCTGGTGCCTGGCACTTTGCGCCCGGTGACCTGGGAAAGCCAGCCGCTGGGGCAGATGCTGATCACCTCCGATGGCACCGCCGCGCCTATCGAGTTCGAGCCCCGCGAGGTGCTGGCGCGAGTGGTACAGCGTCTCGCTGCACGCGGCATTCATCCGGTGGTGGCCTTCGAGTTGGAGTTCTACCTGTTCGACAAGGCACTCAAGGAGGGGCTGCCGCAGTACCCGCACGACCCCTATGGCGGTGATGCCGATGACCAGCCGAGCATGCACATCGAGCGGCTGTCACGTTTTGCCGATGTACTCGATGACATGACCGCCACGGCGCGCCTGCAGGGTATCGATGCCACGGTGATCACTGCGGAAATCGGCCCTGGGCAGTTCGAGATCAACTTCAACCATTGCCAGGACCCCATGCAGGCGGCCGACAGTTCGGCGTTGTTCTGTCGCAGCACGCGTGGCGTGGCACGTCAGCATGGCTATCGGGCCAGCTTCATGGCCAAGCCCTACCTGCAGTACCCCGGCAGCGGCATGCATGTGCATGTCAGCCTGTACGATGCGGCCGGTGCCAATCTGCTGGCAGCCGATGAGCAACGCCCGCTGCGCCACGCGGTGGCCGGCTGCCTGGCGCTGCTGCCGCAGCTGATGCCGATCTACGCGCCCAATCACAACAGTTACCGGCGCCTGGGGGCGGCGGTCAACGCGGCCAGCAAGGCCAGTTGGGGCTACGAAGATCGCGATGCCTGTATCCGCATTCCTGATGCGGATCCGCATAACCTGCGCCTGGAGTTCCGTTTGCCGGGAGCCGACGCCAATCCTTATCTGGTGCTGGCGGCGCTGCTGGCCAGCATCGAGCATGGCTTGCAGGCCGGCTGTGAACCCATTGCCCCACTCAATGAGGACCGTCACAGCGGAATCGATTTCCCTCTTGACCTGCTGCAGGCCGTACGCAACATGCAGCACAGTGCTGCCGTGCAGGCGGCGTTGGGGCGTGAGTTCGTGATGGTTTATTGCGAGAACAAGCGCCAGGATCACCTGGCCTTTCTCCATGCAATCAGCCCGCGCGAATACCAGTGGTATCTGTAGCCTGCTCGGCCTGTCAGTGGCCCAGGCCGAACAGGCCGCCGCACAGCGCGCAGCCCAGCACCACCAGCCAGGCCGGCAGGCGCCAGTACTGCAGGGCCAGCCAGGCGAGCAAGGCCAGCGCCAGCTCGCGCGGGCCGACAATCGCGCTATGCCAGATCGGCTGGTAGAGCGCCGCCAGCAGCAGGCCGACCACCCCCGCACCCACCCCGGCCATGGCGGCCTGCATGAGGGCCAGGTGACGCAGGCGATCCCAGAAGGGCAGGGCGGCGGCGACCAGCAGGAAGGACGGCAGGAACACTGCCAGCAGGCACAGCAGGCCGCCACTCCAGCCATTCAACGGGCCGTGCTGGACGGCACCGAGGAAGGCGGCAAAGGTAAACAGTGGACCGGGTACCGCCTGCGCAGCGCCGTAGCCGGCAAGAAAATCACTGTTGCTGACCCAGCCGTTGGGTACCACTTCGGCCTGCAGTAGCGGCAGCACTACGTGGCCGCCACCAAACACCAGGGAGCCGGCACGGTAAAAGGCATCCACCAGTTGCAACGGTTGCCACTGACTGGAGTCGGCCGCCAGTGGCAGACCGAACAGCAGTACGATGAACAGCAGCAGGCAGAGCCATGCCGGACCTGCGCCGGCGGCGTGCGAGCCAGGCGCAGCAGCAGGTTCGACAGGCGCCTGCAGCCACAGCATGCCGGCCAGGGCCGCCAGACCAATGACCACCAGCTGATTCCATGCTGAAGGCCAGAGCAAGATCAGCAGACAGGCCAACACCATCAGGCTGGCCCGCCGCACGCCCTGGCACAGGCTACGCCCCATGCCCCATACAGCCTGGGCGACTACCGCCACGGTGACGATCTTCAGGCCCTGCAGTACGCCGCTTGGCAGGCTGTCCGACCAGTTTTGCAGACCCAGGGCAAAGCCGATGAGTAGCACCGCCGAGGGCAGGGTGAAGCCGCACCAGGCGGCCAGGGCCCCGGCATAGCCGGCACGTTGCAGGCCCAGGGCCATGCCTACCTGGCTGCTCGCGGGGCCGGGGAGGAACTGGCAGAGCGCGACCAGTTCGGCATAGCGTGCCTCGTCGAGCCAGCGGCGTTCCACCACCAGGGCCTGGCGGAAGTAGCCCAGATGGGCCAAGGGGCCGCCGAAGGAGGTTAGCCCCAGGCGCAGGAAAATCAGGAAAACCTGCCAGGGCGAGTCTGGCGCAGCTAGGGGTTTGCACATAGGGGAAATGATCAGGAAGAAAACTGCTGGCAGCTTAACGTGGCGGGTCGAGTCTGCCGAGCCGCGATGACGGTTTTGTGACTGTGCATCATGCCGCCTGCCTATGCTGGCTGCATCCGTTGCTGAATGAGCGTTGTCAGCCGGCATACTGTCTGGTTAACGTGGCGCACCTTGGTTGCTCTGGATAACTGCCCCATGTTGACCCTGCATCATCTCGAATTCTCGCGCTCGCAGCGCATCCTCTGGTTGTTGGAAGAGCTGGGGGTGCCCTATGAGCTGAAGGTTTACCCCCGTGATCCGCTGACGCGCCTGGCACCGGCAGAACTGAAGGCTGTCCACCCGCTGGGCAAGTCGCCGGTGATCACGGATGGCGATGAAGTCATCGCCGAGTCCGGAGCAATCATCGAGTATCTGGTGGAACGCTACGCCAGCCAGGCCAGTGGCGAGTTGGCTGGTCTACAGCCTGCGCCTGGTACACCGGCACATCGTCAGTGTCGCTTCTGGATGCATTACGCCGAAGGGTCGTTGATGAACTGGCTGGTGATGAAGCTGGTGTTCACGGTGATTCCCAACAAGCCCATGCCGTTTTTTGTGCGTCCCATCGCGCGAGGCCTGTGCAGCAAGGTGCAAGCCAGCCTGATCGATCCGAACCTGCGCAGCGCGCAGGCATTTATCGAAGCACATCTGGCCACGCACCGCTGGTTTGCCGGTGAGCAACTGAGCATGGCCGATTTCCAGATGAGTTTTGCCATCGAAGCCTTGCTGGCGCGTGGCCAGGCCAGCGAGTCGCCCTGCCTGGGCGCCTACCATGCGCGCCTGCAGGCACGTCCGGCTTATCAGCGCGCCCTGGCTAAGGGTGGTCCGGTGCTGGGGCTGTAACGGCTAGGTGCTTTGCGCCTGCCAGAGCAGCGCATAGCCCAAGAGCAGTAGTGGCCAGGCGCTGAGTGGGCCGAACAGCAGGCGCCAGTGCAGCGGGCGTGGGTCGAAACCCACGCCATGCACGAAACCGCCGGAAATGCCCAGCATGACCAGCATCAGCAAGCCATGGCTGTAGCGCCCCTGGCTATTCAGCATGGCGGCTGGATGGATCAGCAGCAGCAGGGCCAGCGGGCTGGCCAGCAGCAGCGATACAGCGCGCGCCAGCGCATGCTGTAGCCAGTGTCTGTTACGACTCATGGCTGTCGAGATCCTGGGTGCTTTCCAGCCACAGGACATTGATGATGGCCAGGCTGCAGGCCAGTAATACGCCAAGAATCCAGGTGAAATACCACATCTGTCAGGCTCCTCGTCAGCGGGCGATGCGTAGCATCGCCCGTTTAGCTTCAATAAAGACCGTGGGGGTTGTTGCGGATTTGTGCCGTAGTCACCGTGCCCCACATCTTGGCGTAGCTCCACAGGGTGTAGAGCAGGATCAGTGGGACGAACAGACAGGCCACTACGAACATGATGCCAAGCGTCTTGTGGCTGGATACGGCATCCCATAGGGTCAGGCTCGATTGCGGATCAATGCTGGACGGCATGACGAAGGGGAACAAGGCAAAGCCTGCGGTGCACAGCGTGCCGATGATGGCCAGGCTGGAACCCAGGAATGCCCAGCCAAACAGGCGGCCACTGGCGCCGAGCCAGGCCAGTGCGGCCCCGACCAGGCCAAGCAATGGCGCGATCAGACTGAGTGGTTGGCGGCTGTAGTTGTCCAGCCAACCCGGATTGCCCACGGCCACCTGCTTGGCTAGTGGGTTGCTGGCAGCGTTACCGTCCACTGCGCTGACCAGTTGCAGGCCCTGAATGTCACCCAGCCATAGCCACAGGCCTGCAGCCGAAAAACTGGCCAGGTAAAGCACCGCGCAGTACCGTGCGGCACGGCGACTGCGCAGGGCGATGGCGCCCTCACTGCGCATGCCCAGCCAGGTGGCACCGTGCAGGCAGAGCATGCTCAGGCTGACGAGTCCTGCCAACAGGCCGAAGGGATTGAGCAGCTGCCAGAAGTTGCCGTGGTAGCTGACGCGCAGGTCGGCATCGAACTGAATCGGCACGCCCAGCAGCAGGTTGCCGAAGGCCACGCCGAACACCAGCGCCGGTACCAGCCCGCCGATGCACAGCCCCCAGTCCCAGCTCTGTCGCCAGCGGGTATTCTCCAGCTTGCTGCGGTAATCGAAGCCGACCGGGCGCACGAAAAGGGCGAACAGCACGACCAGCATTGCCCAGTAGAAGCCGGAGAACGAGGCGGCATAGACCAGCGGCCAGGCGGCGAATAAGGCGCCGCCCGCGGTGATCAGCCAGACCTGGTTGCCGTCCCAGTGCGGGGCGATGGTGTTGATGATGACTCGGCGCTCTTCATCGTCGCGGCCGAGCAGCGGCAACAGTGCGGCGGCTCCCAGATCGAAGCCATCGGTCAGGGCAAAGCCGATCAACAGGACACCGACCAGTATCCACCAGACCAGCTTGAGGCTTTCATAATCGAGCATGGCATTCTCCTCAGGCGATGGCCGGCTGTGTGCGTTCGAAGTGGTAGCGGCCGGTATGCAGGCTGCTTGGGCCAAGGCGCGCGAAGCGGATCATCAGGTACATCTCGATGACCAGCAGCACGCTGTAGAAAGCCACCAGCGCGATCAGCGACCCCCAGACGTCCGTGGTGGACACACTGGATACCGACAGGTGGGTGGGGAGTACTTCGCCAATCGACCAGGGCTGACGGCCGTGCTCCGCGACATACCAGCCGGTTTGCGCGGCAATCCATGGCAAGGGCAGGCTGAGCAGCGCCCATTTGAGCAGCCAGGGCTTGTGCTCCTCATTGCGTTTGGCGGATGCTCAGAAGGCGCAGATAAACAGCGCGAGCATCAGCACACCGCAGCCGACCATGATGCGGAAGGTCCAGAACAGGCTGGCAACATCCGGGATGGTGTCGAGGCTGGCCTGGGCGATTTGCTCAGGCGTGGCGTCGACCACCTGCTCGGTGTATTTCTTCAGGAGCAGGCCATAGCCGAGGTCGGCCTTCACGGCGTCGAAGGCCTGCAGCGTGGCCGGGCTACGATCACCGCTGCGTAGTTGCTGCAACAGCGCGTAGGCTTGCATGCCGTTGCGGATACGCGCCTCGTGCTGTATCAGCAGGTCCTTGATGCCGGTCACTTCGCCGTCCAGCGAACGGGTGGCGATCAAGCCAAGTGCATAGGGGATACGGATGGCATAGTCGGTGCGCATGGCTTGCTGGTCAGGCAGACCGAACAATGTGAACGCGGCCGGCGCTTCATGGGTATCCCACTCGGCCTCGATAGCGGCCAGCTTGGTCTTCTGCACATCACCAATCTCGTAGCCGGATTCGTCGCCCAGCACGATGACCGAGAGAATCGACGCCAGGCCGAAGGCCGAGGCGATGGCGAAGGAACGCCGGGCAAAGCCGAGATCGCGGCGCTTGAGCAGGTAGTAACTGGAAATCGCCAGCACGAAAACGGCACCTGTCACATAGCCGGCGGCTACGGTATGCACGAACTTGACCTGCGCTACCGGGTTGAACAGCAGCGCCGAGAAGTCGGTCAGCTCCATGCGCATGGTGTCGATGTTGAATTCGGCGCCTACCGGGTTCTGCATCCAGCCATTGGCGATGAGAATCCATAGGGCCGAAAGATTCGAACCCAGGGCAACCAGCCAGGTAACGGCCAGGTGCTGCAGCTTGGACAGACGTTCCCAGCCGAAGAAGAACAGGCCGATGAAGGTTGATTCGAGGAAGAACGCCATCAGCCCTTCGATAGCCAGCGGCGCGCCGAAGATGTCGCCGACGTAGTGGCTGTAGTAGGCCCAGTTGGTGCCGAACTGGAACTCCATGGTCAGCCCGGTGGTGACGCCGAGGGCGAAGTTGATGCCGAACAGCTTGCCCCAGAACTTCACCATGTCCTGATAGACCTGCTTGCCGGTCATCACATAGACCGACTCCATGATGGCCAGCAGGAAGGCCAGGCCGAGTGTGAGGGGGACGAAGAGAAAGTGGTACATGGCAGTCATGGCGAACTGCAAACGCGATAGGTCAAC